>Ga0209402_10000149_pt1 | contig 85237 bp, 82 predicted proteins | sample ArcticOcean_MG_C_3_FD_187437 | JGI IMG/M metagenome (GOLD analysis project Ga0209402, IMG submission 187437) | Marine microbial communities from western Arctic Ocean - ArcticOcean_MG_CB8_126 (SPAdes) (version 2) | ecosystem: Environmental > Aquatic > Marine > Oceanic | place: Arctic Ocean... | reverse complement strand
ATTATTAGAAAAAAATTTTCCAGATGCTAATTTTATGCTTCTAGCCTCATTTAAAGATTTATTTAGTAATTCACAATTAAAAAAAGAATTATGGCTATCTATAAAAGACTGATAAATGGCCATTGAAGAACTAGAGATCAAGGATCAATTAGGTTATCGATATATGACCGAGGCTGATATAAAAACTGTCCTTGAAATAGAAACACTATCAAACCCATTTCCCTGGACCGAACAGAACTTTATAGATTGCTTGAGAAAGGATTATTACTGTCTAATTCAAACTCACTCTGACGGAATATCTGGATTTGCCATACAGTCAATCGCATTGGATGAAACTCATTTGCTTAATATAGGGGTTGGTTCCAATAAAAGAAGGCAAGGTTTGGGTTCTGACTTATTAGAAAAAATTATTTATGCTTCTGAAGCCATGGGAAGTAATAAAATATTTCTTGAAGTAAGGGCATCAAATGTAGCTGCAACAAGTCTTTATTTAGATTTTGGGTTTAAGCAGATAGGAATACGCAAAGATTATTATAGACTTCCAGAAGGCAAAGAGGATGCGTTATTAATGTCTAAGAGTTTAAAAAAAGATTGGAAGAACAGATTCTTCAATAACTAAAAATTAACTATTAAGTAAGCTCTCTATTTCTTGAGAGATTTTTTCTGGGGCTGTATTTGGAGCAAATCTAGCAATTGGCTTTCCCTCTTTATTAATTAGAAATTTAGTGAAATTCCATTTTATAGATTCAGATCCCAACAACCCTTTCTTTTCTGATGTAAGGTATTTAAATAAAGGGTGTGCATTTTCTCCTTTGACATCAACCTTTTCAAAAATTGGAAAATTTATCCCAAAATTTACAGAACAGAATTCTTGAATTTCTGCCGAAGAACCAGGTTCTTGATTACCAAACTGGTTGCAAGGAAAGGCTAAAACTGAGAAACCAGAGTCTTTAAATTTTGAATGAAGTTCTTGAAGTCCATCATATTGAGGAGTAAAACCACATTTACTTGCAGTATTAACAACTAGTAAAGTCTGGCCTTCAAAGTCAGAAAGATTTTTCAGATTTCCTGCATTGTCATTACAAGAGTGATTATAAATATTGTCTTTTATTTCTGTCATAGCTTTCTTAAATTTTATTACGCTATTATAGTGCTTTTAATTAATTAGATGGAGTGATTCTGTGGAGTATAGAAAATTAGGTAGAACAGATTTAGAGGTAAGTTTAATATGCTTAGGAACCATGACTTGGGGACAACAAAATACTGAAGAAGAAGGTCACGAACAAATGGATTACGCGTTTGAAAAAGGTGTTAATTTCTTTGATACAGCAGAGCTATATCCAATACCTCCTATGGCAGAAACCCAAGGAAGAACTGAAGAGTATATTGGGACTTGGTTTCAAAAGAATTCAAACAGAGAAAAAATTATTCTCGCTACAAAAGTTGCAGGCAGAAGCCCAATGAATTGGTTTAGGGGTGGAGAGACAAGATTAGATAGAGCTAATATAGAAGAGGCTTTAAATAACAGCCTGAAGAGATTACAAACTGATTATGTGGACCTATATCAATTACACTGGCCAGATAGGCGTTTAGCAATGTTTGGTTCTGGTGGAATCGGCTATAAACACATAGAGGCAGAAAGTATAGCTATCTCTGAGACTTTAGAGGTGTTGGGAGATTTAGTAAAGAGTGGAAAAGTCAGACACGTGGGTTTATCAAATGAGACTTCGTGGGGCTTATCAGAATTTCTTAAGTACTCTGAGATAGGAAGTCTCCCTAGGGTAGCTTCTGTGCAGAATGCTTACAATTTTTTAAATAGAACTTATGAAGATGGCCTTTCTGAATTCTATTACCAGTCCGAAGTTGGTCTTTTAGCGTACTCGCCTATAGCTCAAGGATACTTGTCAGGTAAATACGTAGACGGAGCTAGACCTGAAGGATCTAGAACGGCCTTGTTCGAAAGGGGAAATAGATATGAAGTTCCAGGCGCAAATGAAGCAATAAAGTCTTATGTTGCCTACGCAAAGAAGATAGAAATGGATCCTTCGGTGTTTGCTAATGCATTTGTGAATTCAAGAAAATTTGTTACTTCAAATATTATTGGAGCAACAACAATGGATCAGCTAAAGCTAGCCGTTGGTAGTGCGGATGTAACTTTAAGTGAAGAAGACTTTAAAGCTATTGATTCAATACACAGAGAGTGCCCCAATCTTTGTCCTTAAGAGTGATTACTAAAGACATAACTTGGAACTGGAAGTCTTATTCAGAGTTAAGAAAAGATGAGCTTTATGAAATACTTAGATTTAGACAGGAAATTTTTGCGGTAGAACAGCAATCTTGGTATTTAGACGCAGATGGACTAGATCAGGAGGCTTTGCATTTTCTGGGTATGTATGAAGGTAATTTAGTAGCCTATACAAGACTTTTAGTTCCTGGAATAAAAAAATTAAATTCTTCTCTTGGAAGAATCTTAGTACATTCAAAATGCAGAGGCTTGGGACTAGGTCACTTTTTAGTCGAACAAGGAATGAATAAGAGCCGAAATCTATTCCCTTCTGCTCTAATAACATTATCAGCTCAAGAACACTTAGAAGAATTTTACAAGAAACATGGTTTTATGAGATCTGGTGATACATATATTGAAGATGGCATACCTCATATAGAAATGACTTCAGATGCATAAAAAAAATTTCATAAATATTATTCTAGTTTTAGGAATTTTTATTGGTATTTCTTTAGCATCAGTCTCTCTTGTTAAAAGAGTAAACTTTAATACCGCGGGAGATTGGGTTGCAAACATTGAGGGAACTAAGATAACCAGAGATAAATACCTACTTCAATTAGAAGGTTTGAGGTCTGATAAACGCTCACCGTTAACCAAGGAAGATAAAGAATTCGTCTTAGAAAGAATGATCGAAGAAGAATTGCTTATAAAGAGAGCCCTAGACATGGGTATGCTAAGAACTAATCCCATGGCACGAGGCACGGTTGTTCAGCAAATGATTAATCAGATAATTTCTGATAATGACATGATGGATATTTCTGAAGCAGAACTAAATGAATTCTTTAAGAAGAATATAGGTTTTTTTACAAATGCGAACAGGTTGCGAATAAAGCAAATTTATTTTCCAGATAAAGAAGATGCAAGTATTTCTTCTATTCAGAAGGCTAAACAGGCATTTGATATGTTAATTTCTGGAAGTACTTTTGATGAAGCTGCATTTCACGGAACACAAACTGCCTTACAGATTCCTGATACGCTAATGACTTTATCTAAAGTTAGAGAGTACGTAGGACCTTCGTTGATGTTGACGGCAGAGAAATTAGAACCTGGAGAATTTACCCTTCCCAAGAGGGTTTCTGGAGGTTATAAGATTATTTTTCTGGTTAATAAAGAGAATTCAAGTCCTCCTGATTTAGCAGATATAAAGAATCAAGTGATTTCAGAATTTAAAAAGAGAAGAGATGATCAGTCTCTAAGGAGTTATTTAGAAGATTTAAAGAGTTGGTACGATATTTCTAGAAATTTAGATACATAAAGAATGGATAAAAGAACAAGATTCTATCTCTTCCTTTTAATTTTTTTATCAAGTTCTATAGGCGCTCATCAAAGAAGTGAATCTTACTCTAAGGTATTAATTAATCACTACGAAAATAATTTTGAAGTAGAGACAATTTTCTCTATTCAACTTTCCGTTTTATCTAAAATGCAATGGCCTCTTACCGTTAATTGGGAACAAGAAGTTTTAAGCCATGTAAAAGAAAATTTTTATATAGATTCTGAATGTGAATTTAAGGAGGTGCCCAAGTTTTTCACATCTACTTCAACTGGCTATATTCGTTTAAGTTGGAGCGAAAAGTGTAAAAGCGAGGTTGCTAAATTAAATAATAACGCATTTTTTGATTTAGACCCTGCTCATGCACATATTTCTACTTTCAAAATAGACGGTCAGTCTTATCCAGAAAAGTTATTTACTAGTCAGTCTCGGAGTTGGGAGGAAGGCACTTTAGATTCGGTTAAAAGAAATAAAAATGAAGGTTCAATATGGGATTATTTTCTTTTAGGTATAAAGCACATTTCTACAGGGTATGATCATATAGCTTTCCTTCTCGGAATTATTCTACTTAACAAAAGAAAACGATTATTAGTAATTGCCATAACAGGCTTTACCTTGGGTCATAGCCTGACTTTAGCTCTAGGAGTAATGAACTTTGTAAGCCCCTCTACAAGTTTTGTGGAGTCATTAATTGGATACTCAATATTATTAATTGCCCTAGAATTTTTAGCAAAAGAAACTAATCAATACCAATACTATTCAAAAGTATTTTTCTTTATATCAATACCTTTTCTTATTTTTTATAACTTTTTTGGTATCACTTCATACCTTTTAGGATTATTTGGGATTGTACTTTTTACAGTTTCTTATTTTAATTTGAGTAATAGATTTAGAGATTATAATTTATCTACAGCAGTAACATCCTTGTTTGGATTGGTGCATGGTTTTGGGTTTGCAGGTACCCTGACTGAAGTAGGCTTGCCGGAAGATAGAATAGTATCAGCTTTGCTTGGTTTTAACTTAGGAGTAGAGACCGGACAAATAATTATTGTTTTATTGTTCCTTTTAACTTTTTTCCTGCTTAGAAATTTTCAATCTATAAAAGCTTTAAACCTTGAACCATTTGCAGCTGCATCCTTAGCAGCCTTGGGTTCATTTTGGTTTATTGAAAGGATATTTTAGATTTAAATAATTCTTATATTCTCTGCCTGAGGTCCTTTTTCTGAATTTTCAACAGAGAACCGGACTCTGGTATTTTCTTTTAGTTTTCTTCTATCCGATTGTTGGACTGCCCTAAGATGGACAAATAAATCTCCTCCTTTATCTCTTATGAGAAATCCATATCCTTTGCTTGGATCAAACCATTTTATAGTTCCAGTTTCTCCTCGGAAGTTTCTTTTTATTTTTCTTCCATATATAAATCCTAGGATAGACAAGAACCCTAGTGACCAAAATAAAAGGAGTACATAAAAGAGTGTATTATTATTTGGATCTTCTAATAGATAAGATGTAAGACCTACGTAGACTATTGATGTAAAAAAACTTGTTATAAAAGCTCTAAAAAGCATAATTTTCTTCCTTTAATCAATTATAAAGCATCTAACCTATATCAAGAGGTATTAAATAAGCTTTGTTATCTCATTAAGCTGACCTTTTAGGTTATCAACTTCCGTAACTATATTTTCATGTCTAGCTTTTTGACCATTTATTAAATCCGTAGGGGCATTCTCTAAGAATTCCTTATTTTCTAGTTTTCCTAAAATCATAGACCTTTCTTTTTCCAATTTCATAATGGCCTTTTCAACTCTTGAGATTTCATTTGTTGGGTCAATAAGTCCTTCTAGAGGAACTAAAGTTTTAAGATGATTTTGGACGAAAATAGCTGAAGGAGGAGATATTCCTGTCCCTAGCCAAGTTAATTCTGAGAGACCTGTCATTTCAATTACTAAGTCTTCAAATTGTTCAATATTCTTCTGATCTAATTCATTTCCATCTTTCATTAAACACTTAATCTTTATTGAAGGTTTAATGCTTAATTCACCTCTTATATTCCTAATTCCAGTCACCACTGCTTTAAGCCACTCCACGGAGTCATAATTTTCTACCTCAAAACTATTTTCAGCAGTAGGGAAGCTAGAAATCATTATGCTTTCACATGGAGTTTGATAGTGATTTCTATGGTGTTGCCAAATTTCTTCTGTAATAAAAGGCATAATAGGATGAGCAAGACGGAGAGTCTTTTCAAGTGTATTGACCATTGATCTTATTATTTTAGCTTTAGAAGCATTATCAGTTGATTCATTGGATAATCTAATTTTTGATAACTCTATGTACCAGTCACAGAATTCATACCAGATGAATTCATAAATAGCTTTGGTTATCAAATCAAATCTATAATTTTCAAATGTCCCTTCAACTTTTTTTGAAGTTTCATTGAGTTTAAAATTTATCCATTGATCTATATTTTCATTTGATTCTTCATCTGAGATCTCATATTTCTCTAATTGAAGGTCTATAAACCTGGAAGCATTCCAAAGTTTATTGCAGAAATTTCTGTAACCTTCAACTCTTTTCATGTCGAAGTTAATATCTCTACCCCCCGAAGCAAGTGAGCAGAATGTAAGTCTTAAAGCATCTGTTCCATAGGCATTAATGCCTTCTGGAAACTCTTTAATTGTTCGTTTCTCTATTCTCTCTCTCATTTGGGGCTGCATGAGGCCTTGGGTTCTTTTTTCTAGAAGTTCTTTGAGATTAATACCATCAATGATATCTAAAGGGTCTAGGGTATTGCCTTTAGATTTAGACATTTTCTGTCCTTCTGAATCTTTAATTAGACCGTGAATAAAGATTTTTTTAAATGGGACTTCTTTGATAAAGTGAGTTGTCATCATGATCATTCTTGCTACCCAAAAGAAAATAATATCAAAACCCGTCACAAGAACATTTGTAGGGTGGTATCTTTTTAGAAGTTTAGTAGAAGATGGCCATCCAAGGGTAGAAAATGTCCACAATGAAGAAGAGAACCAAGTATCTAATACATCGTCTTCTTGTTTTAAGATTAATTCTTCCTCAAGTTGGTATTTTTTTCTGACGGATCTTTCATCTTCCGCTACATAAATATTACCATCGTCATCGTACCAAGCTGGAATTCTGTGACCCCACCATAATTGTCTACTTATGCACCAATCCTGGATGTCATTCATCCATGAAAAATAGGTATTTTCCCAATTCTTAGGAACAAAACTTGTATCGTCATTTTTTACAACTTTTATGGCCTCTTTAGATAATTCTTTCTGATTGACGAACCACTGATTTGTTATAAGCGGTTCTAGTACAGAATTACTTCTTTCTCCTGTAGGAATTGTTATTTTGTAGGGTTCAGTCTTTTCTAAAAGACCCAATAACTCCATTTTATTAATTACTTTTTTTCTAGCATCTTCTCTTGATAAACCCACAAAATCTTTGGGTACATTTTCATTTAAAGTTCCATCAAGGTTAAGAATATTTATTTGTTCTAGGTTATGTCTTTTGCCTATTTCAAAATCATTGAAGTCATGAGCTGGCGTTATTTTTACGCAACCTGTTCCAAATTCTGGGTCGACATAGCTGTCACCTATTATGGGTATATTTCTATTAGTTAAAGGGAGGTTTATAGTTTTTCCAATTAGAGAGTTATATCTTTTATCTTCTGGGTTTATAGCAATAGCTGTATCACCTAACATTGTTTCAGGTCTTGTCGTTGCTATTGTTATAAATTCATTATTCTCTAAAGGATATTTTAAAAACCATAAAGAACCTTGTTTTTCTTCAGCAATCACTTCTAGGTCCGAGAGTGCTGTCTGAAGTCTAATGTCCCAATTAACAAGCCTTTCACCGCGGTAAATAAGCCCTTCATCGTAAAGTTCTATGAAGACTTCCTTAACCGCTAGGCTTAAATCTTCATTCATCGTAAAGGCTTCTCTTGACCAATCCGGAGAGGCACCAAGTCGTCTTAATTGTTTTGTAATTTTGTTACCAGATTTTTCTTTCCATTCCCAAACTTTCTTCTCGAATTTATCTCTTCCTAAAGATTCTTTTGTTATTCCATCAACTTCTAACTGTCTCTCTACAACCATCTGCGTAGCTATTCCGGCATGATCTACTCCTACTTGCCATAAAACATCAAAACCTGACATTCTTTTGTATCTGATTAAGGCATCCATCAGAGTGTTTTGAAATCCATGTCCCATGTGCAAAGTACCTGTAACATTAGGTGGCGGTATCATTATGCAATAAGGCTCTTTCTTGCTATCAGGATTTGATTTAAAGAAGCCGGAGTCTTCCCATTTTTTATAAATGGGTATTTCTATTTCTTTAGGATTGTAGATTGTTTTCATCACCACTTCTTGAATTCAGGTTCAAACCCTTCCTTCTTAGTTAGGGTCCAAGTTTTTGCTGCTTTTTCTCTTAGCAGAGAACCATCCTCAATTACCATTTGGTAATAACAATTGTAGTGTTTTATATCTAAAGGAAAATCAGGACTTAGATTTATCAAAGACCTGTCTTCATCCTTGGAAAATTTTGTTCCAGGATAGCCAATATTAATCCGAATCTTTGAATCGCCAGCATGGATTAATTGATGAGGCAGTAAGGTATTTGCAGGCTTCTTCCACATTTCTTCGTCTAATTGCTTAGCTTGTTCCAATGTATTGCATTTAAGGTCTATCCATTTAGTAAATAAATAATTATCTTCTTTTAGATATATTTTTGCTGTCAGTTCACAAACTACTTCTATAGCAAGATTTAAATCAGAGCCAATAGAAATGAACTCTGTCTTTAGCATTAAGAATTATCTATAAGATATTGGCTCAACAAAGGAACAGGTCTACCTGATCCGCCTTTTGCAGCACCTTTGTATTGAGCAGTGCCAGCTACATCTAGATGGGCCCATTTATAGTCTTGAGTAAATCTAGATAAGAAACAAGCTGCTGTTATCGTACCGGCCCTACCTCCAATATTTGCTATATCAGCAAAATTGCTGTCTAAATCTTTCTGATAAATATCCCAAATAGGTAATTGCCAGACTCTATCAGTAGAATTCTCGCCAGCGGAAATAAGACTTTTTGCTAAGTTATCATTATTACTCATTAGGCCGGATGTAGAATATCCTAGAGCCATAATTACAGCTCCTGTTAGAGTTGCTATATCAACAACTGTTTTAGGCTTAAAGCGTTTAACATAGGTTAAAGCATCAGCTAGAACTAACCTTCCTTCAGCATCAGTATTTAATATTTCAACTGTAAGTCCAGACATCGTTCTTACAACATCTCCAGGTTTTGTTGCTTTGCTACCTGGCATATTTTCGGCACTAGCAATAATACCAACAACATTTATAGGTAGCTTTAGTTCAGCAGCTACTTGCAAAGTTCCCACTACGCTAGCAGCTCCGCACATATCAAATTTCATTTCATCCATGGTGGCACCTGGTTTTAGACTAATACCCCCTGTATCAAAAGTTATACCTTTTCCAACTAGAGCATAAGGTTGATCACCTTTTTTCCCTCCTTTGTACTCTAAGGTAATTAATTTAGATTCTTGGGCACTTCCTGCGCCTACGGAAAGAAGGCAGTCCATGCCTAATTTTTTCATCTCTTTCTCTCCAAGTACTTTGCAGCTTAGAGAATTATAGTTTCTGGCAGCTGCTTTTGAAGCACTAGCTAGATAAGTTGGAGTGCAAACATTGCCTGGAAGGTTGGCTAGATCTTTAGCGGCATTTGAACCTTGACCTATTGTTTGACCAACTTTTATAGCTTTTCTTAATTTTGTATCACTAGCAGTTGAGCTTAAAGAGATTACGACTTTTTTTAATTTGTTGACCTTTTTATTTTTCTTATTTAGTTTTGCGTCGTAAGTGTAAACTTGATGTTCTAGAATCCTACTTAATTGAGTTAATATCCACTCATCTCCTTCTTTTGTTTTTAGCGAAGGCAGGGCTACTGATACTTCTGATACACCGCTTGATATGGCAACACGAACAATACTCGATAATATCTTAGTTATTTGGTCTTTAGAGAGTGTTGATGTCTTCTTTCCACATCCTACCATGTAAACTCTTTCGGCTTGGGTACCTTCTAGAGAGGCAATGTATAGGCTTTGCCCTAATTTGCCTTGTAGCTCATTTCTTCTTATTAGTTTTTTAAGGACGCCCTTACTTAAAGTATCTAGTTTCTTTAAGCTCTCGTTAACTGATTTAGCTTCGTAATTACCTAGTATGAGAGCCATAGTTTTAACCTTTTCAAGGTTCTTCGACTGGTTCTGGTTAAGACTTAATGCCAATCTTTTTTTCATGTAACTTCTCCTAAAATATTTTAATATTGTTGTATTCTAATACGTTATGGTTTTAACGATAGATAAAATCTAAACTCATTTAGTATTTTGTTGTCTAATTACAGGTAGGATAGAAGGATAATCAGAGAGTATTCTGTAGCTATGATCTTAAATCGTTATTTTCTTAAAGATATATTTTTATACACAACTTCAGTAAGTTTAATATTTCTTTTGATCGTAATGTCTTCTCGATCTATTCAATATCTTGAACAAGCAGCTATAGGAGAAATTAACCCTGAAGTTGTAGCTTGGGTTGTTCTTTACAGATTGCCTGAATTTATTCAAATTATTCTGCCTTTCAGTTTCTTTTTGAGTTTAGTACTAACAATAGGAAAGTTAAGTGCAAATAACGAACTCAATATTTATGAACAAAATGGATATACACAAAAAAGAATAGTTCTTCTATCTTTTATTCCTGCAGGCTTGGTAGCTTTAATAAGTTTATGCTTATCTATCTGGATTTCCCCTGAAAGCAATTTAAGAGCAGACCAGCTTCTAGCGAAACAAAGTTCTCAAGATATCTTTAGATCGATACAACCTGGTAGTTTTCATAGGCTGAATGAGGATGTATTGATTTATGCTAAACAAAGAGAAGGGAAAGCTTTGCAATCTGTATTTATACAGACAAATTCAAAAAAGCAAAGAAATTCAGGAACTGTAATTACCGCTGAATCCGCTGCTCTTGATACTAATAATCCAAGTTTACTTTTACTTCAGAAAGGCCTTCTGTATTTTAAAACCAATAATACAGATTCCTCGCTGATGACCTTTGGTGAACTAAAGATGAATATCAACAAGGACCCTGTAATCAAAGGCCTAGATATAAAGGCAGAGGAAAGAAGTAATAAAGCTGAATTTCAATGGAATATTTCACTAGCTTTAATTTCTCTTATAGCAGTGTTTCTTGCCGTTCCCATAAGCAAAGTGGGACCGAGAGAAGGGAGGTACAGAAGAGTTCTTCCGGCAGTTTTCATTTTTATTTTTTATCTTGGACTTTTGATTACAAGCAGGGGTTGGATAGAGGTAGGTGTAATCGGAACTTTCCCTGGAATGTATGCAGTTCATTTATTATTTCTGGTACTGGGATTCTTTCTTATATATAGAGTTAATTTTCAAAGATGAAGTTTCTATTTGGTGATGCTGTAGATAGAAACATAGGATTTCAGGTTGCCGTGAGCTTAGCGATTGTTATTTTTACTATTGGCGCTATAGATTTTATATTTTTAGTTCTCTCTGAACTTTCAGATATCTCTATTTCTTACAAGTTTGACGATGTGTTAATTTATTGCATATCAAAGATTCCTTACTCCCTATATGACCTATCGCCTTATTTATGTTTGATAGGCGTTATGGTTGGACTTGGAAATTTAAACGACCAAGGAGAATTAACTGCTTCGAAGATTCTAGGAAAATCGAATTTAAATATCCTCTTAAGCAGCCTAAGACCAATACTTCTATTTCTATTCTTAGGATTAATTGCATCGGAGTTTTGGTTACCAGGACTTTCTCAAAAAGCAGAAGAAAGCCGTTTAATAAAACAAGAAATAATTGATTCTGATCAAGGTTATTGGCTGTCAAATGTTGAAGGATTTAGTTATTTCAGGTCAACACCATCTAAAGAGTTAATAGAAGACATTACAATTTATAAGATTGATTCCGAGTTTAAATTGATTGAAATAAGAAAATCAAAAAAAGCTTCATTAGTTTCGGGAAGTTGGATTCTTGAAAATATACAAATAGAGAAATTATCTGAAGGATTCGTTCAAAATGATGAAGATAATGTCTGGCATTCTGGTCCTAAAGATAGTGACTTTAATTTAATCCTTTCTCCAAAGTATTTTTCGTTGAGTTTATTAAGAGATCAAATGTTTAATGATGTATCTGAATATAGGAGAAATTTAATAGCATTAGAGTTCTGGAGAAAACTGTTACAACCCATGATGGCTTTTGTATTAATTCTGTTAGCGGCATCTTTTATTTTTGGACCAATGAGAGACCAAAAATCAGGGCAAAGGATTTTATTGGGTATTGTTATAGCGTTTAGCGTGAATATTATTAAAAGCCTTTTTGAAAGTATTTCAATGGTGTCTACCATGTCTCCTTTCGTGGCAGTATGTATACCAATAGTATTAATTTTTATTGTAGCCTTAATTTTAATAAAGAGGACTAGGCTAATTTCTTAATTTTAAGGATCTTAGTGTTTGTGTAAATATCTGACCAAGATCTTTTCTTAGGGTCACCAATAATCCAAAAATAACCCAGTCCAATTAATAAAAATGAAATAGAGGAAAGAAGACATCTTGTTGCTGAGGTTTTGAAATCAAGAGGCTTTCCTTCACAAGTTACCAGTTTAATCTTCCAGGCTTGCATGCCAAGAGTTTGGCCTTCATTTTTCATCCAAAAATAACAATAAAACAAAGGGCCGCTTAAAATAGACATGGTTAGTTGCAGTTTAGATAAGACTGTTCCGGGTTCAAGGTAGCCGCCATTCACAACATTGAGCAAAAGGGACAGGCTGATAACAATAGCCATTACAAATAATGTGTCATACATTAACGCGAATATTCGTCTGAAGAATCCTGCTGGTTCCATAAATATTAGTCAGTTAGCAAATTTTTGATTATTCTATAAATAAATTATAGAGAATATTATGACTGAAACTACTCAAGATTATGCCGATTCTTCTTTTTTTGGACATCCAAGGGGTTTGATAACTTTATTCCTTACAGAGATGTGGGAAAGGATGTCTTTCTATGGAATGAGGGGGCTACTAGTTCTCTTTATGACAAGAGAAGTTGTAGATGGAGGGTTGAACTTAGAAACCGGCGAAGCGATGGCTATTTATGGAATCTATGGAGCTTCTGTTTATTTCTTATGTGTTCCGGGAGGTTGGGTTGCTGACAAGATATTTGGAGCCCAGAAGTCAGTTTTAATTGGAGCAATAATTATCACTCTTGGGCATTATGTTCTAGCTATGCCTTTTGAAAAGACTTTCTTCTTAGGTTTAGTATTGGTATCCATAGGTACAGGTTTTCTTAAACCAAATATTTCTACAATAGTAGGCCAATTGTATAAACCGGGCGATATTCGAATCGATGCAGGTTATACGATTTTTTATATGTCTATAAATATAGGCAGCATGTTAGGTTTTTTGGTTTGCGGATACTTGGGTGAGAAGGTCGGTTGGCACTGGGGTTTTGGAGCAGCAGGCGTGGGTATGACTTTTGGTGTTATTCAATATATTTTATCTAGAAAATCGTTAGGAGAAGCAGGATTGAAACCAAATCTAGAGGTCAATGAAGATGCATCTCGTTATAAATTATTTTTTTATATTGCTATGATTTTGTTGGTATTAATCATAGCGACTAATTTTCTTGGACTGTGGAGTATTGACGCGCAAGTTCTAAATCAGCTCACAGTTTATTTAATAGTCTCGGTTGCTGTTTTATATTTTGTTTATCTATTTTTTTTCGCAGGACTTAATAAAAAAGAAAAAGAAAATATTTCTATGTTTTTACTGCTCTTTCTTGGCTCAGTTCTGTTTTGGGCGGGATTTGACCAGGGAGGTTCATCTTTAAATTTATTTGCTAAAGACTATACCGATTTATATATTTTTGGATGGGAGATGCCAGCAACTTTTCTTCAAGTTGCTAATCCTTTAATGGTGGTTATTTTTGCTCCATTTTTTGCAAGTTTTTGGATTAATTTGGGTAGAAAAAATATGGATTTTGATACGCCTGAAAAATTTGCTCTCGGGTGTTTTCTAATGGCAATTGGCTTTTGTGTAATTATATTAGGTGTTGAAGTGGCACTTGATAACGAAAAAGCAGGAGTGAAGTGGCTTTTGATAACGTACCTCTTTCATACGTTAGGGGAATTGTGCTTAAGCCCTGTCGGTCTTTCTGCAACGTCTAAATACTCACCTAAAAGATATAAAGGTCAGATGATGGGATTGTGGTTTTTATCCTCATCTTTAGCTGCTGGTGTTGCAGGCTTATTGGCTAGCAAATCGTTTGAATCGGGAATTTCAAGTATGCCAGCTTTATTTAATCAAGTTATATTTGGTCTTGTATTCATAGGGATAGTCCTTTTGTTTGCCAATAAATATATAAAAGGACATCCTGAAACAGAGGATTCATGATTTATTGACTGAGGCGTCAATGAAATTATGAATATTTTTTTTTATAAAATTATTAGTTTTATAAAAAAATTAAGGAAGAAATAGATAAACGCTTGGCTTAATTATTCTGTCATTAAGCTGACAAATTTCTTTGTAGACTCTAAACCTAGAAGGAATTAGTATCTAGAGCTTTCAATTATAGTTAAGGAAAGAAGAACATGATATTGCGTACCTTAATTCTTATTTCAATCGCTATGTGCGTCTCATGCTCTAAAGAGGGTAATGTCAGCGTTAGTGTTTCCAACGATATCATCTCTGAGATCCAAATTGATAACGACATCACTAAATTGAAGCCTACCCCTAACCCTAATAGAAATGCTTATTTTGGAGATTTACACGTCCACACTGCTAATTCTTTTGATGCTTATACTTTTGGAACAATCAGCACTCCTGCTGATGCATACAGATATGCCCAGGGGCAAGCAATTCCCCATCCAACAGGCTATGCAATACAACTGAGCCGACCGTTAGATTTTTATGCTGTCACTGATCATGCAATGTTTTTGGGTTTGCTTAAAGAAGCAGCCGATACAAGCTCTGAATTTTCTCGTTATGATTTAGCCAAGCCTTTACACAATCTTAATGATTCAGTGAACGGTGGTATTCTTTCAATTTTTAAAAGGAGCGGCCTGTTTAGACCTTTTGGAAGAGCAGTTAATGAAGGTCTTGAAGATGGTACCATTGATAAATCATTAGTAGAAAAAGTCAGTCGTTCCGTTTGGCAAGAGACCATACAAGCTGCCGATGACGCTTATGTGCCTGGAACTTTTACCACTTTTGCTGGTTACGAATATACATCCAGCATTGATCTTTACGAAAAATATTTACACAGGAATGTCATTTTTCGTGAAACCAAAAATTTACCAGCTAAACTTTTTTCTAGATTAGATAGCCAAGATCCAGAAAAACTATGGGACTGGATGGACAAACTAAGGGGTAACGGAGTTGAAAGCTTGGCCATACCACATAACTCAAATATTTCAGGCGGAGCAACTTTTTCTTTGAATGATTATAGTGGCGACCCAATGGATGAAGCTTATACAAAGAAGCGTGCGCTTAATGAACCATTAACAGAGATAACTCAAGTTAAGGGAACTTCAGAGACCCACCCTCTGCTGTCCAAGAATGACGAATGGGCAGCATTTGAAGTAAAAACAGGTCATGAAGGCGAAAAGCTCATCAGTAATTTAAAAGGCAGCTATGTTAGAAATGCCTACTTAAGAGGCTTGAATCTATCAGAAAAAGGTTTTACCAACCCATATAAATTTGGTCTCATAGGGTCAAGTGATACTCATGTTGGCGGTGGCTCCGATAATGAAGAAGTGTATTTTTCTAAAATAGGTGTTTTAGATGGAACGCCTGAGCTGAGAGGTTCGATACCATTTAATAGGTTTTATGGAGCTATTTTAAAAATTGCTAGACCTAATAGTATTGCTGAAGTTGATGATAAAAATTACATGGCTGTTAGCAAACGTCTTATTAATTTTTCAGCATCTGGTCTTGCAGGAGTTTGGGCAGAAGAAAATACTCGCGAAGCAATTTATGACGCTTTTCGACGCAAAGAAACTTTTGCTACCAGCGGTCCTAGAATTAAAGTCCGTTTCTTTGCCGGGTATGAACTATCCAATGCTCAATTAAACAGTCAAAATCTTCTGAGTGAGTTGTACAAGAATGCTGCAGTTATGGGATCAACTTTACTAACTGAAGATAAAAAGAGCCCCTCCTTTTTAGTTTGGGCAATAGCCGATGCTCAAGGCGCGCCATTACAGCGAACCCAAGTCATAAAGGGCTGGTTGGAAAATGGAGAACATCAAGAAAAGGTCTATGACGTAGCTTGTTCTGATGGCTTAGAGGTAAATGCAGAAACTAACCGCTGCCCGGAAAATGGAGCTCGTGTAAATCTTAATGACTGTTCTTACAGTGGGGATGTTGGAGCAAACGAACTTAAGACTCTATGGAAAGATCCAGACTTTAAGCAAGACCAAGAAGCATTCTATTACGTGAGGGTTCTTGAAAACCCTGTGTGCAGATGGTCAACCTGGGATGCTATTAGAAATGGTGAAAAACCTAGGTCTGATATTGATTCAACCATCCAGGAGAGAGCTTGGTCTTCTCCTATTTGGCTAACAAAGGGTATTTAGCTATTGGTTAAGAGTTTAACAAGAATACGATTATAGATTTTTGAAAGAGTGATTAGGTCTTCAGATTTAATACATTCATTAATTTTGTGAATAGATTCATTTACAGGACCTAATTCAACTACTTCTGCACCGGTCGGAGCAATAAATCTTCCATCTGAGGTTCCTCCGTCAGTAGAAGTTTGAGTATCAATGCCTGTTGTTTCTGATATTGATTGCTTCACTGCATCTATCAACCCTTTATCTTTAGTTAGGAATGGATTTCCGCTTAGATTCCAAGTTACTGAATAATTCAAAGAACTATCATTTAATATTTTTTCGACGGATTCTTTAATTTCCTCCTCACTTGTCGAAGGAGAAAACCTTACGTTCAGATCAAAAATAAGATCTCCAGGTATGACATTGGATACACCGGTTCCTGAATTAAGATTTGAGATTTGTAAAACACTGTCTTGAAATTCTCCCGTTTCATCCTTCCAAGTTAATTTAGTAATTTCATTGATTGCACCCGCTGATTCGTGAATAGGATTCAGAGCTTTTTGCGGATAGGCTACGTGACCTTGTATGCCTTCTATTTTAACGGAAGCGCCTAAAGAACCTCTCCTGCCAATTTTAATGACATCTCCCACTTGGTAGTTGGCTGTAGGTTCTCCCACCAAACACCAATCTATATTTTCTTGTCTACTCTGAAGTTCTTGGATAACTTTTCTCACGCCATTCACAGAAGGCCCTTCTTCATCACTAGTTAGCATAAGCCCGATTCGTCCATTGAATTCTTTGTGCTCACTCACGAAACTTTCTATGGCTGTCACAAAAGCAGCAACGCTTCCTTTCATATCTGCAGCTCCACGCCCAAATAAAAATCCGTTTTCTTCTGATGGTGAGAAAGGGTCATTTTTCCAATTATCAATAGGTCCGGTAGGAACAACGTCGGTGTGTCCTAAGAAAATAAAAAGAGGTCCGTCTTCTCCATAAGTAGCCCATAAATTCTTAACTTCTTCAAAAGGCATGTTTTCTATATTGAATCCAATCTTCTTTAACCTTCGAGATATTAGATCTTGGCACCCTTCATCTAAAGGAGTTAAAGAGGCCCTAGATATAAGCTCTTTTGCTAATTCTACTGTAGGATTCATAAGAGATGAGTTTAGTCGTTTGTGTGGAGCTGGTCGTTCAATACAACACTTTTCTTATTGGGTTTACACTGAATTGCGCCACTTAAAGAGTTTCTTATAAAAAGAAGATCTGACTTAGATGCTAACTCAGAAGCTTTTACAGTAGAAACTACATTGTTTTCCTGATCCATAACTTGAACTTTTGATCCGCCTGTTAAGTACAAACCTGCCTCTATAGTACATCTATCCCCTAGAGGTATGCCTAGGCCTGAGTTTGCCCCCAAGAGGCAATCTTCTCCAACTGAAATTTTTATTGCATTGCCACCAGAAAGTGTTCCCATGGTGCTACATCCACCTCCAAGATCAGAGTTAGCTCCTATGATCACTCCCGCAGATATTCGTCCTTCAATCATAGTTGGTCCAAGAGTTCCTGCATTAAAATTAACAAATCCCTCATGCATTACAGTAGTACCTTCACTTAAATATGCTCCTAATCTAACTCTAGCTGCGTCAGCTATCCTTACACCATCAGGGATTATGTAATCGGTTAGGCAGGGAAATTTATCTAAAGACTTGATGTACAAGAAGTCATAATTATTTCTTAATCTATCTATGTCCATGGGGTCCATGGGACCATGATTGGTCCAAGCAACATTAGGTAAAGCAGCAAAAATGCCATCCAGATTTATAGAATTTGGTTTTACCAATTTTTTTGAAAGAAGATGTAGTTTTAGATAGGCATCTTTTACATCTTTTATTGATTCATCCTTCTCCAGTTTATGAATAATAATTTTCTCTCTTTCTCTCTTTCCTCGAGGATGTTTAGAATAGTCAGTGATCTCGTAGTTATTTTCTTTCGATTTTTCATAATAAGATAAAAGGGAGTTGTAATCAGATCCCCATGATGCAGTTGAAGATTTAATATTAACAATAGGATCATCTTTAGATTGCATTAGGTCATAACGTACGTCGAGAATTTTACCTTCTAGATTAGTAGTGCAGGTTCCTATGGCTATAACAGGGAATACATTCATGCGGGCATTATAAGTACTAGAAAGTAGTAATGGTATTTTTTGATATTTCTTTTATTAATTTTTAGAGAAATAGTTCAATGTTTTATTGATAGAGGAGGCTGCTTGCTTAACAGTCTCAACGTCATGAACAATCGCAACTCTAATAAATCCAGAGCCGGGGTTTTGACCTTTATTTTCTACGCCCAAGAAAGATCCTGGTAAAACCGATATGTTGTGTTCTTCGTAGAGTTGCTTTGTAAAGGTCAGGTCATCGACTGGTAACTTTATCCATAAATAGAAACCTCCTTTTGGTCTTTCTACATTAAATTTTGAATCAATTTGATCGAGGGCTATTGCATATTTTTCATCATAGTTTTTTCTATTATCTTTAACATGTAAGTCGTTAGACCAGGCCCAAGTGCTTGCTTTTTGTGCGGGCACTGAGAGAGTTGCACCGTGATATGTTCGGTATAAAAGAAGTGTTTTAATTATTTTCTCGTTTGCGGTCACAAAACCAGATCTTAAGCCTGCCAAGTTTGAACGTTTTGATAAGCTGTGGAAAATAACACCTCTCGAGCTTGGGTCAGTTAAGTCACAACATTCTATTAATCCAACGGGAGCCTCTCCTGCTGAAGGGTACAAGTCTATATAACATTCATCTGAACATACGAGAAAATCAAATTTCTCAGCTAGTTCTAATATTTCTAGATATTCCTCTCTGCTCATGGTGTATCCGGTAGGGTTAGAGGGAGAGCACAAGATCAGTAGTTGACAATTTAACCAGGTTTGCTCTGAAACTGATCCAAAGTCGGGCTTAAAGTTATCTTCTGCTGAAGAATTTACATAATAAGGTTTTCCCCCGGCAAGATGAGTTGCTCCCTCGTATATCTTATAAAAAGGATTGGGCATGACTACCGTTGGATGCTCTTTCGATAAATCTAAGGTTGCCTGTATAAACGAAAAGATACCTTCCCTAGTACCACTCACGGGCAGTGTGTTTTTATCTGGATTAACAGGGGCAATGAGGTCAAATCTTCTCATTAGCCAGCTAGCATAAGATTTCCTTAGTTCTAAAGTTCCTTTGGTACTAGGATATTGAGATAGCAAATCCCTATGCTCGTTTAATATATCTAAAGCTTCTTCTGGAGGTTTATTTTTTGGCTCTCCTATTGATAAATTAAAAGATAAATCTTTTTTTGGTTTTATTCCTTTTAATAATTCATTTAAATGAAAAAAAGGATATTCAGTGAGTGTTTTTAGTTTATGGTTCAAGATAATTAAATTTTAAGTGATTCTTTTAAATCAGTTATTAACTGATTCAATTCTTTCTTTTTTAGAAAAGGGGTATCTTCCACTGAAGATATACAAAAGCTATCTTCGGCTCTTTCTCCGTATGTAGAAATCCTAGCTTTTTTTATTACAGCGTTATGTGATACAAATACTCTACTTACATTAGCTAAGATACCAGGTCTGTCTTTAGTTCTTAAGTCTATCTGTGTCCATCTATTAGTCATATCATGCTTAACATTAATGGAAGTTTTTAGATTGAAGTGTTTTAAATGCGTAGGAAGGCGTTTCTTTACTAACTTTGGAATTAAATCTTCTTGATCAAGAGACTCGGATAACTTGGTTATAATTTTTACTGCTTTTTCAGTTCTCTCTGAAATAGCACTTCCATTTTTATCAGAAATTTTTAAGCAATCAAAGCAGTAACCATTTTTCATTCCAAATATTTTTGCTTCTAAAAAATTAATGTCTTCGGAATCTAAAATACCAATAGTTGCTGCGAAAACATTTGGTCTATCTTTTGTATGTATTATTAGAGTTGTTGTTCCATTCTTGTCCTTAAATAGCTTAACCTTAGTGGAATCTTTTCCCTTGAGAAGGATGAGGGCGTGATCTACAAGTTCTTCGGCTTCAAAACTTTCAAAATAATTAGAATAAAAATTATCCCAGAGAGTATTTAATTCACTCTCAGCTATCTTTTGATTTTGTAAAATAGTTTGTTTTGCTAGTTTTAAATTTGTTAATTTACTTTTTTCGGCATCCTGGTTTAGGAAATTAGTTGTTTTTGTATACAGATCACCTAGGAGAGAAGCATTCCATGAATTCCACAGATTAGGGTTCGTAGCACTTACATCTGCTACTGTTAAACAATATAGATAGTCTAAGTTTTTTTGACTTTGAACTACTTCAGCAAAATTTCTTATCGTTGAAGGATCTGATAGATCTTCTTTTTGTGATCTTTTTGACATCATTAAATGGTTTATAACAAGCCATTCTATTAGTTTTCTATCTACGTCATTAAAGTTATGATTTTTACAGAACCTTCTAACGATTGCAGTACCCAAGGTGGAGTGATCTTTTCCTCTTCCCTTGCCAATGTCATGATAAAGTCCTGCGATATATAAGATTTCGATTTTAGGTAAGGTATGGATTATCTTTGATGCTAGAGGGAATAATTCTTGAGAAGTTCCTAAAAGCATCCTTCGCATATTTCTAAGCACTTGAAGGGTATGAGCATCAACAGTGTAGATATGGAAAAGGTCATACTGCATTTGACCGGTGATTCTTCCAAATTCAGGCAGATATCTGCCTAGAATGCCAAGCTCTTTCATATTCTCTAATTGAGTAACCATAAGCCTCTTGGACTTTATGAGTTTTAAAAAAAGATTTATGTTTTTTTTCTTTTTTCTGAATTCGGCATCAATAAGATCTCTGTCTTCTTTTAAGAAACGTAGTGTCTGAGATTCTATCCCTTCAAGTTCTGGGTGCTCCGTTAATTTTACAAATAAATCAAGAAGAAGTGATGAATTTTTTTTAAACCCATTGGAATGCTGCAAGCCTATAAGATTATTTTTTTGATAGAAATTATTATCGATTCTCTTCTTTTTATTAGATTTTGCTTTGAAAAGATTTTCTTTAATAGATTGAATAACCGTAGAGTTTATTTCAGATATGGTTAGAGCTGATCGATAATACCTATGCATTAGCTTCTCGGCTGCTGCATTGGGGTTAGTTATTGTAGGGAAGAGTTTTTTTGCAATAGCAATCTGATATTCAAATAACAGTCTATCCTCTTCTCTATTTGCTTTTAAGTGAAGAAGGTACCTTATAGTCCATAACCAATATTTAGCTTTTTTTAATTCATTTCTTTCAAAAGCAGTAATAATATTGGATAAGTCAAAACTTTCTTTTTGTAAATTTCTAGAATAATTTAGTAGTAACCAGTCAATCGTATGAATATCTCTCAAGCCTCCTGGTGAAGACTTTATATCTGGCTCTAAATTGTATTCAGTATTATAAAATTTAGTATGGCGTTCAATTTGTTCATCATGCTTAGCTTTAAAGAATTTTTTATTAGGCCAGAGAGATTTTATTTTTAGCAGCTTAAAGAGCTTTAATTCCATATCTTTGTCACCTGATATCAATCTAGATTCAAGCATATTAGTCATTGTTCTTATATCTAACCTAGCCTGAGCCTTTGAATCATTTAATGTTCTGACACTATGGCCAACGTCAAAACCTATATCCCACAATAGGCTTATAAATTTTGTTACGGCAAGTTGTTCTTGTTTAGAAAGGGTCTTTTTACTAAGAATTAGTAGATCAATATCTGAAAAAGGATGTAACTCGCCCCTTCCATATCCTCCTACAGAAAATAAACCTAGACCACTAACTTTTGCTAAGTCTAGATCTAGCCATATTTCTTGTAAGATTAAGTCTGAAAGGTTTGATTTCATTTCTAAAAAATGACCGATGCCTTTAACTTGTCTTCCGCGCTCTCGCGTTAGCCAACTTTTAAATTGGTTGTGTAGCTTTAGATCATTCTCTTTTTTTTGCAGAGAGAAGGTTTCATTCATTTGGATTAGAGGTAATTAGAAGTTTTCTTCCTTTCTTCTTGTTAAGACTTCACAGCCTATTTCAGTAACTGCCAAGGTATGTTCCCACTGGGCTGAATTTCTTCCGTCTTGTGTTTCAACGGTCCATCCATCAGGAAGAATTTTAGTGTACTTCGTGCCTAAATTTATCATCGGCTCTATGGTAAAGCACATACCTTGTTTTATCTCTAAGCCAGTACCAAGCTGGCCATAGTGTAAGATTTGAGGTTCGTCATGATAAATCTTACCTATTCCGTGGCCGCAATATTCTTCAACTACAGAGTAATGATTTTTTTCGGCATGGGTTTGAATTGCATTGCCAATATCACCTAAAAATGCGCCTGGCTTAACAACATCAATAGCTCTATAAAGACATTCTTGTGTAACCTTCACTAATCTTTCATTATGAGGTTTTGATTTTCCAACTGTAAACATCTTTGAAGTATCTCCGTGCCACCCATCCTTTAAGACTGTTACGTCAATATTAATAATATCGTCGTGTTTGAGAATCTTATTTTTACTAGGAATACCATGGCATATGACTTGGTTAACACTAGCGCAAACCGTCTTCTCATACCCTTTATAACCAATGTTTGCTGGGATAGCATTTTGAGTATTCACAATATAATCATGACATTTTTGATCTAATTCTTCAGTTGAGACTCCCGGCAACACAAAAGGGGTTATCATCTCTAAAACTTTTGCTGCAAGCTGTCCGGCAATTCTCATGCCATTAATCTCTTCCTCTGTTTTTATCATTTTATAAATTTTATGCTTAATACCATTCTTTTAAATGGACATCACCCCATAGATTTATTATAGTGCGGTTTTAATGCCAAATGGCTTTAAAAAACATAAATACGAATTTCAGATTTTCTTCTGGTTCGTTTTTTTTTCGTCTATTTTACGCTCCTGTCTAGCCAATGAAATCTAAAGCGATTCTAGCATTAGCCGACGGAACCATTTTCCACGGCACAAGTATTGGAGCAGAAGGAAAAACTAACGGCGAAATAGTTTTTAATACTGCCATGACGGGTTATGAAGAAATTCTAACTGATCCTTCTTACAAGAACCAGATTGTGACATTAACCTATCCTCATATTGGTAATACAGGAGTAAATTCTGAAGATATTGAATCTGATAAAATTTGGTGCTCGGGTCTTGTTATTCGGGATTATCCTCACAAATCAAGTAATTGGAGAAAAGAGCAGGAACTAAAAGAATTTTTAGTTTCGAGAAATACAGTAGCGATAGCCGATATAGATACTAGAAAATTAACAAGATTAATAAGAAAAAATGGGGCTCAGTCGGCGGCTATAGTTGCTGACTCTAAGATTGATCCTAGCGCAGCAATCAATTTAGCAAATAATTTTGTAGGACTAGGAGGGCAAGACCTTGCTCAAGAAGTAACAACCGAAAACAGCTATACATGGAATGAAGGAAGCTGGCTTGGCAGTTCTGTAAATAAAATATTTAAGGTAGTAGTGCTTGATTTTGGAGTTAAGAAAAATATTCTTAGATTGTTAGTTGATCAAGGATGTGAAGTACAGGTTGTTCCGGCTAAGACTAGCTTTGAAGAAATTGTATCTTTAAAACCAGATGGTTTATTTTTGTCAAATGGACCAGGCGATCCAGAGCCATGTGGCTATGCTATAAATACAATTAGAAATATTGCAGAATCGAAATTACCGATATTCGGTATTTGCCTAGGGCACCAATTATTAGCTTTAGCGTTTGGAGCTAGAACTGAAAAGATGAAATTTGGTCACCATGGAGCAAATCATCCTGTTCAGGATTTATTAACCAGTCGTGTCTTTGTAACAAGTCAAAATCATGGTTTTACGGTTAACGAAAAAAGCCTTACCAGTTCTCTTTTAGTAACCCATAGATCTCTATTTGATGGAACAGTACAAGGAATTGAGCACCAAGACCTTCCTGCTTTTAGTTTTCAAGGTCACCCTGAAGCTAGTCCAGGTCCTCACGACCTAATCTATCTTTTTGAAAAGTTTATTAAAAATATGGAATTAAAGAATGCCTAAAAGGACGGATATAGAGTCCATATTGATTATTGGGGCCGGTCCTATTGTTATAGGGCAGGCCTGTGAATTTGATTATTCAGGGGCTCAGGCCTGTAAAGCCCTTAAGGAGGATGGTTATAGGGTTATTTTAATAAACTCTAATCCTGCAACAATTATGACTGACCCTTCGATGGCTGATTCTACTTACATTGAACCGATACACTGGGAAACAATTGAGAAGATTATTAAGAAAGAGAAACCGGATGCCTTACTTCCTACTATGGGAGGACAGACGGCCTTAAATGCAGCTCTAGATTTAGATAGCAGGGGTATTTTAAAAAAATATAATGTTCAGATGATCGGCGCCTCGAAAGAAGCCATAGATAAAGCAGAAGATAGAGATCTTTTCGCTAAAGCGATGAGAAAAATAGGCTTAAATGTACCTCAGGCGGAATTAGCGCACGATGTTAATCAGGCATATGAAATTCTAGATAGGATTGGTTTTCCATGTGTATTGAGACCGAATTTTACAATGGGAGGTTCTGGTGGAGGTATTGCTTACAATAAAGAAGAGTTTTTAGAAATTTGTCTAAGGGGTTTTGATTTGTCTCCAACGTCAGAAATATTTATAGATAAATATCTTGGGGGCTGGAAAGAGTATGAAATGGAGGTTGTTCGAGACAAAAATGATAATTGTATTATTGTCTGTAGTATCGAAAATATTGATCCAATGGGAATCCATACAGGGGATTCAATAACTGTTGCGCCCGCCCAAACTCTAACTGATAAGGAATATCAGCGCATGCGAAATGCTTCTATTGATATTTTAAGAGAAGTTGGTGTAGAGACAGGAGGGTCTAATGTTCAGTTTACAGTTAACCCTGAAGACGGAGAAATGCTAGTTATTGAAATGAATCCTAGAGTTTCAAGGTCATCGGCTTTGGCATCGAAAGCTACAGGTTTCCCGATAGCAAAAGTGGCAGCAAAACTAGCTGTTGGATATACCCTTGATGAACTTAAGAATGATATAACTGGAGGAGTTATCCCAGCTTCTTTTGAACCTTCAATTGATTATGTTGTAACAAAAATACCAAGATTTAATTTCGAAAAATTTCCTCAAGCTGAACCCATTCTTTCTACCCAAATGAAATCGGTTGGAGAAGTCATGGCCATCGGAAGAACTTTTCAAGAATCATTGCAGAAAGCTATCAGGGGATTGGAGACTGGTAGAGACGGATTGGTTGAAATATATAACCCTTCTAAAGGAGGTATAGAGTCGCTAAAACAAGAAATAGCTAAACCTAGTCCTGACAGGCTATGGTATTTAGCAGATGCCTTGAGAGCAGGTCTTAGTGAACAAGAAGTATTTAATTTATCTAAAATAGATCCATGGTTTATTTTTCAGATATCTGACTTGGTTGATGAAGAAAAAAAGATCCAGGAATTAACTTTAAATGATATCGATCAAGACAAGATGCTGTCTTTAAAGAAAAAAGGTTTCTCAGATTCTAGACTAGCAACTTTAATTCAAGTTGATGAGTTAAAGATAAGGCAGAAAAGAAAGCAACTTAATGTACTACCTGTATATAAAAGAGTCGATACTTGTGCTGCTGAATTTGAATCTTCAACTGCCTATATGTATTCTACCTATGAAGAAGAATGTGAATCTCAACCTACCAACAACAAAAAGATAATGGTTCTTGGGGGTGGTCCAAATAGAATTGGTCAAGGTATAGAGTTTGATTATTGCTGTGTTCATGCATCAATGTCGATGAAAGAGGAGGGTTATGAAACAATTATGGTTAATTGTAATCCCGAGACTGTTTCAACAGATTATGACATATCGGACCGTTTGTACTTTGAGCCCATAACAGCTGAAGATGTTTTAGCAATTACAGATATTGAGAAGCCTGATGGGGTAATAGTCCAATACGGAGGTCAAACTCCTTTAAAATTAGCTGAAGAGCTCGAGAGAAATGGAGTTCCTATCTTAGGAACTTCACCAGATTCAATTGATCTTGCCGAAGATAGAGGAAGATTCCAAGATTTTGTTAATAGGCTGAATTTAAAGCAACCTCCTAATGGCCTAGCTACAAACTTAGACGAAGCCTTGAAAGTTTCAGAAGACGTTGGTTTTCCTTTGGTTGTCAGGCCTTCCTATGTATTGGGAGGTAGAGCAATGGAAATAGTCTATCAAAAGAGTGATTTAGAGGATTACCTGATTGATGCAGTCAAAGCAAGTGAAAAAAGCCCTGTATTATTAGATGGGTTCTTGAATCAAGCGGTAGAGGTAGACATTGAGGCAGTGTGTGACGGTAAGGATGTAGTTATTGGAGGCATCCTTCAGCACATTGAGCAGGCAGGTATTCATTCAGGGGATTCAGCTTGTTCTTTACCTCCTTATAGTTTAGATGATGATTTAATTAAAAAAATGAGTGATTTAGTAAAAAATATTGCTCTTGAGATTAAAGCAATAGGCTTGATTAATGTTCAATTAGCTATCCTTGATAATGAAATTTACATATTAGAAGTTAACCCGCGTGCTTCTAGAACTATTCCATTCGTTTCAAAATGTATTGGAAAATCTTTGGCTAAAATTGGTGCTAAATGTATGATAGGTATTACCTTAGAACAACAACGGTTTCTTAAACCAATTATTCCAGATTATTTTTCAGTCAAAGAAGCTGTTTTGCCTTTTGCAAGGTTTCTAGGAGTGGATCCCATTTTAGGCCCTGAAATGAAATCAACTGGAGAAGTCATGGGCGTAGGACAAAATTTCTCAGAAGCTTATGCTAAGGCACAACTCAGTGCTGGAGAAAGGATTCCAATAGAGGGTTCTGTGTTCCTGAGTGTTAGAGACTCTGATAGAAACGTGGTGGGTCAATTAGCCAAAGAATTTTATGATCTAGGTTTTAAATTAATTGCAACTAAGGGAACAGCAAGAGTTATTAAAGAGAAAAATATCCCAGTAGATATAGTTAAAAAAGTTGCTGAAGGTCGACCACACATAGTTGATTTAATGAAGAATAAAGAAGTTAATCTAATAGTAAATACTACTGAAGGTAGACAATCTATTCTTGATTCAGCATCAATTAGGAGAACAGCTTTAGAGGAAAAAATCTATTGCACTACAACTATAGAAGGCGGAAGGGCGGTCTGTTCTGTCATAAGAAATAAAGATTCTTGGGGGGTTGAACGTCTTCAAGATCTTCATGATAGACTAGATAATTAATAATTATGTACCCAATGACATCGGAGGGGGAAACTCTATTGAAAGAAGAACTTCAAAGATTAAAGTTTGAAGAAAGACCTTCTGTGATCGATGCAATAGCGACCGCCAGAGAGTTTGGGGATTTAAAAGAAAATGCTGAATATCATGCTGCAAAGGAGCAACAAGCCCTTATAGAAGCAAGAATTAAAAACATAGAAAGCAAACTCTCGGATTCCCAAGTGATAGATGTAACCCAAATGACACCGTCTGATAAGGTAATTTTTGGAACAACAGTATTAATTAAAGATTTAGCTGATTCTAGCTCTTTAACTTATAAGATCGTCGGTGAAGATGAAGCAAATATTAAAGAAGGTAAGATTTCAGTTGTTTCTCCTGTAGCAAAAAAATTAATTGGTAAATTTGAAGGTGATGAAGTAAGAGTGGAGACTCCTGGCGGCATTAAAGAATATGAAATTATTACAGTTAAATACATTTAGAAGTTGGGTAGATCTTTTAAATCAAACTACCGTGACGGAGATACTTTCTCGAGAAAAGCTAAAATAGAAGGTTACCGATCTAGATCAGCTTTCAAGCTCAAAGAATTACAAAATAAAGACCATCTCATTAAAAGAGGAATGTCTATTTTAGATTTAGGCTCTTTTCCGGGAGGCTGGTCCCAAGTTAGCAAAGAGATTGTTGGTGAGAAAGGAAAGATTGTAGGTGTTGACTTGCAGGAAATGATGCCTATTCAAGGAACTTCTTTTATCCATAAATCAGTTATTGAATTAAAGGCAGAAGACTTTGATGCTAATTTAATGCCGTTTGATATTGTTTTATCCGATATGGCCCCCAATATAAGTGGTATACAAGATAGAGATAATGCTCAAATGATTGACCTTTTAGATAAAGTTATATATTCCATTGAAAATTTCCTAAAAACTGGGGGCTCCACTATAATCAAAGTTTTTCAAGGTGATAGTTTGGAATATGCTAAGAGGTTCATTAAGGAACATTTCTTAGAGATTAAGATCAGAAAACCTGATTCTTCTAGGCGGAATTCAAGCGAAACGTATATATTAGGCATAAATTTAAAAGAAAAATGAGCGAGATGATAAAAAATATACTTATGTGGTTATTCATAGCAATAACTTTGTTTTCTGTTTTTAGCAATTTCTCAAACGAGCCCACTACAACTGAATTGAGCTATTCAGAATTTATCTCTCAGGTAGAAAGTGATCAGGTGCTTAGTGTTGAATTCTTAAGTGATAATTACACTTTAAAAGGAAAAACAGTAAATGGCGAAAGTTTTGTAACCGTAAGACCTCCTTTTTTGCAAGATGACCTTAGTGAAACTCTGTCTGATCACCGTGTATCTGTTATAGGAGAGAAGCCAGAAGAACAATCAATACTTAAGCAGTTATTGATAGCTAGTTTTCCAATCTTAATCATTCTGGCTGTATTTATATTTTTTATGAGACAAATGCAGGGTGGCATGGGAGGAAAGTCTGGTCCTATGAGCTTTGGAAAGAGTAAAGCTAAGATGTTAGAAGGCGGAAGAGTTAAAACAACTTTTGCTGATGTTGCAGGAATAGAAGAGGCAAAAGAAGAAGTTCAAGAGGTTGTTGATTTTTTAAGAGAGCCAAGTAAATTTCAGAAACTTGGAGGAAAAATTCCTACGGGTATTTTAATGACTGGGTCTCCCGGAACAGGAAAAACTCTTTTAGCAAGAGCCATTGCTGGAGAAGCTCAAGTCCCATTTTTTACTATTTCAGGTTCAGATTTTGTAGAGATGTTTGTAGGTGTTGGAGCTTCTAGGGTAAGAGATTTATTTGAGCAGGCCAAGAAACAATCACCGTGTATTGTCTTTATAGATGAAATAGATGCTGTAGGAAGACATAGAGGAGCTGGTATGGGTGGCGGTCATGATGAGCGCGAGCAAACATTAAATCAATTATTAGTAGAAATGGATGGGTTTGAAGATAATCAAGGTATTATTATTATTGCGGCTACAAACAGACCTGATGTTCTTGATCCGGCATTGCTTCGCCCCGGTAGATTTGATCGACAAGTTGTAGTTCCATTGCCAGATATAAGGGGTAGAGAACAGATTTTAAAGGTCCACATGAAAAAAGTTCCTATAGCTGAAGATGTAGAAATATCTTTTATTGCAAGAGGAACTCCTGGGTTTTCTGGTGCTGATTTAGCTAATTTAATAAATGAAGCTGCTTTGGTGGCTGCTAGAACAGGAAAGAAACTTGTAGGTATGGAACAACTAGAATTTGCAAAAGACAAGGTAATGATGGGTGCTGAGAGAAGGTCTATGGTGATGTCTGAAGCCGATAAATTAAAGACTGCTTATCATGAAGCTGGACATGCGATAGTTGGTAGAGCATTGGAAGAACATGATCCCGTATATAAAGTCACTATCATTCCAAGAGGAAGGGCTTTAGGAGTAACCATGTTTTTGCCAGAAGAAGATAAATATAGTTATAGTCATCAGAGTATTTTAGACAGGATTTGTGGTTTATACGGAGGGCGTATTGCTGAAGAGCTTATATATGGTATTAAGGGCATAACCACTGGCGCTTCTAACGACATTGAAAGAGCAACTGAACTAGCTAAGAATATGGTTACAAAATGGGGCTTGTCGTCAAAGCTTGGACCTATTAAATATGGTGATGAGACTGATGAGCCTTTCTTGGGCAGAGCAGCTGGAACTACCAAACAAGGAATATCTGATGAAACTGCTGCGATGATCGATAATGAAGTAAAGGATATTCTTTCAGACTGTTACAAAGTTGCCACTACTTTACTTTCTGATAATTTAAAACAATTGCATTCCATGGCTAAGGCTCTAGTCGATTATGAAACTTTAGATCGTAATCAAATAGACGATATTATGGCTGGAGGTGAGCCGAGAGCCCCCATTTCTTATGAAGACTCTTCGGACTCTAAGAAAAAAAAGGACTCAGAAGTAGGAGATGCAGCAAAACAAAACTAAATTGGAAGCCAATTAATTTCTCTTTATGTTTTACAACAAGAAAAAGAAGAGAGTTAGCACTCTTACAAAAGATCGAAGATTCGGTACTGACGGTATAAGAGGACCTGTTGATACAACAATGAATCCATTGTTTGTAACAAAATTAGGATGGGCGGCAGGCAGTGTTTTAAAGGAAGAGGGTGTCTCAAGGGTCTTAATAGGAAAAGATACTCGTATATCAGGTTACATGCTTGAATCAGCACTACAAGCAGGTTTTATATCGTCAGGTATGGACGTATCTTTGTTAGGTCCTCTACCTACGCCAGCAGTTTCTTATCTTGCAAAAGAAAACAAACAAGCTGGCGTTGTTATAAGTGCTTCACATAACCTCTTCGAAGATAATGGAATTAAGTTTTTTACAAAAGATGGTCAGAAGTTTTCGTCAGATCTAGAAAAAAGGATTGAATTAAAGATTACTCAACCAATCCAAACTGTAAAATCTATAAATCTTGGTAAGGCAAGTAGAATCAATAATGCCCAAGAAGAATATGTAGAGTTTTGTAAATCTACAACACCCAATTTAGATTTAACTGACCTTTCAGTACTTCTTGATTGTGCTAACGGTGCAACTTATGCAGTTGCTCCAAGAATATTTGAGGATCTCGGTGCAACTGTCGAAACTATTTCTTCTGAACCAGATGGGATAAATATAAATCAGAATTGTGGATCAACAAATCCAGATTTTTTAGTAAGAACAATGTCAAGTGGAAAGTATGACCTTGGTATTGCTTTTGATGGTGATGGTGACAGGATTCTAATGGTAGGAAAATCTGGAAAAGTTCTAGATGGTGATGATTTATTATATTTATTAACTTCAAAAAATGATTCTGAATACCAAGAATCTAACAACAACGGTGTAGTTGGAACTTTAATGACAAATAAAGCTTTAGAGAATCATTTTAGAGATTCAAATATTAATTTCATACGTTCTGATGTAGGAGATAAGCATGTTTTTAATGAGCTCTTAAAGAGAGGATGGTCTTTAGGAGGGGAACCTTCTGGTCATATTATTTGCTTAGATGCCTGCTCTACTGGAGATGCCATTGTAGCTGCTTTGAAGATTTTAGATTATTCAAGAAATAAATCTTTTGATGTAGAGAAGATATTAGAAAATTTTAAAAGGTTTCCTCAAACCTTAATTAATTTAAAAGTTGATGATGTTAATAAGGTAATCATGAATAATTCTTTTAGAGCCGCTCTAAATAATATTGAAGATTCCTTAGGAGATCTGGGACGGATCTTAATTAGGCCTTCAGGAACAGAACCCCTAATAAGAATAATGGTCGAAAGCCATAATGCAGATGATGCTGATGAATCTGCTCGTTTTCTTGCTGATTTAGCTATTTCAATATAAAAATGAGTATTTTAAAGATTGTTGCTAATTGGAAAATGAATGGTTCTAAGGAAGAAATTACAAACTGGCTTAAAATTTTTAAGAATAATGTAGATTTAAATAACCAGTCGAGCTGTATTTTTTGTCCTCCTGCTTGTTATCTGGATTATGCTCGTAAAATTATATTAGATAATAATCTAACCCTAAATCTTGGTTCGCAAAATCTTAATCCAGATCAAGAACACCCTTCTACCGGAGGAATTAATGGTCAGATGTTGAAAGACTTGGGTTGTAATCATGTAATAGTAGGACATTCTGAGCGTAGAATTCATTTTCAAGAAGATGAAGATAATTTGGTAAAACAACTTTCTGAAGGTATTCAAAATAAATTGAATGTTGTTTATTGTGTTGGCGAAACTCAGGAAGAAAGAGATAGCGGGTTAGCAAAAGAAATTATCAAGAAGCAGTTAACAACACTTAGAGGCTTTCCATTTCATCTAATCTCTATTGCTTATGAACCGATATGGTCAATTGGTAAAGATACAACACCTTCTTTAAATTCTATAGATGAAATGCACCAAACTATTAAAGATGAGTTAAAATTAGTTTTTAAAACAGAAGAGAATATTACGGTTTCTTACGGCGGGAGTGTTAGTACAGATAATGCTGTGTCTATTTCTGAATTAAATTCAGTTGATGGACTTTTGATAGGAGGAGCTTCTCTTGATGCAAATTCTTTTTCTGAGGTAGTCAATAAAATAACAAGATAAAACAAATTATATGGAAAACTTATTAATATTCTCTTACATACTTATCTCAGTAGTTCTTATACTAATGATACTTCTTCAGCAAGGAAAAGGCTCCGACATTGGAAGCGCTTTTGGCTCTGGTTCAGGAAACACGATGTTTGGCCCAAGTACTGCAATTAACCCACTCACTAAAATAACAGCTTTTTTATCAGCAGCTTTCTTAATACTGAGTTTAACTATTACATGGCAATCAAGAAGTATTAACCAAGAAGTGCTTTTACAAGAACAACCAGAAGAGGTAGTAGAAGAAGGTATTTTACCAGATTCTACACCAGAATAATAAAGCCGAAGTGGTGGAACTGGTAGACACGCTACCTTGAGGGGGTAGTGAGCTATGCTCGTGGAGGTTCGAATCCTCTCTTCGGCACCAACTTTATACCCTTGACCCTTTGACCCCATAAATTTATACTTCGCCCCCTTTGTTGCGGGGTGGAGCAGTCTGGTAGCTCGTCGGGCTCATAACCCGAAGGTCGTAGGTTCAAATCCTACCCCCGCTACCAATATATAAGCCCTATGTGGGCTTTTTTATTAGTTAAAAAATATGGATTCAATGCATATAGAACAAATTTTAAAAAAGGATATAAATTCCTTAGGTTGCGATATCTGGGGCATTGAATTTTCTGGAAATATTAGTAATCAAATATTAAGAATTTTTATCGATAAAAATTCTGGTATATCTATTAATGATTGTGAGAAAGTTAGTAAACATATTAGTAAGGTTTTAGACTCTGAAAATGGAATTGGAGAAAACTATTCTTTGGAGGTGTCTTCACCTGGACTTGATAGAAAATTCTTCAAAGACAGTCAATATGCTAGCTATATTGGGCATGTTTTAAAGGTAAAGTTTTTGGATAATGAAAACAAGTTTCTAACTTTAAAAGGATTATTAGTTCGGACTTCAGATAAGAGTATATTCTTAAAAAGTAATAACAAAGAATTTGAAATATATTTTAAATCTATAAAAAAAGGCAGCTTAGAAATAACAGAGGTTTAAGAATGCAAAATGAAATTCTACTAGTAGCAGAGGCAGTTTCAAGTGAGAAAGGTTTACCAAAAGAATCTATCTTTGAAGCTATTGAAATGGCCCTTGCTACAGCAACAAAGAAAAGATATTCAGAAGAATCAAATATTGTAGTAAATATTGATAAATTAACAGGAGAATATCAGTCCTTTAGGTGTTGGGAGGTTGTATCTGAAGAAGAGTTTGAAGATTCTGAAATTCATTTATTAATTGAAGAAGCGAAAGCCAAAGATAATTCTTTAGAATTGGGATCTGTTTATAAAGAGCAAGTTGAAAATGTAGAATTCGGACGTATAGCAGCGCAAGCAGCAAAGCAAGTTATTGTACAAAAAGTACGAGAAGCAGAAAGAGCGCAAGTTGTTGAGAAATACAGGCCTTCTATAGGTCAATTAGTAAATGGGGCTGTTAAAAAGGTATCAAGAGAATTTTTGATAATAGATTTAGGTGATGGAGCTGAAGCTATTCTTTCACGAAATGAATTTATTCCAGGAGAAATTTTTAGGATGGGGGATCGTTTAAGAGCTATTTTACAAGAAGAAGAAAGAGAAAATAGGGGTCCTCAACTTGCCTTAAGTAGAAAATGTCCTGAGATGGTAGGAGAATTATTTAAACTTGAGGTGCCTGAGATTGCCGAACAAGTAATAGAAATAAAAGCAATAGCTAGAGATCCTGGATCAAGAACAAAAATTGCGGTTAAAACTAATGATAATAGAATCGATCCAGTAGGGGCTTGCGTTGGTATGAGGGGTTCTAGAGTGCAAGCAGTTTCAAGTGAATTAGGAAACGAAAGATTAGATATAGTTGTATGGGATGATGATCCAGCTCAACTTTTAATTAACTCTATGGGACCTGCTGAAATAACTTCGATTGTGTTAGATGAAATTAAAGGAACCATGGAAGTAGCGGTTACTCAAGATACTTTAGCTCAAGCAATCGGCAAGGGTGGTCAGAATGTAAGACTTAGCAGCCAAATAACAGGTTGGAAAATTAATGTAATAGATGAAGATTCAGCTGCTGAGAAAGGAGAACAAGAAGGTTCTAGCTTTGTAAAAAGTTTAGTAGGGTATTTAGATGTTGATAAAGATGTCGCTAAGGCTTTAGTGGAAGATGGCTTCACTAATTTAGATTTAATAGCTTCTTCATCTAACCTTGATATAGCTAAAATTGAAGGATTTGATGAAGAGGTAGCAGATCTATTAATAGGACGCTCAAAAGAAGCTCTTTTAACATTAGCCATGGAATTATCCTCCGATTCTGACAATGATTCTGATGACCTAATGTCAGTAGAAGGCGTGGATATGTCTTTAGCCTTAGAGTTAAATCAAAAGGGTATTACTAACAGGGAAGAGCTTGCAGAGCAATCAGTAGATGAACTAATAGAGCTCATTGATATTACTGAGGAAGTTGCAGCAGAACTAATTATGAAGGCGCGTGCTCATTGGTTTGAGTAATAAATATTATATTTTATGGCATTATTAACAGTAGAAAAAATAGCAAAGATAGTTGGTACGCCAGCTGAAATCTTACTTTCACAGATGAATGAAGCTGGTCTTAAGCATTCTAGTGTTTTTGATGATGTATCTGATTCTGATAAAAAAATATTATTAGACTTTCTTAAAAACCAACAGGCAAAAGTTGGTAAAACTATCTCTTTAAAAAAGAAAGTAGTAGCTAGTCCTTTAAAGGCCGGTACAACAAATACTATTACAATAACAAGAAAGAAAGTAGTTCAAGATAATACTAATATATCTAATGATGAAGCAGATTCTTCTTCTGGTATTGATTTTGCTGAAGTTGAAAGAAAAAGAGTAGCTGGAGAGGACTTAAAGAAATCTGAAGAAGAAAGAAGAAAGAAAGACTTAGAAACTAAAACACTGGTTACTAGAAGAAAAGCAAAGTCTTCTGAAGATAAGTCTTCTGAAAGAACTAAAACTACTGTATCAACTTTAAATCAAAATAAACCGATATCAAAACCAAAAACTCTCTTATCTAAAAAAGAACAAAGAGAATTAGAAGGTGAGAGCTTTTTAGTTAAAACTGACTCTCAGCATGGCTTTGAGAAACCTACAGAATTGATTGCTAAAACTATTCAAATACCAGAGACCATCACTGTTAGCGATTTAGCTCAGGGTCTTTCTGTGAAAGGCGCTGTGGTGGTTAAGAAATTAATGGATATGGGGGTTATGGCTAACCTTAATCAGCCTTTAGACCAAGATACAGCTATTTTAGTTACTGAAGAATTGGGGCACAAAGGTGAGCCTGCTGAAGAAGTAGAAGTGGAAGACAGACTGATGGAGTTAGTCACTTATGAAGGGGAGGAAACTCCTAGAAATGCAGTAGTTTCAGTATTAGGCCATGTAGATCATGGCAAAACAACGCTATTAGATTTTATTAGAAGCAGTAACGTTGCAGAAGGAGAAGACGGAGGCATTACTCAAAAAATTGGTGCTTATCAAGCTAATACTGCTCATGGAATAATATCTTTTATTGATACTCCAGGGCACGCTGCTTTCTCAGAAGTTAGAGCAAGAGGTGCTAATTCCACTGACATTGTAATTTTAGTAGTAGCCGCTGACGATGGATTACAACCTCAAACTGAAGAAGCAATCAGTCATGCAAAAGCTGCAGGAGTTTCTATTGTTGTGGCTGTTAATAAAATGGACAGAGAAGAAGCAGATCTTGAAAAAGTAAAGACAGAATTATCAAATAAAGAATTAATTCCTGAAGATTGGGGTGGAAATACTCAATTTATACCTATTTCAGCATTAACAGGAGAAGGTGTAAAAGAATTACTGGAGGCTGTTGCTTTAGAAGCAGAAGTCTTAGAGCTGAAGGCCCACCATGAAGGTCCTGCTTTTGGAGTTGTTTTAGATTCAACTACTGAGAAAGGGCATGGAGCAGTAGCTACCATACTTGTACAAAAGGGTACTTTAAAGAAAGGTGATAGTATTCTTGTAGGAGAACAAACTAAGAAAGTAAGAAGTTTACTTGATGAGAATGGTAGTATTTTGAAAGAAGCAGGACCATCTGTTCCCGCTTTGATTAGTGGTTTAGACTTTCCACCAAAAGCAGGAGATGAGTTTGTCGTGGTAACAAGCGAGAAAATGGCAAAAGAAATATCTTCTGAAAGAGTAAAAAAAGCAAGAGAAGTTCGTCTAGCTAGGAATCAAATTTCAAATTTAGAAATGTTATTTGAGTCTGAATTAGCTAATCACACTATATTAAATATAGTTGTTAAGGCAGATACTCATGGTTCACTTGAAGCCATCATTGGCTCAATAAAGAATCTAGAAAACGACGAAGTAAAAATAAATCTTGTTCATGAGTCTGTGGGAGCAATTAATACTAACGACATAAATTTAGCTTTAACAACTAGTTCTTTCGTTATAGGTTTTAACGTCAGGGCAGACGGTACGGCTAAGAAACTTGCTGAAAAAGAATCTATAGAAATACTTTATTACTCAATTATTTATGATCTTATTGATGGGATAAAGAAATCTGTCGAAAGTCGCCTTGCCCCAGAAGTAAAAGAAGAGATCCTAGGTACTGCAGAAGTAACAGACCTATTTAAGTCTCCTAAATTTGGTTTGATTGCTGGTTCGATGGTGATTGAAGGCACAATAAAGAGAACAAAACCCATTCGAGTTATTAGAGAGGGCATAGTAATTTTTGAAGGCCAATTAGATTCTTTGAAACGATTTAAGGATGATGCAAATGAAGTTCCTATGGGGACTGAATGCGGAATAGGAGTAGCGAATTATAAAGACGTAAGGGTGGGAGACAAGATAGAAGTATTTGATCGAATAGAATTAAAGAGGACATTAGATTAACTAATGCCTTCTTTAGATTTTAAGCGTTCAGACAGAGTTTCAGATTTAATACACTCGGAAGTAGCAAAAATCTTTTCTACAGAAGTAAGAGACCCAAGATTGCTAGGTATAACAATTATTAAAGTTGAACTTAGTTCTGATTTAAAAAAAGCGTTCATTTATTATTCGTCTTCTAACAGTTTTACCAAAGTAGATAAGGAAGATTTATTAATTGGTCTTGATAAAGTAAAAGGTTTTATAAGAAGCACTTTGAGTAAAAGGCTAAATATGCGTAGAACCCCAGAAATAAACTTTAAGGAAGAAATCTCTAGTTTTTGAAGAATGAACGGTTTTCTCCTCATTGATAAGCCTTCTGGTCGTAGTTCTGCTAGTTGCGTTTATAGCTTAAGAAAAATTCTTAAAATAAAAAAAATAGGTCATTGCGGGACTCTTGATCCTTTGGCAACTGGAGTTCTTCCTCTTTGTATTGGTGAAGCAACTAAATTTAGTAATTACGTATCAGACCAATCTAAAGAATATGAAGTAGAAATTCTATTTGGTTTACAGACAAGTACTGGTGATTTAGAAGGAGAAGAAATCTATAAAAAACCATTTAAGTTAAGTAAAAATGCACTAATGAAATCTTTAAAAAAATTTCAAGGAGTACATCAGCAGGTCCCGCCTATGTTTTCTGCTATTAAATATAAGGGCAAGCCTCTTTATGCTTGGGTAAGGAAAGGAGTGTATTTTTCAAGACAATCTAGAGAAGTACGCATATTTGATACAGAGCTTTTATTTTGCCAAGGAGACAAAGCAAAAATACGAGTTTCATGTTCGAAAGGGACTTACATTAGAGCTTTAATAGAAGATCTAGGTGAAGATTTATCGACTGGGGCAACGGTCATAGACCTTAGAAGAACAAGAGTTGGTGATGTAACTAAAGACAACCTTGTAGATTTGGAAAGTGTTGATATTGAAGAATGTAGAAAAGCATTGGTGTCATACGATACATTGCTACAGCATATACCGGAAATACATTTAGATAAAATAGATACGAAAAAGATTAGGAATGGTCAGCTAGTAGACTATAATGCCCGCCAAGATATAAAAGGAATAGTAAGAATATACGCAGATAAAGGTTTATTTGTAGGAATTGGAAGTATAGATTCATCAAATACAGTCTCCGCAAAGAGGCTTTTAAGTAATCCATCCATATAGAATACACCCTTATAACCTTATAATAAGAGGAAACATTTTGGCATTAAGTAGAGAAAATAAGAAAGAGATAGTATCAAATTTTAGACGAACGGAGACTGACACTGGTTCTCCTGAAGTTCAGATTGCTTTATTGACAGCAAACATCAATGCTTTGCAGTCTCATTTTAAAGACAATGCAAAGGATCATCATTCCAGAACTGGTCTTATAAGGATGGTAAATCAAAGAAGGAAGCTTCTTGACTACATTAAAGGTGATAAACCCGAGGTCTATAAAAAACTTTTGGTTGATCTTGGTTTACGTAGATAGATCCACTCATCAAAACACAACAGAATTCAATTGTGTCTAATTTAGACACTAAACTAATTATTAAATAAATATTATGGAAAGTTATAAAAAAACAGTCAATTTAGGGAATGAAGAGATTCTATTAGAAACAGGAAAAGTGGCCAGACAAGCTACTGGCGCAGTGTTAGCAACTTGCGGGAACACACAAGTATTAGCAACTGTGGTTGTAGGCAAAGCACCGGGCGATCATCAAGATTTTTTCCCTTTAACGGTCAACTATCAAGAAAAAACTTATGCTACAGGAAAGATTCCAGGTGGCTTCTTTAAAAGAGAAGGGAGACCTACTGAAAAAGAAACTCTTACATCGCGTCTTATAGATAGACCGCTAAGACCTCTTTTTAACTCAGATTTTCTCTATGAAGTACAAGTTATTTGCACAGTTATGTCATCGGATAAAGACGTAGATCCTGATATTTTATCTTTCATAGCGGCTTCTGCTGCTGTTGCCATATCGGGCCTCCCATTCAATGGACCGCTTGGAGCTGCAAGAGTAGGATTTATAGATGGTCAATATTGCATCAACCCAACACGAAGTGAATTGGAAGGGTCTGATTTGGATATGGTTATAGCTGGAAGTGATTCCGCAGTAATTATGGTGGAATCTGAAGCTAAAGAGTTATCAGAAGACCAGATGTTAGGAGGTATTCTGTTTGCCCAACAAGAAATGCAAGGAGTAATCGAGGCCATTAAAGAAATGGCAAAAGATGTTGGAAAACCAAGTTATGAATATGAGCCCAAAGTCTTAGACGCGGATCTTTTAGCTTCTGTTGAAGAGTCATACTCTGAGGCTATAGCAGACTCTTATAAACTCCAGGACAAACAAGAAAGAGTTCAATCTTTAAATAGCGTAAAAGACACAATCGTTAAATCCATGATATCTGAAGACGAAGATTCTCCAAAAAAATCTGACTTAATGGATGCGGTTAAAAAAATAGAAAAGAAAATTGTAAGAACGAAGCTTATCAAAGGTGAGGCTAGAATAGACGGACGAGACTTGGACACGGTCAGGCCTATATTTGTTGAAACAGGAGTTCTTAAAAATACTCACGGCTCAGCATTGTTTACTCGAGGTGAAACACAAGCCATTGTCACTGCAACTTTAGGTTCTCCAAGACAAGCTCAACTTATTGATGCTATTGAAGGGGAGTTTAAAGACCAATTCATGCTTCACTATAACTTTCCTCCCTATTCAGTTGGTGAAGCAGGTTTTATGTCTGGCCCAAAAAGGAGAGAAATAGGCCATGGAAAACTTGCCAGAAGGGCTTTAGAAGCTGTTTTGCCTAGTCCGGAAGATTTTCCTTACACCATAAGGGTGGTATCTGAAATAACAGAATCTAATGGCTCTAGTTCAATGGCCAGTGTTTGCGGTTCAAGCTTAGCTCTTATGGACGCCGGAATACCGGTTAGATCGCCAGTTGCAGGGATAGCAATGGGCCTTGTAAAAGAAGAAGAGGGTTTTGCTGTGATTACAGACATCTTAGGAGACGAAGACCATTTAGGAGATATGGATTTTAAAGTTGCTGGAACTTCAGAAGGTATAACAGCCCTACAAATGGATATAAAGATTGATGGCATCACTGAAGAAATATTTGAAGTTGCTTTGGAAAAAGCAGAAAAAGCAAGAGCACATATTCTTGAAAAAATGAATGAAGTTCTTTCTTCATCAAGAGAAGAACTATCAGACAAAGCCCCTCAAGCAGTAGTTATTCATATCAACACCAAGAAGATACGTGACGTGATTGGGAAAGGCGGAGAAACTATCAGAGCTCTAACAGCTGAGACTGGAGCTATCATTGAAGTAGAAGATGATGGAAAGGTTACGATTTATGGGGATACTCCTGAATCGAGAGCTTTAGCTCTTAGTAGAGTAGAAGAAATCACAGCAGTACCTGAAGTAAATAAAATTTACACTGGTAAAGTTGCAAATATCATGGACTTCGGTGCTTTCGTGACAATCATGCCAGGTACTGATGGACTTGTTCACATCTCAGAGATTGCAGAAGAAAGAGTAGAGAAAGTTACCGACCATTTAAAGGAAGGTGAGGAAATAAAAGTTAAGGTCCTTGAAGTAGATCGTCAGGGAAAAATTCGTTTAACAATGAAAGGTATTGAAGAGTAGAATTATTTGTAAAAGTTAAAAATTTGTGTTAGACGACCATTGAGTTAATTCCTTCTATACTGTTAAATGATATTGTCCAGAATTTATCTGGGCGTTTGTTTAGCTAAAAAATGGGTGAAATATGAATGCTTTAAATATGTTGAGAGACGTAATTGGCTCGCTAACAGGGATCGTTGTATCTCTTGTTGGTTTGGGTGTAGCAGCTGGAGTTGTTTTCGGGGATGTTGCTTTTGTAGGCGATGTACTTGGTAACTTACTAGGTTTAGTAAATACTCTAGGTGGTGAAGGAATTGTTGGATTGGTTGTATTGGCTGTCCTACTTGACCTTTATAGATAAGTCTCGAACTTAGCTATTTAAGAAGGGGGGCCTCTAAGGTACCCCCTTCTTTTTTTTTTAGAATAGAAAATAAGAGGTTCAAATGACTGATTTATTCAACAATATAAAATATTGGTTATGGGAAGTAACTAAGATACTGGGACTTGTAGTTGCCGTTGCAATTCTAGTTGCGATACTGTTTGGTCCAAATGCTCCTTTCTTAGGTGGCATATTGGGGAATGTGGAAGGAGTTGTAGCAGCTCTAGGATCGGAAGGTTTAGGAGTTATTATCGCTTTGCTTATTATTTTAAGCGTCTGGAATAGCCGCTCTTCGTAGAGAAGGATCTAAAAAAAAGGCATCTGATTAATGGTGCCTTTTTTTTTAGTAGGTAGTATAAGAATTTATGAAGATTCAGGATGGTCAAGTAAAAATTCAAGACGGCATTGTTATTGGAAACGCTGGTGATGCGCCCTTAGAAGCAGACTTATTCTTACCTCCAATTAATGACATAAAACGACCTGCTATATTAATTGTCCATGGAGGCGGATGGAGAGAAGGCGATAGAACTCAATTAAGAGGTTACGCAATTTTATTAGCACGCCTAGGCTTTGTAACTCTTTCAACTTCATATCGTTTGTCTACAGAAGCAGTTTGGCCTGCCCAGATACAAGATGTTAATTGTGCTTTAAGGTACTTAAGGGCTAATTCAGAAAGCTTAGGTATAGACTCTGAAAGAATAGGGGTAAGCGGTAATTCAGCAGGAGGACATCTTGCATTAATGGCTGGAGCTAAAAATAAGACTTTTGAAGGACAAGGCGGTAATAATAATGAGTCTTCTCATGTTAAGGCGATTTGTGCAATATACCCACCAGCAAGAATTAAGAAATTAGATAATACTGATCCATTAGACAATGCTTTCTTAGCTTTAATGGGCGGAGAAGCTAAACAAAGTGATTATGATAAAGCTAGTCCCATAAACTATATAAATAAAGACTATGTTCCTACCATGTTAATTCATGGTTCTAAGGATAATGTAGTAAGTCTTCGGGATACTAATGATCTATACGAAAAACTAATAGCAAATAAAGTTCCTTCAGAGATTCATATATTCTCAGAGGAAGATCATGCTTTCGATGGTAAGAATGAATATGGCAGAGTGGTAGCTGACCTTCAGGGTTTATTCTTTTTAAAATATTTATAATGAACAAAATAAATATAAAACCAATTATAGGTAATGTAGGAGTTGAAATTCAAGGTGTAGATCTCTCTAAAAAAGTTCCTGACTCCTTGTTTAATGAGATCAGGGATGCATTTGTTGAGAATGGATTAATTTTTTTTAGGGATCAAAATTTAGCTCCGGAAGAGCACATTAGATTTGCCGAACAATGGGGAAAGATAAATATAAATCGCTTCTTTGCTAAAGTTGATGGATACGACCAGATAGCAGAAGTAAGGAAAGAACCAGACCAAAAAGGGAATATTGGAGGTGAATGGCACACCGATCATTCTTATGATCAGATACCGGCACTAGGATCAATACTGTTAGCTAAAGAAACGCCTAGAAGTGGAGGTGATACTCTGTTTGCTAGTATGTATAAAGCTTATGAGAGCTTATCAAATGGCATGAAAGAAACTCTAGAAGGTTTGAATGCTATTCATTCAAGTAGGCATGTTTTTGGAGAAGATTCTGGTTACTCAAAATTATCAAAAGGCAGGATAAGAAATCCTGAATTGGCGACCCAAGATGCAATACATCCAGTAATAATCACTCACCCTGAGAGCAAGAAAAAAGCTTTGTATGTTAATAGAGCTTTCACACTAAGATTTGAGGGATGGACTACAGAAGAGTCTAAGCCTTTATTGAATTATTTATATGATCATGCTGCAAATGAAGAGAATATTACCCGTTTTCAATGGTCCCCAGGTTCTATAGCTTTTTGGGATAATAGATGTACCTGGCATAATGCGTTAAATGATTACCATGGAGAAAGGCGCTTAATGCATCGCATAACGATTGAAGGGTCTTCGCTTATTTAGCTTTAGGTTCCTCTATCGTTTAAAGCTTGTCTGATAATTTTATACTCTTCTTCATTAAGCTTAAATTTAGTAAGCAAGTAAGATCCTATTAAGCAGCAACTTAAAGGGAAGAGAGCGTATAGAGTCAAAAGAACAAATTTAACTTCAAAAGTTTGTTCTTGGTTGGGAAGAAATCCTGCAAATTGAAGACTAAATCCTGTAAGCATAAGCATAACGCCCGCCGACGCTTTATAGATAAAACTCCAGGCTGCAAAATAAGAACCTTCTTTCCTTTCTCCTGTTTGATATTCATCATAATCAATAATATCTGCTTGCACGGAAGGTGCTACGGTGCTGCCACAGCCATTTGCTAATCCAGCAAAGAATGCAGCTATACATACATAAATAATCTTCGTGAAAACATCTTCAATAAAGAGTAGGAAGAAAAAAGATCCAAATGAGATTCCAGAAAGTATCATAGATAAAACCCACAATCTTACTTTTCCTAATTTCCTAGATAGGGGAATCCACAAGGGTACGGAAAGAGCAGAAGGTATCATATAACAGAGTATAAAAAACGCCGCCCACTGAGGGGCTCCTACAATATACTGAGCAATATAAATAGTAAGCACTGCTATGGCAGCACTACCAATATGCTCTATGAAAGTTGCAATTATTAATAATCTTGCATGAGGATTTTTCCAAACATCTTTATACGCACCATAAGGATTCTTCATTTCCCTATTGGAATAATCTGATCTTTCTTTTAGCTTAAAGACAGAAAATATAATCAAAATAGAAGTAATAAGAACGGCTATAAGGGAGTGGTTAAATATAGTTTCTCTTAATAACTCAATATTATCTTGCTCTATCTTTATAAATATATAAAAGCTAATTAACGAAATAACAGAACCCACAGTGTAAAAAATATGCCTTACTCCAAATATTTTGCTTCTTTCATGGTAGTCAGAAGATAGTTCAGCACCGAGAGACAGGTGTGGAACTACAAATATAGTCATAGATGTATAAAAGCCCAATATGCCAATTGCTATCCATATTGTGAGCATATCTTGATCTTCGAACTTAATAGGAGAAAATACCATCAAATAGAAGATAGAAATTGGTATCACACTCATAAGTAACCAACTTCTTCTTCTTCCAAGAGACCATTTAGTTTTATCAGATAGATATCCTACCAAGGGGTCATTTATCGCATCCCATACTCTGGAGATGCTAAAAATTAAACCAACCACAGCAGGAGCTATTAAAAGAATATCTGTTGCAAACTTCATTACATAGATAGCCATCAATAGATACATATAGCCAGCTCCAATAGCTGGAGATCCATAAATAAAACTATCCTTAAAGCTGAACTTAGATCCTTCTTGATTAGTCATGCTTTCTAAGCATAACAGTTAGTAAGTCAGAAAAAATAGAACGAAGAGTAAAAGAACTCAAAAAATCTAGACCTTGATCTTTTATTAGGTCTATCTATTTTTTAAGTTGAGTCTGTTTTAGAAATATCTTTTTCTTGTGGGTTAATAATCTCCTTTAATAAACCCCAAAACCAGATCAAAATATGTGCAACGATATATATCGCTGTTAAGGCTAGACATAAATAGACTATAAATAACCAAGCTGTATTTAACATAATACTTCTCCCAAATTACTAAGTTATCTTATAGTAGATATAAAATTATATAAAGACCGTAACTGGTGGTTATGGGTGGACTTGAACCACCGACCCCGGCATTATGAATGCCGTGCTCTAACCAGCTGAGCTACATAACCAAGTTGCGAATTTTATGAGTGTGTAGGTATAAAGTCGAGCAACGATTACACATTAAATCTAAAATGTATAACATCACCGTCTTTAACAATGTATTCACTTCCTTCAGATTTTAATTTTCCGGCTTCTTTTGCTCCAGCTTCGCCACTGTAGTTAATAAAGTCTTCATATCCGATTGTTTCTGCTCTGATAAAACCTTTTTCAAAATCAGTATGTATCTCACCTGCTGCTTGTGGCGCTGTAGATCCAGATTTAATGGTCCAGGCTCTCACTTCTTTTACTCCTGCGGTAAAATAAGTTTGCAAGGAAAGCATTTCATAACTTGCTCTGATGAGTTTATTCAGGCCAGGTTCATCCATGCCTAGATCTTCTAAGAATTCTATTCCTTCTTCTTGATCTAGTTCTGCTATTTCAGCTTCCAATTGATTGCAGAGTTTTAGGACTTGAGCGTTATTAGATTGCGCGTATTGAACCAATTGATCAACCAAAGGATTTTCATTTTCTATATCCTCAACGTTTGCTATATAAATGCATGGCTTGGTGGTTATTAACTGTAATTCTTTAAAATAATCAGCGTTATTGATGTAGAACTCTGAATGTCTAGCTAGGATGCCTTTGTTCAGGTCAGCTGTAAGAATCTCAAGTTTTTCTTTTGAAGCTAGAACTTCTTTATCACCACTACGTGAAGCTTTTTCTAATCTTTGCTTTGCATTCGAAATAGTTTCTAGGTCTGCTAATAACAGTTCCGTCTCGACAGTTTCTAGATCTATAACTGGATCTATCTCATTATGAACATGAGCGATATCATCGTTCTTAAAACATCTTACAACATGAATAATTGCCTGTGTTTCTCTAATATGAGAAAGAAATTTATTTCCTAAACCTTCACCTTCTGAAGCACCTTTTACTAGACCTGCTATATCGACGAATTCTGTAGTTGTAGGTATTACCTTCTCAGGTTTTACTATTTTAGCTATAGAAACAAGTCTAGGATCTGGTACTGGAACTATTCCTTTATTTGGCTCAATAGTACAAAAAGGGAAGTTTTGGGCTTCAATTCCTGCAGAAGTAAGGGCATTAAAAAGAGTTGATTTTCCTACATTAGGTAGACCAACTATTCCGCATTTTAAGCTCATAAGTTATTTTTCTTCATCTTCAGAGGTATGTAGATTTAACATAGCTTCTTGCCATTGCTCCTTAATAGCTAAGTCAATAGATTGCAAAGAGCTTTTCATACGAATTTCTAATAAGTCTCTCTCTTTCCTGCTAGCTTTTGAAAGAACGTATTTAGTTACATCTTTTTCCTTACCAGGATGTCCTATGCCAATTCTTAACCTTTTAAATGAAGACTCACCTTGCAGATGGTTAATAATATTTCTTAGTCCATTATGCCCTCCATGACCGCCCTTTTCTTTGAATCGAAGAAGGCCTGTCGGTAAATCTAATTCATCATGAACTATCAGAATTTGGTCAATCGAGAGGTTTAGATATCGCATTGCATTAGAAACGCTAATGCCGCTTTCATTCATGTAATGATCTGGCTTAAGCAAGTGAATATTTGAACTGTATGTTATTCCTTTTCCATAGGTACCTAGAAGCTTCTTCTCTTTCTTAAGTTCAATTTCGTACCTATCTGCAATAAGATCAATAAAATCCTCTCCAACATTGTGGCGAGTGTTTTTATATTCTTTATCAGGATTGCCTAGTCCTACTATAAGTAAGGTCATAAGTAGAATAGGGAGACTTGTGAAAGGTTGTAATTATTCAGATTCACCTTTTGAGCTAGAATCATCAGAACTTTCTTCTCCTTTTGATTCTTCTCCATCTTCGCCTTCTTCACCTTCTTCTCCTTCTCCTTCTTCTCCTTCAGTTTCAACAATTTCAGGCTCAATATCAATTATCTTCGCCTCTGCTACGGAAACTACCGCTTGGTCTCTGTCTTCACCTAGCGCCAATATTGGAATCTCAACTCCTTCAGGCAATGTCAAAGCAGACAGAAATACTGAATCCCCTATATCTAGTTCTTCTACATTTACTTCCAGATATTCAGGAAGATTAGATGCTAAACAGCTAATATCAACATCATTTATTAAGTGAGATATAGCGCCTCCATGCATTTTTACTCCAATGCATGATTCTTCATTGATAAACCTTATTGGTACAGAAATACTAATCTTAGTATCAGGATCTACTCTCATAAGATCTGCATGAAGAACACGCTCTGTGGCTGGGTGACGTTGAATTTCTTTGATAATTACATTTTCATCATTACCAGCGATTGATATATTAAGAATTTGAGTCGTAAAACCTGGCACTGAAGAAGCTTTTGAAATATCTTTTTCTAGGATTGAAATTCTTAGTGGTTCTTTAGAGCCACCGTAGATAATTGCTGGCACTGAGCCACCTCTTCTTAATAACCTGCTTGAAGATTTCCCTTGTATCTCTCTATTCTCAGCTTTTAAACTTACTTGGTCGCTCATCTCTTATCTCCATCTTTACAAGAACATTGCACTTATAGATTCTTCATTACTCACTCTTCTAATTGCCTCTGCTAAAGTCGGTGCCATAGTGATTACTCTTATCTTTTTACAGGCTTGTGCCTCTTCAGAGAGCGGTATGGTATCCGTTACAACCAATTGATCAAGCATTGATTGAGATATTTTTTCAATTGCGTTACCGGATAAGACAGGATGAACTATATATGCGTAGACTTTAGAAGCACCTTTTCCTTTCAAAGCTGAGGCTGCATTACACAAAGTCCCCGCAGTATCAGCTATATCATCAATAATAATGCAGTCTTTATTTTTAACCTCTCCAATGACATTCATAATTTCAGATTTATTAGCCTCGTCTCTTCTTTTATCAATGATAGCTAAATCAGAAAGTCCTAGTACTTTAGCAAGCGCCCTTGACCTTACTACTCCACCAACATCAGGAGAAACAACCAACTGTTTGTCTGAATTCATTTTCAAGATATCATCTCTCATAACTTTTGTTCCATAGACATTATCAACCGGTATATCGAAGAAACCCTGAATTTGTTCGGAGTGCAATTCTACTGTTAAGACACGATCTATACCTGACCTTTCTAGAATATCAGCCATAACTTTAGCGCTAATTGGAACTCTCTCTGATCTTACCCTTCTATCTTGTCTTGCATAACCGTAATAGGGTATAACAGCTGTAATCCTCCCTGCCGAAGATCTTTTAAGTGCATCTACCATAATTATAAGTTCAAGAAGATTGTCTCCTGCTGGAGCACAAGTAGGTTGAATTAAAAAAACGTCTTTTCCTCTAACATTTTCTTGTATACCGATACTGATTTCACCGTCACTGAAGGTATCTACCTTAGCTTCTCCTAGTTTCATCCCCAGTTCTTTAGAAATAGCTTCAGATAAAGCTCTATTTCCGTTACCGGAGAATAAAACTAACCCATTTCTTTGAGAGTTCATCATAATTTTATTTCCTCACTAAACTTGGCTGGGGTGGATGGATTCGAACCATCGCATGGCGGCATCAAAAGCCGCTGCCTTACCGCTTGGCTACACCCCAATTCTATGGCGCGTATTTTATTCTATAATTTGTAATAAAGGTGAATGATCTAAACTTTTTACTAAAATGCCTTCTGGAACTTCTAATAGTTTTTCTTCTGCGTCCAGTTTTGAACTGCATTGTAAAAAAATTGCTCCTCCCGTCCCTGTTAATTGTGGATCGCCTAATAGTTCAAGTTTTTTAAAGATAATGTCTAATTCTTTATAGGTCTTTCTAGCCCATTCAGAGAAAGAGTTCATTCTTTTGCCATTTAAAAAATCTTTTTTAGAAATCAAATTCTTTGTATTATTCTCTATGCTATCAAAGGCTAATTTTGTACTTATCTTTGTTTTCGGCAATATAAGTAAGAACCAAGACTCTTTTAACGTAATTGGAGATAAAATTTCTCCTCTTCCTTCTGCCCAACTAGAAAAACCATTAATAAAGAAGGGAATATCAGATCCAAGTTGAAGTCCAAATTCTTGCAGTTGTTGTTTGCTGTAGTTTAAGCCCCAGATTTTATTAAGGGCTACTAGTGTAGTTGCTGCATCAGAGCTACCTCCGCCTAAACCATTTTGTAACGGAATATTCTTATTAAGTGTTATTTCTATTCCATGAGAAGTTTTTGAGTACTTTTTTAATAGCTCCGCAGCTTGTTTTACAAGGTTATTATTAATGGGTTCAGATTCATTTAAGATAATTTCATTTTCTTTTAGACTAAACTCTAATTCATCAAAAAAATCTATAAGAGTAAAGTAGCTAGAAATATTATGGTATCCATCAGTTCGTTTATCTAAAACTTGTAAATGAAGATTTAACTTAGCTGGTGCTTTGATTGAAAGTTTACTCAAAATACTTTTTATTAATTACTTCTAACTTTACTCCATTATTTTCCAAGATTATTCTTTTAGGTAGGTTGTAGTTGCTCACAGAACTAAAACCTTCAGGATAATTAATAATCCACCCTGAAGTTAATACTTCTTTTTGACCTATTAAGATTTTTAGAAGATCTTTTAGAAGAATCGCCTTGCCATTAAGATTATATTTATAGCTTGAATCTATGCCAGTGAAAAGGTCAACAAGATTTATAGTTTCATTAAGAAAAAAATTCATTTCTTTTTCAGGTAATAAAAAGTTTTTTCCAATTCTAAGTTCAATGGTATTACCAGTTTTTTTAAATACAAAATAACCGCTTTCCTTGATATCACCGACTGAAGCCTTAAACTTGCCTTCGAGATTAAAATTTGATTCCAATTGAATACTTTTTAATCCTGAACTCTTTTGCATTTCAGGATTAGTAGTACAACTAATAAAAAAAAGAGTAGATATAATAACTAAAATTAATAATCTAAAGTTTAAATAATGGTAGTTCATAAATTAATAACAAATCTTGAAGGTTTCAGAGGATGATTGAAAGCATTTTATCTAAATTGTCAGAAATTTCTCTTAGGTACAGAGAAATTGAAGATCTTTTGAGTCAACCAGACGTAACAAGTGATCAAGATAATTACATCAGAATTTCGAAAGAATACTCTGATTTAGCTCCTGTTGTTATTTGTTATAGAGGTTATTTAGAAGCTCAAGAAAGTCTGGAAGAGGCAATGATTCTTTTAAAAGATGAAGATATTGATATGAGAGAAATGGCGGAAGGGGAGGTTGTAGAACTTAAGAAGAAAACCTTAGAGCTTGAAAGTGAAATTAAGAAACTTCTTTTGCCTAAAGATCCTGATGATTCTAAAGACGTATTTTTAGAAGTAAGAGCAGGAGCAGGCGGTGACGAAGCTGCCTTATTTGCTGGAGATCTATTCAGAATGTATTCGAGACTAGCTGAGCGCAATAAGTGGAAGATGGAAGTTATCAATATACGAGAAGGTGACCACGGAGGATATAAAGAGTTAGTTACTAGAATTGAAGGGATTGATGTTTATAAGCAATTAAAATTTGAAGCAGGTGTTCATAGAGTGCAAAGAGTACCGACAACTGAGTCTCAAGGAAGGATTCATACATCTGCTTGTTCAGTTGCGGTTTTAGCTGAGATGGATGCTTTAGAAGAAGTAGTTATAGATAAAAATGATTTAAGAATTGATACCTTTAGGGCATCGGGGGCAGGTGGGCAACATGTTAATAAAACAGACTCTGCTGTTCGCTTGACTCATGTTCCTTCTGGTATTGTTGTTGAGTGTCAAGATGGAAGATCACAACACAAGAATAAAGAAAAAGCTATGTCTCTTCTGAAAGCAAAACTTCTAAATTCTGAAAAAGAAAAAAAAGATGCAGAGCAAGCTGAGAGCAGAAAAATAATGGTAGGTTCAGGTGATCGTTCTGAAAAAATTAGAACTTACAATTTTCCTCAAAATAGGATTACAGATCATCGTATTGAAATGTCTATGCACAATCTAGCAGGTTTTCTGGATGGAGATATGGAAGTAATGATTTCTTCTCTACTAGAAGAAAATCAAGCTCGCGCCCTAGCAAATTTAGAAAAGGATAGTACGTGAGCAATCTTCATGCTTTAGACCTATTGAAAGAGCAAGTTTTATTAAATAGAAATAAGAATTGTGAAAGTATTGATTTAGAACATATGTTTCTTTCAGTTTTAGGTACGAATAGATCAGATTTTTACACTAAAACACATTATCTAAGTACGGACAATAAAAGTGAATTATGTGAAATGATAAGCAGGCGAAATTCTGGAGAGCCGCTCGCTTATATTTTAGGGAGAAAAGGTTTTTGGAATATAGATTTGATAGTTAATGAGCATGTTTTAGTGCCAAGACCAGAAACTGAAATTATTATTAAGCTAGTGCTAAATCTCTATGGCCAAAAGGTTATTCAAATCTTAGATGCTGGTACAGGTAGTGGTGCAATAGCATTGGCACTAGCGTCTGAAAGAAAGAATTGGATTGTTTATGCTTTAGATAAGTCCCAAGAAGCTTTAAATACTGCCCAAGTTAATATGCAAAATTTATGTTTGAATATTAATTTACTAAGATCAGACTGGTTGGATTCTGTTAAGTCACTTTCTCTAGACGTTATTACAAGCAATCCTCCTTACGTTTCTGCGAAAGATCCAAGACTAAAAGCTGACGGTGTTATCAAAGAGCCTTTAGAAGCTTTAGTATCCGATCATGAAGGACTCGCTGATTTAAATAAAATAATAAAGGAAAGCTTTAGATGTCTAGTTAATGGCGGACGGTTTCTAGTAGAACATGCTCCCGAACAAAGTAATTTAGTAAAAGAATTTTTTAAAGAATCTAACTATACTGCTATTGAGGTTCATAAAGATCTTAATGGAGATAAAAGAATCTCAACCGGAATAAAACCGTAATTTATAAGGGAGAGAGGATTGTTTCTTAAGGGTTATCTAGAAGGTTACTATGGAAGATTAATGTCTTGGGAAGACAGATTAACTATATTACAAATGCTTTCGCAACTAGAAATGAATTTGTATATTTATGGACCTAAAGAAGATCCTTATCACAGAATAAAATGGTCTACACCGTATCCAGATCATGAATTACAAGAACTCAGAAATTTTAAAGAGGAGGCATCTAAATTTGGAATAAAACCTTATTTTTCTCTATCACCCGGTATGACTTATGACCAAGATAGTCTTCTAGATTTAGATAACTTAAAGGGCAAGTTTTCACAATTACAGTCCGTAGGTTTCACAGATTTTGCTATTTTTTTTGATGATTTAGAGTCTGCTCGAGATGAAGAGCTAGGCAAAAAACATGGTTCTTTATTAACTGAATTATCAGGCTTCTTAGAAAAAGATTCTTCTAGCCCTTTAATGTTTTGTCCAACAGTTTATTGCAACAGCTTTGCAGATGATGATATAGCTAACTCTCCTTATTTAAATGGTCTGGCGCTCACAGTTCCTAATAATTTACCGATGTTGTGGACCGGAAAGCAAGTAGTCAGCGAATCTATGGGCAATAGAGAAATTGAAGAGTTGCACAAGGTAATCTCTAATCCTGTTCTAATTTGGGATAATTATTACGCAAATGATTATTGTCCCACAAAATTTTATATTGGACCTGTAAAGGGCAGAGAAACTTCTGAAGAGATCATAAAAGGAATTGGATTGAACCTTACAGGATTACCTTTAACAGATTGTATTAATCTAACACACCTAAGCGGAAAGCTAACAACTGAAGAAATTTTAGAGAAATTTGGAGTTCCAAAAGCCTTTAACGCACTTATACCTTTTTTTAGTGGTCCATTTGATAAGTCTCCAAATTTAAATACTGTTAAGGAAATTCAAAGCTTAATTGATCTTTCGCATGAACTTTGTATTGAATGGAAGAGTCCTTTACAACTTGAATGGTCTACTTTTTTATGGGATTTCTTCAATCAACTACATTTTCTTAAAAAAATAAAAACTGGAGCTAGCAAGAAGACACTTGAAGCTTGGGCCTCACGAAGATATTCTGATCCGCTACTTAAATCAATATTTATAGAAAAGAACGAAGAGGAGAAATAATGTTAGGAAATATGATGAATGGCCAGCTATTGATATCTGGTCTTATTGAACATGCAGAAGCTTATCACGCTGACGCAGAAATCGTGTCAAGAACAGTTGAAGGGCCAATCCATAGATACACTTTTTCGGATGCTGCAAAAAGATCTCGTCAATTAGCTAATGCCTTAACGAAACTAGGCCTTGAGAAGGGGGATACTATAGGAACGCTTGCATGGAATACTTTTCGTCACTTTGAATTATATTTTGGTGTTTCTGGGATTGGGTGTGTCGTAAACACGGTAAACCCTCGCCTCTTTCCAGAACAACTCACATATATTATTAATCATGCAGATAATAAGTATCTTTTTGTAGATTTATCTTTTGTAGAATTATTAGAATCTATTTCAGATACTCTTACAGGAATAAAAGGTGTTGTCATTTTAACTGATAAAAGCAACATGCCAGAAACAAGTCTAGATAATGTAATCTGTTATGAAGAGCTAATAGCGGAAGAATCAGAAGAATTCTTCTGGCCTGAATTTGATGAAAATACTGCTTCTAGCCTTTGTTATACTTCTGGCACTACAGGAGATCCAAAGGGTGTCCTTTATTCTCATAGGTCAACTATTCTTCATGCTTGGATTGTCAGTACTGGGAACGTAGCAAGTGTTTCTAGCTCATCAGTTATTTTGCCTGTTGTGCCAATGTTTCATGTAAATGCGTGGGGGATACCTTATGCGGCGGCTATGCTTGGAGCTAAATTAGTACTTCCTGGACCGGCTTTAGATGGAGCTTCAGTTTTTGAACTAATTGATTCTGAAAAACCAGATTTATTAATGGGGGTTCCTACTGTATGGTTAGGTTTGCTCCAATACTTAAAGGAAACTGATCAAACTTTAGATTCTGTAAAAACAGCCCTTGTAGGAGGAGCTGCAGCCCCGAGAGCTATGATTCAAGAATTTGAAGAGAAGCATGATGTCTTTTTGATGCACGGATGGGGTATGACTGAGATGAGCCCATTAGGAACGGCAACTAGTCTTACGGCTGCTATGGGTGATATGGATCTTGAGGACCGTTACGATCTTCAACAAAAGCAAGGTAAAGCCTTTTATGGACTTGAAATGACAATAGCTGATGATGAAGGCAATGAACTCCCAAAAGATGGCATTGCTTTTGGTAGGTTGCTAGTTAAAGGCCCAACAATTATAGAAAGGTATTTTAAGAGCAACGAGAGCGCAATGGATGACAATGGTTGGTTTGATACCGGTGATGTAGCAAAAATACACCCTGAAGGTTATATGGAGATTGTTGATCGTAGCAAAGATGTAATTAAGTCAGGTGGAGAATGGATAAGTTCTATAGACCTTGAAAATACCGCAGTTGGTCATCCAGGTGTGGGCGAAGCTTGTGTAATAGGTGTACTTCACGAGAAATGGGATGAGAGACCAGTATTATTGATTGTTAAGGCAGCTAACGAAGATCCTTCAAAGGAAGACATATTAAGTTTTTTAGAGGATAAGGTAGCTAAATGGTGGTTGCCCGATGATGTTATTTTTGTTGAAGAATTACCACATACAGCGACTGGAAAACTCTTAAAAACAAATTTAAGAGATGAATATAAGAGTTATTTAATTAATAAATAGGAGAAAGAAATGATTGGATTAGTTCCTGCAGAGACATTAGTGGATTACATTGGACAAGACCTTGGATCATCAGACTGGTTTGAAGTTAATCAAGAGAGGATTAATCAATTTGCTGACGCAACTTTAGATCATCAGTTTATACACGTGGACTCAGAAAAAGCGACACCTTTGTTTGGATCGACAATAGCCCATGGATTTTTATCTCTGTCCTTGGTTCCTCATCTAACCTCTCAAGCTGTTTTAGCTCCAGAAAACCTAAAACATGTGTTTAATTATGGCTTAGACAAAGTTCGTTTCATTAATCCTGTAAATGTAGGATCTAGAGTAAGAACTCACAGTAAACTTCTATCAGTAGATGATAAGGGTGATGGACGTTACCTAACCAAAACTGAAGTGGTGATGGAAATTGAAGGAGTAGACAAACCTGCATACGTAGCAGAAACTCTTTCAATGTTTATTACATAAATAAGTTTAGCTTTTCAAAAAGAAGTTAAATTATTTTTTTAACTTCTTTTTTAAGATTTCATTAACCTGAGATGGGTTGGCTTTTCCTTGAGATTCCTTCATTACTTGACCAACAAAGAAACCAAAAAGTCTATCTTTACCTGATAAGTATTTTTGATGTTGGTCAGGATTATCATTAATAACTTTTTCAACCATAGACTCGATCTTAGAAAGGTCTGTTACTTGCTGAAGTCCTTCTTCTTTAATAATTTCATCAGCATCCTTCGAAGAAGACCACATTTTCTCAAAAACATCCTTGGCTATTTTTCCAGAGATGGTTGAGTCTTCAATTCTTGCAATTAAAGTTCCTAATTGTTTGGCTGAAATCTTAGATTTATTAATAGGAAGGTTATTTTTATTTAATTCTGCTAAAAATTCTCCCATTACCCAGTTTACAGATAATTTTGGAGAGTTTGATTTTTTAACAACTTCTTCAAAAAAATTTGCAAGTTCTCTATCAGCTACGAGTAGCCTGGAGTCATAATCATTTAATTCATAGTTCTCCTGGAATCTAAGCCTTTTTTCATTGGGAAGTTCTGGCATGCTTTTGCTTACAGATTCTAAAAATTCTTTTTCTAAGATTACTGGCAATAGATCTGGTTCAGGAAAATAACGATAATCATTTGCATATTCCTTGGATCTCATAGGTCTTGTTGTATTTGCTTGAGAGTCATAAAGTCGAGTTTCTTGTGTGATTGTTTTACCGGACTCTAGTTCATTGATTTGTCTGTTAATTTCATATTGGATTGCTTTTTCAACAAACCTAAATGAATTCACATTCTTAGTTTCTGTTCTAGTTCCTAACTTAGTAGTGCCTTTTTTTCTTACAGAAACATTAGCATCGCAACGCATTGATCCTTCTGCCATATTGCCATCAGAAATTTCTAAATATCTAATAATTGAATGAATTGATTTTAAATAAGCAACCGCTTCTGCTGAAGTGCTTATCTCCGGCTCTGACACTATTTCTATTAAAGGTGTACCTGCTCTGTTTAAATCAATGCCTGATTGACCTTCAAAATCCTCATGTAATGATTTTCCAGCATCCTCTTCTAAATGTGCTCTGGTTACTCCTATTCGTTTAACAGTTTCATCTTCTAGTTCTATATCAAGATAGCCACTTTCTACAATTGGTTTATCCATCTGGCTAATTTGATAACCTTTTGGAGAATCAGGATAGAAGTAATTCTTTCTAGCAAAGCTAGTAGGGCTATTTATATTGGCATTTAAGGCTATGCCTAATTTAACAGCCATTTTTAAAACCTCTTCATTTAGAACTGGAAGAACCCCAGGCATAGCTAGATCTATGTTACAAGCTTGTGTATTAGGAAGAGCTCCAAAGTTAGTGCTTGCTCCAGAAAATAATTTACTCTTGGTAGATAATTGGACGTGTACTTCAAGACCAATAACAGCTTCCCAATCCAATTTTTTGCTATCCATAAATTAAACCTTGGGCATTTTCTTGTGCCAATTAGTTGTTTTTTGGAAGTGATGAGCAGCCATAAGAAGTTTTCCTTCTTGCAAGCTATTTCCTACTAACTGCAAACCTAGAGGTAAATCTTTGTGGCTACCACAAGGAAATGAAATTCCGGGAAGTCCAGCCAAGTTAGCGGGTATTGTAAAAATATCTTGTAAATACATCTCTATTGGGTCATTTGTCTTTTCGCCAGCTTTAAATGATGTTCCTGGTGTTGTAGGAGACAAAATGACATCGACAGAATTAAAAGCTTCTTGAAAGTCATTCGCAATTAATCGTCTACATTTTTGTGCTTTTAAATAATAAGCATCATAAAAACCTGCTGATAGAGCATAAGTACCTATAAGTATTCGTCTTTTTACTTCTGATCCAAAACCTTCTTCTCTTGTACGCATGTACAGATCTTCAATATCTTTAGGCGCTTCACACCTGTACCCATATCTAACGCCGTCGTAGCGAGATAAATTTGCTGAGCATTCAGCAGGAGCTAAAACATAATAAACCGGAAGAGATAAATCTATATTAGGAAATGAGATTTCTTTTATTTCAGCACCCAGTTCTTTAAAAACATCTATGGCTTCATTCGTAGCTTTTCTAACAAAATCAGGCATTTCTTGATCAAAAAATTCTATTGGTAGACCAATTTTTATACCTGAAATAGGTTTATCTATTTCTTGAGTGAAGTCAGGGACATCAACATTCAAGCTGGTTGAGTCTTTTGGGTCGTATCCAGACATGGTGTTCATTAAGATAGCTGCATCTTCAGCAGATCTAGTTAATACACCTCCCTGATCAAGGCTAGAAGCAAAAGCAATCATCCCGTAACGAGAAACTCTTCCATAGGTTGGTTTTATACCTGTTAGCCCACATAGAGCCGCCGGCTGCCTAATCGAACCGCCAGTGTCTGTTGCGGTCGCCGCTGGTGCTAATCTTGCAGCAACACAAGCAGCAGATCCTCCAGAAGAGCCGCCTGGAACGTATTCTTTATTCCATGGGTTTTTTACTGGTCCAAAATAACTTGTTTCATTAGACGACCCCATAGCAAATTCATCCATGTTTGTTTTTCCAAGCATTACAGTCCCTTTTTCTATGAATTTAGAGACTACAGTTGAAGAATAAGGAGCAATGAAGTCAGATAACATTTTTGAACCACAAGTTGTGAGTATATTCTCAGTACAAAAAATGTCTTTGTGTGCTAAAGGGATACCATCAAGATCTAGAGGGTTGTTATTGTTGTATCTAGTATCTGCCTCTTTAGCTTGGGATAAAGCTAGTTCTTCAGTGACTGTTATATAGCTATTAATATCTGGATCAATCGCTTTTATTCTTTTTAGGTAGTGGTCTGTTAATTCCACAGAAGAAAAATTTAAATTTTTGAGACCTTCAAGTTGCTCTTTAAGAGTTAATTCATGAAGTTCCACTTAGTTTTCTCCTTCTATGACTTTAGGCACTAAAAACAGACCAGATTGAACCAACGGAGCTGAGGCTTGCAATTTAGATCTCTGATCAGATTCAGTTACTTCATCTTTTCTTGTAGGTTGTGAGAGGTTTAAAGGGTGAGACATAGCTTCAACTTCGTCTGTATCAGCAGAGTTTAGCTTATCAAATAGATTCAGTATTTGATCTAATTCTGCCTTCAATGCAGGAAAATCTTTCTTATCTATATTTATTCTAGCCAGGTAAGCTATTTCTTTTAGTTCTTTGTCTGAAAGTGACATCTAAATATTACTTTATCGTTAAAAAGGCGTTAATGTAGCACATTGTTGCTTGCTCAAAAACTATGCTGTTGCTAGAGTGATAAATCTATTAACTTCGAATTTATATATTACTATATTTCAGAACTATGTTTAAAAGATTAAGAGGTCTATTTTCAAATGATTTATCAATTGATCTTGGTACTGCCAATACTTTAGTTTACGTTAAAGAGAAAGGCATTGTCCTTGATGAACCTTCCGTTGTAGCTATTAGAACTATTAATGGTCAAAGAACAGTTGTAGCAGTGGGTACTGAGGCTAAAAAGATGTTAGGAAGGACACCTGGAAACATAACAGCTATTAGGCCGCTTAAAGACGGTGTTATTGCAGATTTTCAAGTAACTGAAGAAATGTTGAAGCATTTTGTACAAAGAGTTCACGAAGATAGGTATGTAAGGCCTAGTCCTAGAATCTTAGTGGCCGTCCCGTGTCAATCAACACAAGTAGAGAGAAGAGCTATACGCGAGTCAGTTCTCAAGGCTGGAGCTAGAGAGGTACGCTTAATAGAAGAACCTATGGCTGCTGCCATTGGGGCAGGACTTCCAGTTGGAGAAGCAAGTGGTTCTATGGTGGTAGATATTGGAGGAGGAACTTCAGAAGTTGCGATACTAGCCCTAAACGGAGTAGTTTATGCAAATTCTTTAAAAGTTGGTGGAGATAGGCTTGATGAATCTATAATTTCTTATGTAAGACGAAATCAAGGTGTTTTGATAGGAGATGCAACTGCAGAGAAAATAAAACATAACATTGGAACAGCTTCTCCTGATTCTGAAGTTACAGAGATGGAAGTTAGGGGGCGTAATTTAGCTGAAGGAATACCTATTACCTTTCAGATGAACAGCAAACAAGCTTATGATGCTATGCTTGAACCGCTTTCAGCAATTGTTCAAGCTATAAGGACTGCTTTAGAGCAATCCCCACCTGAGCTAAGTGCTGATATTTCAGAACGAGGGATTGTTTTAACAGGCGGAGGAGCAATGTTAAGAGATCTAGACGTCCTAATTTCAAACCAAACTGGGATTCCAGTTTTAGTGGCAGAAGAACCTCTTACTTGTGTAGCTAAAGGCGGTGGAAGTGCATTAGAGATAATGGATAAATATGATATAGATTTACTTTCAACAGAATAGTAAATAAAAGATTTCCATATTATTTTTAGGCTGAGTATCATTCGATAATGCTCAGGAAAGAACATAAGGTTTCACACATAAGCAGCGAGGCAATTTTTGCTATACCTGCCATGAAACCAGCTAAAGTCTTATTTTCTCTTATTGTTTGTTTTCTACTCATATTGAGTGATATTAATTATAAATCTTCAGACATATTAAGAGGTTACGGAAATGATATTCTTAACCCTATAATTTATATAAGCAAGACCCCTAGTTTGTTAGTTAGAAACCTAATTAGCTTTTTTAGTTCAAGAGAAGATTTAAGATTAACTATTCAAACTTTAGAAAAAGAGAATTTAAAGATTCAGTCTATAAATACACTGTTAGAAGAAATTTCTTTCGAAAATAAGCGTTTAAATTCTTTATGGGATTCTGTTAAAGAGAAACCCGGTCAATATTATTTAGTTAAAAAGAAATACCTTTCTACCAATGAACTTAAGCCCGTAATGACTATAGGTATCAATAGGAAAGAGAAGGGTTATGCAGTGAATAATGCAGTAATTTCGGAAAAAGGTATCTTGGGTAGGATTATATCTTTGGGTCTTTATCAAGCAGAAGTCCTTTTAGTTGAAGATCCGCGATCTTTAATTCCTGTCACGTCTTCATCATCAAGGTTACATGCGATCCTTCAAGGCTCCGGCTTGGGTCGCTTAGGTAATTTAAAAAATATTAAAAAAACAGCTAATTTTGAAATAGGGGAGAAGCTTTATTCTTCTGGCCTCGGTGGTATTTTCCCTTCTGGATACCCTATTGCCAAGATTGAATCTATTGTAGATAGTCCTGATAATGAATTCTTAAATGTTAAAGTTTCTTTTTTGCAATCTCCCCTCAATCAAGACCATTTTTTAGTTCTAAGAAATTTTGGTAGCGATGAATAAATCAGTAAAGAATCAGTTATTAATATATTTAAGTCTCTTTTTAGCTCTTGTCGTTGATTCTTATAGTTTTTCTAATATTTTACAGTTTATAAAGCCTTCTTTTGTTTTATTGGTCTTAATTTATTGGAATTTAGCTTTACCGGATAGGGTAGGAATAACAACAGCTCTTTTATTTGGGGTGTTAATAGATTTATTAGAAGGTTCTCTTCTAGGTCTTCATGCATTTTTATTTGTAATAATTACGTATCTTTGCCAGAGATTCTTTTATCAATTTCGAGTAACTCCTATCTGGCAACAGTCTTTTCTAATTTTTATTCTTTCTATATTATTAAAACAAATTTTAGCTTTAGATTTTTTAGATTCTGAACTTAACAGGACTAACCTTTCTGACAAATATTATTTTATACATACATTGAATTATGCGATTTTAACTTCTCTCTCCTGGCCCCCTGTTTACTACCTTTGTAGACTATATCGCAGGCGTTGGATTAAAATTGAATAACTTGAGAAAATTCATTCATTATCTCCTACAAGCTTCCGTTGTAGTTGTTGTTTTTGTATTTTCTCTATCTTTATTATTTTTAAATAATAAATTTACAGACTCCGTTTTAACTAATCTCTTTTATTATTTTGAGTACGAAATAGAATTTAAGAATTTAAATTCAGTATGGCACCCTTACAAACCTTTACTAATTATAGATAGTGTTAAGTTTTATGATCCTCAGAGTAAATTAGAGAAAATAGTTCTTTATAGGACAGAAGTTAAATTAAATTTATTAAAATTATTTTATTTAGAACCTCTTGATAGTTTAAGTGTGATTGAGGGGTCTATAATAATTTCTGAAGATCAGCAAAGTTCTTCTCTTCCACTTAATTATCCTTATTTTAATTTCTACGGCTTACAGCATATTGATCTAAAAAATATTTCTTTATCTAAAAAAGATATTAGTTCTGAGATTTATATAGATAGAATTTACGCAGATTTTTCTCATACTTCAGATTCTAGTTTCTATCTATTGCTAAAAAATAAGACTCAGGATGGACATTTGACTATCTCTTTAAAACCGCAATTTAATCAGGCTATGAGTGATTCCTTTTTGGGTGAGATTAAGATTAGTCAATTAGACTTTGCAGATCCTTTCATGAGAGATTTGTGTTCCCTTTGTTCTAACTTTGGAAAAGTTGAAGGGGATATAAAGCTAAATTATTTGAATCAGAAGCTGATTAATTTATTTGGGAGAATAAATTTATCTTCTCCGAAGTTTTTAGATAGTAAAGGCAAGCTGCATGCAGACATTAGCCTTAATAATGCAGTTGAAGGTCCTACTTTTAATATTAAATCCTCTTATTCTTTTAATAACAAAAAATTCCTCTTACCTGATATTTTCTTATCCTTATTAGACGATACTCTAAAGTTAGATATTGATGAACTTCAATTTTCTGATCCTTTTATTCAGTTAAAGATAAAAAATATTTTACCTTCATCTTTAAAAAATTATGCTTTAGCAGGTGATCTTCAAAATTTAACTGGATTATTTAGAAATGAAGGTGAGTATACAATCTCTGCAACTTTGCGTGATTTAAAGTTAGAGAATAAGTTAGGAAAGAGTTCTTACGCAGGTTTAAACGGAAAACTAATATTTTCTGGTCAAGAAGCTTTGGTTAGAATAAACAGCCCTTCTCTTTTTATAAACATAGAAGATGTGTTTGACCAAAAGATAGTTTTAAATAATTTTAAAGGAGATTTTTACTTATCTATGAATGAAGGGAAATATGAGTTATTTAATAATTCTCTAAGTTTTTTTAGTGGAGATACTCTTTTCGACGGAAAGCTTTCTTTTATCCCTTCTGCATTGTATACCTCAGGAGACTTATCATTATTTTTATTGGTAAAAGATATTTCTGTAAAAGAAGTTTCTAATTTAATTCCAAATATAAAGGCAACAAAATTTATAAAATCTTGGATAAATACAAACATTGATTGTGGCAATCTTAACTCTGCATCACTTTTGTACAGAGGACCTGCTGATAATAAGTTCACAGATACTACTTCATCTTTTCAGATGGATTTTAATTTAATTGATTCTTGTCTCAAGTTCACATCAATGAATATAAATGAAATAGCTTTATTTGGAGAGGTAGATAATGCTTCCTTCAAAGGCATGCTTACCGAAGCAAATGTATTTGATTCAGAAACAATTTCCGATATAGAAATTTCTAGAGATATTAATAATATCTATAATTTGTCTATTAAAGGTGAAAGCCATGGACCAGTCAGCTCCATAGTAGATCTGCATGCAGCTTATAATAGTAGCTTTGTAGATAGTGTTTCTTCAGGAGAACATTTAACAGAATTTAGCTTTTACACTCCTCTTTTAAATAGTTTTGATCTTTTAAAAAAATCAAGTTTATTGAAGGTTAAGACTTCTATTTCAGATACTTCGTTAGTGCTTGTAGATAATAATTTTTTATTAAAAAATCTTGAAGCAAGTTTAAATTATAATAGTTCCGAAGGCTTTAAGAAAAGTTCTTTATCTTTCGATATAAACTCCGTTCCTCTCCAATTCGATCTATCTACTAAGATCATAGGAAAGAAGCATTCAAGTGTGATTACTTCACAGTCGGAAATTAAACTAAGAAAGTTATTCTTTTTTAGCAATTATTCAAAGTATATTAGTGGAAGCTCTTTATTTAATATCGACTTTATTCTTCCTGGGTATATAAGGGGTGAGTTCCTCTCCGCTCCTCGTTTAAATATCATGTCTTCCCTTGAAGGAACAGAAATGAAGCTTTTTAGTCCATTTAATAAAGATCCTAAATCAGTTATAGATTTTAGAGTTAGTATTATAGATGAGGGTGATATCACTCAATTAAAATTTAATTATGGAGACCTTTTACGAGGAAGATTAGTATTAAGAGATAATAAGACTGAAGGCTATCTTATAGCGGGGCCTGAGAAACAATCTATCACTGTATTGTCCGACCAGATTAGACTTATAGGATCTTTTAAAGAAATAGATTTAGGCAGTTTAAGTGAATTTAATCTAAATTTTGATTCCTTATCGAGTCCAAATTTCTTAATAAAAGATCTTTATATAAAAGAAGCTAAGTTATCCTCGGCTATTATCTTAGATACAGTGATAGGAATGGAATCTACTAAACAAGGCTACCTTTTTTCTTTAAATAATAGAGATTTTGGTGGATCTTTTTTATTAAATAAAAATCAAGAAATTGATATAAAGCTAGATTTTTTAAAACTGAATCAGAATCAAATAGAAGGAGATAATTTCTTTATAAGCGTCTTTAACTCAATTAATAATCCCATTTATTTTTCAGTTAATAGATTATTTTTAGATTCTACATTATTTGGAAACTGGAGTTTTAAGTTATTGCCTTCAAAAGATTCTCTTACTTTGCAAGATGTAGAGGGGAAGTACGGTAGTTGGGAAATTTCAAAGGGTAAGGATAGACGGAAATCAGAGTTAGTTATCAATAAAACTCTTTTGGGGTGGGATTCTAGGCTAAACACTAGATTTTATTCTAGTTCTCCTAAAAAGGCATTTAGTCAACTAGGCTTAGACGCTAATTTTTCCATGGATACAATTGAGATTTACCCTAATGTTTATTGGAAAGGTCTACCTTGGGAATTCGAAATAAATAAGGTAGTGGGCAAGGTAGGTTTATTCGCAGAAGATTTAACAATTAGAAATAGAGATATAAATATAGAAACACCAAACAATCTGTTTAGGCTAATTAGCTTATTCAACATTACTGATACTTTTGAAAAGGTGACGAGTCTAGATTTTAGGAAACTATTTAGATCTGGCTTTAGGTCAGATGTAGTAAAAGGTGATATTTACATGGATGCTCATGGCTTAAAAATTGTTAACCCAATTCAATTTAAGAGTGGTTCAAGTGAGTTTAGATGGAATGGAAGTGTTACTAAAAATAAAAGTGGTAAATATAATATATTGGACTTAGAAGTAGTCATGACTCTTCCTCTCAGAGAATATTTACCGGCATATGCCCTAATTTTAGGTGGTCCTTTAACAGCAGGGGTAGTTTATATTGCTGGGAAAGCTTTCAAGCGAAATTTAGATAAACTTAGTAGCGGCAAGTGGACTATTTCAGGAACATTGGAAGAGCCTAAAACTAATTTTGAAGGATGGTTTGAAGATTAGTTTTAAATAAGAAATATAGTTGCAAGTCCTAGAAATGAAACAAAGCCAGCAACATCAGTAATAGTAGTGACAATTACTGTTCCTCCAACTCCGGGATCAAGGTTAATAGATTTAAGTAATAGAGGAATGAAAACTCCACTTAACACCCCAACCAAAAGATTTAAAATCATTGCAAAAGCAATAATTTGAGCTATCAAGGTATCTTGAAACCACCACGAGGTAATTAAACCTACCACTATTGCCCATAATATTCCGTTTCCAAGTCCAACCAGAGTTTCACGTTTTATAAGCCAAAGGATATTTGTTTTTCCAATCTGACCAAGCGCCATGCCTCTAACCATTATTGTTAATGTTTGAGTGGCAGCTACTCCCCCCATGCTTGCAACAATGGGCATCAAGACTGCAAGGGTAACCACTTCTGCAATAGTATCTTTAAAAATGTCTATAAATGAAGCAGCAATAAAAGCTGTTATTAAATTTAATCCTAACCATACGGCACGATTTTTTGTAGCTACAGAAGTTTTGACGAAAGTATCCTGCTCTAAACCAGATATTTGTCTAAATGTCTCGTCAGCATCTTCTTTGATAACATCAACCACATCATCAATAGTTATTCTCCCAACCAACTTCCCTTGATCATCAATTACAGGAGCAGAGATAAGGTCTTTTTTTTCAAAGGTTCTAGCAACTTCTGTGTCATCCATACTAGTTGAAATTGCCATGTCATTTTCTTCATATATGTCTTCTACATGTAAGCTTAGGTCTGATATTAATAGTTTATTTAGGTTTAAGGAGCCTCTGTAATTATTTTCACGGTTTACGACAAATATTTTGTTTGTTGACTTGGGTATTGAGCCTTGCATCCTTAGATATCTCATTACAACGTCAAGTGTGTGATTCTTTCTTACCGCAATAACATCAGTGTTCATCATGCCCCCAGCACTATTTTCTGGATATGAAAGTACTTCTTCTAAGCGTACCCGATTTTGGATAGACATTGATGATAGAACTTCTTCAATAACCGCTTCAGGCATCCTTTGTATTATGTCTGCTATCTCATCAGTTTCTAATGATTCAGTTACTTCTGCTACCTCAGCAGCATCCATATTTTCAAGAAATTGTTCTTGTAAAGCATCTGATAGGTGATTCAAAACTTCACCTTCTACGTCTGTATTTAAGATTTGCCAGACAAAGTCCCTATCCTCAGGAGGGCTAGATTCAATAAAATGGGCAATATCAGAAGGATTGAGACTATTAAGCATTCGGTTTATTTGGGAATAAGTGCCAGAAGATAGCCTGTCTTTTATATAGCTAATATTATTTAAATTAGTTTCTTTTTCAGACATATTTATATTTTAACAGGAAGAGGAAATGGTCTGTTAGCAGATATTTTTTTATGCTCTTAATCTAGCAATGGGTATGTTAATTTTTTCTCTATATTTGGCTATAGTTCTTCTGGCTATGTTAATGGAATAAGATTCTTTAAGAATGCATCTTAATTTCTCATCACTGCGTGGGTTTTGTCTTTTTTCTTCTGAAATTAATTTTTTTAATAACTTTTCTAGTTCTAGCGGAGAGGTATCTATTCCACCTGATCTGCCATTAACCTTGCGTTGCAAGAGGGTGCTTAAAGAAATTAATTTATTAGGTAATTGAATATATTTCAAATTAACTATTCGTGAGACAGTTGACTTACTAATTTGTAGAGATTCAGCAATTTCTAACAAAGTAATCGGCACTAAGTTTGATTTATTATTAAGGAAGTCTACCTGCTTTTTTACGAGATATTCAGAGACAAGGAGAAGTGTTTTCTGTCTCCTTTCAAGCCCTCTCAAGAAGGACTTTACCTCTACTCTTTTGTTTGAATTAGATTCTAAAAGATTATTGCTAATTCTTTCTAATAGGGCTTTAGGCATGTAAGAATCGTTTAGAGAAACAAACCATTCATTATCTTTTAGAAGAGCGATTAAGTCAGGTTTTATAAAAGAAACATCATTTGATTCTAATTTAAGACCAGGGCTAAAATTTAATCCTTTGATAATGTTTTGAATAGAAGTATCAAGACTTTCTAAAGTAATTTTTTGAAGATTAATATTTTGTATTGCTTTTATAGCTAATGCTTTAGTTTCTTCTTCGAGATCTAAGTTTTGGATCTGTATAGTTAAAGATTCTGTGATAGTTCTGTATCCACAGCCCTCAGGTTCTAGTTCCTGTATTTTGCAGAGAACCTTTTCTATTTCGGGGTCCGATATTTCTTTACCGAAAGAATCATAAATAAGAAGTTTAATATCATCATAGTCAATTTCTGGGTCTAACCTTCCTTCTGGTTCTATTGAGTCAATAAGATATTCACCTATTAAATAATCAGATTCTCTAAGATTTAATAGCACGAATTGCTCTAGTAAACTTGATCTGAGATCTTGAAATTCAATTCTCTCCACACGAAGATTTGTATTCGAAGAGTCTCTCAGAAAATTCCTATACTGATCAATTAATAATTCATCTCTAAAGTGTTTGAACGATGTATCTTCATCATCATCGTATTCATCTAATAATGTATTAAATTCTTCACGAATTGATTGTCCGTTAAGAGTTAAGAGTTTGATTTGCTTTTGAAGGAGAGGAGTAAGAGTTAGAGATGTCTTCTGCTTTTGGTTAAGTGATTGCTTCATATCTAGGAAGAAAAGTCTTTACCAAGATATACTTCTTTAACCTTTTCATTATTACTTATTTCGTCCGGAGAACCTTCCGCTACAATCTTTCCTTCACTCATAATTAATACTTTATGGCAGATTTGCATGGTATCTCTCACATTATGATCGCTAATTAATACACCATAACCAGAATCATTTAAAGATTTTATCGTTGATTTAAGATCTGAAACTGCTATAGGATCTATTCCTGCAAAGGGCTCGTCTAATAGTAAAAATTTTGGATTTGAGGCTAAGGCCCTAGCTATCTCAACTCTTCTTCTTTCGCCTCCAGAAAGCTTAATTCCTTTTGTTTCTGAGAATTCATGAAGACTGAAGTCATTTAATAACTCTTTAAGTTTTCTTGATCTGTCGTCTTTATTTAGATCTGGTCTTTGTTCCAAAGCAGCTAAAATATTTTCTTTTACAGTTAGTCTTCTAAAAATAGAAGGTTCTTGAGGAAGATAAGATAAACCTGCTTTAGATCTAGAAGAAATTCCCATATTAGTCATATCTTCAGAATCTATTGAAATTTTACCAGAATCAGCACCAAGCAATCCCACAATCATATAGAAGAAGGTTGTTTTACCTGCTCCATTTGGTCCTAATAGACCGACAGTTTCACCAGAAGAAACTTCTATAGAAATTCTATCTACAGCAGTTTTTCCTGAATATTCTTTTCTTAGATTTCTTGCAACTAATTTCATCAGGAATTATTTATTATTTTTGAATTTATGGATTTAATAATTTTTTTTAGGACGGGATTATAATGGATCTCATCAGCTTGAATAGAAATAGCTTTTTGTTTTATAACTGCTAAGCCTTGCATTATTAAAAGATCAGATTCTAAATAGAATTTAATTTTACTAGCGCTCCCTAATTCTTCATTTGTTTCAGGGTTTATAATAATTCCATTTTCAAAAATAATTTTATTTTGTCTTTCTAAAAAATCTACGATTTTTAGATTTTTTGAATGAATATGGAAATCATTAGATTGAAAGTAGGTATCTACCGGGGAAATAATAGAACCAGCCTGGTTATCAAGAATCAACTTATTAGTATCTAGTAGTAGATTCTGTGTAATCGAAGAGATTTTTATTTGAACATTTTTTTCAAATTCTAATAGATTACTTGTTCTGTTATAGAGACCTCTAGAAGCTCTGATTGTTTTTGAAGATTTATTTCCTTCTTTTATTTTAAGTAAAGGATTTAAAATAGATAGTTTCTCTGATGAAGAATCTACACTCAGTAGAGGGGCAGTTAACTCAGTTATTACATCATGATTTTGATTATTTAGAATGAGGGTTATTTGGCTTAATTCAAAAGATTGATTAATTTTATTTGGATTAGAAGTCTTTGAAGAGTTTTCTTGTAATTCTAAAGGTAGCAAATTCAAAGAGAGAAAGGATACTAAAAAACAAAAAAATAATTTCATCAACAAAAATTAAACTAAACCTGATTTTAGAAGATCATGCATTCTAATAATTCCTGAGGGTTTCTTAGCTTCATCCAAGGCAACTAATACGTATATTTCATTCATTTGCATAATTTCTATAGCTTTAGTTGCTAAAGCAGATTCATCAATAGTTTTCACTTTTTTAGACATTACTTCAGTAATTTTTGTTTTATGAATTTCCAGCTTAGAGTGCATTGCTCTTCTTAAGTCACCATCAGTAAAAACTCCTTTTAGTTTATTATTTGTATCGATTATTAGCGCTATTCCTAAACCTTTCGAAGAAATCTCTACAAGCACTTCAGATAAATAGGTTGTTGGCAAAACTTTCGGCATTTCCTTACCCTGATGCATAATATCTTTTACTTTAAGTAATAATCTTTTACCAAGTTTTCCTCCTGGATGAGATTTTGCAAAGTCATCTGATTTAAAGTCCTTAGCTTCTAGCAAAGCAACAGCTATAGCATCTCCTATAGCTAAAGCAGCAGTAGTGCTAGTTGTTGGAGCTAAATCTAAGGGGCAAGCTTCAACTAAGACGCCTGTATCTATATTGACTGTTGACTGTTGACTTATAGTGGACCTTGGATTGCCGGTAACAGAAAAGACATTACAGTTTATATTTCTTAAGGTTGGAAAGAGGTTGATCACTTCGTCACTTTCACCTGAATGTGAAAAAATAATTACGCTATCTTTTTTTGTTATTGCTCCTACATCCCCGTGAAGCGCTTCAGCTGCGCTTACGAAGAAGGCTGGAGAGCCAGTACTTGAAAGAGTAGCTGATATTTTATTTGCAATATGACCTGATTTTCCAACGCCCAGGCAAATTATTCTTCCTTTAGTAGTAAGAAGATAATCGCATAAGATAGAAAAATCTTTATTTAAGGTTTTAGCAAGATTTTTTAGGCCTTCTGCCTCTAAATTAATGGTTTTTCTTGCTGATTTTAGATGATTTATTTTTTTCATTTTTTAATTCTAATATGCAAATCCAAGAGATATAAAATAAGTACTTAAAAATATAAGACTTAAAAATAGACTAGCTTTTTTAGCTTGTCTAGTAACTTGATAGATATAAAGTGAGAAAAATACTGTTATTGCCATAAGAATTAATAGTAAAAATGACCAATTTTCATAATTCCACCCTAAAGACATTTCTGGTCTATTCATAAGTCCTGGTATAGCTAAGACGCACAACCCATTAAAAATATTTGATCCAATAAGGGTACCAGCTACGGCTTCATATCTTCCTTTTAGGGCTAGAGAAGTTGCGGCGGCTATTTCAGGAAGGCTTGTTCCTATAGCTAGAACGGTATAGCCAACAAATAACTCTCCCAGATTAAAGCTATTTAAAATATTAGTTGCCCCTTTGGTAATGAGCCAAGCTGCAAATATTAAAACTAATAAAGAGCTTATTAATTTAACAGTTACAAAGTTTTTAGAAACTTCTTTTGAGTTGTCTAATGAAACAACACTATTCGTTTTATACCAGAAAGTAATTACAAGAACTAAAACAAGCAATAAGACCGCTGACGTACTAATAGAAAATGGATTAGTTGCTATAAAGAACCAAGTTAATATTGTTGATAATATGAGTATGCCAAGATTTGGAATAATAGAAATACTTTGTACTATAGTTTGTTTTTTTAAGGCAATAATGAAGAGGGTTATTCCAAAAACTAGAGATAGGTTTGCTACATTAGACCCAATGATATTTCCAATGATCATTTGGCCTTTATTATCAAGACCGGCAAAAAAACTAGTTAGCATTTCTGGTGCAGAAGTTCCAAATGCTATAACTGTAGAGCCAATGAAAAAAGGCGACATACCAAATTTTTTGGCTGCAGCTATGGAGTATTTTTCAAGTTTCTCTGCACTTATCCAAATTAATACAATGCCTGTGGTTATCGGGACTAGAGTTGTAAGAATCATTCTTTAGGCTTCAAATAGGCTCCAAGTATTAAACAAAGATGTACATTACAAGTGCTATAATAGATCAAATTTTTAGTTAAATTCTAAATATCTCTACCAACTATGCACTTTCTAAATTTTAAGATAGTAATAATCATCTTTTTACAATTTCTTTGCTTGGGTAATATTTATGCAAAGTCTGCCCACGAATATGCGGAGAGCACCCATAAAGAAATAATTAACATTATTAAGTCTGAGCAGCAACTTTTTATAGATAATCCTGAAAAGTTTACTTTAATTATTAGTGATGCCTTTAGTCCTATAGTTGATTTTAAGAGGATAGCTAGGAATGTTATGGGTAAATATTATAAAGAAGCATCTATTGTCCAAAGAGAAAGGTTTAGCAGTGCTTTTAGGTCTAGTCTTCTAAACACATACTCTAAAACACTTGTTGAGTTTCAGGATGAGCAGATTATTGTCTTGCCTCCAAAGAAAGTCTCTAAAAGACCTGGTAGGGAAAATGTTTATATAGAGATTCTTACTTCTACAAAAAAATATAAAGGTATTTACAGCATGTATTTAGACGATCAATCTACATGGAAGATTATAAATATTTATATTGCAGGTATAGATTTAGGAAGAACTTTTAGGAACCAATTTTATTCATTGATGGAAAAAAATTCTTCTGATATTGATCTTGTTATTAAGAAATGGGAGACATCCTTATAAATAACTATGGATAAACTTCTAATACGAGGCGGCAACCAACTTGAAGGTAAAATTTATGCTTCTGGAGCAAAGAATTCAGCTTTGCCTATTCTAGCGGCGTCTCTTCTTGCTGATTCACCCCTTAGAGTAGGTAATTTACCCCACTTAAACGATGTAACTACCATGATTGAATTATTAGGTTCTATGGGTTTGGAAATAATGCTTTCAGATAATGGGGATGTTGAAGTTGATGCTTCAACCATTAAAAATTTAAACGCAAGATATGAACTTGTAAAGACTATGAGAGCATCGATACTAGTTTTGGGACCCTTGCTCTCAAAGTTTTCTAAAGCAGAAGTTGCTTTACCTGGTGGTTGTGCCATTGGAAGTAGGCCAGTTAATCTTCATATAGATGCCATGAGATCTATGGGTGCTGACATTAGACTAGAAGAAGGTTACATCAAAGCTTCTTCAAAAGGCAGGTTGAAAGGTGCAAAGATCTTCTTTGATCCCGTGAGTGTTACAGCAACTGAGAATGTGATGATGGCAGCAGTTTTAGCGGATGGAATTACAACTATTGAGAATGCTGCCAAAGAACCTGAAGTAGTAGATTTAGCTCATTGTTTAAGAAAAATGGGGGCTATTATTTCAGGAGAAGGAACGGATATAATTTCCATTGAAGGGGTTGAATCACTTTCAGGTTGCGAATTTTCTGTTATGGCTGATAGGGTAGAAGTCGCAACTTATTTAACTGCCGTAGCTATGACAGGTGGAAAAGTTAAAATTCAATCTTCTGATGCAAGATCATTTGCGTCAGTAATAGATAAATTAAAGAAAACAGGAGCTAAGCTAGTTACTGGAGATGATTGGGTTTCTATTGATATGCAACTTGAAAGACCTTTATCTGTAAGTTTAACTACCGGACCTTATCCTTCATTTCCAACTGATATGCAAGCGCAATTTGTAGCTTTGAATGCTATAGCGCAAGGAAATTCTACTGTGACTGAAACCATATTTGAAAATAGATTTATGCATGTTCAAGAAATAGCAAGAATGGGTGGGCAGATTTCCTTAAAAGGGAACACTGCTTTTATTCGAGGGACTAAAACTCTGGTAGGTGCTCCGGTTATGGCTACTGACTTGCGGGCTTCAGCAAGTCTGGTTTTAGCTGGTTTGGTTGCTTCTGGAGATACTACAATTGACAGAATCTACCATATAGATAGGGGTTATGAGAGGATTGAAGAGAAACTCAAGCTTCTTGGAGCTGATATAGAAAGAATTTCTTAATTAATAATGATCTCAACTGAAGATAAATTAATACTTGCCCTCCCAAAAGGGAGGGTATTTGAGGAATGTTTGCCACTAATTCAAGGTTCTAAATTCCAATTGTTGGATGATCCGAGTGCCACGAGGAAAATTCTTTTAGATACTGCTACACCCGAAGTTAAAGTTTTACTTATAAGGGGTTGGGATGTTCCAACCTATGTTACTTTTGGAGCTGCACATGTGGGTATTGTTGGAAAAGATATCCTTCTAGAAAAAAGTTCGGAAGAATTTATAGAGTTAGAAGATTTACATATAGGAAAATGCAGGATCTCTCTTGCTGGAAAGAAAGAAATAATTGAAGGTAGAACTCGATTAAAGGTTGCTACAAAATATCCTGATACTGCTAAAAGATTTCTTGAATCATTAGCTATTCAAGCTGAAATAGTTTATTTGCATGGTTCACAAGAAATTGCTCCACTGATGGGTTTATGTGAAGCTATCATTGACTTAGTTGATTCTGGAAAGACCTTGAAAGAGAATGGCTTAGAAGAGATGAAAGTGATAAGAGAAATATCATCAAGGATGATTGTGAATAAAGCAGCATTAAAGACAAAAAATGAGTTGATTAAGGAATTACGTTCAACTCTTATTTCTTAAGGTTTTTATGTTTGGATTAAGCCTAAATACCGGAGAAAGTAAATTTGAACAAAAATTTAACTCCTATTTGTTAGCCAAGAGCTTTTATAGTAATTCTGTAAGAGATGATGTTTCGAAGATTATTGAAAAGGTTAGAAAAAATGGAGATCAAGCCGTTATAGATGCTACTAATCAATTTGATGGTAGAAATGTTTTAAACTTTGAAGATCTTAAGGTCTCTAAAGAGACTATAATTTTAAGTGCAAATAGAGTTGATAAAGAAATTCTTGATGCAATGCTTTATTCGTTTGAAAGGATTGTAGATTTTCATCAAGATCAAATAAAAAAAAATGATTTAACTTCTTCTAATAATTCTATAACTAGAAGAGTAAGAGCGCTTGATAATGTGGCAATGTATATTCCTGGAGGAAAGGCTTCTTACCCTTCAACTGTTCTTATGGCTACAGGTCCTGCTAGGGCTGCGGGAGTAAATAAACTTATTTTAACTTCTCCTTGGCCGGGCGGATCTATAAATGACCTTACTCTTGCAGCTGCTTATATAGCTGGAGTTGAAGAGGTTTACTCTATAGGTGGAGTGCAAGCAATTGCTGCGTTTGGGATAGGTACTGAGTCAATACCTAAAGTGCAAAAAATTATAGGTCCTGGAAACCAATTTGTGGCTGAAGCTAAAAGACAGTTATATGGAGAAGTTGGAATTGATTCAATAGCCGGACCTTCAGAGATAGTTGTAATAGCTGATTTAGAATCCGACCCTATAACAATAGCTTGGGATTTAATGGCTCAAGCCGAGCATGATGAATTGGCTTCATCAATTTTGATCTCTAGTTCTCAAGAAATTATTAATGAAGTCAATAGCTTAATGAAAATAGAGGTTCCTTTGCTTTCTAGATCAAATATTATTAAAACTTCTCTAAATTCTCGGGGAGCTAGTATTCTGGTAGAAAATATAGAACAGGCAGTTAATTTAGTTAATCAGATTGCCCCTGAGCATGTTCATGTAGTTACAAAAGGAGCATCAAAGGATGCAGATAATATAATCAATGCGGGATTGATTCTCGTAGGGCAAGATTCTGCAAATGCATTTTCGGATTATGTTCTTGGTCCTAGTCATATTCTCCCTACGGCTGGGTCTGCAGCGTATACCTCTCCGCTTTCTGTTGAAGATTTTATAGTTCATTCTAGTTTTGTTAAGCTTAGTTCAGATTCAAAGATAGATGATTTTGATAAATTTATAGCTAATACCTCTATTCTTGCTAGGGCTGAGGGTTTAACAGCTCATGCTATTTCAGCCGAGATAAGAAAAAAGAAAGATTAGTCTAATTTAGACTCTGCAATAAGCTCGATATTTATTGATTCATTTTGCCTTAGAACGTGCAAGTTAATTAAGCTTCCAGGTTTTAATCGAGCAAATTCTTTAAATAATTTATTGTAAGTTGCGTCAGAGTCGTTAATTCTCAATATTTTATCTCCTACTTTTACGCCTCCTTTTTCTGCAGGTCCATTTTTTACAATTTGTTCTATTACTAAAATATTTTCTTGCACTAGCTGTCTTCTATCTATTGAAAAACCAAGCCATCCTCTTTTAACTTCTCCAAATTGTATAAGGTCATTAATGATTTGAAGAACAGTTACAGAAGGAATGGCTAGACCAATTCCTTCAGATCCTCCAGATGATGATCTTATAAGAGTATTTATCCCAATTAAGCGTCCTTGAGTATCAATTAGAGCTCCTCCTGAGTTTCCTTTGTTTATAGAGGCATCAGTTTGTAGATAATTTGAGTAAGGGTTATTAAATTCTCTTCCGGTAGCACTAATTATTCCCATACTAACTGACTGTCCTAACCCATAAGGATTCCCAACAGCCAGAACTACATCTCCTATTAGTAAGTCGTCAGAATCTCCTATCTCTATGACAGGTAGATTTACTTCATCCGATTCAATCTTTAGAACCGCTAAGTCTGTCTCTCGGTCAATACCAACTATTCTTGCTAAAGTTTTACTGCCATCTAAAAGTTCAACAGTTATATTTAAAGCTTTATCTCCAATTACATGCTGATTAGTAAGAATATAACCATTTGAACTAAATATAACCCCTGAACCAAGGCTGGAAGATTTTTTTGACCTATTTCTGCCAAAAATAGAATTATTGTTATTTGAACGATCTCTTGCTGAGGAGTTTATAAATTGTTCGGTATATATGTTTACTACTGCAGGAGCAGCTTTTTTAACTGCTGAATTATAGCTCTTTTGTACCAAGTTGCTTGATTCCAAGGGTTCTACGTACGAATCATTAGTATTAAGTAGATTTAAACTAATCAACCCTACAACACCTCCAATCAAGAATGCTGTTGCAAGTTGGTAGGCTTGCTTTGATTTAAAAAAATTCATTAAAGTAAGAATAATTTAAAAATTAAAAAAGAACAAAGGTAATTTTTTTATGATGCCTTAAAAAAAATAACTCATTTAAATGAAGTTCTAGTTGAATATAACCCTTGTAGTAGATTAAAATGCGCCCGCCTATAATTACAGGCAAATTCTTAATGAATACACAAAGTTTTAAACAGTCAGATATTGAAGAGTCTTGGATCGTTGTTGATGCCAAAGAAAAGGTATTAGGAAGACTTGCTACTAAGTTAGCGTTCCGTTTGCGTGGCAAACATAAGCCTGAATATTCCGCGAATGCTGATCTTGGAGATTTTATTGTAGTTATAAATGCAAAAGATATTCAGGTTACAGGAAAAAAAATGACCCAAAAAATGTATTATAGGCATAGTGGTTATCCGGGTGGAATAAAATCAAAGCCTCTTAATGAAGTTTTAGAATCTTCACCTGAAGAAGTCATAAAAGCAGCAGTTAAAGGAATGTTGCCGAAAAATAAACTTGGAAGACAAATGATAAAGAAGCTTAAAGTCTATGCGGATGAGCATCATCCTCATCAAGCACAAAACCCTCAATTACTAGATATATAAGGTAAATAAATTGGATCAAATTTTAACAGTAGGAAGAAGAAAAACCTCAACAGCCAGAGTTTTCTTAGAAAAAGGGACTGGTTCTATAATTGTAAACAAAAAGAAACTTGAAGAATATTTTGGAAGAGAAGTCGCTCAAATGGTTGTGAAACAACCATTAGAAACTGTAGAGATGTTAGATGGATTTGATATAAAAGCTACAGTTTCGGGTGGCGGTAGTTTTGGTCAAGCAGGAGCAATTCGTCTAGGGATAGCTAGGGCTTTAGTAAAATATGATGAAGCTCTTAAGCCGGCATTAAAGAAAGAAGGATTTCTTACAAGAGATTCTAGGAAGGTTGAAAGAAAGAAAGTTGGTTTAGTGAAGGCAAGAAAATCAAAACAATTTAGCAAAAGATAAGATTAAATGGTCCAGCCCAAAGCTCCTTCTAATCCAGGCCGAAGAAAATTCCTAATTAATGTAACTTCTGTTGTTGGTGCGGGAGCTGTAGCAGGTGCTCTAGTACCTTTTGTAGGTTCCTGGAATCCAAGTGCTAGAGCTGAAGCAGCCGGAGCTCCTGTTAAAGCAGATTTAAGTAAATTACTTCCTGGAGAAATGATGATAGTGGAATGGAGAGGCGTTCCAGTTTATGTTGTAAAGCATACTCAAGAATCCATGGCAGTTCTTAACAAAAACTTATCCAGACTCTCAGATCCTGATTCTGTTGAAGATCAGCAGCCTGATTACGCTAGAAATGAACTAAGATCAAGAAAGAAAGGCATATCAATAATAACTGCAGTATGCACACATTTAGCTTGTGCCCCAAAGTTCTATCCTCAATTAGGGACAACTGATTTTGACTCAGACTGGCAGGGAGGATTTTTTTGCCCTTGCCACGGATCTAAATTTGACCTGGCCGGTAGAGTGTATGCGGGTGTGCCTGCACCGACCAACCTACCTATTCCTCCGCACTATTTTAAAACCGAAGATATTCTTATCATTGGCGAAGATGAGGGCACCGTGTAATGGTTAATAAAATTATGAGTTGGTTTGATGAGAGGCTGCCTATAACAGCTACCATTGAAAGGCATTTAACTAAATATCCTGCCCCAATTAATATGAATATCTGGTATTTAGCTGGAGTATTGTTGGTAGTTGTTTTAGTAATACAGTTGATCTCAGGTATTTGGTTGTTGATGAACTACGAACCAACTGCCGAAGGGGCTTTCGCGTCAATTCAATATATTATGAGAGATGTAGAGTACGGTTGGATGATACGTTATATGCACACGACAGGATCTTCTGTCTTTTTTGCTTTAATTTATCTGCATATGTTTAGAGGGATGATGTACGGGTCATACCAAAAACCAAGAGAGCTTTTATGGGTTGTGGGTTGGTTTACTTTCTTTCTGTTATGCGCCTTAGGATTCACAGGATATGTTTTACCTTGGGGGCAAATGTCTTTTTGGGCTGCACAAGTGATTATGTCTCTTTTTGGCTCTATTCCTTTTATAGGAGAAGATTTATTAATTTGGATTAGAGGTGACTATTTAATTTCTGGTATAACACTCAATAGATTATTTGCTCTTCATGTCGTACTTCTTCCTCTAGCCTTAATAGCTGTTATTTTTATTCATATTCTTGCTTTGCATGAAGTTGGATCTAACAACCCCGACGGAGTAGATGTAAAAAAATTCAAAGATGAAGATGGGGTTCCTCTGGACACAAAACCCTTCTTTCCTTATGACATAATGCATGACCTTTATGCAATTGGAGTATTCCTTATTTTCTTTTGTTTCATCATGTTTTTCTATCCCGATGGTGGAGGCTATGTCATAGAGTACGTGAACTATGAACCTGCTGATAACCTGAAGACTCCCGACCACATAGTTCCCGCATGGTATTACACGCCGTACTATGCAATGTTAAGAGCTATAACTTTTCCTATTTTTGGTTTATCGGCTAAATTTCTAGGTTTTGTTGTAATGGCTGCCGGAATAGCTATCTTCGTTGCTCTTCCTTGGCTTGATAGGAGTCCTGTTAAATCTATTAGATATAAGGGAATCTTTAGTAAATTTTTTCTATCTCTCTTTGTTGTAAGTTTTTTTGTGCTAGGGTATTTAGGTTCGGTACCTCCAAACCCAGTTAGAACTTTATTTGCTCAGATTTTTACTTTTACTTATTTTGCTTATTTCTTTTTAATGCCTATTTATTCTAAGTATGAAAAATGCAAGCCAGTTCCAGAAAGAGTAACCTTGTCATGAGATATTTAGCTCTTATTTTTTTAATGTTCTCAGCTAATTTCATTGCTGAAAGTTCAGCGCCCTGTGGGAGTTACGTAGGAGATGATTTAGAACATGTTGGTATTTGTGATATTGCGGTTGTAGATCCAACTGATAAAGCTTCCCTTCAAAGAGGAGCACAACTTTATATGAATTATTGTCTTGGCTGCCATTCGCTTAAATATTCTAGATATAAAAGAATGGCTGAGGATTTAGAGATTCCTCTTGAGTTATTTAAAGAAAATCTAATTTTTGGAGACCAAAAAATCGGTGACCTCATAACTATTGGTATGGATCCTAAAGAGGCAAAGGAATGGTTCGGAAATACACCACCTGATTTAACCCTAGAAGCAGGTCTAAGAGGTCCAGATTGGATTTACACGTACCTTAAAAGCTTTTATGTAGATGAATCAAGGCCTTTAGGTGTTAATAACATGGTTTATGAAAATGTAGGCATGCCTAATGTCTTATTTAACATGCAAGGTGAACAGAGGAGTGTGTGTAAGCAAGTGCCTTCTAAAGCGCCTAATGGAGGTCTAAAACAAGACCCTCTTACCGGTAAGATTGTTACTGTTGAGAAGTGTGGTTTTTTAGAAGTGGTTGAAGGTACTGGAGAAGTGTCTAAGGAACAATTCGATACTAATATGAAAGACCTAACAAATTTTATGGCGTATATAACCGATCCTGCTCAAACAGAAAGAGAAATGATTGGTTTTTACGTTATCATGTATTTAATAATATTCACTATACTGGCCTTTTTGCTTTATAGAGAATTCAAAAAAGACTTACATTAATCAATAGGAGTTTTTATGGTATCTCTAAGCAACCGAACATCTATGGCTCTTTTTTCAGACCCTCTGGATCACTATAGTCATAGAGTGAGGATAGTTATGGCTGAAAAGGGTGTAACGGGTGAAATTATTGACTCTAACCTTGATTCATTGAGCGATGAGCTACTCCAAGTAAGTCCTTATGCTGAACTTCCTGTATTGGTTGATAGAGATGTTTGCTTGTATGATTCTGTAGTATTAATGGAATATTTAGATGAACGTTTTCCACATCCACCACTATTGCCTGTTTATCCTGTCTCAAGAGCTGAAATAAGACTTTTTATTCAGAGAATCCAAAAAGATTGGTGTGAAATGTTTGATAACCTTGTAAGTGCGAAGCTATCGGACTCAGAATTAAAAAAAACAAGGCAAGAATTTAAATCTCAAATCATAGCTTTGTCTCCAATTCTTAAGGAAAAACCTTTCTTTATGTCTGAAGACTTCAGTCTAGTTGATTGTTGTATTGCTCCTATTTTATGGCGCTTACCTTTAATTGGTATTGAGTTACAAAAAGATACAAAAACTAAACCAATATATGCTTACATGCAGAGAATTTTTACAAAGCCTTGTTTTATAAATAGTTTATCTGAATTAGAAAGAGATATTAGGTCTTAATCTTTATAATCAAGATAATTTAATTTTCCTTTAATCACCTTTGCACTTAGTGCCGTCCTTTTAATTGTTGAAGAATTATAAGTAATTAATCCCGTCAGTCCAAAATATTCAAAATTTCTTTTTAAATCAGAATTCAATAAGAGAATTAATTCAAAACTATCATAGCCAATGGCAAAATTCCTTGTCTTGCTAGTGTTATCTATTTTTTGAAAGGCTATGCTGGTATGTAGTAGAAAAGGCATTTCAGTAATAATCGCGTTTTCTAAGTCCAACTCATTGGTTGTTAGATAATCATTTTCATTCCAGCTAGGAATGAAATACACGGATAAGTTACCTGCAAAGTTATATTCAAGAGCCGGCTTTAAGCTTCTTGCATTAGCTAAAGAAGTAGATAAAAAGATAGAATCAATGTCATTTCTTTTTCTTGGAACATTAGTAATTTCTGATCCAATTATCCTCGAGAGTTTTCTACTTCTTATTTTACTTTGTTCTAACAAGAGGATTTTAGAGAGTAATTTTTGACTATTGATTTGATCTCCTGATGTGGCTGTGGAAATTACTTCACCATCCATCTCTTTCCATTTTTTTGAAAGAAAAGCTTTATCTCCTGTTCCAGGATCATCAATAATTATAGTTCTTAGATTTCCATTTCTTTTAGCAATATTAAGGGAATTTTTAATATCTAATTTTCTACTGATATTAAACCTAGTAAATCTTTCATCTTTAAAACTATTATTTTTGCTATTCGATACTATTAATCCGTTAGTTTTAATGAATTCAGAATAGCAATTATTATTAAGTTGAGTAGAGTCATAATTAAGAAATAAGCCTATAGAAAAGGCATCTTTTCTTAGATTTAGATCTTTTAAGCATTCATTTGAGAGGTCAATAAAATTTAATTCTGGAATATATCCAATTTTTTCTTTGTAATAGTAGTAATTACTTGTAATGCCTTGTAGAAGTTGAGAGGTGCTTTCGCTTTTAATTCTTGAATTAAAATAAAATACATTTATTTGTTTTGGAAGACTTTTAAGATTAAATGTAACTTCAGGCTTAGACATGAAGGTATTTCGTGGTTCTATGGGAGATTTTGGATTAGAAGAGCAACTTAATAAGCATAGTAATAAGAAAAGAGTAAAAACATTTTGTCTAAGTTCAAACATAATTTATGAATTCTAAATCAGGTACTCTGTATATAGTAGCAACTCCTATAGGAAATCTAGAAGATATATCTTTAAGAGCTTTGAAGATCTTATCGGAAGTAGCTTTGTGTGCTGCCGAAGATACAAGGAAAACAAAAGTACTTTTTAATCATCACCAAATTAAAACTAAGCTTACTTCTTATCATAAGTTTTCTGAAAGAAAGAAACTAAATTTTTTAATTCGTTTTTTGCAAGATGGCAATGATTTAGCGCTTGTTAGTGATGCTGGTACGCCGCTTATATCTGATCCTGGCCTTCTGCTTGTTAAAGAAACTATTTCACTTGGTATAAAGATAAGCCCTTTACCAGGTCCTTCTTCTGTAACATCTGCAATTTCTGTATCTGGATTTAAATCAGATAATTTCATTTTTATGGGCTTCCCTCCTAGGAAAGGCAATGAAAGGCTTAAGTTTATAGAGAAACTAATTAAAGAAGAAAAGACATTAATTCTATTTGAGTCTGGTTTAAGAATTAAAAAATTATTGCAAGATATTTCTCATCACTCTACGAAAAAGAATATTTTTATTGCAAGAGAGATAAGCAAGATGTATGAAACTTTTTATAGAGGAAAAATTGATGAGATTCTTGATGAGTTGAGCAGTGCTAAGTTTGGAACAAAAGGTGAATTTGTTTTGATTTTTGAAGGCATTGAAGGTAAGAAAAATAATAATCAAAGCTTATCTACAGAAGATCAAAGAATCTTAAAATTACTCATCGCCCACCTCCCCAATAACGATGCTATGGTGCTTGCTTCTAAGATTTTGAACATGAAGAAAAATATTCTTTATAAAGAGCTAATAAAAGAAGAATAGAAATTTATCTTTTTAATAAGTTATAATTTCTCCGAGCTAACTAGATAATCGCTCTTTTTTAAGAGAGGAAAGTCCGGGCTCCATTGGGCAAGATGCCAGGTAACACCTGGGAGACGCAAGTCTACGGAAAGTGCAGCAGAAAATAAACCGCCTATTATTAGGTAAGGGTGAAAAGGTACGGTAAGAGCGCACCGCGTAACTGGTAACAGCTTACGGCATTGCAAACCCCTTCTGGAGCAAGACCAAATAGAGGTTCTATAGTTAGTCCTGACTGAACCTGGGTAGGTTGCTTGAGTTTTATGGTGACATAAAACCTAGATGAATGATTATCCTCGACAGAACCCGGCTTACCGGTTAGCTCACTCTCTTTAACTTCCTCAAATCTTACTTATTTAAATTCATAAGTTCAGGGTGCGATGAATTGGGAACTAGTGCTGGTAATTACCAATAAAGTGTGTAAAAGTGTTCTAAAGTGGAATAAAATGTAACACTATTTTTTGATTATTTATAAAAAAGGATAATAGAAGTGAGTTTTGGTATTTATGGATCAAGCGCTCTTACCTTAGACACTAAGGGAAGGATAGCTATACCTGCTCGATACAGAGACCTTTTAAAACAAAATTGTGAAGGGAGCATAGTCATTACTAAAGATCCTCAATATCCTGCTCTTACTATATATCCAGGAAAGCTATGGAAAGATATATCATCTAAATTTGAAGAGCTTGGAGGGCTCAATCAAAAAGTAAGATCAATGCAATGGAAGATCCTCGGTAGCGCTTCTGTAATAGATTTTAAAGCTTCCGAGAGAATGATTTTATTAATACCGCTAATATTACGAGAATTTGCTGGATTAAAACCCAAAGAACAAGTTGCTCTTGTTGGTATGGGCTCTAAATTTGAACTTTGGAACTTAGATAATTGGGAGAAGAAGCAAATTGGCCTTCATATAGAAGGAGAAGATCTTTCTTCTGATTTACCGGCAAGTTTAGAGGAGATACCCTTTTGATTAATATGACACATGAGGCGGTAATGGTTAAAGAAGTTTTAACTTACCTTGTGAGTGATAAAAGCGGTATTTATATGGATTGTACTTTTGGAGCTGGCGGTCACTCTCAAGAGATAATGAAGAATCTAGAAGAAAATGGAAAGCTTATAGGTATAGATAGAGATCCTGATGTAACAAATAAAATCCCAGCTAGTTTAAGAAATGATGACAGATTCTCCTTAGTCAAGGATAGATTTAGTAACATACAATATCATGCAAAGAATGCATCGATAGACGGTATTCTTGTTGATTTAGGAATATCATCAACTCAATTAGATAATTTAGAAAGAGGCTTTAGTTTTCAATTTCAAGGGCCTTTAGATATGAGAATGGATCAGTCTGAAGGCATGTCTGCTGAACAATGGATTAATACAGCTTCTAGAAAAGAAATCGAAAAAGTTTTGTGGGAATTAGGTGAAGAAAGAGCTTCTAGAAAGATAGCTAAGATTATCTGTGAAAAGCGTGTCAAACAACCCATAGCATCAACTGAAGAGCTAGTTGATATAGTCCTTTCATGTGTTCCTAGAAGAGGAAAGAAACATCCTGCAACTAATACTTTTAGGGCTATTCGTATGCAAGTAAATGAAGAGATGGAAGAATTAAACTCTGTTCTAGAATCAGCAAGTTATCTACTTAGAGTAGGCGGAAGATTAGCCATTATTAGTTTCCATTCTATTGAAGACAGGGTCGTAAAAAGGTTTATTCAAGGAAAAGATAGGATAGCTTCTTCAGTTAGTTTTAAAACAATAGGCGGTAAGCATGTGAAACCTAGCAGAGAAGAAGAAAAGGCAAACCCAAGAAGCAGAAGTGCAATACTTAGAGTAGCCGAAAAGGTGGCCTAAGATGAATTTATTAAGGGCTAGTCTTTTTATTACTCTTTCTGTGATCGCTCTTTCAAGTTCTTTAATTGTTATTTTGCAGACTTATGAACATAAAATAGCTTTCTCATTGGTGGATGACCTGAAGTTGAAGAATGGTGAACTAGCTTTTCAATCAAGTGTTTTGGTAGAAGAGGTGCAATATTTTAGAAACCAACTTACTTTAAGAAGAATTGCCCAAAATAAGTTGGGCATGAGATCGCCAAAACAGAATGAAAAAATCTTTGTAGAAGTAATAAAGAAATGAATAAATCTATTTGGCTTTCTTTAATTCTTGTCTTGAGTATTGGAACTGGATGTTCGAAAGCAAATGATCTTAATCTTTTAGAGATTAGAGATATAAATATTATTTCAAAGCATGCTTACATATCTGACTATGATCTTGTAAAAAAACGTATTTTAGAATTTATAAAATTAGGAATATCAGATTTAAATTCTCATTCTCAGATTTTTGAAGATACCTGGGTTCATTCATTGCACTCCAAAAAGCGGTGGCCTAGTATATTAGATATTGAATTAGAAGAGCATCAGCCTTTAGCTAGATTATCTAATAACAGCTATCTAACTCATACTGGGCATATTATTTTCCCTGAAGAAACAAATACAAATATTGATGTTCTATATATTGATGCTCCAGATAGTGAAACACTAGAACTGCTTTATCTTTCTAGAGATCTACAGTCTCAATTCAACATAATAAACAGAAAGCTCAAAAAAATAGAGTCTCATTCTAACGGTCTAATTGAAGTTGAGGATGATAGAGGAACTACTTTAATATTTTCTAAAAAGGATTTCCGGGTTCAGCTTGATCGTCTCGAGGATTTTATCTCGTTCGAGCTGAGCTCAGGAAGATTAGAGAACATAAGAAATATAGATTTTAGATATACCAATGCTATAGCTGTGGATTTCAGCTGAAAGGATAAATATGAATAATTTAAGTAAAAATGAGATGTTAGTTGGTGTTGATATAGGAACTTCAAAGGTGGTTGCTATAGTTGCTGAAACTAGAGGTGAAGACGATATTGAGATTATTGGTTTAGGAACTCATGCTTCGAA
>Ga0209402_10000148_pt1 | contig 85394 bp, 60 predicted proteins | sample ArcticOcean_MG_C_3_FD_187437 | JGI IMG/M metagenome (GOLD analysis project Ga0209402, IMG submission 187437) | Marine microbial communities from western Arctic Ocean - ArcticOcean_MG_CB8_126 (SPAdes) (version 2) | ecosystem: Environmental > Aquatic > Marine > Oceanic | place: Arctic Ocean... | reverse complement strand
CTGGCACCGACGGCAGCTTCATCGAGCGTCAGGCTCGTTTCACAGAGCACGTCAGCGCCACTTCTCTGGCGACGTCGACCTCGCCGGCCGCCAGAAAACAGGCTGCCAAAGATACCACCCCCGAGGATGTCACCAAAGGCCTCGAAGATATCGTCGACCGAACCAAACTGCGACGAGGATCCATCCATTCCACTATGTCCAAACTGGTCATAGCGGGCCCGTTTGTCGGCATCTCCCAGCACCTCGTAAGCCTCGGCGGCCTGCTTGAACTTGCCGACCGCATCCTCATCATCCTGGTTGCTGTCCGGGTGGTACTTGAGAGCCTTCTTACGATAGGCCTTGGCGATTGCCTCCACGGAGGCAGCGCGGTCGACACCGAGCACGTCGTAGTAGTCACGCTTGGCCATGGCAGGCAGTTACAGCTGGCCTCGGGGATACAGCGGGGACGGAAAAAAAGCCACCCTGGAATTCCAGGTGGCTTTGATTCCTTGGTCAGAAGTCAGCGAGCAGGCTCCGCTCCAGGGGGTGCGACGAGCCGATCACGATACGCTGCCCTCGACAGCGTTCTTCTCCTTGTCGTCCTTATCGAAGTTGGTCACCAGAGCTTCGGTGGTCAGCATCAGTCCAGCGATACTGGCTGCATTACTGAGTGCCGTTCGCACCACCTTGACCGGATCCACAACTCCCGCCTTGAACATGTCACCGTAAGTGCAGGAATTCGCATCGTAGCCAAAAGCCACGTTCTTCTCCTCACGCACGGTATCAGCAACAACGGATCCATCGATGCCGCCATTATCAGCGATCTGTCGAAGCGGAGCTTCGAGGGCACTAAGAATGATGTCGACACCAATCTTTTCATCACCACGAGCGGAGCTGCGTGCTGCCTCGACAGCACCGCGACAACGCAGCAGGGCCACGCCGCCACCTGGCAGGATTCCCTCTTCGACTGCGGCCCGAGTGGCATGCAGGGCATCTTCAAGCCTGGCCTTCTTTTGCTTCATGTCCGATTCTGTTTCCGCACCGACCGAGATCACCGCCACGCCACCAGACAGTTTAGCGAGCCGTTCCTGGTACTTCTCCTTGTCGTACTCACTCTCGGTCGCATCCATCTGGTTACTGATCTGTTGAACGCGGGCGTCGATATCACCACGTTTGCCCTTGCCATCGATGATCGTGGTGACGCTCTTGTCAACGGTCACCTTTTTGGCCTCACCGAGGTGCTCGAGGGTCAGCTTCTCCAGCTGGATCCCCAGGTCCTCACTGATCATCGTGCCACCGGTCAGCACGGCGATATCACCGAGCATCGATTTGCGGCGGTCGCCAAAGCCGGGTGCTTTGACGGCACAGACATTGAGCGTGCCACGCAGCCGGTTAACGACCAGCAGTGTGAGTGCCTCGGCCTCAACATCCTCAGCAATAATCAACAGCGGCTTACCTGATTGGCTGGCTTTCTCGAGAATCGGTACCAGCTCCTGCAGGTTACCGATCTTCTTCTCATGGATCAGGATCAGGCAGTCTTCCATCTCGCAGTCCATCTCGGTGGGCCGGTTGATGAAGTAGGGTGAAATGTAACCCTTGTCGAACTGCATACCGTCGACATAGGAGACTTTGGTCTCGGTTGTCTTGCCTTCCTCGACAGTAATCACTCCATCCTTGCCAACTCGCTGCAGCGACTCGGACAGCAGCTCACCAATGGACATATCGTTATTGGCACTGATCGCTCCCACCTGGGCGATTTCCTCGGGGCTGGAGACCGGCTTTGCCAGGTCCAGCAGGCATGCCTCGGCGGCTGCAACAGCTTTCCCGATGCCACGTCGCACCGACATCGGGTTGCTACCGGCCACGATGTTTCGCAGTCCCTCACGGAAGATCGATCGCGCCAGCACGGTGGCGGTGGTCGTCCCATCACCGGCCAGGTCGGAAGTCTTCTGGGCGACCTCGACAACCAGCTTGGATCCCATATTCTCGAAGCGGTCTTCCAGCTCGATTTCCTTGGCAACGGTCACTCCGTCCTTGGTAACCGTGGGGCCACCAAAAGACTTGTCGATGATCACGTTACGGCCGGTCGGGCCCATCGTGATAGCCACGGCATCGGCCAGCTTGTCGATACCTTTCATCAATCGCGATCGTGCGCTGTCTTCAAAAAGCAGTTGCTTAGCCACGCTCAAGTACTCCTTCTGACTGGTACCTTTCAACGGTACCTGCTATTTGCAATCCGTGGTTAACTCAGTCGATCACTTTGGCCAGGATTTCACCCTCTCGCAGGATCTTCACTTCCTCGCCATCCACCTCGATATCGGCTCCGCCGAACTTGCCGTAAATCACCTCATCGCCAACGACGACCGATGGTTCACCACGACTTCCCGATTCCAGCAAGCGGCCTTCGCCGACGGCAACGACCCTGCCTCGCTGGGGTTTTTCCTGAGCAGAGTCGGGCAGCACAATTCCGCCCGACGTTACTTCTTCTGCCTCGGTCGGTCTGACAACAACTCGATCGTCCAGGGGCCGTATCTTGATCTTCGCCATGGTCGTTTAGTCCTTACTTCTGCACACGGGGTTTTGATTTGTATGAAGTTGCCTGTTGGTATCCGCTTTACATCATGCCGGGCATGCCGCCCATGCCGCCCATGCCGCCCATGCCGCCCATATCAGGCATGCCGCCACCCATACCACCACCCATACCACCGCCCATGCCGTGATCATGATGGTCGTGGTGATCGTCATCCTCTTCCTCGCTGGGAATCTCCGTCACCAGCGACTCTGTGGTAAGCAACAGGCAGGCCACGCTGGCCGCGTTCTGTAAGGCCGTGATGACTACCTTGGCGGGATCGATAATTCCCATCTCCAGCATGTCACCATAGGTATCCTGGTCGGCGTTGTAGCCGTCCATCTTATTTTTCAGCTTGCGAACACGGTTCACGATGACGGCACCGTCGAGTCCGGCGTTGCTGGCAATCGCACGCAGCGGATAGTCCAGCACGTTGTTAACGATGCGGGCACCAAGTCCCTCGTCGCCTTCCAGGCCCAGCTTCTGGATGGCCTTTTCTGCCCGGATCAGTGCCACGCCGCCACCAGGCACAATGCCCTGTTCGAGAGCTGCCTGGGTGGCCGCCTTGGCGTCCTCCAGCAGGGCCTTACGCTCCTTCATTTCCGTTTCGGTGGCTGCACCACAATTGATCTGGGCAACGCCACCGGACAACTTGGCCAGCCGCTCCTGCAGCTTCTCGCGATCGTACTCGCTATCGGTTACGCCGATCTCACGGCGGATCTGGTCCGCCCGGCCCTCGATGTCCTGCTTGGCTCCACCACCGCCGACGATGATCGTCTCGTCCGCTGTGATCTTGATGCGACGTGCTATCCCCAGGTCCGAGATCTTGACGCTCTCCAGCTCAATCCCCAAGTCCTTGAAAATTGGTGTGCCGCCGGTCAAGACAGCAATGTCGCCCATGATCGCCTTGCGGCGGTCACCGTAGCCGGGTGCCTTGACGGCACAGACACTGAGAATACCTCGCATCTTGTTGACAACCAGCGTCGCCAAGGCTTCCCCTTCGAGGTCCTCAGCAATCACCAGCAAGGGCTTCTTGGACTGGCTGATCGCTTCCAGCAGCGGAATCAGCTTCTTGTTGGATGTAATCTTCTCTTCGAACAGCAGGATGTAGCAATTATCCAGCTCGACCGTGACCTCGGACTCGTTGGTAACGAAGTGGGGAGAGAGGAATCCTCGCTCGAACTGCATCCCCTCCATAACCTCGACCGTGGTCTGGTTGCTGCGTCCCTCTTCGACAGTAATCACGCCGTCCTTGCCAACCTTGACAAAGGCGTCGGACAGGACGCTGCCAATGGAAGGATCGTTGTTGCCAGCGATCGTGGCAATCTGCTGAATTTCCTTGCGGTTCTTGCCGTCGATCGGCTTGGCCAGCTTGCGGATGCCGTCCGATGCTCCATCGACTGCCTTGGCAACACCACGCGAGAGTGCCATCGGGTCAGCACCCCCGGCAATCATCTTTAAACCTTCGCGGAAAATCGCCTCCGCGAGCACCGTGGCCGTGGTCGTGCCGTCACCGGCAACCTCGTTCGTCTTGCTGGCCGCTTCCTTGACCAGCTGGGCACCGAGATTCTCAAAGACATCGTCCAGCTCAATGTCCTCCGCCACCGTGACACCATCCTTGGTCACTTTGGGAGAACCCCAGCCCTTGTCCAGGATCGCATTTCGGCCACGTGGGCCAAGTGTGCTGCGAACAGCACGAGTGAGCTTGGAAACGCCAGCCAAGAGGGCTTGCCGAGCCGCATCATCAAAGACCATTTGTTTTGCCACGCTCAGATACTCCTATTTCTTGTGCTGATCCCAGCTCTCGATACCTGTGGTTCAACACACGTCGTAGCCCAACACAACTCTTCAGGAGCGGTCAGGCCTTGGTTTGGTTTTTCTCCTGCTACCACCCCGGTTCCAACAGGATCCGTGACAGTAACGCTGTCTGGCGAATTAACTGGATCGCCCCATTTTTGGCAGTCCCTCGCCATCAGGTCCCTAAGAAGATGCAAGATTTGTGCCAAACCCGCAGGAACCCTCCTCAAGCTCATAGCTACAAACAACTTACATCAGCCCAACTTGATTCGATAGGGGGTAACGGCAGTTTCGGCACTGCCTGGATGTGCCATTTTGGCAGCTGGCTGGCGGGCTAAGGGAAAGCACCCATGCGAGCTGGGGCAGCTGACCACCACACGACCCCTGAGCATCCTGCCGACCAGGCAGAAACCGTGCAGGTTTGTCCATCACAGGGAACCTCGAACCGCTGACGACTGACTCAGCTCAGACGCCCCGGGGCATCACCTTGACGCTTTGCCGGCGGCCGAAATAGGATGAGTAGTTTCGCCTTGTGCCTCACTTATACACAGGTTTTGGACAAGCCATGGAAGCCACCGGCGTGGCACTTATCGGACTGGGGACCGTCGGCAGCGGCGTGGCCCAGATACTCATATCACACGGCGATCGGATCGCCCGTCGGGCTGGACGTGCGCTTCAGCTGCGGCGTGTGATTGTCCAGCAGGTCGATAAATCCCGATCGCTGCAGCTGGCCGAAGGTCTGCTCAGTGATCGCCTGGACGACCTGATCAACGACAGCTCGATTTCCATTGTGGCCCAGTTGATCGGCGGCCTCGAGCCAGCCCGCACGATCATGCTCGCTGTGCTGGAATCGGGCAAGGACGTGGTAACTGCCAACAAGGCCCTGCTGGCTGAGCACGGCCCGGAGTTATTTCAGCGCGCCCGCGAGCTGGGCCGCAGTATCGCTTTTGAAGCTGCCGTGGCTGGTGGCGTTCCGGTGGTGACCGGGATCGGCCAATGCCTGGCCGCCAACCAGATCATATCAATCCAGGGAATTCTCAACGGCACCAGTAACTTTATCGTGACCCGCATGATGAGTGCCGGCATCAGCTACCAGGACGCTGTCAGCGAAGCCCAGCAACGAGGCTACGCCGAGGCCGATCCGAGGCTCGATGTGGATGGTTCGGATGCCGCCCAGAAGCTGGCTCTACTGAGCCAACTGGCCTTCGGCACCCATCTCAACTGGCGACAGATACCGCGAACCGGCATCGAGCAACTGGACATCCAGGACCTCCAGTACGCCGAACAGATGGGCTACCGGGTCAAGTTGCTGGCCACGGCCACGCTGGAATCGGCCGGCCTGGAAATGCATGTCTCGCCAACCCTCGTGCGTCGCGGCCGCCCGCTGGCAGAAGTCGGCAACAGCAACAATGCCGTGAGCGTGGTCGGTGATGCGGTCGGACGGGTATTTTTTCATGGCCAGGGTGCTGGCCAGATGCCGACCAGCTCGGCTGTCGTCGCTGACCTGATTGACACTGCCACCGGACGCAGCCTGCAGACCTTCCAGCACCTCCCCTTGTGGTCCAGTGACGAGCAGCCCATCTCGATCACTCCAGCCAGCGCCCATCGCGGCCGCTATTACCTGCGGATGATGGTTGTCGACGAGCCAGGCATGATGGCCACGGTGGCCCAGGCGCTGAGCCATCACGACGTCTCCATCAATTCAATTTTTCAGCCGGAATCCTCGCTGCCTGAGAATCCCCAGCAGGTGAACTTGATCATCATGACGCATGCCACCACTGGCGGGTCGATCAAGGCAGCCGTGGAAGAACTTGAGCAGTCGCCGGCAACTGTCTCCGAGTGTATTCTGATGCGGGTACTGGACTAGTCAGTCAACGGAGGCCAAATCATGAAATACGTGATCGTGATTCCGGATGGCTGTGCTGATGAACCGCAGCAGCAGCTCGACGGTCAAACTCCACTGGCAGCCGCCAACCTGCCTGCCATGGACCACATCGCTCGACAGGGAATTGTCGGCGCGGCCAACCATGTGCCAGCGCACCTGCCAGCCGGCTCGGCTGTCGCCAACCTGAGCTTGTTCGGCTACGACCCCGACCAGTACTTCACCGGTCGAGCTCCGTTGGAAGCAGCAGCCCAGGGAATTCAACTGGGCCAGCAGGACTGGGCCATTCGCTGCAACCTGGTCACCATCGAGGACCAGCTGATGAAGGACTTTACGGCCGACCACATCAGCAGCGAAGAGGCACGTGAGTTGCTGGCAGCCGCTGCTGAGCAACTTGAATCCGACAGGCTGGAATACTACCCGGGTGTCAGCTACCGAAATCTGCTGGTCTACCGCGGCGGCGACGAGACAGCCCCTTTTTCCATGGATACACGCAGCACACCTCCTCACGACCTGACAGACAAACTGGTCGTGGATGACTACCCACGCGGACCTGGCAGCGACCTGCTGTGTGAATTAATGAATGCAACGGTCGCTCTGTTCGCAACACATCCAGTCAACCTCAAGCGACAGGAGGCGGGCGCGTTGCCTGCCACCAACACCTGGCTATGGGGACTGGGACGGACACCATCGCTGCCGCTCTTCACCCAGCTGCATGGCTGCCAGGGTGCCATGATTACCGCGGTCGACCTGCTCAGAGGACTGGCACGCCTGATCGGCTGGCAGAATATCGACGTCGAGGGAGCAACTGGCTACACCGACACCGACTATGCTGCCAAGGGCCAGGCTGCGGTGGCGGCCTTGCAGGACAATGATCTTGTCTGCGTGCACGTGGAAGCTCCTGATGAAGCCTCCCACGAGGGCGACCTGGAGGCCAAGATCGCAGCCCTTGAGGCGATTGACCAATGGATCGTTGCACCCCTGCAGGAGGCACTTGATCAGCAGGACGACTATCGGATCCTCGTCACGCCCGACCATCCCACGCCGCTGCGAACCAGGACCCACAGCCATGCTGCCGTTCCCTTTGCTCTTGCCGGCAGTGGCATCGAGGCCGACGCCTCAGCAACGTACGATGAACAGACCGCCGAGCAATCGGCCAGCCAGTTCCCTGCCGGTCACGAACTGATGTCGGTTTTGATGGCAGTTTGATTTCTCCCTCCAGTTCCATTGGCAGCAGCACGTCAGTTTAAACCATGAGCATCATCGTCCAGAAATTCGGCGGCACCAGCCTGGCGGATGCCGACAAGATTCTCTCGGCAGCCAGGAAGGCTATCGCCGCGCAGCAGGCAGGCCACCAGGTGGTGATGGTGGTCAGCGCGATGGGCAAGAACACCGATACGCTGGTCGAGCTGGCTAACCAGATTCACCCGCGGCCACCGGCGCGGGAAATGGACGCGCTGCTTTCGACCGGAGAGCAAGTCAGTGCTTCTCTGATGGCAATGGCGATCAATTCACTAGGGCACCAGGCAGTCAGCCTGTCGGGTGCACAGATCGGTATTCGTACCGACAGCACGCACACCAAGGCCCGCATCATCTCGATTTCGACATCCCGTATTGAACAGCTGCTGGATGACGGCAATATCGTGATCGCTGCCGGCTTCCAGGGGATTGACGAGAACCAGGACATTACCACGCTCGGTCGTGGCGGCAGCGATACCACCGCCGTGGCCCTGGCCGCCGTGCTCGGTGCCGCACGCTGCCAAATCTACACCGACGTGGATGGCGTCTACACGACCGATCCGCGACTGGTGGAAAGTGCCCAACGATTGAACCAGCTGAGCTATGACGAGATGCTCGAACTGGCCAGCCTGGGTGCCGGCGTGATGCATAGCCGCTCAATTGAGTTCGCCAAGAATTACTCGGTGCCGGTGCAGGTCAGCAGTAGCATGACCGACAACCCGGGAACCATGATCCACGAGACATCCCCTGCCGATGCACTGGCCGTCTGCGGCGCGGTGCTGACAGCGAATGAAGCTCGCATCACGCTGGCCCGCGTGCCAGATGTGCCGGGAGCCAGCCATGAGATCTTCTCACGGATTGCCGAACACAAGGTAGCTGTCGACATGATCGTGCAGAACGTTGGGGACGCCGGGCTTTCCGACCTCTCCTTCACCGTACCCGACGAGGAACTGGAGCAGACGCTCGAAGCCCTCGAGGAAGCCCGCCAGCGAATCCAGATCAGCCAGATCCTGGTCGACACGAGCGTGGCCAAGGTCTCGGTGGTCGGTGCCGGCATGGCAAACCAGACCGGTGTGGCAGAGAAAATGTTCCACACGCTGGCCGCTGTCGATGTCAATATCCTGATGATCACCACCAGCCAGATCAAGATCTCCGTGCTGGTTGCGCGAGACCAGGCGAAGCAGGCTCTGCTGGCCATTCACCAGGCATTCGAGCTGGATCAGCTGGGTGACAATGATCGCAACTCCTCGGTCGTTGCCATGCCACCGCAACGGGCCGACCAGGAACGTGCCGATGTTGTCGCTCGACTGCGGGATACCGGCATGGAAGAACTGGTGATCGACGACATCTCGCTGGATCGCGACCAATCGCGGATTACCCTGCAGGGTATTCCTGACCAGCCCGGAACAGCAGCCAGACTTTTCCGGGAAGTTGCAGCGGCCAATATCCTCGTCGACATGATCATCCAGAGCTACCTGCAGGAAGATGGTATCGCCTGCATCAGCTTTACCGTCCCCCGTGACGATCGTGAGGCCTGTATCGCACTCTGCCAGAAACTGGCCAATGATCTGCCCTGTGAGGGAGTCAGCAGCAGTCCCAGCGTGGCCAAGCTCTCCGTCTCAGGCGTCGGCCTGCGCAGCCATACTGGAGTTGCAGCGCGGATGTTCCAGGCCCTGGCAGATGCAGGGATCAATATCGAATTGACCAATACCAGCGAGGTGCGAGTCAATGTGATCGTCGATGACGAACACGGGGACGCTGCCCTGGCCGGTATCACCAGGGTCTTTGCCCCGGACAGCGAGAAGGACGCCACCGCTTAGGGGTCCCAGCGCGTCCTACTGACTGGGATCTGGTAATCCTAACAACTGGCCAGCCGCTGGCAGATCTAGAGCGTGCCGATGACTTCTTCCAGCACCTGCTCGGAGACATAAATCGGCAGGTTGGGGTCACAGGTCACAGAGACCGCAATCGCGTCGGAGGGCCGTGAGTCGATATCGATTAACTCGCCATCCTTGCGAATCCGGATGCGGGCATAGTAAGTATGCTCTTTCAGCTCGGTGATCAGGACGCTATCCAGTTCGCCCCCCATGCGGTCGACAATCTGGACCAGCAGGTCATGCGTCAGCGGCCGCGGAGCCTGGTAGGATTTCACGCGGCGATCGATGCTGGTGGCCTCAAAGACGCCAATCAGGATGGGAAACTGGCGATCCCCATTCACTTCGCGCAGGTAAATCACCTGGTGATCGTTAATCTCGCTGATAATGATCCGCGAGAGTCGCATCAAGACGGGCATCGCACCAGCTCCTGGAAGGCCATCGTCAGCACACCGTGTGGCTGCCAGCTATTATAGATCGAGTGGCCGTTTCGGCCAGTCAGTTAGCCTCTGAATTCAGCTCAGCGACTGAGGCTATTCTGCTTGACTCTGCAATCGCTGCAGTGCCTGATTAACCGCCTCAAGCTCAGCTTCCAGCCTGGCCAGCCCTTCCCGCTCGCGTTTCACAACCTCGACTGGTGCTCGATCGACAAATTGCTCGTTGGACAATTTCTTCTGCTTACCTGTAATCTGACCGCTGAGCCGTTCCTGCAGTTTCTGGTTACGTTCGATCTCGGCATCGACATCGATGAAGTCCTTGAGGTCGACCAGGACTTCTGCCTGCTGAACTCGAACTGCCGCATGGTTCTCGGGCGGCTCGACATCCGGGCCCCAGGCAATGGCGGTGGCACCGGCCATCGAGGCAAAGAACGGTTCCATCGGGATCAACAGCTCGGCCAGCTCACGCTCACACCTGACCGAGAACTCAATCGGCTCACGGGGACTGATACCCTGCCGGCTGCGGATTTCCCGGATCGCACCGAGCACATCCTGGAACAGAGCAAACTGCTGTTCGATTGTCGGATCCTGATCCTGCTCAACCACCGTCGGCCAGTTGGCGGTCATGATCGAATCACTTGCTGGCTGGGGATCCTGTCGGCCACGCAGGCTGGCGGCCTGGCCCAGCAACTCCCAGATCCGCTCGGTAATGAAGGGGATGACCGGATGCAGCAGTCGCAGCAGCTGGTCAAGGGCATGTGCCAGCACGCGCCTCGCGGTGGCGGCCTGCGCCGGATCCTGCAATCGCGACTTGGCCATCTCGACATAAAAGCTGCAGAACTCATCCCAGGCGAAGTCATAGAGGGTGCGAGCTGCCTCAGCATAATGGTAATGCTCAAGGGCATCGGTCACCTCGCCCGTGACCGTCGAGAGTCGGCTCAGTAGCCAGCGATCCTCGAAGGCCAGTTCCTCGTCGCTGACTGTCGCCGGCTGGTAGCCTTCGAGGTTGAGCATCACGAAGCGAGCGGCATTCCAGAGCTTGTTACAGAAATTCCGTGCACCTTCAAACCGTTCGCTTACCACCGCCCCGCGTGGCAGGGCCAGGTCCTCATCGCTGCGTGACCACTGGGTTGAGAAAGGCTGACCGCAGGCCTTGCAGTCGATCCGCATCTGTTCCCTGTTCTGCGCGGTCTGGTCCATCAACTGAGCACAGTGAGGACACTCAAACTGGACCGGCATCCGCACATCCTGCGTCTCGGTGGTGAGATGAGCCAGGCCGAACCTGAGTGCATCGGCTCCGAATTTTTCAATCACATCCAGCGGATCAACACCGTTCCCCTTGGACTTGGACATCGTCTCGCCATAGCCATCGAGGATTTTGGGATGGATAAAGACCTCCTTGAAAGGAACTTCTCCCATGTTGTTCGATCCCATCAGGACCATGCGTGCCACCCAGAGCGTGATAATGTCGCGGCTGGTGATCAGCGTGCTGGTGGGATAGAAGCGAGCCAGCTCGGGTGTCTGCTGCGGCCAGCCAAGTGTGCTATGCGGCCAGAGGGCCGAACTGAACCAGGTATCGAGGACATCTTCTTCCTGGCAGAAACCGAGCTCGGCCAGCTGCTGCTGGGTAGCTTGATCGTCCTCCGAGGGACAGACATGCAGCGTGGCGTAGGGACCTGCATCCTGATCCTGCAACGGGCCGGTGCGGGTACGGGCGTTTTGTTCACTGGTCAATTCCACCTGGCTGGCCAGCTGATCGGCCAGTGGCGCCAGCTGGGCCTGCACTTCCTCCAGCTGCTGCTGGTCGTCACAGCCGCGTGACCAGATCGGGATACGGTGACCCCACCAGAGTTGTCGGCTGACGGGCCAATCCCGCTTTTCGGCCAGCCAATCGTGATAGCCGCGAGCATAGCGGGCTGGGAAGATCTTCACACGACCCTCCTCGACGGCGTCGATCGCGACCTGGGCAAGCTCGTCCATGCGAACAAACCACTGGTCCGCCAGCCGCGGTTCGATCGGCGTCTTGGAACGATCGGAATGAGCCAGGTCGATCTCGCGGTCCTCGACTTCATCCAGCAGACCAGCTTGATCCAGGTTTGCCACCACCTGCTGACGGGCAACCTTGACTGTCAGGCCGGCATAATCTCCAGCATTGGCATTCAGCGTCCCATCTGCCTCGAGGATGTTGATCATCGGCAGCTGGTGTCGCTGGCCAACTTCATGGTCATTCGCATCATGCGCCGGTGTAATCTTGACACAGCCGCTCCCCAGTTCCGGCTTCGCCCACTCATCCACCAGCAGAGGAATCGGTCGGTCCATCAACGGCAGCTGGACCTGACGTCCGTCCGCTGCCATATCGCGCAGCTGTTCGAGTGCCGGCAGCATCTGCTCACGCCGCTGCTTGATATTATCAAGTTGCTGCTGGAGCCCCGCGCGTTCAGAGTCGCCAGAATCCTGCAGTCGTTGCTCGAGTTCATTATGCAGTCGATCGAGTGCGGCTGCGGGGTCCGGATGGACTGCCACGGCGGTATCAGCCAGCATCGTCTCAGGCCGGGTGGTGGCGACGGCGACAAACTCGGGTTCGCCGGGCTGGGCGTCGATCACGGGGTAACGGATGTGCCAAAAGTGCCCCTGCACCTGCTCGTGGAATACTTCGTCGTCACTGACGGCGGTCTGCAGAAAGGTGTCCCAGTTGACGAGCCGCTTGCCCCGATAAATCCGCTTCTGCCGGAAGAGGTCATGGAACGTCTGCCTCACAGCCCTGGCACAGATTGGATCGAGCGTGAAGCGTGTGCGTTCCCAATCGCAGCTGCACCCCATCTGCTTGAGCTGCGAAATGATGCGTTCTTCATACTGGTCCTTCCAGTCCCAGATCCTGGCCACCAGCTGTTCGCGTCCAAGGTCATGGCGGCTCTTGCCTTCTTCTTCCTTCAAGCGACGTTCGACCACCGCCTGGGTTGCAATCCCGGCATGATCGGTGCCCGGCATCCAGAGTGACTCGTATCCCTGCATCCGCTTCATACGGATCAGGATGTCCTGCAGCGTGTTATTGAGGGCATGTCCCAAGTGCAGTGCCCCGGTCACGTTGGGCGGCGGGATCACGATCGTAAAAGGTGGTCGATCGCTGTCGGCACGGGCATGAAACAGCCCCGCCTCTTCCCAGCCGGCATAGATCCGCTGCTGGTCCTGGCGATAGTCAAAATTCTTGGGAAAGTCGTCGGGCGAGATCGATGTCATCGTGTTTATCTACCTGGTGGGTGAAGCCACATGGCGGGCATCGTACCCAATCCAGAAACTGTGCCAAAGCTCAGTTATCGTCGGTGACGGCGGAAGCGGGTACACCATCCTTGAACAGCTTGTATTCGACTGCATCGACAAGTGCGATCCAGCTGGCCTCAATAATGTTCTCACTCACTCCAACCGTCGACCAGCTCTGCTCACCATCGGTACTCTCCACAATCACCCGAATGCGAGCTGCCGTGCCTGCCTCCGAGTTGACAACGCGAACCTTATAATCGACCAGCCGCATGGTCCGCAGCGTGGGATAGCTGCCGTTGAGTGCCTTACGGAGGGCGCCGTCAAGGGCGTTGACCGGTCCATCACCCTCGGCAACCTCATGGCGAATCTGCTCGGCGACCTTGACCTTGACCGTGGCCTCGGTCAAGACCTCGCTGTCGTCATCCACGCCGACCTCGACGTGATACTTGATACGCTCAAAATGAGGCATAAAAAGTCCTGCGCAGCGTTGCACGAGCAGATCAAAGGAAGCCCGCGCGGCCTCGAACTGGTAGCCACGGTTCTCCATCGCAACCACTTCGGCCAGCACCAGCTGCATCAGCTCGTTGTCGTCGTCCAGGTTCAGCTTGGAGGTCAGGGCCTGGATATTACTGCGACCCGACAACTCGCTGACCAGGATTCGTCTTTCGTTGCCAACGGTTTCCGGTTTCATGTGCTCGTAGGACGCCGTCTCACGGGCAATTGCATGAGCATGCATGCCCCCCTTGTGGGCAAATGCGCTTTTCCCCACGAATGGCTGATTGGAACGTAAACGCATGTTGGCAATTTCGTAAACAAAGCGGGAGAGTTCGGTCAGCTGGTCGAGGTCGCCCCCTCCCAGTAACTCGTATCCCTCCTGCTTGAGTGCCAGGTTGGCGATCACCGAGATCAGGTCGGCGTTGCCACAGCGTTCGCCGATGCCATTGATCGTCCCCTGCACCTGGACAGCTCCGGCCGCCACAGCGGCCAGTGAATTGGCAACAGCCATGTCACAGTCGTTATGACAGTGGATGCCGACCTCCACGTCGTACTCGGCCAACGCCTCACGGGCGGCGGTCGTGTAGTCGGCGATCTCCTCGGGCATGCTGCCGCCATTGGTGTCGCACAGCACGACCAGCGAGGCACCTGCCGCGGCACCTGCCTGGATCGTCTGCAGAGTATAGTCGCGGTTGTTTTTCCAGCCATCAAAGAAGTGCTCGGCGTCGTAAATCACTTCCTGCTGCTGGCTCACCAGCCAGGCGACGCTCTCCCCGATCATCGCCAGGTTCTCTTCAAGCGAGACTCGCAGCACGTTTTCGACATGAAAGTCCCAGCTCTTGCCGACCAGGGTGATGACCGCGACACCGCTGGCCAGCAATGCCTGCATGCCAGGATCTTCGGCAGCCGACATACCACGGCGGCGGGTCATTCCAAAGGCACAGAGGCGGGTCCCCTGCAAGTCCAGCTCGGCAGCTCGCTGAAAGAACTGCACGTCCTTTTCATTGGAGAGGGGGTAACCACCTTCGATGAAGTCAAAACCCATTTCAGCCAGCCGCTGGGCAATCTGCAGCTTGTCCTGGAGCGACAGGCTGACCCCCTCTCCCTGGGTGCCGTCGCGAAGCGTGGTGTCGTAAATCTGGATCCTGCGCATTGTCTTTTCTCTCGGCAGCCGGCCGCTGGTCAATAAAAAAACCCTGAAACCGCTCGTGGGCTCCAGGGCTGCTGTGTGTCACTTGCGTGGCGAACGGCCCTTAAGCCCTCCCGGAAATAACCGGAATAATGACGCTGATATCCACAATCACCGTGGTGATCGATTGGAACTTCGAAGCATGCATGTTATGGAACCGGTCAATGGTGGTCTGGATGGCAGTTGCTCGCAACAAATTCCACAATAAGCCCGCCGCCGGACGCTGTCAACGCACAGCATGGGGCCGCTGGAAACTCAATCCAGCAGCACCTTGACCACCACTTTTCGAACCGCGCCGAGGCCTCCCAGGGGTGCATGCGCATCGTCCGGGAAAAATATGGCAAAACTGCCTGCTGGCACGGACAACCAGCAACTGGGACGGTCATAGTAAAAGGCCAGGTCGCTGTCCGTATCGTACGCCTGTTGGACCCGCTGGCAATTGGCGGTTGGCAGCCAGCCGATGCGATCCTCACCACGGACCACGTACTGAATATCGAAATAGCGGCGATGGTGCTCGATCAGGGCACCCGCCTGGCCCTTGCCCTGGTCATCTGAGAGCAGGGCGAAGACCTCGTCCGAGTCGATCTCGTGTCGTCCTGTTGCCAGCTGCTCGAGGTCCGACTGCTGGAGAAAATCGAAGCCCTTCGCCAGCCGCGACTGGAGTGGCTTGTAGAGATCGGCGTTGATGAGCTGGTCCAGAATCATGCTGCCTACGGCGCGTCCAATCAGTCGTCAGTATCGTCATCAAGCCAGTCATCGTCGTCATCGTCCTGCTGGTCCCAGTCGACCTGCTGGTCGTCGCTGAGCTGATCCTGCTGAGTTCCTTCGTCCTCCACCCAGTCGGTCTCGGCCAGCTGCTGCTGGTCCATATCCGCCGACGGGCTGGCGGTCTGATCGTGATCCTGTTCTGCCAGCCTGTCATCATCATCCAGCGACTGCTCAAGCTCATCAACCAGGCCATCCTCTGTTTGCCATTCGTACTCGGACTGCTGCTGTTGCTCGACGCTCGTCCGTCGAGGTGTTGTGGCAACGGCCAGCGAAGAAGCATCATCGTGGCTGGCGAGCGAGTCAAATTGCTGGCTGGCACTCGGCAGCTGCGGATCTGGATAGGCACTGCGCTGCGTCGCTGGCGCCGACGGCGGGGCGTCGGGTGCTGAATTGGCGAACTGTTCCGAACCCTGGCCCGCCTGGATCGCATCCCACTCTTCCATCGTCATCAGCACCTCGCGTGACTTGGAGCCATTGTATTGACCGACAATGCCATCTTCGGCCATGAAGTCGATCAGTCGAGCTGCCCGTCCGTAGCCAATCCCGAGTGCTCGCTGCAGCAACGACAGGCTACCTCGACCCTCGCGGATCACCACCTCGATCGCACTCTCATAAAGATCGTCTCGCTTGCGCAGCTGGCTGACATCGCCGCCCCCGTCAGCAGCAACCTTGAGATCCACCAGTTCGCGGATAAACTGGGTATCTCCGCTGCTGACCTGTTCGACCAGCATGCTGACCTCATCTTCGTCGAGGAATGTCCCCTGTCCACGCAGCAGGGTACTGGTACCGGGCCAGAGGAAGAGCATATCGCCGTTGCCGAGCAGCCGTTCGGCGCCCATCTCGTCCAACACCACCCGGCTGTCGGTACGACTGGAAACCTGAAAGGCGATACGGGCCGGCAAGTTCGACTTGATCAGCCCGGTGATCACATCGACCGTTGGCTTTTGTGTTGCCAGCACGAGGTGAATCCCAACCGCCCGGCTCTTCTGTGCCAACCGGATAATATGCCGTTCAACTTCCTTGCCCCCGGTCATCATCAAGTCAGCCAGCTCATCGGCCACGATTACGATCAAGGGCATCCGGAAGGGGATCTCACGACACTCCTCTTCGGATTCCGGACCGAGTCGCTTGATGATCTCCGCCTCGCTCAACTTGTTGTAGCTGGTTATGTGCCGCGCACCGGCCTGGGCCAGCAAGGCATATCGCTGTTCCATCTTCTCCACCGCCCAGGCCAGAATCGCTTCGGCCTTCTTCATGTCGGTCACGACCGGATGCATCAAGTGAGGCAGGCGGCCATAGCAGCTGAGTTCCACCATCTTCGGATCGATCAGCAGCAGCCGCACCTCCTCAGGTGACTTCGTCATCAGGATCGAGGCGATTAATGAGTGCAAGCAGACACTCTTGCCACTCCCTGTCCGACCGGCGATCAACAGGTGGGGCATGCTGGCCAGGTCAACTGTCAATGGAGCTCCCGAGACATCCTTGCCAAGGAACAGGGGAATCTGCATCTTCTCAATATCGCTAGCCGATTCATCGATCACCTCTCGCAGGCGAACTAGCTGTTGCTGCTGGTTTGGCACCTCGATGCCAACCGTATTCTTGCCAGGGATCGGTGCCACGATGCGGACCGTGGGAACGCGCAGGGCGATTGCCAGGTCGTCGGCCAAACCGGTGATGCGGGAGAGTCGCAAGCCCGCTTCCAGCTGGATCTCGTAACGAGCGATGACCGGACCGGTCTCGATTTCCACAACCTGGACTTTGAAGCCAAATTCGCTGAATGTCTTTTCCAGGATGGCTGCGTGGCGGCGAACCTCCTTGGCCTGTTTCTTGAGGTCCAGCTTGTCGGCACCTTGCAGCAGTTCCGGCGAGGGCAGCTCGTAGTCCTCCAGCTGGTCTTCCTTGCTGGCTTCATTCAACTGGTCCATGATCCGCTCGCGCTCAGGTTGTTCCGGAGCAGGATCGTGCTGGACATCAAAGTGCGGTCGTCGTTGTTGCTTGCTATCGGCAGACTCTTCACGCTGCCAGGCATCGTCAGCCAGTTGATCCTGGTCGTCGACGCTACGACCACGAACCACAACCGGCAGGAGCTCGTCCTCCTGATCGTCCAGGTTCTCGTAGTCATCCAGCAGGTTGTCGTCGTCAAAGTCGTCGTCCTCATTCGCCAGTTCGCGATGCGTCGTATAGGAGACAATCTCAGTTTCGTTGTCGATGTCATGCCGCGCCAGCTCCAGGGCTGGCTGTCGGCTGGCCAGTGAACGTCCCAGCACGATCTGCAGCAGCCCGCCAACCACGAACCAGCTGATCCGGGCGAATCCAGCGATCAGACGCAGCAGCAGGTAATCTGTTGCCAGCAGGACACCACCCAGTACCAGGCTGCCGGCCAGGATAATACCACCGGTGGTGGCAAAGTAAGTTGTCAGGATGGTCGCTCCAAGTGCACCCAACGCACCACCTGAGCCAATCACCGGTCCGGGGGAATAGTGGGGCGCGATGAGCATCAGCAGCGATGTGATACCGGCCAACGAGATGCACCAGCCAGCGGTCCGCACGCCAGGCCAGTCGACTCGCTTTCTTCTCAGCAGCACGATATCCAGCACCAGCAGCGAGAAGACCAGGTAAAGTGCACCCTGCCCCAGGCCGCTATAGAGCATGTCGGCAGCGATCGCGCCCAGGCGACCACATGAATTACTGACTCCGTCTGCCACTGGCAGCACGAGTGGATCCGACTGGTACAGCGAGTCGAGGGGGGATATCAACTGTCCTACCGGATCGGCCGGGTTGTAGCTCAGCAGGGATATGGCCAGGAAGACCGTAACTGCGCACATCAAGAGTGCAAACAGATCCTGTCTGAGGCTTCTCTGATCAACCATGAATGCCCTGTATTCCGTACGGGAATAGAACAACTGGCACGCCAGTGTTCCAGCGGAAAAAACGCATCCATGCTCTGTCAGTACCAATCCATTGTGAAGGGTTCGCTGCTGCCGCTGCCCAACTTTGCTGCGCAGGGAGAAACGACCCTGTCTCAGTTCTCGACACGATTCACCACCAGGCTGCAAGAAGTCGACAGCTGCCGGTGCCGTTTACCTGTCGGCTACGACAGTCATGACTGGACCAGGCGGCAGGTCCGGTTTGATTGGCGAACAGGCGGGCTCTGGCTCCGGCACGACCGTCACAGCCGGAATGACTTGAGCGGACGAATCCTCCCGGCTCCCGTCGGTCCGACGATTCCCAGCAACTCGCCCTCCTCATCCACGACAATCGCCTGATCCCAATCGCAGCGATCGGAATGATCGATTGCCTGGCCGCTGGCCAGCATCTCCCACTGCTGCTGGCTTACCGACAGGACAGGCAGTTGGGGTACCAGCCGCCGTGCTGAGAGTAGCCAGTCGGAGGGGGTCTGGGAGTCAAATTCTGCCAGTTGCACTGACTCATCAATGTGAAAGTCACCGATGCCGGTCCGAGTCAAGTCTGTCATTACGGCAGCAGTTCCCAGTCCCGCGGCAATATCACGTCCCAGGCTGCGGACATAGGTTCCCCCGCCGCAGCAGATCGATAGCTCAAAATGGGGGTACTTATAAGACAGCAGTTCGAGTTGGTGAACGGCCACCGGGCGTGCCGGTAGCTCGACCGACTGGCCCTCGCGAGCCAGTCGATAGGCACGCTTTCCATCGACCTTGATCGCCGAATAGGCGGGTGGCCGCTGCTCAATCGTCCCCGTCCAACGCGGCAATTCTGCTTCTATTTCGGCCTCTGAGGGCTGAGGCGGGCTTTCCAGGTCGACCAGCGTGCCTTCGATATCCTCTGTGTCGCTCGTCACGCCCAAACGAAAGCGGCCGCGGTAGTGCTTGGGCAGATCGTGCACGTAGGGCATCAGCCGGGTCGCCTTGCCTACCAGAACAAGGAGCACTCCCTGGGCCAGTGGATCGAGCGTGCCGCCATGGCCCAACTTGATCTTACCAAGCTGCTGTTGGAGGCGATTGAGTGCTGCTCGCGAGGTTATACCCGCAGGCTTGTTCAGGTTAATCACGCCAAACAGGGGATTCATGGCACCGAGGTACGTTGGGGGGCGGAGCGATCTGGAAGAGAATGACAATTGGACGCTTTACACCGGCTCATTGACAGAGAATCATGGAACAATAGCACAAAAACGGGCTGGCACAGCTTTTTCCAGTCAGCCGGGTGGTAGATTTTGACAGCAGACAAGTCGACCGTAAAGCAGGCCAGCGGGCCGCGATTGTGGGGTGATTCGATGAATCGAGATAGTGGATTTCCGACAGTTCGCATGCGACGGTTGCGTTTTCAACCTGCCGTACGGGAGATGCTAACTCGCAACCGCCTGCACCCGGCCAACCTGATTCAGCCGATGTTTGTTCGCAGCGGCGAGGGAATCGAGCAGGAAATCCCGTCGATGCCGGGACAGCACCAGGTTTCGATCGATCGGCTGGTTGAGCGAGCGGCCGAGTGCCAGCAACTCGGCCTGGGTGGCATCCTGCTGTTTGGCATTCCCGAAATCAAGGACCGGCTCGGCAGCGATGCGATGTCGGACGAGGGCATCATCCAGCAGTCGGTACGGGCGGTCAAAGCTGCCGTACCCGAGCTGCTTGTGGTCACCGATGTCTGCTTCTGCGAATACACCGACCACGGTCACTGTGGTCCTCTGCACAAGGTTGCCGGTATCGAGACCGTCGACAATGACGCCACGCTGGCGATGTTGGCGGAACAGGCGATCAGCCATGTCCGAGCGGGTGCGGACATGCTGGCACCGAGCGGCATGATGGATGGCATGGTGGGAGCAATTCGCCAGCGACTCGATACTGACGGCATGAGCCATGTGCCGATCATGAGTTACGCGGCCAAGTACGCGAGCGCATTTTACGGACCGTTCCGCGACGCCGCCGAGAGTTCTCCTCAGTCGGGAGACCGCCGTTCCTACCAGATGGATCCGGCAGCAGCGGCGGAGCAGGCTCTGCGCGAGGTTGAGCTGGACCTGGCCGAGGGTGCCGACATGATCATGGTCAAGCCGGCGCTGGCCTACCTGGACATTCTCTACAGGGTGCGAGAGAGATTTCCCGGCGTGCCGCTGGCAGCTTACAACGTCTCGGGCGAACTCAGCATGGTCGAAGCAGCTGCCAGCAACGGCTGGCTCGATCGTGATGCCGTGGCCCGCGAAATACTGCTGGCGATTCACCGCGCCGGCGCCGATGTGATTCTCAGCTACTGGGCTCGCGACGTCGCTCGCTGGTACCAGAGCCAGTAGGCCGGCAGGCGGGCTGCTGCAGGTGTGACTAAATCGATTCTTCTGCCGTGAGCCTCGACATGGACCGTAGTAAAAGTGAACAGCTCTTCGCCCGTGCCCAGCAACTGATGCCGGGCGGCGTCAACAGCCCGGCACGCGCCTTCGGTGCGGTGGGGGGCACGCCAATCATCATTGAGCGCGGCGAGGGCTGCTGGCTGGAGGACGTCGACGGCAATCGCTATATCGACTACATCGGTTCCTGGGGACCGATGATCCTGGGTCACCGGCATCCCGCCGTGGTGGCTGCCCTGCAGTCGGCACTGGATCGTGGCACCAGCTACGGTGCTCCCACGCCAGGTGAAAATGAGCTGGCCGAGTTGATCATCGACGCGATCGATTCGGTCGATCGTGTCCGCCTGGTGAATTCCGGTACCGAGGCCACGATGAGTGCCATTCGGCTGGCCCGCGGCTTCACTGGTCGCCAGCTGCTGATCAAGTTTTCGGGCAACTATCATGGCCACGTTGACAGCCTGCTAGTGGCAGCAGGCAGCAGCGCGGCGACTCTCTCGGTACCCGATTCACCTGGCGTCACGCCAGGTACCAGCCAGGACACGTTGATTCTGGAATACAACGACTGCCAGGCACTCGAGCAGGCATTCTCCCAGCATGGAGACTCGATCGCCGCAGTCATCATGGAGCCGATCGTCGGCAACATGGGATGTGTGCCTGCCACTGCCGAATTCGCCTCGGCGGTCCGGCAGCAGACCAGCCAGGCAGGTGCCTTGCTGATACTGGATGAAGTCATGACTGGCTTCCGGGTCGCTTACGGCGGCGCCCAGTCGCTGCTGGGGATCCAGCCGGACATTACCACGCTGGGCAAGATCGTCGGTGGCGGACTGCCGATCGGGGCTTACGGTGGCCGTGCCGATATCATGGACCAGATGTTACCGGTCGGCAGGGTTTTCCAGGCTGGCACATTAAGCGGCAACCCGCTGGCAACTGCGGCTGGCAGTGCCACGCTGAAGACCATCCGTGACGAGGATCCCTACCCACGCCTCGAGCAGCTGGCAGGACAACTTGCAGAGGGTCTGGTAGAAGCTGCCACGTCAGCTGGTCTGCCCCACCAGCTGCAGCGAGTTGGCAGCATGCTGACACTCTTCTTCCACCCCGGCCCGGTGCATGGCTGGCAGCAAGCCAGCAACTGCGACACCGATCGTTTCGCGCGCTTCTTCTGGGGCATGATGGACCGTGGTGTCTACCTGCCCTGCAGCCAGTACGAGGCGCTCTTCGTCTCGGCTGCCCACGACGAGCAGAGAATCAGTGAAACAGTTCAGGCGGCCAGCGACGTGCTGCAGGAGATAGCTGCGGCAGGCTGATAACTCGCAGCCTCACTTTTCCTCGGCGGCACTGCGGCGAAAATACTGTGGGACCAGCGCCATCGCCGCATCACTGTCTCCCGCCGCTGCCCAGAATGTCGATTGCCCGGACCAATTGTCCGGTTGAGCCAGCCTGCGAGCAGCCAGCCAGGCGACTGCCGCTGCCTGCGGTGGCTGCTGAATAATCGTGGCTTCCAGCGCTGCCAGGGGCTCGCCAGCTGAGGCGATCGCGAGCAGCCCGGCCAGTTGACAGTCCTGCTGCTGCCGCTCGCTCAACCAGGCCCTGCGATCGACGATGGACGTGGCACTCTCTTCCACCAGGTGGTCATCGAGACGGCGGTAACGGGCGGTGAACAGCTGTTGACGCTGGGCGTCCAGGACCACATCCAGCGGCCGCGACGGATCGGCGGTTTCCTCGATCAGCAGCAGCTGGGCAGCAATCACCTCCAGCGTATTGAGTCCCACGATCCCAGCACCGCTGGCATAGGCCAGCGTCTTGGCAGTCGTGACTCCGATCCGCAAGCCGGTAAATGAGCCAGGACCCTGGCTGACGGCAATCAGGTCCAACTCAGCTGGACTCCAGCCTGCCTGCTGCAACAACCAGTCGATGGCAGGCAGCAGGGACTGGGCCGTTCGCTGGCTGGCATCGAGTTGTCTGGCTGCCAGCAGAGTCTCCCCCCGGCAGAGTGCCACGGATCCCTGGCGGTGGGATGTCTCAAGAGCCAGGATATGTGGTTCGGATGGCATCGGCAGGGAAACTCCAGGTCCACAGTGAGGACAGCAACTTAACTTGTCAGAAGCAGGTCCCGAGGACAAGAGCTGCATCGCTTGACCGCCGTGCGCAGGACATTTAGACTTGTCGGCTGCTGTTTTTACAGTCCGCGGTGGCCCGCAATCCAGTGGGCAATGGGCCAGCGCCGGCGACAATGCTGTTCTTCAAGTCCTGAAAGACATTACCGTGCGGCGCGCACTCATCAGCGATATTCACGCTAACCTTGAGGGCCTAAAAGCCGTCCTGGCAGACATTGAGGACCAGCAGGTCGATTCGATCTTCTGCCTTGGTGATATCATCGGTTATGGCCCCAATCCCTGTGAATGCCTCGACCTGGTTATCGAGCACTGCGAGCTGACGATCCTGGGCAACCACGATCAGGCTGCCATGGTCGATCCAGATGGATTCAATCCGGTGGCACTGGGAGCGGTCTACTGGACGCGAGATCAGCTGGAAGGGGAGCTGGGAGTCAATGCCCAGGGACCGCGTCGCTGGGAGTTTCTCGGCGAACTTCCCACGCTCAGCCGGCAGGAACCGTATCTGTTTCTGCATGGCAGCCCACGAGAGCCGACCAATGAGTACGTCTTTCCGGAAGATGTCTACAACAAGACCAAGATGACGGCCCTCTTTGAGCGGGTCGACAAGTACTGTTTCCAGGGGCATACCCACATCCCGGGTGTTTTCACCGAGCAGCTGGACTTCATCTCGCCAGACGAGTGTGATTACCAGTACCGCCTGGGAAGCAACAAGTTGATGGTCAATGTGGGTTCCGTGGGACAGCCTCGAGACGAGAATCCCCGCAGCAGTTATGTGATTCTTGACGACACGCAGCAGCTGATTACTTTCCGACGGGTCGCTTACCCCGTCGATGATACGGCCGCCAAGATCTACAATATCCCTGAGTTGGACGACGTGCTCGGCAACCGCCTCAAGTCTGGGCGGTAATTGCAATATAGGGACGTGTGGTTTGAAGCGCGCGATTCTCAGTGACATTCACGGCAACCTCGAAGCACTCGAGGCAGTGCTGTCGGACCTGGCCGACCTTGGCATCGAGCAGATTACCTGCCTCGGTGACATTGTTGGCTACGGTCCCAATCCCTGCGAGTGCATTGACCTGGCCCGGCAGTTCGATGCCAGCATTCTCGGCAACCACGACCAGGCCGCCCTGTTTGATCCGGAGGGATTCAGCAGCGGTGCAGCCCAGGCCATCTTCTGGACCCGTACACAACTCGAATCGGGCGACGACGACGCTGGCCAGCAGCGCTGGCAGTTCCTGGCCGACCTACCGCGCACGCTGGAAGATGGCGAGCGGTTGTTCGTTCACGGCTCGCCCCGCAATCCGCTCAATGAGTACGTGTTTCCGGAAGATATCTACAACCGACAGAAACTGGACCGCATTTTTGAACTGGTGCCCCACTATTGCTTCCAGGGTCACACGCATGTGCCCGGGGTCTTTCGGGCCGGGGGCCAGTTCGCCACCCCGACTCAGCTCGATTACCGCTTTGAGCTGCAGGACGAAAAGGTGATGGTCAATGTTGGCAGTGTGGGGCAGCCCCGCGACGGCATTGTGGATGCCTGTTACATCGTGCTTGAGGACACGTCACTGGAATACCGCCGCATCCCCTACGCGGTTAAAACGACTGCGGAGAAAATCTATGCGATTGATGGCCTTGATAACTTTCTCGGCAACCGCTTGCTCGAGGGTCGCTAGATCAGGCACTCCTGACGACTGACAGCAACCCTCCCCCGCTTGCACATTCCCCCCCGGCGGTGAGAATAGCAAGTTGTCTGATCAGCACATTTTTCGCTGCCTGCCAGATCTCCTTGACCGCAGGCAGAGGCCAAACTGACTCACCAGCGGCAGGAGCAAGTGAAGCGTGGAATTCCGTCGCCTGTTGCTGTTCATCCTGGCCGCCTTCAGCGTGCTCTGGTTCTGGATGCAGTTCAATCCGCCACAGCGGCCGGCCGAGCAGCCTGCCAATGGAAAGGCGGCTGCGCCTGACAAGCCTGGCGGCGAAGCTCAACCGCCAGTTGACGATCCACAGAACGTGGTGCAGCAGGCAGATCAGAATCCCTCCCAGCGGATCGTGCTGGGATCGCACCAGGACGGACTGGGCTACCAGCTGGTGGTCTATTTCAACAGCCTGGGAGCTTCGATTGAAAGAGCCGAGCTGGTTCAGCACAGCGGAGACGACTGGAAATTCGGCGCCCTGGAAGATCGTTATGGCTATCTCGGCTACCTCGGCCTGCAACAGACTACCGAGGGTTGTCAAGTCAGCGTGGTCGCTGCGGGTACACCGGCCGCCGGGGCCACCACCAGTCAGGGTCAGCAGTCGGGGCTGCTGGTCGGTGACCTGCTGATTTCCATCGACGAGATCAAGCTGTCAACGCCGCCGGAACTGGATCAATACCTTTCAGAAGCGACCATTCCGGGCCAGCAGGTGACGCTCGAGGTGATACGGTCGCTGGCGGGCAAGGCAACTCCGCTGAAACTGACTACCACGCTCGGTCGCCGGCCGCTCGAGATTGTCGATCCCGACCCCGATGATGTGCCCGCCCGATCGAGTGATCCATCCTGCCTGCTGTCGCTGTATCAGCTGGGTCAGCGCAAGGCGGGCATCCTCGACAAGGAAATCAGCTCGCTGCCGTCACTTCGTAACTCGCACTGGAAAATCAGCCAGGCGGCAGATCAACCCGACCAGGTAGAATTCCGTTTTGAACTGAATGACGAGCTGGCTCGCACGGCCGGTCTATCCGGCGGCCTGACGGTCGTCAAGCGATACCAGCTGCAGCGATCCAGTCCGGACGATCCCTATGCCGGCTATCATCTCAAGCTGAGTGTCGTGCTGATCAACCATGCGGATCAACCGCAGCAAGTCTCCTACCGACTTGATGGCCCCAATAACCTGCCACTGGAAGGCTGGTGGTACGCCCACAAGGTCCAGCCGGGCTGGAGTGGTGCTGGCGTTCAGGACGTGATCTGGCAGATCGGCGAACGCTACAACCTGCGGACCTGTACCACGATCCGCAAGCATGCCATCAACAACGAGGAGATGCCGGACGAATCGATCCTGCCGTCCTCGATGGACGAGTGGAGCGGATTGCGTTACGTGGCAGTCGACACCCAGTTTTTTTCTGCCGGGCTGATTCCCGGCAGCCCTGCCGAACTGTCAGCATTTAAACCGCAGCGAGCTGCCACGACCGTCGCGGAAAACGCTGGCGAGATCGAAAAGAAATACCTGCGGACCGCCAACGTCTCGTTTTACGTTGTCAGCCCGGCTTACACGATTGAGCCTGGCACGTCCCACCTCGACGAGTTCACAATCTTCATGGGTCCCAAGCGGCGGGATGTACTGGCAAGCTACGGCATGGACCGGGCCATCTATTACGGCTGGTTCGGCTTCGTCGCCCGCCCGCTGTCCGGCATCCTGCATTTCTTCTACAGCCTGTTTGGCAACTATGCGATCGCGATCATCCTGCTGACCGTGCTGGTCCGTGGCTGCATGTTCCCGATCAGCCGCAAGGCAGCCCGCGGTGCACAGATCATGCAGCTCATGTCGCCGGAATTGAAGAAGCTGCAGGAGAAATTCAAGGACGATGCTCGCAAGAAGATGCAGGCTCAGCAGGACCTGTTCAAGAAGTACAACCACAATCCATTCAGTGGCTGCCTGCCGATGTTCCTGCAGTTGCCGATCTTCCTGGGACTGTATCGCAGTATCATGGTCGATGTCGAGTTGCGACAGGCACCTTTGATACCTGGAGTCAGCTGGTGCTCGAATCTGGCCGGCCCGGACATGCTGGTCTACTGGGAGAACCTGTTTCCCTTTTTCACGGGTCGCGGATCGATGTTCGGACCCTACCTGAACGTCCTGCCGATCGCCGCCATCGGGATGATCATCCTGCAGCAGAAGATGTTCATGCCGCCGGCCCAGGACGACCAGCAAAAAATGCAGCAGACGATCATGAAGTTCATGATGATCCTGATGGGTGTGCTGTTCTTCAAGATTGCCAGTGGGCTCTGTCTGTATTTCGTCGCTTCCGGAGTCTGGGGCGTGATCGAACGAAAAACGCTGCCCAAGATTGAGTCGCTCGACGACCTGCCAAAATCGACTCCCCGCCCCAAGCGGACTCCGACCAAGCGGCAGCCAGCGCAGCGCAGTCGCACGAAACGTCGCCGGTTACGTTAAGCGGAAGTTGCCATGTCCATCGATGTGGATGACACGATCGCGGCAATTGCCACGGCACCAGGTCCCGCCGCCCGCGGTATTGTCCGCCTCAGCGGACCTCGCATGATGGCCTGCCTGGAAGCCTGCCTGGATTGGATCGGCGATCCGCCCCAGTCAGCAGCCGGGGCCAGCTGCTGCGAGGTCAGCGTGGCCTGTCAGGATCCTGTTGGGAACGTGCCGGCCGACGTTTATCTCTGGCCCAGTGCCCGCAGCTACACCCGCCAGCCATCCGCGGAACTTCACCTGCCAGGCTCGCGGGTTGTACTCGAAGCTGTGCTGGCAACTCTCTGCGAAAGCGGCGCCAGGCTGGCAACCGCCGGTGAATTCACTCTGCGAGCCTTCCTCGCCGGTCGCCTCAACCTGACGCAGGCTGAAGCGGTGCTGGGAGTCATCGAGGCGGTCACACCTGACCAGCTGGCATGCTCCCTGGACCAGCTGGCTGGCGGACTGGCCGCGCCCTTGTCGGCCCTCAGAGAACAGTTGCTGGAGCTGTTGACGGAGCTCGAAGCTGGACTCGATTTTGTCGAGGAGGACATCGAGTTCATCTCGCGGCAGGCACTGCAGCAACAACTGGCTGAGGCCTGCAGCGTGCTGGACAAGGTGGCACAACAGTTTGCCAGCAGGCGGCTGCAACAGCCTGTCTGCCGTATCGTGCTCTGCGGAGCTGCCAATGCAGGCAAGAGCACGCTCTTTAATCGGCTGCTCAGTGAGGATAGCGCCCTGGTTTCCGACCAGCCGGGGACCACTCGCGATTATGTCTGCCAGGAAATTCAGCTGGGCCCCTTCCCCTGCCTGCTGATCGATACCGCCGGGAGCAGCAGTGGGGATGCCAGTCGCGGGGTGGAACAGCGCGCCGAACAGCTGGCAGCTGAGCAGCTCGAGCAGGCCGACCTGGTTCTGTTCTGTCTGGACGGCAGCCAGCCAGTCGCCAGCGATCAGCGGGAGTTGATGGATCGCTTGAGCGGACAGGCCGGCATGGTACTGGTGACAAAATCGGACCTGCAAGCTGACGCCGATACGGCCCAGCTGGGGCTGGCCGTCAGCGCGGCACGCGGTGATGGGCTGGACCAACTGCGGCAACAACTGCTCCAGCAGCTGGTGACGATGCACGCGGAACAGGCAGCGGGACAACAAGCACCGCTGTTATGTGCCGATGCGATCCGCCAGGCAGAGGAGTCACTTACGCGGTCTGCTCAACTGGCCGCGGAAGGGGCCGGCGAGGAACTGGTCGCAGCCGAACTGCGGGGGACGCTGGACGGACTGGGCCAGTTGCTGGGCAATGTCTACAGCGATGACATACTGGACCGTCTCTTCAGCCGATTCTGTATAGGGAAGTAGCCGCGGCCCGGAGCGTCGACGGCGACAAAAAAACCCCGCCTCTCTTGGCCAGAGAGACGGGGTCACTCGGATCGATACGCTGTCGCTGCGACTTATTCGTCGCCCTCACTATCGTCTTCGGACGCCGGCGCTGAATCGTCATCGTCGTCCTGACTGTCGTCATTCTTCAACTCCACTGGCGCCGGGTTTGTGGCCTCTGGTTGGCCAGGCTGCTCCGGCGGCTCTGGTTTGGCCGGGGGCTTGGGAAGCTGCTTCTTGACTTCCAGTTGAATCTCTTCGTCAATCAATGCCAGGCGATCGCCCACAGTCGTGACCATGTCATCACGCGTCTTGTCAACGACGACCAGGGCACGAGCGACATCAGCCTGCAAGGCCTTGACCTCGGCCAGCTGCGTATCGGTCAACTTGAGCTGATCACCGATCTTGGTCTGGAAAACCTTCAGCTGAGCTGCGAAAGCCAGTTGCAGTTTCTCTGCAGCCAGTTTTTGCTCCGCTGTCAGATCCTCTGTCAGAACCGCGAACTGCTTGCCCAGGTCGGCCTGGTACTTCTTGTTAGCGAGAGCGATCCGCTGGCCCTGCTTCTTGACGGTGACCAGGCCGGTCGCAGTCTGTTGCTCAAGCTGCTTGGCAGCGTCGGCCAACTGTTGCTTCGACTCAGCCCGCATACTGGCGACCGCGGTCACTACCTGCTGCTGCAGACGTTGGGCCTCTTCAGCAACCTTGGCCTCGGCCGCAGCACGAATCGTGTCAGTCGCGATTTTCATCTCGCGAGCCATGTCTGCATCCATCTTTGTGGACAATTCGTCCTCCAGTTGGGCGTGCAGCTCGGCTCGGAGCTCTTCACGACGACGTTGTTTAATTTTCCGGAACAACAGCTGTGCCGATGCTGTGTCAGCAACCACAGTGCCAATCATTCCGAAGACGACCATGAATAGGATTAGTTTGCGCATCTTTCCTCCCTCACTTGAATTCCACCACTTATAAAATCGGCAACGTCGACTCTCTCGTTGCAACGATCAACAGCAGAACGCTAAAAAAACTAGACGTGTAACCGGACCCCCCGCACTACCACGCGGATTACCCGTGAAAGCAGCAATGCCGGCATATTCTGATCCGAAGTCATTCTAGCACAAGAGTAAGAGGTCGGGGAACCAGAATTCTTGCCTAAGAGACCATCCAGCTGCTCCGCCCGCCAGTACAACCATTGGAACTATCGCACCAGGTCATCCAAAACAGCTCGTTTTGGCACTTTTGGCTTGATCGATACGACCCTGATAACCGATGTAACCAGCACAAACCCGCGCGCCGATGCCGCGCCCCTTCTGCGTTCCAGGCAAGTCCCAAAACTATGAACAAACAATTGCTCATCGTGCCGGTGTCGCTGTCGGTGCTAGCCTTGCTGTTTACGGCGCTGGCACCCGAAGCGGCTGCCCAGCGGCTCTACCGGGCCACTTCGCCATCCAATGGTCAATTGGAAGAAGTTCCCTATCGTGTTTCGACCGTAGCTCAGCAGCCGGTCGGTAACCAGCAGGCCGTGCCAGCGGCCGTGGGAAATGTTTACCTCGAACCCCCCGCTGAGCAGCAGCAGGTGGAAACGGTAACCGAGCCGGTCCAACTGCCGATAATCGGACGACGGTTGTTTGGCCACTCCTGGCTGCAGGGTAGCCTCGTAGGTGGACAGTTACGCGGCGACTCGCTGGCCGGTGTAGCACCCGGGTTGATGCGACAATGGTGGGCCCGCACCGAGTACCTGGTGGCCTGGCGGCGGGGCCAGGCTGTACCGGCACTGGCCACAAGCAGCACGGCCGGCACCGCCCTGGCGAACGCCGGCGTGCTGGGACTTGGCAGCACCCAGCTGCTGGTCGGCAACCAAACCCTCGACGACGACTCAACTCCCGGCGGCCGGGTCGAGGTTGGCTTCTGGATGCCCTCGCATAACCGGGCCATTGTCGCTCGCTTCACCGCCCTCGGCACCGCCAATACCCTGTTCGAGTTGCCAGCCAGCTCAAACACGATCCTGGCACGCCCCTTCTTCAACACCGCCGTTGGTGCCCAGCAGTCCCTGCCGATCAATTTTCCTGGTTCCGAATCGGGCAGTATGTCGATCCTGACGGCTTCCGATGTGCTGGCACTGGATGTCTTCGTGCGGCGCCCATGGCGGCGCAGTGGCAGGGCAACAGTCGATTTCCTCTGGGGTTACCAGATGTCAAGGATCGACGAATCACTGACTATCTCCCACAGCAGCACCAACGCCGACGGACGCAACGGCATCCCGATTGGAACTCAGCTGGATGTGACCGATCACTTTGAAACACGCAACCAGTTCCATGGCGGCATGCTCGGCATTCTGGCTGAAATCGATGGCGGCTGTTGGACAATGTCGATGCTGGGCAAACTGGGACTGGGCAACATGGACCAGACAGTCATCATTGCTGGTGAGTCTGTCATCACCGACCCGGGCGGTGGGGTCAACACGCAGCCAGGCTTGCTGGCCGGCAGCTCTAACTCGGGCGTCTTCAAGAACGACCAGTTCGCCGCGGTGCCGGAGTTCGAATTGCGTTACAACCGACAGCTCTCCGAGGCCGTCACCTTCTCTGTCGGCTACAGCTGCATCTTCTGGACCAGAGCGGTTCAGCCCGGTAACCAGATCGACTTGAATGTCGATGTCGCCGGCGGCACTGCACCGGTGCTGTCAATCGACAGCGACAAGTACTGGCTGCAGGCTCTCAGCATGGGCGTCAGCTGGCAATTCTAGACAGCCCCGCTTAGCCGGCAAACCAGTTGGAGAGCAGCAGGTCAATTGCCTCGGCTGGTGTATCAAGATCTTCCCCAGCCTGCCCAGGCATGCTCTCGAACTCAAGCTGCGACAACGCGTCGCCAGCTGGCCAGCTGGCCAGCACCTGGTCATGGATCTCCAGCTCGCTCGGCTCGCTCTCACCATCGGCCTCATCGCCGCCGGAACTGCCCGCATCTGTGAAACCAAGTTCCGTCGGTGTGCCGAACACACCTAGCAGCTGGTTGTCGCTGAGCTGGTAGAACGACTGAACCGGATCGCTACTGCCAAGATCGAGTGTCACATCCTGGCTGGTGCCATTCTGTACAACGGAGACATCAACGGCGTTGGGGGTGGTCGCCAGGTCAGCTACGACACTGTCAAAGCTGGACCAGGATGCGTCCAGTGCGGACCAGCCAAAGCCAGGATCGGTTCCCGTGCAGACAATCAAAGAGGGTTCCGCTGGAGCGGAGAAAAAATCCGCCAGGCTCAATGTGCTCGCCTGTCGCCCTCGTTCGCTGAAGTTGGTGCCGCTAAAGTCACCCCCCTCGGGCAGCTGCAGGGAAATCTGGTTGTCGCCGCTGACTGTGCCGCCAGATGGGCTGGGCATGTCCAGGCCATCGAGCAGAAATTCCGGCTGGGTCTGAGTCAGCAGATAGTCGCCGGGAACCAGGTTGGCGAATTCATAGGCCCCGGTCGCATCTGTGGTGGTTACCAGGTTGACCACGTTACTCTCTGTGTCGGTACCGCTGAGGGTGATCACAATGCCGCCCAGCACCAGTTCGCCGGTGTCCTGGACGCCGTCGCCATCGCTGTCGATAAACGCCACACCAGAAATATCGCCAGGCTGAAATGCCGAGACATCGATCGTCACCGTGGCTGTGTCTGTCAGCGTGTCGTCATCGGTGATCGTGTAGCTGAATGAGTCCTGGCCAGAAAAACCGGCGGGCGGCGAGTAGTGAATCTCATGCCCATCTGTGGCAATTATTACCGTGCCGCCCTCGGCCGACGGCGTGACAGCCGTGACGGTCAGCGTTTCAACGGCATCTGGAGCCGAGCTGTCGTTGTCGGTCACATCAAAGTCATTTTCTGTGGAATCGATGCCAACAGTAAACGAATCGTCATTGGCCGTAGGAGCATCCGGCTGATCGATCACGTCCATGAAAACCACCGCCGTGTCGCTGCCGCCGCCACCGTCTGACATCGTGTAGGTAAATGCCTCGTCGCCAAAGAAGTTGGCAGCCGGTGTGTAGACCAGGGATCCCAGGTCGGTTGCGATCGAGACCGTTCCACCCTGGTCGGGTGTCGAGACGGCCGTGATCGTGAGCGTGGCGCTGCTGTCTGGTGAGGTGTCGTTAGCCAGCACATCGAGGCTGTTGTCGACCGAGTCCTCGTCGACCGTAATCGTGTCGAATTGGGCCAGCGGGTTGTCACCCTCCGCCCGGATATCGATCGTGGCCGTGGCCGTATCGGTGCCACCATTGCCGTCACTTATCGTGTAGGTAAACGACTCCGTGCCGTCAAAATTCGCCAGCGGTGTGTAAAGGACATGCGATCCACTGTTGGGAATCGTGACTGTGCCGCCGGCACTGGTGGCGCCAGTTGCGGTGATCGAGAGTGTCTCGCCCGTGTCCGGGGCGAAGCTGTCATTAGCCAGCAGGTCCAGCAGGTTGCCGCTGCTGTCCTCATCAACTTCCAGTGAATCGTCGTTGGCGGTGGGGGGATCGTTAATCTGAGCGACCTGGACCGTCACGGTGGCTTGTGAGTCGCCGGAAGCATTGCCGATCGTGTAGGTAAAGGTCTCCTGGCCGGAAAAATTGAGGGCTGGCGTATAGGACAAGCTGAGCTGGTCAGCGGCAATTGCCACGCTACCAGTCGACGGTGGGTCAACTCCGGTGATCGTCACGTCGCTAGCGGACGCGGTGTCGTCATTGAACATCACGTCCATTGCATTGGAGCCGGAATCCTCATCAAAGTTGAAGATGTCGTCGGCGGCTGTGAAGTCAAGCGTGACAGTCAGGCTGGCGCTGCCATAAGCAATGTTCGCCTGCGGCACGGCACTGTTGGTGCCGTACAGGAGTGTGTCGCTGCTGGGCAGGTTGTCCGAGGGATCTGCCAGGAAATTCAGTTCACCACCCCGATCCGCACGCACCAGCACGCTGAACAGGAGGAACTGGCTACCACCCAACTCGTTGATGTTCGACGTTGCCCCGACCTCATCCAGCAGGCCCGCCTGCAGACTCCCCGTCTGTACGTTCGGATAGCTGGCACCGTAAGTGATCGGGCCGACCGCTGTTGCCAGGTTGGCATCGAACAAGACATCGGTGTAAGCAGCAAACAGACCACGCGGTTCGGTTCGCAAATCCTGAATCAGCGCGCGGACCAGGAACTGCTCGCCCACCGCGATCGATGTGATCGCCTGTCCCTGGTCGTCCGTCAGCTCGAGATTGATGTCGACCAGGACCTCACCGTCCACGACGACCGTCGACTGCTGATCCCGCTGATTGCCGGCGGCATCAGTCGCCCGCACAGTGAAAGTCTGGGTCCCCTTGTCGTTGGCAACCGGAGTCCAGCTGACGAGCCCAGTGGTCGCATTGATCGTCATGGCCGAGGGGGATTCCGTCAGCGAATAGGCGAACCCAACCGACCCTTCCTCCGGATTGGAGACATCGTAGATGTAGTTAGTGGCAATCGTGGCAGTAGCAAGGGCCGAGGAGGTGAAATCGGCCACAGCGGTGTCCACGGTCAAGGCCAGGGCAGGCGATGCCAGGCTGGTGCCACCCGTGACGACCTGGATGGCAGTTATCGACTGAACCCCGTCGACAAATGGCAGGTTGCCTGCTGTCAGGACTGTCACCGACGTGCCGGATGCGACCGCCTGGCCAATCTCGCTGTTACCCGCCAGCAACCGTACCAGCGCACCATCGGTTACTCCGTCGATGGTGAACTGCAGCTGGGTGGCCGTCGAGCTGTTGTTATTGCTGGTGATGTTATCGCTATTATCGCTGCCCGAATCGAAGGCCGCGTCCAGGTCCACCGACGTGGGACTGGCGACCACCGAGTTGCCGAAATCGACTCCCGCCTGGCTGCCATCGATCAGCACCGTTATCGCCTGGCCGGCGGGTGGCGTCGGCGTCGCCTGGCGGTAGGGTGGCGTCAGCTCCTGCTGCAGCGTGTGCGAGCCGGACGGAAGCTGCAACTGGTAGCTCCCATCAGCCGCCGTCAGGGTACTGAATTCCAATGTCCCGTGAGCACCGTTTCCATCGCTGTCGCTGAATACCTTGAATCCAGCCAGCCCCGCTTCACCCGCATCCTGGCTGCCATTGCCGTTGACGTCATCATAAACCGTTCCAGAAACCAGTCCGTCTCCACTCATGCCAGCAATCACGACCAGCTGGTTGGCAGCATCAATCGGCAACTGTCCAAAGACTCCACCCTGGTCCTGGCCTGGAATATCAGCAATCGTGTCCACCGGGGCCATGTCCAGGACACGCGCAAATACCGTGAATCCATCATTCTGTGAATCGAGCCCGTTTGCACCAGGAGCGTTGGTGTCACTGAGATTCACAAACCACTGGTTCGTAGCACTGTCCGGATCGCCATCCAACTTGGCCATCGCCACCGTGCCACGCGTGTTGGAAACGCCAAATTCATTGACAATCGCGGGATCCGTCGGAATCGCTGAGAGCTGGGCCGTGCTCGTGAACGTCGGACTTGTGGTGGCGAATCCGCCCGCTTGGACTACAAAATTCGAAACCGAACGATGGAATATCGCGTTGTCGTAATCACCGTCGTTGGCGTAATTCAGGAAGTTGGTGACAGTGCCCGGTGCGTCAGACGGAAGCATCTCCATCAGGATCGTGCCAAAATTAGTCTCCACGCTGACAACCGGCGACTCGCCGTAACTGATCACAATCCGGTCGTTGTCATGAATCTGGTAGTCCTGGTAGGACTGAACCTGGAAACCGTTGACGTACATCCGCAGCGAGTTGGTTGCATCCACTACGTTGCCGAAGATCGTCGTGCTGTCGAAAACTGCATCCGCGCGGTTGCCCGCCGTGCCGGCATTCGTTCGCCAGACCTCAAAGAAATCGCCCACCGTGAGAAAATCAGCCGGCTCCTCAGCAGTCCCATCACCGTTCTTGTCGGCCGGGTGCAAGTGCAACTCCTCGTCGTCGCTATGCGTGTGAGCAAAGTCCAGGATGCCAGTACTGTCGACGCCGATATCCGTGGGAATCTCTTCCTTCACGCCATCGATGTAGATGAACAACTGAGCGTGAATGTGATCGCTCAGAGCATGCTCCGGTGGATGACCGTGCGGCGTGTCCACGCCAGCATGGAGCAGCAATCGTGGTTCCAACGATTCGACCGCTAGAAATTTACGTCGCGACTGCTGCCGTGAACGGTCGCGAGTTTGACGCCTGCTTCGACTAAAGAACTTCTTCATGACTCAACTCTCACTTCCACTAGTCGTCCGGATAGCGCGCGCACAGCCGCCTGCTGGCGCACCATTTAACTGCTAGTCGTCCAATTCCAACTCCAAAATACACACGGACTGCACAAGTTTCAGTAATTTGGGTAAAAAAAACAGACTGGAGAAGGATTTTCAGTTGGGTGGAGTAGGCGAACCGCGGATGGTGCCAAACACCCGGAAGTCCAAAGGTTACGGCGCAATTGGGTGATATGGAGTGCTGCTAACTCCCTGACCAGTTGCCCCTGGCCCCCTCTGTTCGCACTAGCCGCGGTAATTCTCGTGGCATTCAGAGCATGCCTTGCTGATTTCGCCCACCGCCTTGCGGGCAGCGTCAGCGTTCTCCAGCTTGACGGCATCGATGACATCCCGAGCCGCATCTCGCATCTGCTGAGCGAATCCGGCATAGGTATCGTCATCCCCGTCTTCCATGCCATCCTTGCAGAGCACTTCGCCAATCACGGCCACCAATTCCGCTTCTCGCATGATCAACGATGACTGCGCCTTGAAGTCACCTTCATTCGAGGTGAGTTGCTGAAGTCGTTGCTGGGCAGCAACTTCCAATCGCTGCATGATCGGTGTGCGATCAACAATATCGCCCCACTTGGCGACTGGATCAAAAGTCCCCTCGGCCTGGATTTCCGAGCCGCTGACGAGATCCTGGAGATCCGCTTTACGCAGCTTGGCCTCGTTATATGCCGCGGTACTACCGACTTTGCAATTGCGGGCCGCCCTGGAGAAAAGGTCGCGAGCGACCGGAGCCTGTTTCTGAAAGCGGACGTCGCCGTCGTATTCACCAATCACCGCAAACAACACTGCCAACATCGAAAAGTGCTTCCGCGCACGCTTGTATCCTCGGCCGCGAAAATCTCCTGGCTTGTCGACATCCATATCCACACTCAGTCGAATCGCCTTGATCTCATCCTCGATCGACTCTGCCGTAATCAGCTTGTCCCAGCCAGAACCGGCAATCCCGCCACCATCACCACCGCCGGTCGGGTTTTGCGGACCGGTGTTACCGCCAGTTGCCGGCACATCGTTGACAATCCGCGGCCCCTCCAGCTTGTCGAAAACATTCTCGAAAAAAGGACCCCTGGCTGGTGCTTCGTCGAATTTTGGCAGCCGTGCTCGGGGGGACGTTTTCTTGGCTGCCACCTGAGCCAGCACCGTACCGAGGACAAACAGAAGGCAGCAGCTCAGGGCCACAGTCAGCAAGCGAGAAGGTCGAGTCAGCGGTGATTGCATGGTCTCTTCTGCCGATCTGTCCCAAGGGGGTTTTGTCGTTGCTCCGGGCTCCATCGGAGAGCCCGTTAACTGCCCTTCATTATCGGCCGCACTGCGGGTAGAGGCAAGCCAGTCCGCCCTAGCGGCGACAAGCCGATATACTGTTTTCATGGAGAGCACGCCCGATTCTAACGACCGGCACGGCCCCTCCCGGCGGGAAATCCTCACCGGTCGCGCCCTCGCCTCAACTACCGAAACTGGTCAAGGCCAGCCTCAGCCGGCTGCTGCCAAAGACAGTTACGTCTACCAGGTAAGCCGCAAGGCGATGGCTTGCGACTTCGAAATCACGCTGCCGATCGAGCAGGCTGCAGAGACAACCGAAGCCGCCCTGGCAGCTCTTGACGAAGTCGAGCGACTCGAACAACAACTCTCGGTGTTCCTCACCGAGAGCGAAGTGAGCCGGCTTAATCGGGCAGCAGCAGAACGGGCCATGGCTGTTGAGCCCGAACTATGGAATCTACTTGCACGCTGCCATCAGCTCTGGCGGGAGACCGAAGGAGCCTTCGATATCACCAGCACACCGCTTTCACGCAGCTGGGGCTTTTATCGTCGCCAGGGACAACTCGCCAGCCAGCAGGAGATAGACCAGGCACTTGAGGCTGTCGGCAGCCAGTGGTTGCAGCTGAATGAAGCCAACCAGACTGTCGAATTCAGCAATCCCGGGCTGGAAATCAACCTCGGCAGCATTGGCAAGGGCTATGCCCTCGACATCGCCGCTGGCAGCCTGGAGATGGATGGCAGCCAGGACTTTATCATCCATGGTGGCCACAGCAGCATTCTCGCCCGCGGCAGCCGGCACGCCGACGAGTCATCGCCAGCCGGCTGGCGAATTGCCCTGCGGCACCCTACCCGACCGCAGCAAAGGCTGCTGGACGTCACCCTGCTCGACCAGGCGGCTGGTACGTCCGGAAGCGCCAACCAGTTCTTTCATCACCAGGGGCAACGCTACAGCCACATCCTTGATCCACGCACCGGCTGGCCCGCCGAACACCTCCTCTCGGCCACCGTACTGGCACCAACCGCCGCCGACGCCGATGCTCTGGCAACCGCTTTCTTTGTGATGGGAATTGAGTCAACAGAGCGTTTCCTCGTCGATCGACCGGGAATCTCCGCTATCCTGACCCGCGAAACTAGCAGGGCCAGTGGCACTGAAATCCACCTGCTTGGCCTTGAATCCACTCAATGGACACCGCTGACGGACAATGTGACGATCATCGATCACAGCGAGTCCAACGCCCCAGAATAGCGGCCGAAATTCTGCTTGCGCAGAACCTTGCCCGGCCTTCCCTGATCGCCTATCCTCAAACACTGTGCCTTGAAAAAAGGCTGCCCAGCAGTGCTGCGGTATAACGAAATAGACTGCCTCAACTCAGCTAGTCCAAAGGTGAAATCATGCGTAAGGCCTTTGTATCCGTTCTCCTCAATGGCCTGATCCTGGCCGGCTTAATGTTCGCATATCAGATGACCTCGACGGTCTCCAATCAGACCTCGGTCAGTGCTGACGAACAACCGCAGCGAGATAATCCTGTCGCCGAGCGAGAACAAGACAAACAGCCCGCTCGCGATAGAGATCGTGAACGCGATGAAAGACCCAACCTGGAAGAGTTGTACGAGCGAGCCGCTGCTAGAGTCCGCGCCGCAGTCGAAGCTGGAAAACTGACCCCGGAAGAAGGTCGCAAACGACTTGCGGCCTACCGTGAACACCTGCGTGAAGGCGATCGTGAGCGTGAAGGCGATCGTGAGCGTGAAGGCGACCGTGAGCATGAAGGTGACCGCGACCGTGAGCATGAAGGTGACCGCGACCGTGAGCGTGAAGGCGACCGTGAGCGTGATGGCGACCGTGAGCGTGATGGCGACCGTGAGCGTGAAGGTGATCGCGAACGAGCCGAGCATCGTGAGCAGAACGAGCGAGCCGAGCTGCGTGAAAAGCTATTTGCTGAGTTTGAAGAGGTCAAGCGGCACTACCTGAAGCTGCGTGAAGAAGGCAAAGAAGAACAGGCTCGTGAAGTTGGCCAGCGCCTGGAGCGACTGGGTCGTCAGATTCGCGAAGTCGAAAGCGATGAGCATGAACGAGAAGGCGATCGCGAGCGTCACCATGGGGACGATGAAGGCGAACGCGAGGTTCGCAACTGGCATAACAAGCTTGAGCATCTGCAGGCTGCTGTAAATCACCTGCGTGAAGGCGGCTTTGAAGAAGAGGCTCATCACCTCGGCAAGATGGCCGAGGAGATTGCCCGCGAGCTGGATCAGCGGGCTGGTCATGGTGAGCGTCGTCGCGAAGAACATCTGGAACGAGATTTTCGCCGCCCCGAGCGGGGCGAAGAAGAGCGGCATCACGGTGAAGACCGTGCTGTCGACGATGGCCACCACGGTGAAAGAGACCGAGAGCGTGGTGATCACCTGATCAACGCCCTGAAGGAGTTGCAGGAAGAAATGCGGCAAATCCAGGAGCGATTCGAGCACCTCGAACGTGAATTGCGTAACCGGTAAGCCGGTCCGCTACAGGCGATCCCGATTGAGCTGGGGAAAAACTGCTCTGACCTGATTCGGTGAATTTCGTTAGACTCTGCCCGCTTCGTTGAGGCCCAGCTGGATTTTCCGGTTGGGCCGGAGTCACCCGACTCTGAATAGCGGGAGATTTCGCGTGCCTGTCTTAGCCACATCGTGCCAGCATCGATCACCTCTCATCTGGGGATTGATCGTTTCAACGCTCATCGTGTGCGCCGCACCCGTCACACTGCCAGGCCAGACACCTGGTCAATCGACCGGCCCGCTGTTTGAAAAACTCCGCTGGGCCCGCCTCGAGCTGGTGATGGGCCGACTGGAATTGCGGGATATCCGTCGCGGTCAGAATCGATCGATCACGGTCAACCAACACGAAACCGGGATTCGCGAACATATCAGCTTTCGCATCGACGGTAACAAGCTGCTGTTGCACTACGAACGCCAGTCGCCCGAGGGCACGCTGGTCCTGGATGCCAATGGCCGCCGTACAATCTCCGTCCGGCAGACGCCGGCCACCGCCGACAAGCCAACCATACAATTCCACCAGGATGCCAAACAGGTCCGCTTACTGGTGGGAGACGATGACAGCCAGCAGTACATGGCAGACCATCTCTGGCTGCTGCTGCTGCAGCATCCTGCTCCCTGCCGCTCGCACCTGGTTCCCTTGCTGGAATCGCTCCGCCAGGACTGGCACTTCGGTCGATCCGCCGAAGCGGTGGAAAGCAACCTGGTCAGGGCAGCCGGCAACCCGTTGCCGATGGATGCCAACAAACTGCATCTGCAGATCGACAAGCTTGGCCATGGCACATTCCGCCAGCGGCAGGCAGCGGACATGGCGATCCGAAAAATGGGGCAGCCGGTTGTCGGTTACCTGTCAGAGCTCGACGATTCACAACTCAACGCAGAGCAGCGTTTGCGGCTGCGTCGCATTTGTGCCAGCCTGCTGCACCGCCACGGTGACTCGACCCTGTCGGTGACCATCTGGCTCCAGAGCAGCCCATCTGCCTGGCTCTGCATGATGCAACACGAGGACGCCACCGTGCGAGGACAAGCTCAGCTGCGCCTGGCCACGCTGCTGGGCAGACCGGTGCCGTTCGATCCTGCCGATCCGGCAGACAAGCGGGCCAGCCAGATCGCAAGCATTCGAGAAAAGCTGCTGCGTTAACGGCCAGCGGCTGACTGACCGCTAACCCCTGACTCAGTCCCACCACCAGCGTTTACGAGACTGCTTGTCAGGATTGGCGTTGGCAAAGTTAGCCTTGAGCAGGCCATAGTCGTCCGTATTAATGGCATCACGGCGAACCAGGGCACTGGTATCGACTGAGACACCGCCACTCACACCAGCCACGACCTGACGGCCGCCGATAATGCGGTGGTTAATGACCGACTCCACTTCGGTCGGCGGATGATCCACCGCCAGCTGGTATCGCTGGGGTTCCAGCAGGTGGGATGCAGACCAGCCGGTCCGACTGAGCAGGTCTTCCTGCTCGATCAGGGCAGCAACCAGCGCCAGGTCAAAGATATTGCGAAGTTCGGCGTAGATCGGGTACTTCGCTGCCAGCAACTCGAATTGCTGTGTAAAGCTGTTGGCAAAGCGAGCTGTAATTTCATCCGATTTTCCGGTCGGGAGTCGTTTGCCCTGCTGTGTCAGCAGCTGGTTCTCGCTCATGACCTGCACACCTGGACCTTCGAGGGCAAAAGCGTTGCGATCTGGCGTGGCACGGATGACGTCATAATTCAGCGTGAACCACCAGCGCAGGAGGCTCATATTTGGAATTCCCTCGGCCGGATCGATGCTATCGAGATAGCTTTCCACACCCGGTACCGGTTCTTCCAGTCCCATCCCGATGAGTTTCATGCGGTAATCAGCTTCGACCAGCACGCGAGCTGTGCGGGTGTTGGGCGGGATCCCGAAGATCCTGACATCCTGCCGACCGACGCTGGCTCTGAGTCCTTCCAGCCAGGCCGGACGTTGTGCGGGGGTGATCGACTTGTTGGCAAAGCGGGCGGTGTATTCGCGGGTCCGCGAAAGGTTGTCTTTGCGGGGGTCAATCGAGCAACCCAACTTGACCTTGGACGTGGTCGCATGGCGCAGCACGACAACCAGGTCGTCGAGGTGCAGCAGCGGCGCTCCGGTCTGCATATTGACCGCTCGGCCCTCGGCATTGGTTCTCCAGTCACCAGCTGGCCCGGCAATAACTACCTCACCACTTTCTGGGTAAACCAGCAGGTACTTGATGCGATAAATACCAGCCAGCCGCAGCATCGCTGCGTCGGGCGGCAGACCCTGGGCCGCTCGCAATTGTACTTCTCGTTCCAGTCGTGAGAGGGAGACCTTACGGAGCTGGCTACTGGCCCGCAGCGAGCCCACTGAATCAGCTGGAGCAGCCAGGTCGGCAACAGCCGAGCTGCGAATATCGGCCAGGCCACTGGCCCGGGAAAAGTCGATCCGCTGCAGCAGGCCGTCGGTGTCGACCAGTACGCCACTACGGAATTCCTGGATCGTTCCTGCACCGCCAACATCCTCCCAGGAATCGGGCTTGATGGTGGTCGTGATCAACTCGATCAATGAATCAAAGTCCGCCATCGCGGCTCCGCCCCTGCCACCCCGTCCACGACCAGAAAACATGTCCTGGATCGCCTGGCCACGAACATCGCTGTCGCGAATGTTTCGCAAGCTATCGATTGAAGCTCGCGAGGCACCGGCCGCAGCCTGGGCTCCAGCCAGGCGGCTCAGGAGCAGGTCCCGTTCTGCCGGCGTGGCAGCTCGGTCAGCCAGCTGACGCGCGGGGCCAAACTCACCAGCGGACAAAAATGCCTCGAGTTGTTCCGCGGGCGACTGGGCCGCCAGCGGCGTGGCAATCATGGCTGCCAGGCCAAGACACAATAGCTGCAGCAGATAGATCCGCGCGGAGCCGGCATTCAGCTGCGGGGAGTGACCATGAATTTGTTGCATCATCTCTTCTCTCCTGTCCCAGGGTTGGCGGTTCCGGTCGCCAGGCCAGTATTGGCCAGTTGATAACAGGACTGCTCTGTTCAGCATTAATTGTCCATCGCAGGAGGCGCGGGTCAAGTACTTTCTTGCCACGCCGACTTACGGATCACTTTCGCCGGCGAGTGCCAGCGACCAGCAGCGGACGCTGGAAGCGGTCGAAATTACCACGAATGCCTGGTCCTCATAGTCTGCCGTGGCAATCCCGCTGATCCGCTCTCCAATCGCAAAACGATCCGCATAGCTGCCATCGTGGGCCACCAGGTGAACCTCGCCATTGGCGGCTGCCACCAGCCAGGCGGCGACCGGCGAATCGGGCAGCTGAAGCGACGTGATCATCTCGACCGGCGCCGCAAACGTCCCCAGTGCAACAGGAAATCGCCAGCGAATATTCAGGTCCAGGTCGAGGCCGACAATCTGTTGCGAATCGGTCGACGAGAGCCCGCAGAGAACCGTCGTGACGGCCGGACCGGAGAGTCCGCTAAACAAGTGGTGCAGCGGGATCACGCCGGTATCGACAGGAAGATCGGCATTGCCAAACTGGTTCAGCTGTAGCAGCCGACCTTGCTGGTCGGTAACCAGCAGCTTCTGCCAGCCTACTTCGTTACGCGGCGTCGTGGCCAGTGAAAGCACATCGGAGACACCTCGGTAGCCCCACTCACGCACTCCCTCGAGGCTGACACGCTGCACACCCGTGACTCCCCAGAAACCGACATACAGTTCCAGCGTGCCGTCGTCTTCGAGGTCAGTCAGCTGCACCTGACTGACTCCCTCGTGTGGCTGATCACTGTCGGGGTAGGCCAGTTGTTGCTTGAAGTCCTCGTCCAGCAGCAGCAGCTGGCGGTCACCAGGTGTGAAAGCTGCGTAGGCCTGCGTGCCACCGGCAGCAGCAGCTCGCAGCAGCATGAACCGCTGCTCGGGTCCCCCAGGCAGCTCATGCCGGCCGGCCACTGTCCCATCCCCAGCCAGTTGCACAACGCTGCGACCATCATCCACCACGAGCACATGCGGAGCTCCCTCCACTTGTGGCAACAACAGCACGTGGCCAGCATGGCTGGCGGCATCCGACTCCCAGAGCAGCGTCAATTTGAACAATTCGGGTGCCGCTTGTGCTGCCACATCGAACGTGGCAGTTGCAGCCTGGATTGCTGACAGCAGGTCCTCTCGGTAAGTCTGCTCTCGGGCAGTATCAGCATCCAGAGCCTGTTGTGCGAGATCCTGCCCTGCCCTCAATCGGTCAATCGCGGCCGGCAGACTGCCGAGCTGGGTTTCGTTCACACCGGCAATCACCAGCTGAACTCGCCCTTCTGTATCCAGCACCATCAACGACGGTACGTGGGAGAGCTGGCAGATTTCGGCTGCCAGCGCATCTTCATCACGGAGCGGGGAGAATGACAGTTTCCATTTCTTCAGCGTGTCGGCGATCAGCTCGTCGGTGACGTCCGCTGGGTCGCTGAATACAGCCAGCACGGCCAGGTCCGGCTGATCGGCAGTAGCGGCCGCCAGCTCAGCCAGCTTGGCCAGTACGGTCCGGCAGGAGGGGCTGGCGCGACACCAGGCCAGCACGGTGATCTTGCCGCGCAGCGAGTCTCGCGTGACAACGTCACCACCAGCGGCTACCAGCTCAAATCGACCGGGACGGCGGCCGAGCAGATCGGTGACCAGTGGCGGGGGAGGCAGCACAAACCGATTGACGTGCTGGCTGGTGACCAGCGGTGTCAACTCAAACGCCGACTCCAGCTGGTTTTCCGGCAATTCCACAGATTTGAAATCCGCCCTCAGCTTGACTTCGGAGACCTCGCTATCGGCCAGCAGGTCGGCTGCAAAAGCGGCTGCCGGTAGTTCCTGTCGCCGCACCAGTTGCTGCTCCTTATCGATCCACAACACCATCGGGCCAGCTTCCGTGGTGACCTTCAGCCGAAAACAACTCAGGCCATCGATCTCGGCATCCGCCAGCAATTCAGCCGCGTCGGGATCACCAAGCTGCGACGCCGCTCCGTCGGGATCCAGCAAGAACAGCAGCGGCAGGGGAATCCCCGCTTGGCCAGCCAACAGGATGTCGCCCAGCACGGGGTCAGCCAATAATTCATCAAGCGTCAACTGGACACTCAGTGGCTGGACCAGTTGCTGGCCGTCGAGATGATCTGTCAGCCGATCATGCATACGAGCTTCAAGTCGATCGGGCTGGCAGGCAACTTCCAGCTGGTAGCAGCGCAAGTAAAGCTGGCCCCTGCTCGACCAGCGGGTCACCAGCTGGCCCGTTTCCCGCTGCGGAATTCCCTGCAAGCGGTAATCCAGTGTGATCTCGCCCATGTCACGGTACTGGTCTGCCTGCCGATAGCGATCGACCACCTGCTGGATCAATCCAGCTGCCGTCAGCGCCTGGACTGAGTCCTGCTGATGCTCCGCTGCCTGGCCTGGCCCGGGCGGCCCCTCAGCCTGCTTGGAATCGCCGCAGCCTGCGGTCAGGAGTAGGGCCAGGCAGATGGACAGCCAGCGAAAGAGGGTTCGCTTGCTGCAGGTCAATTCGGTCTTCATGGCCAGGGGAACTCCTGCCCTTGTAAGGATTGTGCGGCGCCAACGCCCGATTATTAGTGAAAGCAGGACTGCAGCTCAAGCTCGACTGTTGACCGTTCGAACTTGTGACGGATAAGATCGAAAAGAACCAGTGCCAGCTGGTGCCCCTATTGAATTCGTTTTCGAGCCATGACTCAACAGCTCTTTCCAGACACGCAATCCACTCTCGAAGTGGACCTTCCAGACGATCTCATGATCGATGGCTTCGGACCGGTCGTGGACAAGGTGCTGGAAGATCCCTGCAGCGCCACCAGCGAAGCACTCGCCACCCCGCTCGGGTTCCCCCCGCTTGGCCAGTCTATTGTGCCGGGTGACAGGATCGCCATTGCCTTGAGTGCGGAGGTGCCCTGCGGCGCGGGGATGGTTGCCGGTGTCGTGACGGCACTGGAAAACGGCGAGGTCCTGGAGTCGTCTGATATACAGCTGGTCTACGCCGGCACTCCGCAGGAATTCCAGCAGCTGCAATTGCAGCTGGCAGAACTGCTGCCAGCAGGGCAGCTCGAGCAGCTGCGACAGGTCATCCACCAGCCCGATGATTCCAACGAACTTGCCTACCTGGCTGCCTCGCACGATGCTTCAGCAATCTACCTCAACCGTGAACTCTGCGACGCCGACGTCGTGATCCCGATCAGCAGCATGAAACTTGACGGCCAGGTTGGCTACGTCGGCATCCATGACGGGCTCTTCCCGGCCTTCACCGACACAGAGACGCAGAAGCGATTTCAGGTACCGGCCAACCACCAGGCGAACCAGCTCTCGCGAGACGCCAGCGAGGCTGCCTGGCTGCTCGGCATCCAGCTCATCGTGGTGGCCATTCCGGGACCGGCTGACACCATTCTGCAGGTACTGGCGGGACTCGATAGTGTCGTGGCTGAAGAAGCTGAGCTGGTCGGCCGCGCCAGCTGGAGTCGGCCCTTGCGGCAAGCCGAGATGGTGATTGCCACCATCGAAGGCGATCAGCGGCAGCAGAGCTGGGGTAATCTCGCCCGTGCAATCCAGGCCGCGCGACAGCTGGTCGAGGACGACGGTACACTGGTCATCTGCAGCACGCTGGCATGCGCGGCGGACAGTGCCCTGGCACGGCTGACCGAGTGGAATCCCGGGGAAGACTTACAGGCTCAGCTGCAGCAGGAATCTGGCCCCGATGCGATGGCAGCCATTCAGCTGGCCCTGGCCCGCGAGCAGGCCCATGTTTACCTGCTCAGCCAGCTGGACCAGGAACTTGTCGAAAGCCTGGGAATCGCCCACCTCTCCGACGGAGAGGAAATCTCGCGACTCGGCAGGCAATGCCAACACTGCATTTTCCTCCCCAATGCCCACCGGACCGTGATCCAGTAGCCGTATGACTAGCACACCATCGCCGCAGCTGCTTCAGCAATACCAGGCCAGCCGCGACAGCTGCGTACTGATCGAGCCGGTGCAGCATACCCAGCTGCTGTTGACGGGTGCCGACCACCGTGAATTCCTGCACAAGTTCTGCACGGCAGACCTGGATAAACTGGACACCGGCCAGGGCAGCGAGGCTTTCGTCACGTCCGTGCAGGGCAAGGCAGTCGGCTACCTGCAGGTACTGGCACATCACGACCGACTTCAGCTGGTCACGGCAGACGGCCAGGCAGCGACGCTGATTGGTCACCTCGATCGATACCTGATTCGCGAGCAGGTGCAATTCGATGACCAGACCGAGCAATCCCAGGCGAGCCTGCTGGTCGGTCCTGAATCGACACAACAGCTTGAACAATTACTCGAGCTGCCGCTGCCGCTGCAACCACTAGACCACTTGTCGTACCAGTATGCAGATCACTCGCTCCAGTTGATTCGCTGTCCAGCTCCGCTCGATGGCTACTGGCTGGTTGCAAACCCAGCCTGCCAGCAGGAGCTGGCTGCCGACTGTCAAGCAGCCGGGATTGCCGCGGCCGGTAGTCAACTCTGGGCCAGTCTGAGGATCGAGGCCGGCCTGCCTGAATATGGAATCGACATCAACGAGAACAACCTGCCACAGGAAGTGAATCGAAACAGCCAGTCGATCAGTTTCACCAAGGGTTGCTACCTGGGCCAGGAAACTGTCGCTCGAATTGATGCCATGGGACATGTCAACCGTCTGCTGACCGGCTTGCAGCTGGCCGCCGACAGCAGCTTGACGTCAGGCAGCACGATCAGCATCGATGATCGCGTGCTGGCGCGAATCACAAGCGTGGCCTATTCACCGCAGCTGCAAGCTCCCTTGGCACTGGGCTACGTGCGGCGGGACAGCTGCCAGGCGGGCGACTCGATCGGCAACGGCGACCAACAGGCGATCATCCGATCTCTGCCACTGTCGCCTGAGAAGCCGAGCGAGGCCTGAGCCAAGGGCCCCGCGGTTTTCGCCTGCGGCAAATAACCAGCGGGTTCTTGCTGTGGTCAGGCATGCGGCCGCTCGGCCACAGCCACATCTTCAGGCAACTCGGCCAGCCAGTCGGACAGGCGGCCGATCACATCGCTCTGTTCAGGAACCTGGCCAAGCAGCACAAACTGGCTGGCAGCCAGGACCGTTGCCAGCCGCCGCAGGTTGTCAGACAACTCAGCCAGATAACGACCCGCTTCGTTTTCATCGAGCGTTCTCGGCACCAGCTTGACCGCCACTTCAGTTCTATGCCTGCTCAGCTCCACCAGTTTTCCTTTATCCGCCTTGAGCAGGTTGCCCTGCTGAAAGGCTCGACGCAACTGGTGAGCGTCGTTGAACTGGTAAACCGGATCCGCTCCAAAAAAGAAGGCAGGCCCACTGGCTCGTCGAAAACCGATCACCACGGGCTCGGGCCAGTCCTCCAGCTGCAGCTCGACTCGCTCCACCAGCGCCGTCGCTTCGCGAAGAATATCCTCTCGATCTTCGCTGTTGCGGGCCATCCGGTTTCTCCTCATAACGATCAGCGATCTGGGCATTCAGTTATCAGCAGTTAGAATCAGCTGTCAAGTTTTCAGCTGCCAGCACGACCAGAAAGGCTGTTACGATGAGCGAGCAGAAGCTAATCCTGGAAACGGCCCGCTTCAACGTGGTCGACATGCCGGCCGGACCCGATCTGCCCAATCACCGACGGCAGGTGATCCGGCATCCAGGCTCGGTGGTCCTGATCCCGCTGGTCGACGACGACCATGTCTGCCTGATCCGTAACTACCGGATCTCGGTGGCGAAGCAACTGGTGGAGTTGCCTGCCGGCACACGCGAGGTGAATGAAGAGCCCGAGCTGACGGCCCATCGCGAGTTGATCGAGGAGACCGGCTATCGCGCCGACTCACTACAGCAGCTCAGCAGCTTTCTTCCTGCTCCGGGAATTCTTGACGAGCGGATGATTCTCTACCTGGCGCGAGGTCTGCAGCCGGGTCCGCCGCAGCGGGAGCCGGGAGAACAGATCGAAAACTGGATCGTTCCCTGGGACCAGGCGATCGAGCTGGTCGACAGTGGCCAGGTCGAGGATGCCAAGACGATCATCGGCTTGCTACTGTGGGATCGAATGCGTCGTTCCGCCAGCTAGCCCGGCCTGCTATCCGCTGGCGGCGGAAGGATTGTGATACAGCACGCGAACCAGTTCCAGCGGCGAGTATTGCCGACCTGCGGGCCGCAGGTGATGCCAGTCGTCGCTGGTTGGCAGCAGCCCTTCGTCCAGTGGCCAGGGATCCAGCGGTTGACGACCAAGCTGTTCTGTCAGGCGACTGGAGTCGAGCGTGACATTGCCGGCACGCGGTGGCATCGGCCCCGCTTCAATCCGTGGGCAGCCGATCAGCAAATCAGGATCGTAGCCGCCGGTCCGGTTCACGATCTGGGCAATCTGGTAGAGGCTCAATGCCCGCGGGCCACCGGTGTGGTACAGTCCCGCCATGTCGTTGCAGAGCAGTTCAGCGAACAGGCTGTTAAGACAGTCGGTATAGCTGGGCGTGCGGACCTCGTCAAAATAGAGCGTGGCTGGTTTGTGTTTCTGGAATCGTGACTGGATCCAGTCAATCGCACCGGCATGCCCATTGAAGCTGATTCCCATCGGCAGCGAGATCCTCAGGATGCAGGCATCCGGCCGCTGCTGCAGGACCAGCTGTTCTCCGTCAACCATCGTGCGACCATATACGGTGACCGGGTCGGTGGCATCATCTTCCTGGTAACCACCTGCGCCCTTACCGGAAAAGACCAGGTCGACTGAGAGGTGAATCAGCCGCAGCGGTCGCGAGCTGGCAGCCTGCAGCAGCGAGGCAACTCCTGCCACGTTGACTCGCTCAGCAAGGGCCGGGTCCAGTTCGCATGACTTGAGTTTGCAGGTGCCCTCGCAGTGCAAGACCGAGCGAAACTGGTGTTCATCAAACAGCCGCTGCAATTCCTGCTGATCGTGAATATCGCAGCCCACGATGCCAGTACCTGAGAGTGGCCAGTTGTTAGCCCGCCTCAGTCCAATCACCTGTCCCGGATACTGCTGCTGGAAATAGGCCAGCGCATTGTAGCCAGCCACGCCTGCCACACCGGTAATCAGCAAGGGCAAGGGGATGGAGGGTGTTTGCAGGGTCTTTCCAGGAGGTAGTTGCACGCTTCTATTCACGGTAAACCAGTTGAGGCTCGAAGCTTCATTTTTCTCCGCGCCTGGCGGTACTGTCAACGCACGATCTGACCGTCAGCAGGCGGCCGGCGACAATTGACCACTAACCGATAGCTGCCAAGTCGCTATAATAGGCATCTGCCGCGAAGTCGGAGCACGATCGCAGGACAACCATGGGTATCAAGTTCCTTTGTCCCAACGGGCACAAGTTGAACGTCAAGTCGTTTCTGGCGGGCAAACGGGGTATCTGCCCTACCTGTCATGTCCGCATGCGGATTCCGCTGGAGTCTGAGGAATCGCAGGGCGAGGCTGTGGTTGCCGAGGCCGCGCCAAAGAAAGTTTCTGCCCACGTCGAGGAGTCGGTGGCGAGCAGCACGACCGCAACTGCTGCGGTGCCCCCCGACAGCCAGCTGGATCAGCTACTGCAGGATCCCGAGCGGGTCTGGCACATGACCTCAGCGGAAGGGGAGCAGTATGGCCCGGCAGCTGGCGACGAGGTTCGGCAATGGCTGGCAGACGACCGGATCGGTGTCGATTGCCACATCTGGTGCGACAGCTGGGATGACTGGCGTGCCGCCGAGCAGGTCTTCACTGGTCTGGCCGACGGGTCGAGCGACAGTGCACCTGCTCTGCTACCGGACGAAGAGGCCCCCTTCTCCGACATTGATCCCTTCTATTTGCAGGATGTTCCGGCGGACAGCGTGGTACAAAGCAACAGCGACAATCCGTTTGGTTCACTGATCCAGACGGAGCCGCTGCAGGAACGGACGGGAGGCGGGCGACGAAGCCAGCAGCGCAAGAACAAGGGTGCTTCGCCTGCCCGCGCAGCGATCATGGGTGTGGTGGCCCTGGCCAGCTTGATCGCACTTGTCTTCGTCATCTACACGGTCTTCAACTAATCGTCGAAGGTTTTTCTGCGGCGGATCCCACTCGCCGCCAACGGCGGCTAGAATGACTTCAGCATTCATGCCAGTTTCGTCAACTACTTCCGAAGAGTGAGCACAGACCATGAGCAAGCATCCAGTTGGCCTCCTTTGCGTCCTGCTTCTTGCGATCACCCTCGTCGGACCATCGCTGTTAGCAGAAGACAAGGCAAAGTCCGTTGAAGTCAAAGCAGGTGACCTGACGCTGCAGTTGCCCGCCAGCTGGAAAGCGAGCGAGCCCACCAGCCGATTGCGATTGGCCCAGTTTGCCATCCCAGCAGTCGGTGGTGACAAGCTTGACGGCGAGATGGTGGTCTACTTTTTTGGTGGCAGTGGCGGCGGTGTGGATGCCAACCTGCGTCGCTGGATTGGACAATTCCAGGCCAAGGGCCGCAAGGCAATCACGCTGGCAGGAAATGCCGAGCAGGGCCAGTACGTGCTGGCCGACGTCAAGGGAACTTATAACATGCCCGTCGGCCCGCCGATCCAGCGAAAGACGCGTCCCACACCGGGCTCACGCATGCTGGCAGTCGTGCTGAATATCAAGGGCAAGGGAAACTACTTCCTCAAGCTGACCGGGCCGGAGAAGACCGTGACCGCCGCCAGCAAGGCGCTGCGAACTGCAATCGGCGCCTCGGCCGACAAGGAAAAACCCTACAAGCTGGAAAACTGACAAGCGGTCATTCTGTTCCCAGTGACCGAGGACTTCATCGCATGAAACTTCACCAGTTCTTTGATCACCACGGCATCGCCCGCAATCCTTTTGCCGAAGAGGATGCCCAGACCGATCCGGTGTTCCAGGAACACTGCATCGAAAACACGCTGCATCCGACCTGGGACAAGATCTACGGAGACCCCCGCGTCCCCACCACCTCGATCGTGTTCGGCGAAAAAGGTTCGGGCAAAACAGCGGTCTGCATGCAGATCGCCCACAAGCTGCAAAAGTACAACGAAGAAAACCCGGACAAGCGAATCTGGGTTATCCATTACGACGATTTCAACCACTTCCTCGACCGCTTCCGTGACAAGCTGCCATCGCGCCGCCAGGCGGCAGAGAAAGTGCTCGACGAGTTCGAACTCTCCGACCACATGGATGCCATCCTGACGGTCAGCACGACCGGGCTGGTCGATGGAATTCTTGGTTCTCGCCAGTCGCGAACTCGTACCACCGGTGAGATTCGGCATACCGATGTGGAGAAGATGAATCGCCACCAGTCGCGTGATCTGCTGCTGCTGTCAGCCTGTTACGACGAGTCGACGCAGGAGACATTCCAGGGCCGCTGGCACAGGATTCGGCAACGACTTGAATTCTCCACCTGGCGATCGATGTGGGACCGCCTGCTGGCAGTCACGCTGGCACCCATTATCCTGCTGATCATGCTGTTCATGCAGTTCGGTGGCCACGGCGAGACGCTTGCATCCAGCTGGTTTATCTTCCTGCTGCTGATCATCGCTGCCTGCTCGCCGCTGGGCTGGAAGTTCTTCAAGTGCCACAAGCGGGCGCGGCAAGTTGTCCGCGCACTGAAGATTGGTAATCGTGAAACAGGACCCATGCGCAGTGTGATGATGCACTTCGGCAGTGACGAGATCGCCGAGCAGCCGCTGCCGGAACGGGATCGCACCGATGGCCGCTACGGGTTGATGGACAAGCTGCAGAACATCCTCAACACGCTCGGTTTTGACGGCGTGATTGTGCTGGTCGACAGGGTCGACGAACCGCACTTGATAACCGGTTCAGCCGAGCTGATGAAGTCACTGGTCTGGCCGATGCTCGATAACAAGTTCCTCAAGCACCAGGGCTTCGGCATGAAGCTGATGTTGCCGATCGAGTTGACTCGCTATATCGATCGCGAGGACAAGGACTTTTACGAACGGGCGCGGCTCGACAAGCAGAACGTGATCAAGTCTTTCGACTGGTCCGCCGAATCACTCCACGATGTCACCAATTCGAGAATCATTGCCTGCGCTGAAAAGGGAAGCGACCCCAAGCTGCGTGACCTGCTCAGCCCGGATGTCACCGACCAGCGACTGATGGAGGCACTTCGTTTGCTGCGTGTGCCACGTCACCTGTTCAAGTTCATGCACCGCGTCTGCGTGGACCATTGCAATTCATTCACCGACCAGGATCCTTCCTGGCAGGTCTCCGCCGGCTGTTTCGAATCAACTCTGGCGGTCGTGCTGCGCGATCAGGATGCCTACGACCGTGGACTGGGAGCTGGCTAGACCAGCCCACCGACGAGAAGATCGACTGGGGTGTGCTCATGATTATTGGTGTCCCACGCGAGACGCTCCAGGATGAGTACCGGGTGGCCATGCTGCCCGTCGGCGTCGAGGAAATGATCCGTGCCGGCCACCAGGTCGTGGTCGAAGCCGGCGCCGGACTCGGATCAGGCCTGGCCGACCATGAGTACCTGCGAGCCGGGGCCGAATTGAGCAGTGCCGAGGAGGTCTTTGAACGCTCCGAGATGATCGTCAAGGTCAAGGAACCGCAGCCAGCCGAGTGGGATTTGATTCGGCCTGGCCAGATCATCTTCACCTACTTTCACTTTGCCGCCAGCCAGCAGCTGACCGAAGAGATGCTCAGCCGGGGTGCCACCTGCGTGGCCTATGAGACACTGCGGGATCAACAGGGTCGACTGCCGCTGCTAACACCGATGAGCGAGGTGGCCGGCAGGATGAGTATCCAGGAGGGGGCCAAGTACCTCGAGCGACCGCAGATGGGCCGCGGGATTCTGCTCGGTGGAGTCCCCGGTGTACCGCCAGCTCACATCACAATCCTCGGCGGTGGCGTCGTCGGTGCCAATGCCGCCAAGATCGCAGCTGGCTTCCAGGCCGACGTGGCAATCCTCGATATCAACATGGATCGACTGCGTTACCTTGATGACATCATGCCAGCCAATGTGAACGTGCTGTTTAGCGACCGCCAGGTGATCCGCGACCAGCTGCCACTGGCCGACCTGGTAATCGGTGCCGTGCTGATTCCGGGAGCCAAGGCGCCCCGCCTGTTTGGCCGCGAGGAGCTGAAGCTGATGAAACCGGGCAGCGTGATCATCGATGTGGCGATCGACCAGGGAGGTTGTATCGAGACGTCGCGACCGACCTCGCACAATGACCCCACCTATGTTGAGGAGGGCGTGGTGCATTACTGCGTCACCAACATGCCGGGGGCCGTGGGACGGACCAGCACTTTCGCGCTCTGTAATGTCACCATGCCATGGGCCCGGGAAATCGCCAACCGGGGGATCGTGCCGGCAGCAGAACAGCTGGAGCCGATCCGCCATGCCGTCAATATTCACGACGGCACGATCGTCAACCAGGCGGTTGCCGATACCTTCGAGATGACGTACAACCCGATGTTCAAGTAAGCTCAACTGAGGATCTGAGCCCAGCGACTAACACAAACCCAGGATCAAGCGATGAATGAAAATCAGTCCCCACGGGTCGGCATTGTGATGGGCAGCGACAGCGACTGGCCCAAGATTATCAAGGCGGCCGAAGCCCTGGATGAATTCGGGATTGCTTACGAGGTCCGCGTGATGAGTGCCCACCGGACTCCTGGCATCGTCAGCGAGTATGCCGAAACGGCCCGCCAGCGAGGTTTGCAGGTGGTGATTGCCGCAGCCGGTGGGGCAGCTCACCTGGCTGGCGTAGTGGCCGCCCATACCACCTTGCCGGTGATCGGCCTGCCGGTCCCCACCGCCGACCTGGGCGGACTCGATTCGCTGCTCTCCACTGTGCAGATGCCCGGGGATGTGCCTGTCGCCACGATGGCAGTCGGGATGGGCGGACCACGTAACGCCGGCCTCTTCGCCATCCAGATCATGGCCACCGCCGACGAGGAACTGCAGCAGAAACTGGCAGACTTCAAGCAAGCTCTAGTCGTCAAGATTACTGCCAAGGATGCCGCGTTGCGAGAGTCGATCTCGTGAAGCCGCCCGAGACGATGCGCTGGCAGGGAGGCATCGAGGGCCAGCTGGAATTGCTGGACCAGACCCTCTTGCCTGGCCAGCTGCAGTATCTCTGCTGCCGCGACGTCCAGGCGGTCTGGGATGCGATCCGCGTGCTCAGCGTGCGAGGAGCTCCGGCAATTGGTCTCGCAGCGGCCTACGGCGTCTGCCTCGGTCTGCAGACCGCCGGCGATTCAACTCAGCAACTGCGGGACCAGCTCAAGCAGGATGCCAGCCAGCTGGCCAGCAGCCGTCCGACCGCTGTTAACCTTAGCTGGGCGCTGGAGCGGATGCAGGCGACCGGCAACGCCTGCCAGCTGGAGGGAGACGCCTGGCGCGAAGTGCTGCTGGCTGAGGCCCGCCAGATTCACCAGGAAGATCAACAGATGTGCCAGCAGATCGGCCAGCACGGAGCTTCACTGCTGACCACGCCAACCGCTGTCCTGACACATTGCAACGCCGGCGGCCTGGCGACCGGCGGCGAGGGCACGGCGCTGTCCGTGCTGTTCACCGCACATCAACAGGGAAATCTGGCTGGGGTCTTTGTCGGTGAGACACGGCCACTGCTGCAGGGCGCCCGGCTGACTGCCTGGGAACTGACCCAGCGAGACATCCCGACCACCTTGATCTGCGACTCGATGGCCGGCCAGGTGATGCGGGAGGGGAAAGTTCAGGCGGTCGTGACCGGCGCCGACCGGATCGCTGCCAATGGTGATACCGCCAACAAAATTGGCACCTATTCACTGGCCCTGCTGGCCCGGGCCCACCAGCTTCCCTTCTACGTGGCAGCTCCCTCAAGTAGCTTCGACCTGGCACTCGCAGACGGCCAGGGTATTCCCATTGAAGAACGTGACCCGGCCGAAGTGACTCACGGATTTGGCCAGGCGACCGCGCCGCAGCAGGTCAAGGTCTACAACCCCGCCTTTGATGTGACACCGGCGGCGCTGATTGATGCGATCATCACCGAGCAGGGCATTATCCAGCCAGTCAACCAGCAGACGGTGGCAGCACTGCTGCTGGGAAGCGGTTAGGCTGCTGCTAGGAGATCACTTCTCGCTGGTTCAAAAGCTCGATGATCTTGTCCACGCATTGATCGACCGATAATTCGTCGGTTGCCAGCAGCAGGTCGGGATCGAGAGGCGCCTCGTAAGCTGCTGTAACGCCAGGGAAGTTGGCGATCTCACCGCGATCGGCCTTCTCATAGTTGCCACTGGTATCGCGTTGACGGCAGATCTCCAGTGGTGCATCGAGATGCACGACGAGGAACCGATCCTGCCCGATCGCCTCGGCTGCCCGCTGCCTGATCTCCTCGCTGGGTGCCAGCAGTGCTGCGATACAGATCACACCGGCATCGTTAAACAGCTGAGCCACCTCGGCGCTGCGGCGCAAGTTCTCGCTGCGATCGCTCGCTGAAAAACCAAGGTCCTTGCTAATGCCACGCCGCAGGTTCTGGCCATCCAGTACGGCTGCCACTCGTCCGATATCAAACAGCCGCCGTTCGAGGGCATAGGCCAGCGAGGTCTTGCCGCTGCCAGCCAGGCCAGTCAGTAACAGCGTGACCGGCTGTTGTCCAAAGCGGGCCTGGCGTTCGTCGGCCTGGACCTGGCTGACGGTACTCTGCAGTTGCTGCTCGGCATCGAGCTGTTCCCAGAGGTCCCCCTGGGATTGATCGGCTGTACGAGCCAACACCATGCCAGCCGCCACCGTGACGTTGCTGATCCTGTCGATCATGATAAAGGCACCGGTTCCGCGGTTGCGGCGGTAGCTGTCCACGTAGAGCGGCTCACTCAGCGAAATATCACAGCGGCCGATTTCATTCAGCCCCATCGTCGGTGCGTCGGTACGGTGCAGCGTGTTGACGTCGACCTGGTAACGCAGCGTCTGCACGCTGCCACTGACCGTGCGGGTGGTCTGTTTGAACAAGTATTGCTTGCCCGGCACCATCGGCTGATCCGACATCCAGACGATCATCGTGTCCAGCTTCTGCTTCTGCTGTGGAACATTGCCTGGCCGACAGATCATGTCGCCACGGCTGCAATCCAGTTCGTCTTCGAACGTGAGGGTAATCGCAAGTGGTGCAGCAGCTTCCTCGAGCTGCCCGTCAAACGTCTCGATCGACTTGACCCGCGTGGTCTTGCGGGAGGGCAGGATCATCACCTCATCACCGGCCCGCACAATGCCCGAGGAGATGGTGCCGCTGTAACCGCGAAAGTCGAGATTGGGCCGCAACACGTATTGCACCGGCAGGCGAAAGTCCTGCAGGTTACGGTCGGAGCCGATGTAGACTGTCTCGAGGAAGTTCATCAGGGTACTGCCCGAGTACCACTCCATCTTCTCACTGGCATCCACCACGTTATCGCCGTGCAGAGCCGAGATCGGGATGAAATGCAAATCCGGGATATCCAGACGGGCGGCGAAGGCCTGGTAGTCCTTGCGAATCGACTCGTAGATCTGCTGGTCGTAATCGACCAGGTCCATCTTGTTGACCGCCACCAGCACGTGCTTGATTCCCAGCAGCGAAACAATAAAGCTGTGGCGGCGAGTCTGGGTCAGCACGCCGTGACGGGCATCGATCAGGATGATCGCCAGGTCGCAGGTCGAGGCACCGGTGGCCATGTTGCGGGTGTACTGCTCATGGCCAGGGGTGTCCGCAATGATGAACTTCCGCTTGGCCGTAGAAAAATAGCGGTAGGCAACATCGATCGTGATACCCTGCTCGCGTTCCGCTTTGAGCCCGTCGGTCAGCAGCGCCGGATCAAAATCATTACCGGTCGTGCCGTACGTGAGTGAGTCACGGTGGAGTGCAGCCAGCTGATCCTCGTAGATCATCTTGGCGTCGTACAACAGCCGGCCAATGAGCGTACTCTTGCCGTCATCGACGCTGCCACAGGTCAGCAGTCGCAGCAGTTCTTTCTGCTCATGCTGAGCCAGGTAGGCATCGATGTCGGTCGCTATCAGGTCAGATTGATGGCTCATGAGGATCCGTTATTTCTGCCAGCTGGCTAGAAATAACCCTCCCGTTTTTTGTCTTCCATGCCCCCCTCGTCGTCGTTATCAATCACCCGTCCCTGCCGCTCGGAGGTGGTGGCCAGCAACATCTCCTGGATGATTTCCGGCAAAGTGGTGGCGTCAGATTTCACGGCGCCGGTGAGTGGGTAGCAGCCCAGCGTGCGGAACCGAACCTGCTTCATCTCGGGCTGTTCACCCGGCAACAGCTCCAGCCGATCATCGTCCACCATGATGGTCACACCATTCCGCTCAACAACCGGTCGCTCGGCAGCGAAATAAAGCGGCACGATGGGAATCTTTTCCAGGTGGATGTACTGCCAGACATCCAGCTCGGTCCAGTTCGAGATCGGGAAGACGCGGATGCTCTCTCCCTTGTTGACCCGCGTGTTGTACAGATTCCACAACTCGGGCCGCTGGTTCTTGGGGTCCCAGCGATGGTGCTCGTCGCGGAACGAGAAGACCCGTTCCTTGGCACGTGACTTTTCTTCGTCCCGCCGTGCGCCGCCGAAAGCGGCATCAAATCCGTACTTGTCCAGCGCCTGCTTGAGTCCCTCGGTCTTCATCACCGTGGTGTGCTTGCCACTCGATTGCATCGGGTGGATGTTGAGCTTGCGGCCTTCCTCGTTGATGTAGACGATTACATCCAGCCCTAATTCGGTGCGTGCATAGTTCTCGCGAAACTCGATCATCTCGCGAAACTTCCAGGTCGTATCGATGTGCATCAGGGGAAACGGTGGCTTGGCCGGGTAAAAGGCCTTCAGCGCCAGCTGCACCATCACCGACGAGTCCTTGCCGACCGAATACAGCATGACTGGGTTATCGAATTCGGCAGCCACCTCACGGATGATGTGGATGCTTTCCGCTTCCAGCTCTCTGAGATGAGTTAGATTGTAGCCAGCCATGTATCCTGCCGCGCACTTGTCGCCCTGCCGAGCATGAATCGAATCTATCAATATATGCCAGGGTACTAGATTCGGCAACGAGTCGATTTGGCCGCAGAGGGAGAGCGGGAGTCATTCATCTGTAAATGGTTCGTCGCGATCACCAGACCAGAGCTTGAGAATCACACTCTCCGATTCGGTGCCCGGCATAGGGTAGCTGACGACGCGACGCAGCTGGACTTTCTCCAGCAGTCCCAGTTCGCGGGCCTCGCCACGCTCATCCACCCAGCGGGGACCCTTGATCGCCAGCAGGCAGCGGAACTGGTGCCAGCTGGGCTCCAGCCAGCGGCAGATTTTTCTCAGCGGGCCGACAGCCCGGGCGACCAGCAGGTCAAAACGCAAATCCTCCAGCAACTCTTCGGCGCGGCAATGGTGGACCGCAATCGGCAACTTCAGCTGGCCCACAATCTGGTCCACAGCGCTCGCTTTCTTGGCAATCGATTCGGTCAGAACAACTTCCAGGTCTGGCCGCAGAATGGCCAGCACAATACCCGGCACGCCACCGCCGGTGCCGACATCCAGCACCTCCTGCTGGGGTGGAATCAGGGCCGACAGCTGGATCGTATCGACCAGGTCACGGGCCACGAACTTGTCGTAATCCGTGTGCCGTGTGAGGTTCATCCGCCGATTCCAGCTCCATAGCTGACGGCAGTACTTCTCCAGCTCGCTGACACGATCCGGAGCCAGCGGCGGGAGCTGGTAATGTTCGATCGCCTTGGTGAGTGTATCCATTTTTCCATCCACAGAGCGGGGCTCAGCCCAACCCTGGCTGATTCACGGTTCACCCCCTTTCGATACAATCGTAGCAGCAACTCCCCACTTCCTCCCACTCCCCCTCCAACTGCAGGCAAAGGAACGGCCGCTGGTGAATCGTCCCCTGCATGATCGGCGCTGGTGGTTGCAAGCAGTCGCTGGTAGCCTGCTGACGCCCCATCTCGCCCCTGGCAGTGCGGCGAATGAGCTGCTCGATCCCAGCCCGATGTCCAAGTTGAACGTGGCAGTGGTGGGAGTGGCCAATCATGCCGCCACCAACCTGGCAGCCATGCGGGGCCAGCGAGTGCAGGCGATCTGCGACGTCGACGGCGAGTACCTGGAGCGAGCACATCAGCAATTTCCTGCTGCCACTGTCGAACGCGACTGGCGGCAGATGCTTGAGCAGCCAGACCTGGATGCTGTCGTGATCAGCATCCCGGACCATGGCCATGCCGCTTGTGCGCTGCAGGCCATCACGCTGGGGCTGCACGTCTACTGCGAGAAACCACTGGCTCACCAGGTCCTGGAAACTCGCCAGCTGGCAGGCAAGGCTGCAGCCAGCGGGCTGGTGACCCAGTTCGGCAATCAGCACCAGAGCAGTCCTGGTTACCAGCGAGCGATCCAGTGGCTGCGAGCCGAACTGCTGGGTGAAGTCCGGCTGGTCACCTGCTGGACCAACCGGCCGATCTGGCCACAGGGCATCTCGCGGCCGCGTGGTCGAGCACGAATTCCCCGCACGCTCGAATGGGACCTCTGGCTCGGCCCCGCTCCAGAACGCCGTTACCACCCGATCTACCATCCACTCAACTGGCGCGGCTGGTGGGACTTTGGTTGCGGCGCTCTTGGTGACATGGGCCCGCACCTGCTGGACCCGGTATTCGCGGGACTGCAGTTGTCGTCCCCCAGCCTGATCGAAGCTGAAAGTGACCCGCCGAACGACTGGACATTCCCCGCCAGCAGCCACGTTCGCTGGCTGTTTCTACGACCCCAGTCGAATCGGCCAGGGCTCGAGGTCCACTGGTACGACGGTCAGCGCACGCCGTCACTGACCGCAGCCGATGGCACTCCGCTGCGGCTGCCCGCCAGCGGCGTGCTGGTCGAGGGTCAGCGCGGAAAGATGTTCATCCCGGCACTTGGAGGCCAGCCGCGACTGCTGGGGCCTGTGGCCAGGGACGCCGAGACACCGCGTCCCGAGCCCCTGCCGAGTCATCAACAGCAGTGGCTGGCAGCCTGCCAGCAGGGGACCGCGACCCGTTCGCCATTCAGCTACGGAGCAACGCTGACCGAAACCTGTCTGCTGGGCAATATTGCCATTCGCAGCGGTCGTTCGATCGCCTGGGATGCCAAGAACGGCCAGATCACCAATCACGCCGACCTCAACCAGTTGCTCAGCCGCCAGCCCCGCCAGGGTTGGAGCAGCTAGTGGTCAGGGTCGGTTGTCAGCGGCACTTCCCGCACGTACTTCTGCAGTACGGCATTGGGCGCTGACTCGGGCCCGGTATGAATGTGAAAAACGTCGGGATTGACGAACTGGATTTTCAGCTTCTTTTCCGCTGCCCCGTCGCCCTCCGACTCAACAAGCACGGTCACGATCCGCCCATCTTCTGCGGTGACCTGCCAGCGTCCCTTGTTTGGCTCCGAATTGGCTTGCAGAACTTCGAACAGAACGGTCCCATCGGCATGAAAGACGAACCGATACTCTGAGCTTTCCAGGTCTGCAAAAATAATATCGAGCTGAACGTCACGCGGCCGCGGATCCAGAGCCGCAGCCAATGTCGTCTTATCGACTCGAGTCGTACCGTGCCATGCACCGACCAGGTAGCTCGACCAGCTGGGTTCCGGCGAACCACAGCCAGCCAGCAGCAGGACCAGCAGGCCCCAGGGAACAACAGATCGCCAGCAGTTTTTCATCAGGTCATACCCGGCATCCAGTCCAGGATCCTGTCTGAGATTATTTATCCAGTTCCGCCAGTCGGACAGCCGCATCAAACTGGGCAGTTTCGAGCACTTCCTTGATCTTCACCGCGACACCACCACGACGTTTGCTCTCATCAGCAGCTTCCATGAACGAATAGATATTCGTCGTTTCCTCAGCCGACACCGGTGGTTTTCCAGTCTGGAAGAACTTGACGATCTCCACCACCAGCGGGCGATAGCCGTCATAGCCACCGATCACACCGGATCCTTTGTCGCCAAATGCGGTCCCGCCATATCCGCCCTTGTAACCACGGATACCACGGAAGCTGCCGACCCGACCCCCTTCCCAGTTCCCCACGACCAGTTCTGTTTCCTGACTGGAGATGCGGGTCACGGTATGACAGCCGCTACCCATTACCGTGAACAGCATTTCCACGCCGTGAATGCCATACCAGAACAGGTCGGGATGCGTCTTTTCCAGATGGCAGGGGCTGAAGGTATCGGCCCCGGCGACTTTACCGAACTTGCCATTACGAATGGCCTGCGGCCCTGTGGAGAATCGCAGCGAGGAAGACGAGAAGACCGGCACCTTGTACTTTTCTGCAGCCAGGAAGATTGCCACGGTATCTGCCAGCGACCCGGCGATCGGCTTGTCGATAAAGACAGGCTTGCCAGCCTGAAAGACCTCCAGCACCTGCTCCAGGTGCGGTCGGCCGTCGTTGGTTTCCAGCAGGATCACATCGGCCTGAGCAACAACTTGCTTAACCGAATCGACGACTGTCACGCCGAGTTCCTTGATCTGCTCGGTGTAGCCAGGTATCCGGCTGGCACTTGATTCAATGTCAGCACTGCCGCGCGGACAGGCCACCACGACGCGGTATCCACCGAGGTCCTGGCCTGCATCGTCAGCATTCAGGAGTTTCGTGAAGGCGATCGAATGGGACGTATCGAGCCCGATCATGCCGACCCGCTTGCCGGCTTGCTGGGCGGTTACGGAGGGGGCCATTGTGACAAGCAGGAGCAGGGCTGCAGACAGGACACGGAGCAGGGATTTCATAACGATACTCTTTCTCGGCTCAGCCGATTATCGATTGGTCATCGAGGGTTGTACGCGACGGACACGGTGATTCACCGTGTCGCCAATATAAATTGTGCCGTCCGAACCGACGGCGATTCCGTGTGGCCGATCCAGCTGAGCCCGCCTTGCCGGCCCGCCATCGCCACCACCACCTTTTTGGTCCGGCCCGCTGCCGGCCACCGTCTCAATCTGATTACGCTTCAGGTCGATCCGCCGAATCACCTGGTTCTCGGTATCGACAACGAATATCCGCCCGCGCGGACCGACCGCGATCCCCTTGGGCCCGTTGAACTGTGCCCCGGCAGGTTTACCACCGTCGCCGGCGAAGCCCTTGGAACCGTCACCGGCGATGTGATGCAGTCTGCCGGTCTGCAGCGATAGCTTCCAGACACTGTGACCTTCCCGCAGGGCGATCCAGAGTGTGCCCTGCTTGTAGGCCAGTGCGCGAGGACCGAGCAGCGGGTTGCCGACAGCGACCTGGCCTTCGCTGGGAAGTTGCTTTTCGCCGTTGCCGGCAATCGTGCGGATCATGCCAGTGGCCAGATCGACGTGACGAATCCGGTGGTTGCCGATATCCGCGATAAAGACATTGCCGTTGTCATCAAGCGTGATGCTGTGCGGCACGCGCAACATCGCCTTGCTGGCGGGACCATCGTCGCCGCCATACCCCGCCGTCCCATTGCCCGCCACGGTCGTGATGATGCCGCTTTTTGCATCAACACGACGAACCAGGTGGTTCTTCATTTCCACGAAGAACATGTTTCCGGCTTTGTCGAAGCGGACCTCGTAGGGCTCATTCAAGCGGGCCTTTGTGGCTGGCCCACCGTCACCGGCATAGCCAGCCTGGCCGGTGCCAGCCACCGTGCGAATCGTGCCGCTGCGGAGATCCAGTCGCAGCACGCGGTGATTCTGGACTTCGGTCACATAGAGTGCACCGTCGGGTCCGATCTCCACACCAAACGGCTGCCCGACATTGATCTTGCCTGCTGGGCCCTGGTTGCCATTCAACTCGGCCTTGCCCGTACCGATCACGCTGTCGATGGGGCCCGCCAGCAGCCAGCTGCTGGTGCTGACGATCAGCAGGCACGCCAGGGATATAGAGAGTCGTTGCATGGCACTTCAATCAGCGGGGCGGAGAGGTAGGAGTTGATTATAGCGGCCGGGCGAGTGACGTGGGGCAGCCAGAGCTATCTCACCTGGCCTTGCTTGAGCGACATCGGCGCGGCTGTTAGGCTGTCTGCTCTGACCCATTTTCGCTCTCTGCCATGGATAATAGAAGGTCTGAAGCAATGACGATTACGCAGGAAACACTCGACAAGCTGGCCCAGTACGATTCCCCCACGATCTGTAATGTGATCGAGTTGTTTGACGTACGACCCCGTAACGAGGGTTACACGGATCATCGGATCATCTGCAACTTTCACGATCTGCCGCCGATGGTCGGCTTTGCTGCAACTGCCTGCTTCCGCTCCGATGCACCGCCAGTCGGTGGCGACGCCTATGGCAGCATCCAGGCGCAGCTGGAGATCTTTGAAGAATTGCCAGGTCCGGCTGTGGTGGTCTTTCAGGATATCGACGATCCACCGGCAGCTGCCGTGTTTGGCGAGGTGATGTGCAGTACCTACAAGGCCTATGGCTCGGTCGGCCTGGTGACCAGCGGTGCTGGCCGGGACCTGGAGCAGGTGCGAGCGATCGATTATCCGGTTTTCACCGCCTCGACAATTGCCTCGCATGGGTACTGCCACATGCTGCACCTCGGTTTACCCGTTCGAGTTGGAGGGCTGGTGGTGAACCAGGGCGAGTTGCTGCATGGTGACTGTAACGGTGTGACCAGCATTCCCAGCGATATCGCCAACGAGGTGGCAGATGCCTGTGATGAGTTCATTGCTGCTGAGCAGATCATGCTCGAATACGTCCAGTCGCCAGGCGACAAAGACCGGGCTGAGTTTTCTCGCCGACGAGATGAGTTCAGCGAGGTTGCGGCGGAACTCAAGTCCCGACTGAGTCGCGGCTAAACCGCATGGACGTGGGGGGGCATTTCCCCTTAGATTCTTGACACCTTCTCAGCACTGCCTGAAAACAGGGAGGGGCTGGAGCCCCGCGCCTCTGACCCTAACCGGCACGCGTCTGACGAGCTGTCATGGCAATCCACTCATCACTTCCCGCACCTTACCTGCTGGCAATACTGCTGCTGATCGCCGCCGCCGTGCTGGCGGTACTGCGGCCCTGGCACGGCAACTCCAGGATGCCGCTGATGGCCGGCAGCTGGTGCCTGATCATCACCCTGCTGAGCCTGGTCAGCTGGCACTTTCGCAACGCCGATCCGATTCCACGTCCAGTGAATCGCCCGGTTGAATCGAGCGAGGACGGATTTGTCACATCCCGCAGCTGCCGCAACTGTCACCAGCGGCAACATCAAACGTGGTATGCCTCGTATCACCGCACGATGACCCAGCGAGCGACGCCGGAGACAGTGATTGGCGACTTTGGCGGCGCAACAGGGACCGTGCTCAATCGTAACGGTCATTCATTCCACATTTACGAAAAGGACCAGGGTTACCATGTCAGCCTGCAGGACGACGTGGGCCGACTCGTGTCGCGTCCGATCGTGATGACCACCGGCGCCCATCACATGCAGGTCTACTGGTTCGCTACCGGCAACGGACGCATGCTAGGCCAGCTCCCCTTCCTGTTTCTCCGCAATGAACAGCGTTGGGTACCGAACGACTCATCGTTCCTGCATCCCAGCTTGGACATCGAGTGGACCAATGCCCAGCTGATCGACGTGGCTCGCTGGAATCACACCTGCCTGAAATGTCACGTCACGCATCCCAAGTCGCGGATCGAGATATCGGCAGGGGGAGCTCCCTACAGCATCGACACGCAGATCGGGGAATTCGGCATATCCTGCGAATCCTGCCACGGTCCCGGCCATGAGCATGTGACCGCCAATCAAAACCCCTTGCGCCGCTATCGCCTCCACCTGGGAGACAGCCAGGACACCACGATCGTCAATCCTTCCAAACTGGATCACCAGCGTGCCTCCCAGATCTGCGGCATCTGTCACAGCATCACGACGATGGGGGGAGCGGAACAGGAGGTGGCCTGGCGTGAGCAAGGAAACACCTTCCGTCCTGGCGACCTGATTGAAGACCACCGTGTCCAGGTCCGCTGCAGCTCGCCGCGGCTACTGTTGGACGAACTGGAAGCTGTCAATCCGACCTACCTGGACGATCGTTTCTGGTCGGACGGGATGGTGCGGGTCTCGGGGCGTGAGTACAGCGGGCTGGAACAGACCCCCTGCTTTATTGAGGGCGAGCTGTCCTGCCTCAGCTGCCACTCCATGCACCCTCCACGTGATGACCCGCGCGCCCTTTCTGACTGGGCGAATGACCAGTTGAAAACTGGCATGCGGACGAACCAGGCCTGTCTTAGCTGCCATCAAGAATATGAGAGCCAGGATCAGCTGGCTGCACACACGCATCACCAGGCCTCCTCCAGTGGCAGCTTCTGCTACAACTGCCACATGCCGCACACAACCTATGGCCTGCAAAAGACCATTCGCAGCCACCAGATCGACAACCCCTCGGCCGCGGTCAGCCTGGAAACCGGCCGGCCGCTGGCCTGTAACCTCTGTCACCTGGACAAGTCCCTGGGGTGGAGTGCAGACAAGCTGACTGAGTGGTATCAGCAGCCGCGACCGGAATTAAGCGATGACCAGGAGCAGGTTGCAGCCAGCCTGTACTGGCTCTTGAGTGGCGATGCAGGTCAGCGGGCGATTATCGCCACAGCGATGGGACGCAACACGCCCCGCTCAACCAGCGGCGATCAGTGGATGGCACCCTACCTCGGCCAGCTGCTCGTCGACCCCTACGATGCGGTCCGGTTTATCGCTGCCCGCAGCCTGAGAAAAATTCCCGGCTATAGCCAGCAGACGCTCAATTACGACTTCCTGGCCGAGCCGGCGATGCGAGATGCTGTCCGCCAGAGAGTCCAGTCGGGCTGGACGCTGAGCAGAGAATATCAAGGCAAACGCGGTCCGCTGTTGATTGAAGATGATGGGACGATCCGGATGATGGACTTTCAGCGACTGCTGGATGACCGCAATGACCGACGCCTGCAGCTGGCCGAATAGACCAGGGACCATTTGATGGCACTGCAATTGCTGCTCATGCTACTGCTGCTGATCACAGCAGTCCTGCCGCCGCTGTTGAAAGGCAGCTCAGGCGGTCGGCTGCCAATCGGGCGCATCCTCATGATCACGGCTGCCGCCGGCTGTGCAGTTGGCGCGATTATCGCTCGGGACCGCAGCCTGACAATTGAGCAGATGCCAAGCATGCGGCCAGTCGAAGTGACCGAGGGTGACTATCGCGGCAGCGATAGCTGTCGCGTCTGTCACCCGACGCAACATCGCAGCTGGCACGATTCCTATCACCGCAGCATGACCCAGCTGGCCACGCCGGAGACAGTGATTGGCGAATTTGGCGGCGCAGCAGGGACCGTGTTGAATCGTGATGATCATTCATCATTCCACATTTATGAAAAGGACCAGGGCCACCATGTCAGCCTGCAGGACGACCTGGGCCAGGTCGTATCGCTTCCGATTGTGATGACAACCGGTTCGCATCACATGCAGATCTACTGGTTTTCACTCGGCCGTGAAAACAGCCGATCGCTGGGGATGCTGCCCTTTGTCTACCTGATCCAGGAAGAACGCTGGATTCCGCGGCACGCGGCATTCCTGATGCCCCAGGAACGCGGCCGGGAACTTATTGTGGGACGCTGGAATGCGACCTGTGTTCGCTGTCATAGTACCGATCCCCGCGCCCATGCGGAGAATCCCGACAGCACGCAGGCCGATACGATGGCCGCTGAGTTTGGCATCTCCTGCGAGGCCTGCCATGGCCCTGGCGATCCGCACGTGGCAGCCAATTCCAATCCCCTCTCTCGCTATATGAATCGACTGAGTGGTGGCAAGGATCAGACGATCACCAACCCGGCCCGGCTGGATCATCAGCGAGGTTCGCAGATCTGTGGACTGTGTCACAGCGTCTCGTCGATCAAGCACGAATCAGATTTTGCTCGCTGGCACGAGCAAGGCTACCAGTTTCGGCCGGGCCAACAGCTGACGAACGAACGCCACCTCGTACAGGCTACCAAGCCGGACGCGGAAATGACCCAGAAGCTAGTAGACAGTTATCCGCACTTCCTGGAGGACTCCTTCTGGTCCGATGGAATGTTGCGAGTCACCGGGCGCGAGTACACCGGTTTACTGGAGACACCCTGTCACCAGCAAGGGAAACTCTCCTGCATGTCCTGCCACCAGATGCACAAGCCTGCCGACGGCCGACCGCTGGAAGACTGGCGTGACGATCAACTCAAGCCCGGCATGCGCGGCAACCAGGCCTGCATTTCCTGCCATACGGAGTTGCAGGACACAGCGGACCTGGCCAATCACACACACCACCTGGCAGAATCCCAGGGCAGCAATTGCTACAACTGCCACATGCCACATACCAGTTATGGCCTCTTGAAGGCGGTTCGCAGCCACCAGGTCGACAGTCCGGACGTGGCAGTCACGCTTGAGACGGGACGGCCCGTGGCCTGCAACCAGTGCCACCTCGACAAACCGCTCGGCTGGACCGCCGACTGGCTGACCGAATGGTACGGCCAGCCGCGACCCGAGCTGAACGAGGACCAGCAGGAAGTCGCTGCCTCGATCCTCTGGCTGCTCTCCGGCGATGCTGGTCAGCGAGCTCTGGCGGCCTGGACCTACAGCTGGCCGCCTGCCCTGGAAGCATCTGGCGACGACTGGCAGGCGCCGATGCTGACCTGGCTGTTCGATGATCCTTACCAGGCGGTAGCATTCATTGCCGGGCGCAGCCTACACAGCTTGCCCGGATACGATCAGATTGGTTACGATTTCCTCGGCAACGAAGAGCACGTTCACGCCAAGCGTGACGAGGTGCGAGCGTTATGGCAGCAGAGACCGTCTCAGCGGCCCCGGACCACTGTGCTGATTGACGAGACAGGTCAACTGCTGCTGAAGGAAATTGAGCGACTCTACTCCCAACGGGATAACCGTCGTATCAGCCTGACTGAATAACCGCTTTGTCCTCTTGTGATCCTGATAGGAAACTGAACCTGTGAGCGAATTACCCGCGTCGGTCGAACCTGGTTCCATCGTGCAACGTCACTTCCGCTTCGGCTGGTGGTCGATCCTTGTCTTCCTGCTGCTTGGGCTGACGCTGGAGACATTGCATGGTTTCAAGTCGCAATGGTTTCTTTCCGAGCAATATGAGGCCCGGCGGCTGGTCTGGAGGCTAGCCCATGCGCACGGCACGTTACTGGGGCTGGTCCATATCGCCTTTGCTTTCACCATCTCTTCGATGGGAATTTCCGGGGCCAAGCGATGCCGGATTGCCTCGCCCTGCCTGCATGCTGCCACGGTCCTGTTGCCTGGCGGCTTCTTCCTGGGCGGGATCTATACCTACGACGGCGATCCGGGGCTGGGTGTCTTCCTGGCACCGTGTGGCGGACTAGCCCTGCTGGTGGCAGTACTGATGGTGGCCCTCGAAGTGACAGCGGTGAAGGAATAGCTCTGGACTACGGAGCTCGCACCACGATCCTCGAACTGCCTTGACGGCAGGCTCGGATTTCCTCACAATCCCCGCGCGCAGGCACCATGCGGGGAGATCGATGTTCGACAAGTCAACTAACTGCCGTCTAGCAGGATTGCTGCTGGCCCTGGCCATCGGGCTCTGCCAGTCGAGCTGGGCCAAGGCGACCGACCTCTACGTCAACAATATTGGTGGCGACGACCTGCACAATGGCCTGGCGGCCGAATCCAACACGCTCGAACATGGTCCGGTGCGGTCGATTCAGCGCGCCCTTTTGATCGCCCACAAGGGTGATCGCATCATCGTGGCAAATACCGGTGAACCGTACAGGGAGAGCGTGACGATCCAGGGTGGTCGCAATAGTGGCTTGTTCCGCCAGCCGTTTGTGATTATCGGCAATGGAGCAGTGCTGGATGGCAGCATGCCAATCGATCGCGACGTCTGGAAGCCGGTCGCCGTCGATCTCTATCGCTTCACGCCCGAATTAAAGTCCACCTTGATCTACATCGACGGGCGTCCTGCCAAGCGGGTCGCCGTCGATGATTCGGGAAAGCGACCTGAGCTGGCGCCGCTCGAGTGGTGCCTGTTCGATGGCGATATCTTCTTCCGTGGCGAGGACAACCGACTGCCCGAGGACTACAGCCTGTCCCAGACAGGGCGGCCCGTGGGGATCACAATCTACGAGGCACGAAACCTGGTGGTCGAAAATCTGGTGGTGCAGGGCTACCGCCTGGATGGAGTCAATGCCCACGACGGAGCGATGAATGTCGAGTTGACTGGTTTGACCTGCCGCGGTAACGGACGCAGCGGCATTTCGATTGGCGGTGCCTCGCGGTTGATCGTGACCGCCTGCCTGGTTGGCAACAATGGTCGCGCCCAGCTGCGTACCGAGGGCCGCTGCCGGGCACGCCTGGTCAACTGTGATTTAATCGACGACGACCCGCAGGCTCCAGGGCTGGTCAACACCGGCGGGGAAGTCAAGATCGAGAACAACGAGCCGCCACCGCAACCCTAGCTCAGGGTGAAAGCGGTTCAGCTGGCGCCGTGACTGGCCCAGGTCCTGCCGGACCGGGTCCCGCTCCTGGCATAGGTCCTGGCAGTCCACCAGCGGGTCCGCCAGGCGCTGCCGGAGCTGGCCGTGCGGGATCGACCAGGAACAGCTGCTTGTTCTGGTAGCGGTTCATACGGAGTCGAATGTTCGACTGGACTTCGACATCTTCGCCGGCAACATTGAGTGCTCGCTGGCAGGCCTGGATCGCCTGATCAAACTGGTCACCTGCAGCCAGTGCTGCGGCCGCGGTCACCAGCACCTGCCAGTTCCCCTCGCCACCCTGCTGCATCATCACCGCCACCAGCTCCATCGCTCGTGAGCCATTTCGAACCGTATCGCTGGGATGGGTACTGAGTATGTCTGCCAGGTACATGGCCGACTGCAGGTCCTGCGGTTCGATCCGCAGAGCCTCTTCGAAGTGAATAATCGAGTTGGCAACCCGGTTGGTACGCAGGAACAAGAATCCGAGACTGCGATGGGCCGAGACCATGTCGTTATCAACATTGACCGCTTTGACATAGAAACCGACCGCTTTTTCCAGTTGCTCGAGTTGAGCAAAGCGATCCGCCAGCTGGCTGTTGGCCCGAGCGTGTTTGGGGAGCAAGCTGGCTGCATAGGAAAGCACGGCGATACCACCGCGGACATCGCCTGAATCAAACAGCTGGTTGCCCCGCTCAAGATACTGATCGACAAGAATACTGGTCAGGTTGTCCTCCCGTACCCGGTGACTGGACGCTATCACGGCAGGCGACAGCTTCTGCTCAACAACTGTCGAGACCGAGTCCAGGTTGTTCTCGATCAACTCCAGCAGCGGGCGATGATATTCCAGGTCCTGGACCTGGATGTATTCCAGCAAGGGTCGATCATCGATATAGATTTCAGCGCCGCTGGTCAGGTTCTGCAGCGATTGCGGACCAGACAGGAAGCCGCCCAGGAAGACATGTTGTTTTTGCAGGTACTGGCGGCCGCCACCCCAGTAGGCAAAGTCCAACTCATTCTGGATCGCTTCACTCTGCAATGCCTCAAGCCGATCAGTCGCGATCTGGATCTTCTCGCCGTTGGTTCCAATCAGCAACAGCTCGGACGTGTTGTACCAGAGAATACTCTGGGGAAAGACCTCGACAAATGTCCGCACCACGCTCTTGAATTCACTGACGCCGAGAAAGTTCATCGGTACGAATTGGCAGACAACGCCATCCGGATTCAGCCGCTGTAACGTTCGCTGGTAAAACTCTCGGGTATAGAAAGCTGCCACACCGGGACGGAAAACTTGGCCAACTTCCAGCGAAATCACATCGTATTTCTTGCTGGCATGGGTGATGTAGTTCCTGCCGTCGTCAAACACCAGCCGCACGTTGGGAACGTCCATCCATTCGGCAGCCTCGTAATGCTGCACCAGGATCGGCAGCAGTCGTTGCTCAATTTCAACACAATCGAGCTGTTCGACATTGTGAGCCAGGAAGGATCGAGCGGTCTGACCGGTACCCAGCCCGACGACGAGAACCTGGCGGGGATCCTTGTGAAACAGCATCGGCACGTGGGCAGCAGTCGTCTGATGGTTCTTCTTGTTCGTCCCCTGCCACATACGGTTGACCTCGAGGTCCAGCGAGGAGCCATTCTGCAGCACTGCCATGTACGAGCCGACCCCTTCTTCCAGCGAAAGTATGTTCTGGTTGCCGGCCAGAAAGTCGCCCGGCAGGCGCGTGCGAGGAACGATCATCGACGAGCTGGAGAGGCTGATGGCCAGCCAGATGGTACTGAACAGCACGATCCACAGGCCACGCTTGCGAACCTGTTGTTCCACGGTCCCCTGCAGCAGCAACCAGGCGCAGATGCCGACCAGAATGCCGATCCCGGTGGTCGCCCGCAATGTCCGTTCCAGTCCAATGTAGGGTAACAGCAGGAAGCCGACCGCCAGCGATCCGGCGATCCCGCCCAGTGTGTTAATGGCCGCCATCCGACCCACGGTCGAACCGGCGTGCGAGGGATCCTCCAGCACCAGGCGGATACCGAGCGGAAAGGAGATGCCCGAGAGGATGGCAGGTACCAGCATCAACAATGAGACGACCCAGATTTGAGCAGTCAGTGCCTGCGGGTTGATCCAGCGTTGCCAGATCGGGAACGGCAACATCATGACCAGGAAGACAATGATCGCAGAGACCACCTGGACCAGGCCAAACTGGAATACATGACGCTCCGAGACGTCACTGCCGCGTCTCACAATCATGCTGCCAATCACAATCCCAAACAGGATCATCGAGAGAGTCAGCGTGTAGGTGTAGACGTTGTTGTAGAGAACCAGCGAGAGAAATCGGGTCCAGACGACTTCGTGACCGAGTGCCACGAAACCCATGAAGAAGAACAACCAGCCCATCACCGTGCTGACGCTGAAGGACTCCCATTCCTCGTCTTCCCATTCCTCGTCGTCTTCCAGTTCATCCTCGTCGTCTGCTTCATCCAGTTGTTCATCATCCTCATCGTCCCACTCTTCTTCCTCGATCTCTTGAAAGGGCAGCGGGGATTCGAATTTCAGTCTCAGCAGGAGCACGCCAATCAGGATGTTGATAGCGGCACCGAGCACCACCGTGGTGGTAATGCCGACCAGCGGAATCAGCAGGAAACCACATACGATGCAGCCCAGCGCGGCTCCCAGCGTGTTGAGTGCGTAGAGCGAACTGATGGATGAGAGTATGCCGTTTTTCTGCCGTACGTACTGCCTGCACAACAGCGGCAGCGTGCCACCCATCATGATCGTGGGGGGCAACAGGCAGGCTGAAATCAAGCTCAGCCGCAGCAGTGCAAGTAGCGAGGCATTATCGACCAGGCGGTCGTAATAGGAGCTGTAGAATGAGTCGACAAGTGGTAGCAGCACGAGGGTCGAGAGCACAAGCAGCCCGGCTCCAATCTCAAGCAGGGCATATAACCGGATCGGGTTATCATTGCGTCGCGAGATGCGTCCAAAGATCTCGTTGCCCAGGGCCAGCCCAGCCATGAAAACGGCCAGCACCGTGCTGACGGCATATGTCGTCGAACCCAGGATCAAAGTCGACTGCCGCATCCAGCAGATCTCGTAGACCAGTGCCAGAAATCCGGAGACCACAAAAGCTGAAATTGCAAACCGATCGGCAGCCGAGAGCGGCAGCTGCTGATCGGCAGTCAACGGATCTGTTTCAATAGCCAGGCCCGCGTCGGAAAGCGGGGAGGACGAGTCACTTGCCATTATGATTCAGTCTCACATCACTGCAGGGGATTCGGCGAGCTGGTGGGACAACTCAGAATCTTCAGCTACCTTCCGGTTGCGGCGGTTCATACCACTCAACACTACCAGCTGCATAGCAACCCGGCTGATCCGGGCCTGCCAGCAGGAGTCGTCCCTGAGAGTCGATTCCCTGACAGATCCCCTGCACCTGCAGGTTGCCCTGACGGAGTCCGATTCTCATTCCATTAAGCATACAACGCGACTGCCAGGGATCTGTGATTGCTGCGGGATTTGTACGCAGCGGTCCCAACAACAGTTCGATTTCGCGCAATACACCGGTCAGAACGTCTGCCAGCGGAATGGTCGTACCGATTATGTCGACCAGCGCGGTAGCCTGGTCAGCCAGTTCCGGGGGACCCTGTTCGATCGAGTTATTCACATTCAGCCCGATTCCTACCACCACCGGAGAGCCAGCCGCCGGGGTTTCGATCAGTATGCCAGCCAGCTTGCGCGTGCCGAAGTAAACATCGTTGGGCCATTTGAGTGAGAGCCTGTCCGGCAGCGAGGGACAGGCAGCCTCCACCGCGCGGCAGGTTGCCAGTCCGCAGGCGAGTGCCAACAGAGCTGTCGACCCAGCTGAATCCCAATCGAGCAGCAGGCTGAAAGTCAAAGCTCCGGGGGCCGACCACCAGCGTGCTGACTGGCGGCCACGGCCCGCCAGCTGGCGATTAGCAATCAGCAGCCAGGGCAGCTGGTCCAGCTGACCCGCGCGGATCATCGCCAGGCTGTCGTCGTTGGTCGAGCCGGTCTGTTCGACAAGCTGGTAGCCGGCCAGAAAAGTCTGCTGGCAGACCTGCTGGCAGCTGGCCTCGTCGAGTCGGCTGGCGGTCGTCACGTCAGATGCCCAACAGGAGAGGGGGGTACAGGTTACGAAACCTAGACAACCCCGCGGCGAACAACCATCGGGTTGTTACAGTCTGGGTCCGCTGAGAACTCAGGAGGAGACACTCTCGATACGAGGTCCAGCAGAACGAATCTCTTCACTCGCCTCGTCTGCATACTGTTGGAAATTGTCATGGAACAAGCCGGCCAGTCGGCGGGCGGCGACATCGTACTGGCTGGCGTCTTCCCAGGTAGCTCGCGGCACCAGCACTTCACTGGGGCAGCCAGGGCAGCTGGTCGGTATCGCCAGTCCGAAGACTTCGTCCTCGACCATCTCCACGTCGTCCAGCTGACCAGCATGGATGGCGTCGATAATGGCCCGCGTGTTCGGCAGGTTCATCCGCTCGCCAACTCCGTGAGCTCCCCCGGTCCAGCCGGTGTTGATCAGCCAGGCCTTGGCCTCATGCTCCTTCATCTTGGCAGACAGCAGTTCGGCGTAGACGGTCGGATGCATGACCAGGAAAGCTGCGCCGAAACAGGCCGAAAAAGTTGCCTCGGGTTCATCGACACCCATCTCGGTACCGGCAACCTTGGCAGTGTAGCCGTTAATGAAGTGGTACATCGCCTGTTCGGGGGTCAGCCGGCTGACTGGCGGCAGGACACCAAAGGCATCGCAGGTGAGCAGGATGATGTTACTGGGGTGGCCACCGACGCAGGGAATTTTCGCATTCGGAATGAACTCGATCGGGTAAGAGGCCCGCGTGTTCTGGGTGATCGAGACGTCATTATAATCGACAGCCCGAGTGGCGGGATCTCGCACCGTATTTTCCAGCACGCTGCCGTAACGAATGGCGTTGAAGATCTCCGGCTCGCTCTCGACGGTCAGGCCGATGCACTTGGCATAGCAGCCACCCTCGATATTAAAGACGCCATTGTCGGTCCAGCAGTGCTCGTCATCGCCGATCAGCTGGCGGCGGCTGTCCGCTGAGAGGGTCGTCTTGCCTGTCCCGGACAAGCCGAAAAAGATCGAGACATCACCTGCCTCACCTTCGTTGGCCGAGCAGTGCATCGAGAAGACGTTCTGCCTGGGCATCAGGTAATGCATGATCGTGAAAACGCCCTTCTTCATCTCGCCGGCGTACTGCGTCCCCAGGATCACGAACTCACCCTCTTCAAAATTCAGTGCCACGCTGGTTTCCGATGTGAGCCCCTCGGTGGCCGGATCGGCCGCCTGGGAACCGGCATTGAAGATCACGTAATCGGGTTCGCCAAAGGATTCAAGTTGCTCGGCGGTCGGTCGGATCAGCATGTTATGCATAAACAGCGCATGGTACGGCCGCGAGCAGATGATCCTCACCTTGATCTGGAATTCCTCGTCCCAGCCGGCAAAGCCATCCATCACGTACAGCCGTGGGCAGCCGTTGAGGTATTCAATCGCGGTCGCCCGGTTGATCTGAAAGGACTCAGCCGAGACCGGCATGTTGACCGGTCCCCACCAGATCTCGTCATGGCTGGCAGGGTTGTCAACGATCCGCTTGTCCTTGGGGCTGCGGCCTGTCTTCTCAGCCGACGCCGTGCAGATCGCGCCGTTGTCGGCGATCTCGGCATCGTCAAAAAGGATGGCATGCTCGTAAAGCAGTGCCGGGGGGCCGTTGCGGATGACGTCGGCGTTCTGAAGTCCGTAGGCGGTGAGGTCCATGGAAATCGCTTCCTGCTGACCGAAAAGTGACTGTGCGATCGCGCTGTGGCAGCCACTCAGCAGATCCACAGGCAAGACGAACACGTAGTTTAAGCCACCTCCGGCTCACCGACAACGGGCCGCACGCTGAGCAACGCAGCTCTCGAATGGCAACTCTCGCCTGCCGTCCCCAGCGCGATCGATCATTGGGTCAGGCTGCTCTGGCGGTGGCTGTTCAGCCGGCGGCTAGAAAGTGATAATGCCATACCTGGCGACTCTGTGGCCCCCTGCAGGAACCCCCGACGTGTCGAATCTCACGCCTCCCGGTCGAGCTTCCGCTGGCGCATTGAGCGTGGCCATCTTTTACCCGACCGTGCTGACGTTGGTCTATTTCGTCCTCCTGCGTGACCAGTCTTCGGCCTGGCAGCTGGGAGTCGGCGGGCTGGGGAAAGTTCTGCAGTTCGGGTTCCCCCTGTTTTACGTCTACCTGGTGCTCAAGCAGCGACCACGTTTTCCCCGTCGCCCCTTGGCGGGTATGGGACCGTCGCTATTGTTTGGCGGTCTGATCCTGATCGCGATGCTGGCCCTGTATCACCTGGTTCTGGAGCCGGCGGGGCTGTTTGACGATCCTGGCGAGGAGATCCGCAAGAAGATCGTCGGGATGGGACTCTCTTCCTCCACCGCGTACCTGCTGTTTGGTGCCTTTTATGCGGCCGTGCATTCGTTGCTGGAGGAGTACTACTGGCGCTGGTTCGTCTTTCGCCAGTTGCGTGAACGGATGTCGCTGGGCTGGTCCGTGCTCCTGTCCAGCCTTGGGTTTGCCTCCCACCATGTGATTTTGCTGGTGGTCTACTTTGGCGCCAGATCGATTTTCACTTACCTGTTTATCGCCGGCGTGGCGATCGGGGGTGCGGTCTGGGCGCTGATCTACAATCGCTACCGTTCCTTGATCGCTCCCTGGCTGAGTCACGCCCTGGTCGACCTGGCAATTTTCCTGATCGGCTATGAGCTGGCTCGCGACCTGCTGAGCTAAGCTGTCGCACCCGATCGTTCATTTTTCTGGAGTCAAGCTGTCGTGAACACAAATCTCCCCACTGCCCTGCTCGATCTGGAATCGCACCTCCGTGAAACCACGCTACTCAGCTCAACTCGTGGACTGCTGGAATGGGACGAGCGGACCAAGATGCCGCTGCAGGGTGGCCCTTACCGGGCGGAGCAGATCGCGCTGCTGTCTGGCATGATCCACCAGCGGGCCAGCGACGCTCGGATCGGCGACTGGCTGGGGGAATTGGAGCAGTTGCCGCTGGCCGAGGATCGACACAGCCTGCATGGCTGCCTCGTGCAACAGACGCGGCGAAACTATGAGAAAGCGATCAAGCTACCGAAGTCGCTGGTCGAGGAGATCACGCGGACCACGGTGCTGGGTCAGCAGTCCTGGGTCGAGGCCCGCGAGCATGATGACTTCGCCGCCTTCGCTCCGATCCTGGAGAAGATCGTGGGGCTCAAGATCCAGCAGGCCGAGGCACTGGGCTACGACGCGACGCCCTACGATGCCCTGCTGGACGAATACGAACCTGGCGAAACAACCAGTAACGTGACTCGCATCCTGGCCGACTTGCGCGAGCAACTTGTGCCGCTGGTGGCCGCCATCACGGACAGTGCCAACCAGCCTGACAGCTCGATCCTGACACGCGGTTATGCAGCGGATCAGCAGCAGCAGTTTGGCAGCCGGGTAGCCGGGCTGGTGGGATTTGATTTCCAGCGAGGTCGGCTTGATACGACGCATCATCCCTTCTGTACCGACCTTGGCCCCCATGACTGCCGCATCACCACACGTTACGACGAGGGATTCTTCCCGGCCGCGTTTTTCGGCATCCTGCACGAGGCTGGGCACGGCTTTTATGAACTCGGGATGCCGGACGACTGGTACGGGCTGCCGCCTGGCAGTTGCACATCGCTTGGCATCCACGAATCACAGTCACGTTTCTGGGAGAACATGGTTGGTCGTGGCCGGCCCTTCTGGCAATGGTGTCTGCCGCTGGCAGCGGAGGCTTTCCCCGAGAGCTTCGCTGATCTTTCGGTCGACCAGGTTTACTTTGCCGTCAACTCCGTCAAGCCCTCGCTGATCCGGGTTGAAGCGGACGAGGTAACCTACAACCTGCACATCATCATTCGCTTTGAGCTGGAACAGGAGTTGATTTCTGGTCAGCTGGCTGTCAGCGACCTGCCGGACGCCTGGCGCGAGAAATACGAGCAGTACCTGGGGATCACACCGCCCAACGATGCCGATGGCGTGCTCCAGGACATCCACTGGAGTGGCGGTATGTTTGGCTATTTCCCCACCTACGCGTTGGGCAATCTCTACGCTGCTCAATTCCTGGCGGCCATGCGAGCCGAGCTGGGTAACATGGATCAGCTGGTCGAGCAGGGCGATTTCCAGCCGCTGCACGATTGGCTGGCAAAGCATATCCATCAGCATGCACAGCGGTACAGTGCAGCGGAGCTGGTGGAACGAGCGACCGGCGAGGGTCTGTCGCACCTGCCGCTGGTGGACTACCTGAGGGAAAAACTTGCGCCGCTCTACCAGCTACCTGCCAGCAGCAGCTAAAGCCAGCAGCAGCTGGTTTTGTCTTTTGCCGGGTAGCCAGCTACACTTGAAGTAACGGTCGAGTCGTGCCGGTGAAAGGCGGTTGCGAGGTCCCCGCAGGGATCTGGTGAGCCGGCGAGGGACAGGAGGACGAGCGGAATGACAGTTGCCACGTGCCCACATTGCGGCGAATCGGTTACGGTGCCAGTCGGGGTAGCGCCCGAGACCCGCGTCGCCTGCCCGCTCTGCCAGGAAGAGCTCAACGGGGATGACTTCCTGCACCAGCTCCCCCCCTCGCTGTTGCTGCTCGATGCACCCGCCGAGGCGATGCCGACGAGCGCTGATGAGTCGCCCGAGTCGGGCCAGATGGAACTGGATCCAGACAACCCTTTCGGCGAGATACGCGAGGGGGACGGCGGCGCAGCGGTGATCACACGGGTCCGCCGAACCGGTACGCCACGCGAACGACCCTCCAGGAATGGTGGCGGGGCGCGGCAGATCATCTCGATCGTTCTGGGTGGAATGCTGGCTTTGCCGATCGCACAGTTGATTCTCTGGCAGCTGAATCGGGATCCGATCGCGCTGGTGGAAAAGTGGTCCTTGCGGGATGTCGGCTGGTTGCAGTGGGCGCTGCCCCGAGATGACCGCCCGACACCTGAGGGCCAAGACGGCCAGGACCAGCCGGATCCGAAAGGCAGCGCGAGTGCCCTCGATTCACCCTCGAAGTCGAACTCGAATAACTACTTCGGTGAAGGGAACAGCCAGTATCCCAACCCGGATCTGGACAGCATGCCACGCACGTTTCCGCCGAACGACCTTGCCGGAACCGACGGGCCGGAGCGTCCGGACAACGACACTCCGATTCCCTCCGAACCTCCGCTGGAGCCAGAGGTCGAGGCGATGGTCGAGTTGATCGACGGAGCTCCGCGGTACACCTCGCTGATCCTGGCAGCAGTGCTGGAGCAGACGCGTGAATCGATAGCCGAGCTGGATAATGCGGGAGACGATCTTGAGCCAGCTGAGCTGGAGCAACTGCAGCAGGTGTACTGCGGCGGGCTCGCTCAACTTGCCCACGCCGTGACGTTTGCCGATTACGGGGATCCAGAGGCGGAGCAGGAGGTTGAGAATGTTGCGCGGTTACTGAAGTCGATTCTTGCCAGCCAGCCGAAACTGGATTTGATTACGGAGTACGGCAGTTTCCAGTACGGCTCACCGCAGGATGGCCTGCAGGGAATCGTGCTGCTGGGTGAGATCATCGAGATCAAGGAACAACAGCCGTTCTTCGAAACAGTGCTACGTCTGCCCGGTGAGGAACTGGCTGTCGAGGTCACCATCATCAGCCGCAGGAATCCAACGCCGCCGCTCAGGCCGGGTCAGCAGGTGCTTATCCTCGGTTCTGCCACGTCGCAGCCGAGGGAAATTATCAAGGGCTACGAGGGGCTAGCGGAGCAGGTGGTGATCGGTGGATACCCACTCATCATCAGCCAGCCGGCCGGCAAATAGCCGCCTGATCAGGGTGCCGTAGCAATCTCTGCTGTGGCCACGCAACTGGCCTGCGTCCCACCTGCCAGGTCGGTGGCAATCACGATCGTCTGTACCAGCCTGCCTGGCTGGCTTGGCGCGACGAACTCCAGAGGCACAACATGCAGCTTGCTGGCAGCCTCCGGCAGGCTGAACTTCATCCCCTCACCGTCCGTCTCGATGCTCAGAATTCGAAACGGCTGCCGGCCACGTACGACCAGCTTGCGAGTCACTCGCTCACCAGGTGCCAGGGCACCGAGCAGGAGTGAAGCGGGGCTGACAGAGAGCGGGGAGACGATGCGACCATCAATCGACAGCCGGATCTCCTTGTTCTGCTCGTCGTTGGTGACCAGGATCAGCTGGTCATTGAGATAGCCGACCGGTGCCTCTGCAGTCAGCCGGACTTGCATCTGGTAAGTCACACGGCCCGCCTCAACCCGTCGGGATGGCAACATCACCTCGTAGTAGGTGTTCAGACTGCGGACGTCCATGATCTGCCAGTTGGCAGAACCGCTGTGGCTGATCGACATCTCTCGTTCACTGGGGCTGCCAAGATTGACTTCCCCAAACTGGACGCTGGCCGGCTGGAAAAAGACATCCGGACGGATAAAGCCCTTCACGTTCAATTGCACTTCGGCTGGATACGGTTTTTCAAATGTGACTGTCAGGGTCGCACCCCGGGCACCACTCATCGTGCGCGTGTTGTAGCTGGCCAGGATGGTGCCGGTCTGAAGCGACTTGATTGGCACCCGCTGGAAGGAGGGAGTGGTGCAGCCACAGCTGGACCGTACGCTGCTAATCAAGACATCTTCCTGGTAGAGATTCTTGAACTGGAACTTGAAATGCTGCTCGGATCCGCGCGCGACAACACCAAAATCGTGCTCGACAATCTCGAACATTTTTCCCGCCCAATCCTGGGCGGCGGCCGGAGCAGCAGCCAGGCCATGCAGCAGGCCCATCAGCACAGCAATACGCAGCAGATTGGACATCGAAGTTCTCGAGTATGCACTGTCATCCTGACCGTTGCTGAATCTATGGCATCTGGCTGGCGGGTGTCAACGCAGATGAATGTGAAACTGGGCAACCTGGCAGGCCCCGTTGGTGGTCGGCGACCAGCGGAATCGTCAGAAACCAAGTTTCCGTGGAACTGCTTGTCGGATACGATTGTCATACGTTAAGTGGGGAGCGCGGTCACTGCCGCGTCCCACTCGCTGCCAGCCTGACAATGAACAATTTAACCTGTGGAGGGTTATTGTGAACTCCAACGCACCGCCGACGATGCTGCGAACTCTCACCGTTATGATGCTGGGTATGCTGCTCTGCTGGCAGAGCGGGTGCGCCAAGGAGGAGCAGCCGAGCGAGGATACTGGGGCAGCAGTCGAGCCGGAGGCTGGCCGTGCCGTTGCCGTTGCCGGCGAGGACGTCCTGACCGACACCCAGCCGGTGGCCCTGCAGGACGCGGCTAATCCCTTTCCGCGGCGGATCGAGATTCCCGAGTTCCCTCGCGGCACCGAGTGGCTCAATACCAAGCCCTTGCGCAAGGAAGATCTGAAGGGCAAGTTCGTACTGCTCGACTTCTGGACCTACTGCTGTATTAACTGCATTCACATCCTGCCGGAGCTGAAAAAACTGGAAGACGCTTATGCTGACCAGCTGGTGGTGATCGGCGTTCACTCGGCAAAGTTCGAGACGGAAAAGGATTCCGACAATATCGGCGAGGCAATCCTGCGGTACGAGATCAAGCACCCGGTTGTCAATGATGCCGACCACGCGATCTGGAATAGCTACGGCGTCAGCAGCTGGCCCACGGTGCTGCTTGTCGATCCGGAAGGAAAAGCAATCTGGGGTACCGCCGGCGAGATCACTTTTGATCAAGTCAACGCGGTGCTCAAGCGAGCGGTGCCATATTACCGCCGCCAGAAGCTGCTTGATGAAACCCCGGTCCGATTTGAGTTGATCGAGTACACGCAGCAAGAGACGCCCTTGCGATTTCCGGGCAAAGTGTTGGCAGATGAAGCTGGCAATCGGCTCTTTATTACAGACAGCAATCACAACCGGATCGTCGTTACCGACCTGGACGGCACACTCAAAGGCACGATTGGCAGTGGAGCCATTGGCCGCCAGGACGGTACCTTTGACAAGGCCAGCTTTGACCATCCGCAGGGAGTTGCCCTGCACGGCGAACATCTCTACGTGGCCGATACCGAGAATCACCTGATCCGCAAGATTGACCTGGAGAAACAGCTGGTCACGACCGTGGCCGGGGTTGGTAAGCAGGGGCGCAGTGCCTGGCCCGGGGCGACACAGACCGACAGTAGCGGGCCCTGGGTGGGGCGCCCCAAGTTGACACCGATCAACAGCCCCTGGGCCCTCTGGGTGCACGGTCCGGACCTGTATATTGCCATGGCCGGTCCCCACCAGATCTGGAAGATGACGCTCAACGGAGCCCAGATTGGACCGTACGCCGGTAATGGTCGAGAAGATATCGTGGATGGTCTGCTGCTGCCGAACCAGCCCTACGGGCAGACCGACGGTAACGGTCAGAGCGTGTCCTCGTTTGCCCAGCCAAGCGGCCTGACGTCGGACGGTGAGTGGCTGTTTGTGGCCGACAGCGAGGGCAGCTCGATTCGGGCCGTTCCGTTTGTTCCCGGCAAACCGGTACGGACCGTCGTCGGAACAGCCAACGAACCAGCCGGCCGCTTGTTCAAGTTCGGTGACGTCGATGGCAAGCGTGGTGTGGTCCTGCTGCAACATGCACTCGGCGTTGTCTACGACTCCGGCAAGATCTACATCACCGATACCTACAACAACAAGATCAAGGTGATCGATGCCGCTACTGGCGAAACTCATACCCTTGCCGGTAGTGGAGAGCCTGGCGAGGATGACGCGGCTGGCACATTCGATGAACCGGCCGGTATCAGCTTTGCCCGCGGTCAGCTCTACGTGGCAGATACCAACAATCACCTGATCCGCATCGTCGATCCCGCTAGCGGCAAAGTCAGCACGCTCACGATCGATGGACTGGAACCCCCCGCCAGGACCGATGTAGTTCCTTCCTTCAAGGGAGCAGACGAGGTAACGCTGCCACTGGCCAAGCTCAAGCCAAGTGATGGCAGCTTGCAACTTGATATCCAGTTGAAGATGCCCATTGGCTGGAAAATCAATGCTGACGCGCCGATGGTGTACTACACCCAGGTCGAGGGAGCTTCCGGGCCGATCACGCGAGACGGCCTGGGCAAGCAGGAACTGTCCAAGCCAAGCAGCAGTTTTACCGTCAACCTGCCCGTCACCGCGGCAGGAAAGGACACGGTCACCGTTTCACTGGTCTATTACTACTGCCAGGAAATGGACCAGGGATTGTGCAAGATCGGGTCTGTCGTCTTTACTGTACCGTTGGATATTAGCGATGCTGGCAAGTCCGGCCCGCTGAAGTTGCAGTACAAGGTGGTTGTCGACTAACGCCGTGTGGGCACTCTGGCCCCCCAACAGGTAGCAGATGATAGGCGGCCGCCAAACCAGGAAATACGGCAGACGGAATGTTTGAACGACTTCAAGATGGCCTGCAGTCCGCAGTCAAGTCGCTGCGTGGCAAGGGCAAGCTGACTGACGCTAACATGCGGGACGGACTCAAGCTCGTCGAACAGTCGCTGCTCGAAGCAGATGTAAGCTTCAGTGTCGTTCAGGACTTTATGTCCGCCGTGACTGAGCAGGCTGTCGGCGACAAGGTGATGCGGGCGCTGGATCCCAGCGAGCACCTGGTCGGCATCGTACGCGACGAGTTGATTAACATCCTCGGGCCAATCGATGAATCCCTGCACCTGAATCATGAAGTCAATGTGATCATGCTCTGCGGGCTGCAGGGTTCTGGTAAGACTACCACCTGTGGCAAGCTGGCCAGGCTGATCCAGCAGAATGGCGGCCGGCCGATGCTGGTGGCAGCTGACCTCCAGCGTGCGGCTGCGATCGACCAGCTGCATGTGCTGGCTGAACAGGTCGGCATCCCGGTCTACTCGAATCGTGAATCCAGCGACCCAGTCTCCGTCTGCCAGCAGGGTGTTAAGGCCGCTGCCGAGAATAACGCCAATGTTGTGATCCTGGATACCGCCGGCCGACTCGCCATTGATGAAGAATTGATGGCCGAGTTGACGCGGATTGACAAAAAAGTCTCGCCTCACCAGGTCTACCTGGTGGTCGATGGCATGACCGGCCAAGATGCGGTCAACAGCGCCGATGCCTTCAATAAGGCCCTGGAACTCGATGGCGTGGTCATGACCAAGCTGGATGGTGATGCCCGCGGTGGAGCCCTGCTGTCAGTCAAACACGTCACCGGTGTTCCAATCAAGTTCATTGGTACCGGCGAACACCTCGATTCGCTCGAACCGTTCCGGCCGGAAGGCATGGCAGGCCGCATCCTCGGCATGGGCGATATCCTCGGCCTGGTCGACGTTGCTCGGACCGTGGTGTCCGAGGAGGAACAGGAAGAGCTGGAGCGGAAACTCTCCGCAGGCCAATTCACACTGGATGACTTCCGCGCACAGCTGGAAAGTATGGCGCAACCAGGCCTGGTGCAAAAAATGCTCGGTATGCTGGGCGGACCAATGGGTGAAATGAAGAAAATGATGGCAGATGAGGATACCGAAGGGGGTATTCGCCGCACCATCGGGATCATTAACTCCATGACGCCAGTCGAACGCAAAGACACCGACCTGCTCGACCAGGGGCGTCGACATCGGATCGCCAGTGGTGCCGGTGTCCAGGTAAACGAGGTTACCCAGCTGGTTAAGCAGTACGAGCAGATGAAGCCGATGATGGAGGGTATGGCCGGCAAGGGAGTTCGCGATCGAATGAAGTCGATTCGCGAAATGCAGCAGTCGGCAATGTCGCCCGGCGGTGAAGGACCACGGAAGAAAAATGCCACCGGCCGGCGACTTTCTAGCAAGGAACGCCAACAAAATCGCAAGCAGAGAACGAAGCGAATGAAGAAGTTGCGCGGCCGCTAAGCCACCCTTCCAGCTGTCACTCACTGCCAGCTGAAAACTCTTGAGGGGGTGTTACACCCACTGGATCTTTGGGTATAAATGGAGGATTGTAATCAGCTTGATGATGACAATCCCCGCTTATCTGAGTTTACAGTAGCCAGCATTGAGACGGGCGGGCGATTGGGCTGTGGGATCGAGAATCTGCTGGTTATTTACGCATAGCACATGATACCGGGTGGAGGAGTTCGTTCATGGCGGTTCGTATTCGATTAAAGCGACTGGGCCGACGGCATCGGCCGTTTTACCGTGTCTGCGCTATGGACGGAAAGTCACCGCGAGACGGTCGCGCCCTCGAAGAACTGGGGACGTACGACCCCATGATCCGTGAAACCGACGCCCGCGCACTTCTGAACGGTGAACGGATCGCCTACTGGGTCAGCCAGGGAGCGCAACCGACAGACAAAGTTCAGGTGCTGATCAACAAGTACGGCAAAGATGGTACCCACCTGGATGCACAACAGACTGCCCTGGAACGATTGCGACAGAGCAAGCCGACCGCTCCACCAGCCGAACCACTGCCCAAGTTTGAAGAAGAAACTCCGCCGGCAGCTGCCGTAGAAGATGCACCCGCAGAAGCAGCACCGGCCGAAGCAGCTCCCGCAGAAGGCGCACCGGCCGAAGCAGCACCTGCTGAAGAAGCTCCTGCCGAAGCAGCACCT
>Ga0209402_10000146_pt1 | contig 85625 bp, 84 predicted proteins | sample ArcticOcean_MG_C_3_FD_187437 | JGI IMG/M metagenome (GOLD analysis project Ga0209402, IMG submission 187437) | Marine microbial communities from western Arctic Ocean - ArcticOcean_MG_CB8_126 (SPAdes) (version 2) | ecosystem: Environmental > Aquatic > Marine > Oceanic | place: Arctic Ocean... | reverse complement strand
AGGTTCTTCCCATGCAACTCCGCAGTGCTGTAAGGAAGGGCATAGAGTCCATAAACTAGCCTCTCCATATCCCTTCATAATTTCTTCAGCGTTAATAGCTGCTCTGATAGCTCGTCTCATTAGTTTACCTTGTTCAGTGAAACCAGTTATAGGAGTTCCTGTGTTGAATCCAATATCTGGTTGAGCCCCAGGGTTTCCAACGTGAATACCTATTTTATCTTGATGTTTCAGAGCTTCTTCGTAGAAGTCACCAGAGATAACATCAAGAGAGTCAACTTCACCAGTGATTAGTGCAGCAACACGAGTTTCTTGATCAGGAATTTCAATAGTATGTAGTCTCGCAAAATATCCTAATTTTGCTCCAGCTCTATAGCTAGGAGTTTCTGATCTAGGAACATAAGCGTCATATCTGTCTAATATTACATCATTACCAGGGTCCCAGCTAATAAATTTGTAAGGACCAGATGCATTAAAATCTTGAGCAACCTCTGCAGGATATTTATTTACAGTAGCTGTAGGCATAATTTGAGGCTGTGTGCCTCCAACATATCCTAGGGCCATTAATAGAAGTCCAGTAGGCTGAGTTAAGTGAATAATGAAATTATCTTCATCAACTGTTTCAAAAGCGGTATCTAAACTTCCGCCTTTTAATCGATCATTAATAGAAGGACCAAAAGAACCATCTTTTGCAAGATATCTTCCTAAAGAAGCCTTAACATCTCCAGATGTAGGCTTTCCTCCATCATGCCAACTTCTACCGTCTCTTAATGTAAATGAATAATGTGCACCAGAAGAGTCCTCAGCCACAGTCCAAACGTCAGCTAAGTCACCTTTAAGTGCTCCATTTCCATCCCATTGAGCTAGAGATTCCCAGAAGTGCCAAGAAACACCTCTACCTACAGCAGTACCGGACAGCATGCCATCTAGGTTAGGTACCGCTCCTTGTGGAACCCATTTCAAAGTTCCTCCAAATCGGTCTTTGTTAAATTTTTCTGAATCTATGTCTCCGACAGCTGGTGCTGCAAGAATTTCAGCTATTGAGCTTCCAGCAGTATGCATAGATGCTTGACTAGCAGATTTGTCTTCCTTAGGTGCAGCCTTAGCAGGTGCAGGTTTAGGTGCAGCGGCGGCAGCAGGCTTAGGTGCAGTAGTAGGTATAACTGCTGTAGCTACCCCTCCACTTACAGGCTCAGCTTTTATAGCTGGTGCTGGTGGTGCACTGACAGTAACTTCGTCAGACCCACAAGCGACTAGAAGTAAAGATCCAATTATAGTTAAAGGTAATAACCATAAAATTTTTTTCTTCATTTCATTCTCCTTTATTGTTAAATTAAATACAAAATTACAACCTTTTTGAGTATTCGTAATGTTATTTAAGATTTTATACTTTGTCAAGCAATATTGACGTTGATATTGTCAGCTTGTAATATATTTTAAATTAATAGTTTTTATATATATAAAAATAATGTTAATATAATTAAAAAATCTTCAAAACATGCGTTCTTTATTAATTAGTTATATTAAGGAGATTTAAAATGGTTTATTCAGATTATAAAGTAGAATATTCGAATTTCGATACATATTTTAATGGAGAATGGATCCCTTATAAAGAAGTGATGATACATCCTGAAGATAGAGGATTTGTATTAGCTGACGCAGTTTTTGATATAGGGCGTACTTTTAATGGCAAACCTTTTGCATTAAATCATCATATAGATAGAATGTATAGGTCATTAAAATATGTAAGAATTGATCCTGGTATGACTTCAGTGGAGATGACTTCTATTTGCCAAGAAGCAGTTCAAAGGAATAATAAATACTTAGAAATGGCTGGAGATTTTACTATCCATCCCTGGGTAACTAGAGGAATAGGTAATATTAATGATGCAATTCCTACAGTTTGTATTTCTATTAAACCGGTAAACTTTGCTGCTTTTGCTAAAGCATATGTAGATGGGGTTAAGGCTATAATAGCAAAAACCAGAAGCTATTCTACAGATATGATGGATCCTAAAGTAAAACATCATAATAGAATGAACTTTGTTTTAGCTGAATTAGAGGCCAAAGATGTTGACCCTAAAGCTTTGCCAGTTTTACTTGATGGAGATGGTAATTTAACTGAAGGAATGGGATACAATGTTTTCTTAGTTAAAGATGGAGTTCTGAAAACGCCTAAAGGCACAAGTATTTTGGGGGGTGTTTCAAGGAAAATTGTTATGGAAGTTGCTACTAATATAGGTATTGAAGTTGTAGAGGAAGATTTACAACCATATGATATTTATACTGCCGATGAAGTATTTTTTACTAGGACTAGCCCAAGAATCACGCCTGTAAATTCTATTGATAATAGACTAATAGGAGATGGTAAACCTGGGCTAATGACTAAACAGTTATTAGCAGCTCACAGCGAAAGAGTTGGTGTAGATATTGTTGACCAAGCATTGCATCATTCAGGTTTGAAAAATTAATTTTTTATTGATAATAGTTAATGTATAGATTTGTGAGTCCTTATGCGTATTGATAAGTTTGAAATTTACCAAGTAGCAATGCCTCTAATTTACCCTTGGAGAACTGCTTATGGCGAAGATCCTGAAATACATTCCGTTTTAGTCAAAGCAACGAGCGGAAATCATGAGGCTTGGTCAGAATCATCGCCTTTATATGCTCCTATGTATCTGCCAGAAAGCGCAGGATCAGTTTTTTATAATGTTTCTGAATTTCTTGCTCCATTTTTATTAAATGAAGAATTTGAGTCTCCAGAACAAATCAATCAGAAACTTAGTATTTTTAAAGGCAATACATTTGCAAAAGCTGCAGTTGAGATTTGTTGGTGGACGCTACAAAGTAAAATTACAAAAACTCCTCTACATAAATTACTAGGTGGAAAAACTAAAGAAGTATTAGCAGGTGCTGATTTTGGTATACAAGATTCTATAGATATGTTGTTAGGCAATATTCAAAAAGCTGTAGATGCTGGATTTCCTAGAGTAAAACTTAAAGTCAGTAGGGGTTGGGATTTAGATGTTTTGAAAGCTGTTCGTAGTACTTTTCCTGATTTAGTTTTACATATTGATTGTAATGGAGGTTATTCTTTAGAGGATATAGATTTATTTAAGCAAATAGATAAATTAAATTTAATTTTTATTGAACAACCCTTACATTTTGCAGATGTATTAGATCATTCTGAACTTGCTAAAATTATTAATACTCCAATTTGCCTGGACGAGAGTATAACTTCTATAAAATCAGCTCAAGATGCTATAAAAGTAAATGCATGTAAATTTATTAATATTAAACCTGGCAGAGTTGGAGGTTTATATAATTCAATTGAAATTAATAAATTAGCTATTGATAATGGAATTCCTGTATGGGTAGGTGGAATGCTAGAAAGCGCAGTAGGTTCATCTATATGCGTTGAGTTAGCTACTTTAGATAACTTTACATACCCAGGAGATCTATTTCCATCTTCTAGGTTTTATGCAACAGATCTATCTGAACCTTTTCTAGAACTTACTGAAAACCAAACTTTTAAACCTTTTGGACTTGATTTGCCCGTACCTAATCCAAGCAGATTAAAGGAATGTACTTTGAAAAAGGCTATTATTTCCTCTGATAAATAATTTTTTAAAAAAATAATTATATAGAAAAAGTGTGTTGAATGATTAATAAAAATAGACTAGTAAATACTTTCTGTGAATTATCTGCTATAGATAGTCCATCTGGAGAAGAAGATGTTATTGCAAAAAAACTAATTATATTACTTGAAGGATTTGGATTAACTGTTTTTAAAGATGACTATGGAAATGTTATAGCTAACGACGGTAGAGCTAACCCAATTATGTTATCAGCTCATATGGATACTGTTGAACCAAGTCGAGGCGTAGTTCCTCTTGTGGATAAGGATAAGATCGTATCCGAAGGAAATACTATTGTAGGAGCAGATGCAAAATGTGGAATATCAGCAATTTTAGAAGCTCTGCAGTCTGTTAAAGAAGATAAAAGTTTAATTCATCCTATTGAAGTTGTTTTTACTAAAGAAGAAGAGGTTGCTTTATTAGGTGCTAGAAACTTAGACTTCTCAAAAATAAAATCAAAGGAAGCTTTAGTGTTTGATAGCGAGGGCCCCCCTAATCGAATTGTATCTATGTCTCCTACATATGTTTCATTTGATATAGCTGTAAAAGGCAGAGGTGCTCATGCAGGAGTTGAGCCAGAAAAAGGCCTATCAGCAATATTAATTGGTTCACATATTATGTCTAGAATGCCACAAGGGAGATTAGATGCTCATACAACTTTTAATGTAGGATTAGTTGATGGAGGAACTGTAAGAAATTCTGTACCTGAAGATGTAATAATTAGAGGAGAGTTTCGTACTTCTGATGATAATATTATTACAGAATTGAAATCAAATATTAATGAAGCTGTTTCTTCTACAAAAAAAGACTTTCCTGAGTCTTTAATTGATTTGCATTTAAATACTGATTTTGAAACTTATTCTTTAGATTCGGAAGATTCAACATTTATTAAAGTAAAAAAAGCAATTAATAAAATAGGACTGGATCCACTATTGAAGGATTCTGGTGCAGGAACTGACGGTAATATTTTTCGGAAAAATGGAATAAGAGCAGTTGTAGTTGGAATGGGAGCTAATCATATGCATACTTTAGATGAATATGTGAATATTCCAGATTTATATGATGCTGCTAAAGTTTGTGAAAAATTTATATTGATATAGTGAATAACTATTTAGAAGTAAGTTTGAATCTTATTCTTTCTTTTCAATTAATTTATTAAATCTATAAAATTTTTGTTAACTATACCAGTCATCAATTTAATTTATTTTGTTAGAAAAACTGTAGTTGTTAGAATATGATATATTGCTTTGAATAAGTATATTTATATATTCTTATTATCTTTTTCTTTTAAGGGTAACTCGAGTTGTTTTATATTGTCACCTGGTTCTTCTTCAAGTTTATCAACACATGTGATTGATGCAACAGAGTCGCCTGCTTTTACATTAAATATTCTAACACCTTGAGTTATTCTACCTAAACTACGTATTTCTGATAAGTTTGTTCTTATGATTTGAGCTTGTTTGGAAACTATATATACTTCTTTATTATCGTCAACTACTTGAGCAGAAGCTATTACACCAGTCTTTTTTGTTATATTAGAAGTTTTTACACCAGTACCACCTCTGTTTTGGGTCCTATAATTTTCAAGAGGGGTTACTTTTCCATAGCCATTTTTACTTATTACTAGCAAGCGGGATTCAGGTTTCCCAACATTCATTGCAATTACTTTATCTTTTTCACGTAATTTCATTCCTCTAACTCCCCCAGCTCCTCTATGATGTGAAGTTAAGGCTTTTACAGAAAATCTGATTGACATCCCTTGTTCTGAAACCATAATTAAGTCATTGTTATTTTGAGCTAATCTTGCTGATACTAGTTCATCTTTTGGTTTAAGACTAATAATAATTAACCCAGATAATCTTATCGAAGAAATTTCTTGTAAAGGTACTTTTTCTATTCGTCCGGATCGAGTACCCATAATCAGATAAGTATCTTCTTGCTTTAAGTCTTTTACTTCAAAAACAGCGCGGACTGTTTCTTTATCTTTTAATGCAATAACATTTGCTATTGGTACACCTCGTGTATTTCTAGTTGCATCAGCACGTAATTCATATGAAGTAAGAGATAAAACTCTTCCGGTATTTGTGAAAAAAAGTAATTTGTCATGTGTGTCTATGACTAATATGTGTTCTACAGGGTCATCATCTTTAATATTCATACCTGTGACCCCTTTACCTCCTCTATGTTGGTTTCTGTATGTGTTAGCAGGTATTCTTTTTATATATCCAGCCTTACTTAGAGTTATAACAATTTGTTCATGAGGTTCAAGATCACTTCTCTCAAAATCATGGGCTTCATAACTAATATCTGTGAGTCTTTTACCGCCAAATTTCTTTTTTAATTCTAATGTTTCATCTTTAATTTCATCTAGTATTTTGTAGACATCTCCTAGTAGTTCTTCAAGCCATTTGATTGTTACTTGTAACTCTTTATATTCATTTTCTAGACGTTCTCTTTCCAATGCCGCTATTCTTCTTAATTGCATTTCAAGGATTGCTTGGCATTGTTTTTCATCTAATCCAAATCGGGTTATCAATCCATTTCTGGCTTCTTCAGAATCTTTAGATCCTCTAATCAATTGAATTACTTCATCTAAATTACTAATTGCAATTCTTAAACCTGCCAATATATGGGCTCTTTCACGAGCTTTAGTTAACTCAAATTCTGATCTTCGTTTAATTATTTCTTTTCTATATTCTAAATAATGTTCTAGGATTAATTTTAAGTTAACAACTTGAGGGATACCTTTTACTATAGCTAGCATATTTGCAGAAAAAGATGATTGAAGGGCTGTATATTTAAATAAATTATTTTGAACTACGAGAGGCTGCGAACCTGAACGTAGCTCTAATACAACTCGCATTCCGTTTCTATCAGATTCATCTCTTATTTCACTTATCCCTTCAATACGTTTTGATTTAGAATGTTCTGCAATTCTCTCAACTAATGAAGATTTATTTACTTGAAACGGTAATTCAGATATTATTATTTTATAACGACCATTTTTAAGCTCTTCAATTTCTGATTTGCCTCTAACGATTATTTGACCCTTACCATGCATATACGTATTGATTATTCCTTCTGTGCCCATAATTGTTCCCCCAGTAGGAAAATCAGGGCCACGCACTGATTTTATCAATTCTTCTATTTCAACATCTGGGTCTTCTATTAATTTTATTACAGCATTACACACTTCAGAAAGGTTATGAGGTGGAATATTTGTTGCCATTCCAACTGCTATTCCAGATGCACCATTAACAAGTAAATTAGGGAGTCTTGCAGGGATTACGACTGGCTCCTTTAGAGAACCATCAAAATTGTCTATAAAGTCAACTGTGTTTTGTTCTAAGTTAACTAGCATTTCTTCAGCTACTTGACTTAATCTAGCTTCTGTATACCTCATTGCAGCTGCAGAGTCACCGTCGACGCTTCCGAAATTACCTTGTCCATCAACTAATGGCATTCTTAATGAAAATGGTTGAGCCATTCTTACCATTGCCTCATAGACTGCACTATCACCATGAGGATGGTATTTTCCCAGAACTTCACCGACTAATCGAGCACTTTTTTTATGAGATGATGGGCGGCGCATTCCAAGGTCGTGCATAGCATATAGAATTCTACGTTGAACAGGTTTAAGGCCGTCCCTTATATCAGGCAATGCTCTAGAAACAATTACGCTCATTGCATAATCAAGATAAGATGCTTGCATTTCTTGTTCTATAGGAGTGTCTTTTATAAATCCAAAATCAGTTTTAGAGTCTACCATTGATAATCCTCTAGTTTTTGGTGAATTAAAATTAGATATAATTGTACCACTATAAACTGTGTCTATACAGTCCTAATGTACTCTATTTTGTGCTTTTTTACATGCTTTGATAAATGATGTGAATAACTTGTCAAAATGAGGAGGTATTTCACCCCTACGTTCTGGATTGAATTGTACAGCAATTATGAAAACATCTTCTGGGCTTTCTATAGCTTCTATAATTCCATCGTCTAAAGAATATGCCGATGCAATTAAATTTGAAGATTTTTGTGCTTCAGTAATACTATATGAGTGTCTACTGTTTACTCTTACAAATCCTCCTGAGCCTAGGATTGAAGCTAATTTACTTCCTGGAGAAATAAATATTCGGTGGTAAGAAGATTCAATTTTATTATTTGTTGAATGAATAGGTGTTGGTATTGGATTTAGTCCATTCAAGCATGAGTTTAGTATACTTAAAGCATATCCAGTGCATAATATAGGAATATTTGCCTCTATACATTCGAGCAGGAGTTTTTTTAACTTTAATTCATAAGAATTATTATTAGTGGTTTTAAAGTCATATATAAATAAAATTCCATTAATCAATTTAAGTTTATTTGAATAATTTAAATCAGAGTCAATTTTTATAGGGATGATATTTGACTTGTTTTTTTGTAGATAATCATTAATTAAATTGTTTTTGTTGTCTGATATTTGAATTAATCCAATATTTGGATTTTTGTTAGAATATTGTTTATCCAATGCTTTTATCCGGGTTTTTAAATTTTATTTCTATTTTATCTCCGACCTTTATTGTTCCTCCATATTGAACAAATGCTAAAGTACCCCGTTGTCCTTCAAGGTCTTTCATTAAACCAGGTCGGATTTCATCCATTCTAGGACATGGATCACAAGGACCAGCAACGCTTAGAATGACAGAATCTCCAATATGGATTTCTTGATTTTCTTTAAGATTATTTATGTTGACGCCTTCGGTAGTAATGTTTTCCTTGATAATTCCAGTTTCTAAATTAAAAGAATTTAAAGTTTCTATGTCCATTAATACAATTTGCCTGTGTTTTCTATTGTCTTCACTAGTAGAGTGTATGTCTTTATCTATTCCAAGATTTACTATTAATTTAGCTTGAGCTACTTTTTTCATTGGGCTTCTATGGGATGTGCAAATTTGTACAGATAACACTTTAGGCAATTAATTACTCCATTAAATCCATTCAATAAATTCATATTAATGTATACTTTTTGTATAAATTTCTCAAGACAAAAAGTCTAGGCTAGAATGATATAATTATTTTTGTATAAATTCAATGTGTTAATTGAGGTGTTAATTTGACTAGTGAAATTTTAGGTGAGGGTGATTTTCAATATAAGGTTATAGATTCATGGGCTAAATTACCGGAGGATATTTTTTGGAGAGAAGTAGCTTCGGTAGCTATAGATTCAAATGGAAATGTATATGTTTTTAATAGAGGTAACCATCCTATGATTGTATTCGATAAAGATGGTGAATTCTTGAATTCTTGGGGGGAAGGTTTATTTGTTAGGCCTCATGGTCTAACTCTTGGTCCAGATAATTCATTGTTTTGTATAGATGATGGCGATCATACTGTTAGGAAATGTAGCTTAGAAGGGGAAGTTTTATTAACAATCGGCTCTCCTAATTCACCTGCTGCTCCTTATAGCGGTAATCCTTTTAATCGATGTACTGATGTAGCCATAGATCCTAAAACTCATGATATCTATGTGTCTGATGGATATATGAATGCAAAAATACATAAGTATTCTTCAGAAGGCGAATATAAGTTTTCATGGGGGAATCCTGGAACTGATCCTGGAGAATTTAACATACCTCATAATATTGCTATAGACAAAGATAGTTATATATATGTAGCTGATAGAGAAAACCATAGGATACAAATTTTTAATTCCTCTGGAGAATTTCAGAGTCAATGGAATAATTTACACCGCCCATGTGCTTTATATATTTCCCCAGACCAAGAGTTTTATGTTGGTGAAATAGGATGGGGATTATCTGTAAATAGAACTCACCCAAATATTGGTCCTAGAATTTCAGTTTTAGATTCAAAAGGGAATAGGCTAGCTAGAATTGGTCATCTTGGATGGGGGTTAGGGCAGGGCCAGTTTTTAGCACCACATGGCCTTACTTTAGATGAAGATAAAAATATCTATCTTGGTGAAGTTTCATGGACAAATTTAAAAAGTGTTAATGGTGAAGATCCTGGTCGGGTAAGAAGTTTTCAAAAACTAGTTAAAATTTAGCATATATAAAAATTAAATATTACTTAAAAAGAAATGGTCAAAATATGAGTTTTTATTCTGGTTCTAAAAATAATTTTTGCGTAAAAAGAATGCAAGAAGCTGCATGTATCTTTTATGATGAACTAGATTCAACAGCCAAAACTAAAGCTGTTTTTCATTTTCTAGATGGAGAGAGGATGTTTTGGTATTATCCTCCATTAAATAGACATGGATTACCTTTAAGGGATATGTCTGAAAAACTTAGAAAATTAGCTTTCAATCTTCTTGAAACTGGTCTTAGTTCTCAAGCTTTTCATCAAACTTTGCAAATAATAGAAAATGAATTAATTTTAAAAGAATTAGAAGCGCGCCAAGATATTAAAACTTTTGTTAGAGACCCTGAACTCTATTATTTTAGTATTTTTGGGAACCCTAAGAAGAAAGATCTTTGGGGATGGAGAGTTGAAGGGCACCATGTATCTATTCATTTTAGTATATGGTCTGAAAAAATAATTTCAGTTACTCCATTATTTTTAGGAGCAAATCCGGCTGAAGTTAAAGATGGAGATAAAGCAGGCCTTCGTATTTTAAAGAACAGAGAAGATCTTGCTTTTGAATTAATTAATAGTATGAGTAAGCATCAACTTGAATCTGCAATAATATACAAGAATACACCTAAGGATATCATTACTTATAATAGCTCCAAAGTATCTGTTCCTGTTGTTGAAGGTATTTCTTGGGATGAATTAAAAATATCTCAGCGAGAATTATTGAAATCTTTAATTGTTGAATATGTTACTCAAGTTACCCCAGAATTAGCAAAATCTAAATTAGATTACTTAGCAACCAACACTTTAAGAAGTGTTAAATTTGGCTGGGCAGGTGGTGTACAGTTGGGTGAAGCGTATTATTATAGAATTCATGGAGGTAGTTTATTTATAGAATTAGATAACTATCAGTCTGGAGCTAATCATGTTCATTCTGTTTGGCGAGATATAGAAAACGATTTTGCTCAGGATGTCTTAAGGGAGCATTTACTTACGTATCATGTTTTGTAAAAAAAAGAACTAATTTTTGTTTGATATTATCATCTTGGAATAAGATAAAATTGTAAATGCAAAATATTTAATTTAATGAGTAGGTAAATATTGCAGATTGGATTCGCGGTTTGTGACGAGGTGTAGCTATTTGGTTATGTACAGTGGTGGGTATTATTTGAATTACTGTATATAATGAAGGCAAGTAAGAATAATATAATATATAATCCACAGAAAAAATATGAGTAATAAATATGAAAGAGAAATAGAAGAGATTTTAAATAAATCTAATATAATTCAATTTCAACAACCCCCCAATAAAACAAAAATACAAAATATATTAACCAATATTTTTAAAGTAATTAATCAAGACTTAAGCAAATTAATATTAATAGTATTAGCCATTGCAGTTTCAATGATGTTTATACCATTTTGGGCAATTATTATCTTGATAATTTTGGCCTTGAGTTTTGTTTTTGCAAAGAAAATTTTCCTACAAAACTCATCTCGTAATAATAGAGAAAAGAAATGGAGAGGACAAGTAATAGAAGAAGGAAAAACCCCTTGGTGGAAAAAATTATTTTAATTCTTAATGAAAAATAATGCATATTTTTAAAAATTATCTAAAGCCAATTTACATATCAACTATGTGTATAATTATAACTTTTATATTAGCAATAATATTCAATAATAATGAAAATTCTGATATCGTAAATAGCTTTATTGGAGTGTTATCTAGTAGAACATCTTCTTATATTACTAATATGCATATAGTAGCTGCTATGGGATTTGCTTTTGTAGCAGGAGTAGCTGCAGCATTTAATCCTTGCGGTTTTGTAATGTTGCCTGCTTATATTGGCCTGTATTTACAAATAAATAGAAACCAAAAAATATCAAAGAAATTATTAAATGCATTAACTATAAGCTTAAGCATGACAATGGGTTTTACAATATTATTTGCATTATTTGCTTTTATTGTTGGGTTAGGTGCGAAAACTATCCTTTATTCTATTCTTCCGTGGATGGGAATATTAATCGGAATTTTACTTATAATATTAGGTTCATGGCTGTTGTCTGGAAATAATTTTTATACAAATATCTTGCATAATATTGGGCAAAAAGCAAATATTAAAAATGAAGACAATATAAAAACTTATTTTATGTTTGGATTTAGTTACGGGATAGTTTCTTTAAGCTGCACGTTCCCGATTTTTTTAGCAGTTATAGGGACTACATTGAGCTCAGATACACTAATTAACAAAATTACTCAATTTATACTTTATTCTGCAGGTATGGGTTTGGTAGTAATTATAATTACGTTTTCAATGACTATTATTAAAATAGATCTAAACAAGAAATTACAAATTTTATCTATTTATATAAATAAAATTAGTACGTGGTTAATCATTGTTGCCGGATGCTATATTATATATTATTGGCTAACTTACGGTGAATTAATGTTAAAAATTAAATTTCCTTAAAAATTTAAACGATTTCATTTTTAACATAATTTTTAAGGATACCAATTCCGTCTATTTCAACTTCAACAATATCTCCACTCTTAATATCTCCTGGACTACCAGGAGTTCCTGTCATAATTACATCGCCAGGGTTCAAAGTAATTGCACTGCTAATAAATTCAATTATACTTGGTACATTATGTATCAAGTCCGATGTATTTTGATCTTGAACAACTTTACCATTTATTCTACATTGTAATCCTAGATTATCATGCTGTAGTCCTGAAACAATATATGGGCCTATAGGTGCAAAAGTATCAGAAGATTTAGCTCTCCACCACTGCAAATCATTTTTTTGCCATGGGCGAACGCTAACATCATTCCCGCATGTAAACCCTAGTACATAATCCATAGCATTATTTTTTGTAACCCTTCTACAAGATTTACCAATTACTACTGCTAATTCAGCTTCAGGCTGAATACTTAATGATTGGTTCAATACTTCAGTTGGAATGATTATAGAATCTTCTGGACCAATAAGAGATGTGGGAACTTTATAAAAAGCTTCTGGAACTTCAGGTGCGGAGCGTCCATCTAAATGGCTACTATAATTTAAACCAATTGCAATTATTTTACTTGGGGATACAGGGGATATTATCTTTACTTCTGAAAGTTTAGTCTGTATTCCTGTTAAATTGTATTTATCAAAAGGATAAGAAGAAATTTCTTTGATTGTATCTTCATCTAAAATGCCATAAGAAATTGAATTCCCTGATTTATATCTGATATATTTAATCATGTGACACCTCCATATTTATTAAGCTTAACTATATATATGTTTGTTAAATCATGTTTTTATATTGATTTAAAATCAATTAAAGGAATATGATATATATGTTCTAAATCAATTCAACCATTATAGGACAAGTTTGCAAATACTTAAATATAGAAAGTTTAAAAATGCAAATAAATAATAATATTCCTTCTTACAATTCTGAAACATCTGAATCAGCCATAATAGCTTATAATATTAATAAAAATTTTGGAAGATCTATTGCTTTAAATAGTATTGATTTAGAAATTAAATGGGGAGAAATATTTGTACTTATTGGTTCAAATGGGTCAGGGAAAAGTACATTAGTAAAAATTCTTTCAATGCTATCAACTCCAGATTCTGGGTCAATAAAGATAGCTGGGATTGATACTAAGAAAAATTCAAAATATTTGCATTACATCACAGGTACAATGACACATAATACTTTTTTGTATGAACAGTTATCTGGGTTTGAAAATTTAATATTTACAGCAAAATTGTTTAACTTAAAAAACTATAAAGATAATATTGAAAAAATGGCGAAAAGACTAGAAATATACGAAAAGCTATTTAATCCTATATATACAATGTCTCATGGAACAAAGAAAAAAATAAGTTTAATTAAATCTTTGCTACATCAACCTAATATATTGATTCTTGATGAGCCGGATAGTGGGTTGGATTTAAAATCACAAGAAAATTTAAATAATATTATTTTAGAAGAAAAAAATTTAAATAAAACTATTTTTCTCACTACACATAATATAGATAAAGCAATAGAAATAGGAGACAGAATAGGAATTATAAAAAACGGTAAAATTGTTAATGTTAGTAAAGCTCAAGATATTAATAAAAATTTAATTGAATCATTCTATTCAAAAAGTAAGTAATGTTATGTTCAAATTATTAAATCCAATACTTGCAATAATATGGAAAGATTTAATGATTGAATTACGGTCTAAAGAAATTATCCTTCCTATATTAACTTTTGCTTCTCTAAATTTGATAATATTTAATTTTGCTATTGATACTACAAGAATCGATATTAAATACTTGGCTGCAGGTATTCTTTGGATAGTATTTATATTTACATCAATACTAATATTAGTGAGAAGTTCAAATATTGAAAATCAAAATGGAAATCTTCAGGGATTGCTTTTATCTCCAATAAGCCGAGAAGCTATCTTTTTCAGCAAATTAATTAGCAATTTTATATTTATATCAATAATTGAAATAATAATATTATTAGTATTCATTATTATGTTTAATTTTTCAGATTTTAATATAAGATTTATTCCTATAATAATATTAGGGACACTTGGTATTTTAATTGTCGGGAATGTTTTCACGGTAATAGCTATTAATACAAAATCACAAGAAATCATTCTTTCAGTATTAATGTTTCCAGTAATAACCCCTATATTAATTGCTTCTGTAGAAGGAATTAATTCAATCATAGGTAATAATAATGAATGGCAAACTCAATGGATACCATTACTAATAATTTTTGATGCTGTTTTTTTGATTATTTCACCTTTTGCTTTCAATTTCGTAGTTGAAGAATAATTTAGTTTAAAACATTGATTTAGTTTTGATATATTCTTAAATAATGAGAATATTTTTAAAATGTAATAGCATATATTATTGACACCTTAATTAATATCTTGATATATTTATTTAAATATTTTCTTTTAAACCTATTAATTATATTTGGGTAATAAATACTTGAAAAAAAATGATTTTGTAATGAGATTTGCCGGAGAAGGTGGACAAGGTGTAGTAACGTCCGCTGAAGGCTTTGCTCAGGCTGCAGCTCAAGAAGGATATTATATCCAAACTTTTGCTACTTTTCCATCTCAAATTATGGGAGGGCCTACATGGACTCAAACAAGAATATCTACTTCTGAAGTTTTGAGTTCTGGAGATGAATTAGATGTATTAGTTGCTTTTAATGAAGAAGCTTACAATATGCATAAAGAATCTGTGAAGACAGATGGGGTTATAATATATAATTCGGGTGATTTCCAAATTGATAATAACATTGGTGGATCTGTAAAAACCCTTGGTATGCCATTTGATGAGTTAGCAAAATCTACTGGCAATACTAGGGCTTCTAATATGGTTGTTATGGGTGCTTTAGCTGATTTAGTTAATATGCCTCAATTAATACTGGAATCTTTTGTAACAAAAAAATTTACTAGAGGACGACCAAATGATGCAGAAATAATTTCCTCTAATATACAAGCATTGTCTCTTGGAAAATCTGAAGTTGAGAAAACTGACTTTCATTTAGAGGAACTCTCTCCGCCTAGGCCGCCTAAATATGAACAAATACTTATTAATGGTAATACAGCGATCAGCCTAGGGGCTTTAGTGGCGGGTCTTGAGGTTTTTATTGGTTACCCTATTTCTCCTGCCACACCTATTCTCTTATGGATGGAGCAAAGATTAATTGGAAAAGGTAAATTTGTACATCAGGCGAGTTCTGAAATCGAATCAATCACAGCTATAATTGGTGCAGGATACTCCGGTAAAAAATCTATGACATCTACTGCTGGTCCTGGATTTTCTTTGATGAGTGAAGGCATAGGATTGGCCTGGATGGCAGAAATACCAATTGTAGTAGTAAATGTTCAAAGAGGTGGTCCTGCAACAGGATTACCTACAAAAACTGAACAATCTGACCTATATGCATCTATGTATCCGGCTCATGGAGATGTAAGTATACCTGTAATAGCTCCTGGTACGGTTGAAGAGTGTTTTTATGCCTCTATAAATGCAATTAATTGGGCAGAACGTTACCAAGGACCTGTAGTTTTATTAAGCGAGATGGCTCTGTCGGAAAGACAAACTAATATTCCTAAGCCAGATATTAAAAAAATAAAAATTGAAAATAGATTAACATACACTGGTGATAAAGGACATAAAAGATATGAGGGAGAAAATGTGTCCCCAATGTCACTCCCAGGACACCCTGGAAGCTATGTTGCAAATGGTAGTGAACATGATGTATGGGGTGATACTACTCATCTTCCTCAACGTCATGTTGAAATGACCAATCGAAGATTTAATAAATTAAAATTATTAGAAAATGAAGAATATGAAAGTATAAATAATAATAATGAAGTTTCTATAATGCCCTGGGGAGGATCTAAAGGACCTGTACAAGAAGCATACGAATTATTAGTTCAAGAAGGATTAGATATTGGATGGTATTACACTATGTTTCTTAACCCAATACCAAAAAAGTTATTGGCTGAATTAAAAGAAAAAAAGTTAATAATTGTTCCTGAACTAAATTATAGAGGACAATGGTCAAGTATCTTAAGGTCATATGGAGTAAATGCAAAATCAATCACACAATATACTGGCTTGCCATTTAAAGTAAACGACTTAGTTCATGAAATCAAACAAAATATAAATTTGGAGTAAATTCAATGAGCGTAAATAATCCTGAATATGATTTTAAATGGTGTCCTGGATGTGGAGATTTCGGTGTTCGAAGAGCATTAGAAAGAAGTTTAGAAGATAGAAGAATAGCAACAGAATTACCAATGGAAAACAATGTTGTTGTTGCAGGTATAGGTTGCTCGGGTAACTTAGTCCACCTTCTTGAAGGAGATAGGCCTTATGGTTTCCATGGAGTACATGGGAGAACTCTACCTGTGGCTATGGGGATAAAAATGGGAAGACCTGAGCTAAATGTTCTTGTTGTAGCCGGTGATGGAGATTTCTTAAGTATTGGAATGGAACATATCGCTCCGCAAGCTGCTAGAAATTTGAATGTAACCGCGGTAATAATGGATAATGCTGTTTATGGGTTGACCAAAGGGCAAAGTTCTCCTACTTCAGAATTCGATATGATAACAAGCTCAACTCCATATGGCAAAAAAGAAGAAAAAATCAACCCTCTAAAATTGTATCTTGAATATGGTGTTTCTTTTGTAGCTTCGATGATTTCCTCTAAGATTAAAGACTTATCGCAAATTATTAATACAGCTATGAATCATAAAGGGTTCTCAATTGTACATGTTCAATCACCTTGTACAACATATAATGATACATATCAATTATTAAAAGGGAATGCAAAACTAGGCATTGCTCCAATAGCTTGGGAAATACCTGAGACACATAATAATTCTGATATTAATGCAGCACATGATATAGCTAGTAAAGGTGGGGTACCTCTAGGTATATTGTATGAAAATAAGACGAGATCTTCTTTTGACGAAAATATTAAAGAACTGTCTAGTAAAGTAAAGCCAAGAAACTTAGATAAAATTATTGGATCATTTTCTATTTAGATCTTTTTTGATATGGTAAATTAACGATTGCTTTACCAATTGTACTTTTTTTACCAGAAGAATTTTCAATCCAAATATCACAATAAACAGTATTTGATTTATTAGAATCAACCTTAATATTTGAAACAATACCAGTAATAGTTAATTCATCTTCAGGAACATCCATTCCTCGATATTGAACAGACAGTTCTAATAAATTTCCATATTCTCCAATCCAGTCTGTAATAAGTTGCCCTAGAAAGGCATTCTTTAATGCTCCATGTATTATTATTCCAGGCAGATCATTTGATTTTGCATAATCTTGATCATAATGTATCTGGTAATAGTCTCCAGAAGCTCCTGCATACATAACAAGTTGTTGTGATGTAGCTTTCTTTTTTAATATAGGTAAGTTCATACCAATTTTAATGTCTTCTAAACAAAGTTGATTTAACATAATCTAAATGATGTCTTTTTTATTTTTTTGGTTCATATGATATACCTGTAGTTCTTTGAGTTGCTACTATTTGATTAAATTGATTTATATATCTTATTTCGTTAACCTGAAAAACCATTTCACCTAAACTTCCATCTTTAGTAAAAAAGTCTATAAATTTCTTTATTACAGTAATTTTATCTCCTATATAAATAGGTTCGAAATATTTCCATTCACTCCCTCCGTCTACTCCGGCTGCAAAAAAAATTTTTTCTTCTGAAGAATCATGAAACATTGAACGTAAAAAAGTAGGGGGAGTAATTATTCCTCTATATCTAGATGTGCGCGCTAGTTTTGGATTAGTAAATATTGGATTATCATCTCCTATAGCTTTAGAAAATTTAAGAACGGCACCTAATTCTACTTCATAGGTAACTGCTTTAGTTTCTGATCCAATATATTCATTTAAGGCTTTTTTTATAGAATCTTCCATTAATTAGATACTTCCCAAAAACATAAATAAGTTTGTATATTTGAAAACTTGAATGTTTATAATAGATTATTAATAATAACAAAATCAATATCAAAAATTAATTAAAAACTAATTAAACATCTACCTTTTTTCATTATAAAACCATATAATTAGCGAATTAGAGACGTAAAATACAAAAACAGTCTCATGAAAGGAGGTAGATCATTGGAATATAGTAAACGGAGGTGTTATAGATAGGTGTTCTCTATAGCACCTCTCAATAGGAGCTTCTCTTTTTAGAGAAGCTCCTAAATTTAACATATACCATTAAACTAATTTGTGAACAGATAAAATATAGTGAATTAAAATGTCTAATTATTTACCATGGATACAATTAATAATTTCAGCATCAATAATATTATTTACATCAAAGTATCTAGTTAAACACGCTGATAATATTGCAATTCAAACTGGTTTGGGGAGGACATTTGTTGGAATAGTCCTTCTAGCTTCAGCAACTTCTTTACCTGAATTAGCTACTGGAATTAATTCAGTGTACGTATTAAATTCTCCCAATTTAGCTGCTGGTGATGTGTTTGGAAGTAATATATTTAATTTACTAATAATTGTTATATTAGATATTTACTCTGGTAACCGTTCTTTTCTGGGTAATATTAAGCATATTTCTTGGATACTGCCTGTTTTAAGTATTATCGCTATATCAATAGTAATAATTGCTTTATGGGATCCAAATCAAATGAAAATAAATTTTGGTAGTGTTGGATTATTATCATATGTAGTATTTATGTTTTTTATAGTATCAATGTTTATAATTTATAAACAAAGTCAAAACTCAAATGAATCATTTGAGGACTCTGAAAAAGTATTAAATCATAATCAATCCGTAAAACACAGCCTAATCATTTATGTTTTAAGTGCATCTATTATTATTATTAGTGCTGTGTTTTTATCTGTTGCAGGAGAAAAAATAGCCGATGTTATGTTATGGCAAGAAAGTTTTGTAGGAACACAGTTACTAGCTTTAAGTACTTCACTTCCTGAATTAGCAACATCTTTAGCTGCATTAAGATTAAGAGCGCCTGAATTAGCAATTACTAACCTAATAGGCAGTAATTTATTTAATACAGGGATAGTATTATTTCTTGATGATATTTTTCACACTTCAAGACCAATATGGCAAGATTTATCTCAAGTACATATTTTTAATGCTTTTATAGCTATATTAATGACTTTTGTTATACTTTGTACTATTCAAATCAAACCAAAACGAAAAATATTTAAATTAATAGGTTTGGAAAGTATTATACTAATAATATTATATTTGATATCAGTAACATATACTTTTCAGAATGGATAAATTAATTATAGATTTATAAGATATGATCTTAATAAATCTATAGTATTTATTGACATCCTTAACCTATCTGGATTTCCTCTGCCTGCATATGGAAAAGTTTTAGTTATATAATTTTTACCATCAAATATAGATATATATGTATAACCAGAATCCAAATTCTGGATTTTCCCATCTGATTTAACTATAGCATGTACCGCCAAGCCAATTTTACTTCCAGAAGATACTCTTATCGCATTTGAAAGTTTTTTTGTTAACTCTAAAGGTGAATTAATAAGATCAGTTATATTATCATTAGGATAAATGTCAGATAGGAATTTTTTAAGTGAATCATTTTCATTAATTACTATTCCTTTAAGAAAAGATTTCGCACCTAAACTAAATAATTGGTCCATTAATAGTCCTGAAGTTACATCTTCATAAACTCCAATAGTAAGGTTTTTATTATGCAATAAATTTGTAACAATACTATTAATTGTGTCATGATCTATACCAAAAATATGTTTACCCAGGAGTTTACGCACTTCATTTTCTACGGAATCTATTAATTTATTTGCTTCATTAGTATTTTGAGCCTTTGCTGCAATTCGAATATCAACTTGACCAGGATGCGCCAGTACTCCTACGGTAGGATTATTGCTATTAGCAATTAGGTGCCCAATTTTATCGTCTACATTACTTTCACCTATTCCTGAAAGTTTTAATACTCTATAAATAATTGTTTCAGACAAATTAAACTTTTTAGTTATATAAGGAATGAGTTTATTATCAAATAACCACTTCATTTCAAATGGAACACCAGGTAAGCAAATTACAACACCTCTATCATCTTCTACTATAAAAGAAGGGGCTGTACCATTTGGATTGTCAACAATAATGGATCCCTCAGGTATATAAGCTTGGCGCTCATTATTCGAAGTTAAAATTAAACCTCGTTTGTGAAACCTCTCCTTAAGTTCGTTAGTTAATTTTTCGCTCTTAATTAACTTCTTTTTAGTAACTTTTGCAACTACATTTCGAGTGATATCATCTTGAGTTGGACCAATCCCTCCACCTGTAATCACTAAATCAGATCGATCTAAAGCATTGTTAATAACTTCATGCATTCTATCAAAATTATCACCAACTGTAGATTGATAAAAAAGATCAACTCCTAAACTAGACAATCTATCAGACATCCAAGCAGAATTGGTGTCAACAATTTGGCCTAATAAAAGTTCTGATCCAATTGAAACTATTTCAGCACTAGGCATAATACACTCCGTAAATTCTTATTAAGATATACTAAATGGGAGAAATATCATTACTTTTCCAACGATTAATGGCAGATTGGCCTCTAGGACTTACTACTCCTTTAATTTTTACATTAATTAAAGACGGTAAACCTGATGACAATGCTCTTTCAATTGCTCCTGGAAATTGGTCAATATCATCGATTAATTCTCCATAACCACCTAATCCTTTAACAACTTCATGATATTTTGTAGGTAGTAATTTTGTAGCAACCATTTTGCCAAATACACCTAATTGTATTTGCTTATCTATCCCCCACGCAGAATCATTTCCTAGTATCATAATTACAGGAATATTATGTCTTACAGCTGTATCAAATTCCATTCCATTAAATCCAAATGCACCATCTCCATTAAATATAAATACTCTTCTATCTGGATTTGCCAATTTAGCAGCTATTCCAGTTGGTAAAGCTGTACCTAGCATACCTAAAGTAGGAACATACCACCACCTATTAGGTAAATAAGCAGGTAAATAGGCTCTACCAAAATGGCAAAAATCACCTCCGTCAAATACCAAACAATCTTCTGGTTTAATTATGCTTTTCATATGTTTAAAAATTTCCATTGCATGGATAGCATTGTCATTTTTAAATGATAATGAACTTAATTCGTTAAATTGGTCTACTCTTTCATTTTGTAATTCTTCTAACCATTTATTATTTCCCCATTTATATTTTAATGATTCATCATACATTTGAGATAGTATTCCACCGATATCTCCAGATGCTCCAAGAAAAACACCTCTATTTTTTCCGATTTCATTTTCAGAAGTATCAATCTGTATTAATTTAGCTGATTCGGCAATGACTGGAGGCATACCATATCCAAGTGTTAAATCTTGTTTAGTTCCAATTAAAATTACTAAATCTGAATCTTTAATCTTTTTAGTCGCTTTGTTTAAAGCACTATCATAAAATCCAACAGAGTACGTGTACTCATCTGAAATAATCCCTCGAGCATTTCCCTGAGTAAAAGTAGGGATTTTAGTAACATTAAGAAAATTTCTAAGCTTATTTTTTATATTAAAAGGATCACATCCATTACCTATTATTATTATAGGCTTATAAGATTTATTTAAAACACTAATAATTTTTACAATTTGACTTTGACTCATAACAGATTCAGATTGATTCCGATATTCATTTGGATTATAAAAAGTAATATTTTCTATATTAACTTTTTGTTCTTGAATATCTACTGGAATAGTTAAATGAACCGGCCCTCTACGTCCACTAAATGCAATTCTTAAAGCTTTAGCAATCATGTCAGGAATTCTTGAAGCATCATAAATCATCCATGCAGCTTTAGTAGTAGGTTTAGCCATACCTATCTGGTCAATTTCTTGCATAGAACCCTTCTCAGATTCACTTAATTCTGCAGACCCACTTATAGATAACATTGGACTTTCTGCATGCATAGCATTTGCTAATCCAGGTATAGCATTTGCAAAACCAGGCGTAGTGTAAATTGCAACTCCTAGTTTACCCGTAATTCTGCTCCAAGAATCAGCCATGTGTACAGCTGCTTGTTCATGCCTAGTATCTAATATATTGAAACCATAATCTGAGAGAATATCTAGAGTTGGCAATACATGGTCTCCAGCTAGAGTGAATACTTGATCTACTCCTTCAATTTCTAATGATTTTGCAATTAATTCAGCACCAGAAATGTAATTCTGCTTTTGCATGATTGCTCCTCTATAGTTAAACTAGATAATTATTAATATAGCTTAAGATAAAATAATTTTTTTTTATATAATTTAAGAACGTATTATATGAAATTTCAAGTGAAATTTGAGAATGATATAATAATATTCTATGATTTCAATTGGAGACAAATAAAAATGAAGATACTTGTAACTGGTTGTGCAGGATTTATTGGAAATAAAGTTTGTGAAATTCTATTAAATAAAGGAAACCTAGTATTTGGTATAGATAATTTAAATTCTTCATATGATATAAGTTTAAAAAAATATCGATTAAATAATTTAGTTTCAAATACAAATTTTAAATTTTTCGAATTAGATATTTCTGATTATCAATCAATAGAAAAAACTGTTTTTAATCAAATAGGAAATGATGTATTTGAAGTAATAATTAATTTAGCTGCACGAGCTGGAGTAAGGCAAAGCGTAGAAAATCCTTGGACTTACTACCAAAGTAATACTATTGGAACATTAAATTTATTAGAATTATGCAAAAAATGGAGTATTCCAAAGTTTGTACTTGCATCAACTTCAAGCTTATATGGATTAAATAAAAATATGCCTTTTTTAGAAAATATTAATACTGACGAAGTTTTGTCACCATATGCTGCTTCCAAAAAGGCATGTGAAACACTAGCTTATACATATCATTATCTCCATAAAATAGATATTTCAATCTTAAGATTTTTCACAGTGTATGGTCCAGCAGGAAGGCCTGATATGAGTATTTTCAAATTTATTAAAGCTATTGATGAAGAAAAACCTATTACTATATTCGGTGACGGAAAACAAAGTAGAGATTTCACTTACGTCGAAGATATTGCAAAAGGGACTATAGCATCTATTATTCCTCTTGGTTATCAAATAGTTAATTTGGGAAATGATAACCCCATAATATTATCTAAAATCGTAAAATTAATCGAGAATTATTTAAACAAGAAAGCAATTATTAATTTTACACCTGCACATGCTGCAGATGTAAAGCACACATGGGCTAATATTGAAAAAGCCAAAAATATTCTTAAATGGCAACCATCAATTTCTATTGAAGAAGGTATTAAAAGAACAGTAGATTGGTATTCTGAAAACAAAACCTGGTTGTCGGGTATCAAATAATTATAATAATGTATCCAGAAATTCTAATAAAAGAATCAAAAAAACTTGGTATAAATTTAAATAATTATCAAATCAATCAATTTCTAATATATTATAAACTTTTAAAAGAATGGAACAAAAAAATAAATTTAACCTCAATTACAGAATTCAAATCCGTTCAAATTAAACATTTTCTAGACTCATTAGCTACTTACAAAATTATACCGTCAAATTTACTTAATGAAGGTTCATTTATTGATATAGGAACAGGAGCAGGGTTTCCAGGAATACCTATTAAAATTGCTTTTCCAGATTTAAAATTAACTCTTGTGGAGTCAATAAAAAAGAAAACATATTTCCTAGAAAATATGTTGAAAACTTTAAACTTAAAATCAACTCGTATAGTCAACGAAAGGGCAGAAAATCTTTCGCATGATATAAATTTCAGAGAGAAATTTGATTTTGTAACTGTTCGAGCAGTTGGTAAGCTTTCTGTCATAAGTGAACTTTGTTTACCTTTTTGTAAAATTGGAGGTGTAGTAATTGCATTAAAGCATCCAAACATACAAGATGAAATTGATAATGCAAGCCATGCTATACAAACACTAGGAGGTGAATTAGGTAATATTAAAGATATAAAACTTACAGATAATAATATAACAAGTTTAATTGAAATAATTAAGAAAAATCAAACTCACAATAAATACCCTAGAAAAGCTGGAACTCCAAAAAAATATCCTTTATAATTTTTTTATAAAATATAAAACCTATTAATTAAATTATATGCATTATATATATAAAAAATCTTACTTGAAAATTAATAATTAACAGGCTAACCTGTATTTAGAAAATAATAACAATAATTCCTAGTAAGCTAAACGGAAGTAAAAATGAACAAGATAAACAATCTAAAAAAAATGAGTTCTGTTGTCAGCGAAGGACCAAGTAGAGCTGCGGCAAGAGCAATGTTAAGAGCTACTGGTTTAACTGATGAAGACATGGGGAAGCCATTTGTTAGCGTTGCAAATTTAGCTAGCGATGTGACTCCCTGTAATATTCATTTAGATAGACTATCTCATAAAGTTAAAGATGGATTAAGAGATGCAGGAGCTGTTCCATTTCTTTTTGGAACAATAACAATAAGTGATGGTATTTCAATGGGAACTGAAGGTATGAAAGCATCTTTAGTAAGTCGAGAAGTAATTGCTGATTCTATAGAAACTGTTGTATTTGGAGAGAGTATGGATGGGGTGATTGCTGTTGCAGCATGTGACAAGAATATGCCTGGGACTTTAATGGCTATGGCTAGATTGAATTTGCCTTCAATATTTGTTTACGGAGGGGCTATCTTGCCAGGACAATATAAAGGTAAAGATATAAATGTTCAAGATATGTTTGAAGCTATTGGAACTTATTCACAAGGGAAACTATCATTAGAAGAATTGATTGCTATGGAAAAAGTAGCTTGCCCTGGAGAAGGAGCTTGTGCTGGCATGTTTACTGCTAACACAATGGCTGCAGCAATTGAAGCTATGGGAATGTCAACACCTGGAAGCTCTTCTATACCAGCAATTGATCCACGTAATGAAGAAGTAGCATTTGAATCTGGACATTTATTATTTAATTTACTTAAAAAAGATATTAAAGCTAGAGATATAATAACTCGAGAATCTTTAGAAAATGCAATAACTGTAGTATTGGCTATGGGAGGATCAACGAATGCTGTATTACATTTACTAGCAATTGCTCATGAAGCTAGCGTGCCTTTAACGATTGATGATTTTGACAGACTTAGCAGGCGAACACCATACCTAACAGATTTAAGGCCATCAGGTAAGTATGTTATGGCTGATATGGATAAAGTAGGAGGAGTTCCAACTATAATGAAAGAATTGTTAAATAAAGGATTATTAAATGGAGATGCCTTAACTGTAACTGGTAAAACCATATCAGAAAATTTAGCTAAATTTAGCTCTACTCCTGATAATCAAGTGATTCATCCAATATCTTCTCCTAGAAGCCCGACAGGAGGATTGATAATTCTTAAAGGAAATTTAGCACCTGAAGGTGCAGTATTAAAAGTATCCGGATCAAAAAGTTTAAACCATACAGGCCCAGCTCGAGTATTTGACGGTGAAAGAGCTGCATTTGAAGCAGTTACAACAGGTCAAATAAAAGATGGAGACGTTGTGGTAATCAGATATGAAGGGCCCAAAGGTGGTCCTGGAATGCAAGAGATGCTAGCAGTTACTGGTGCTATAATGGGACAAGATATTAAAAATAATATTCTTCTTATGACTGATGGAAGATTTTCAGGAGCATCGCATGGACCTATGATAGGGCATGTCGCCCCTGAGGCTGCAGTAGGAGGGCCAATAGCTATGATTCATGAAGGAGATATAATAACTATGGATGTAGAATCAAGGATCTTAAATGTTAATATAACTGATGAAGAACTTAATGAACGTAAAAAACATTGGACTTCTCCTGAACCAAAATATACACATGGAGTAATGGCAAAATATGCTAAATTAGTTACGTCAGCATCACAAGGAGCAGTTACTACATAATAAATTTATATGTAGTCCTAGGGTGCCTTCTCGAATTTTTAATTTTCTTAATTTTATCTATTTCTTTTAAAAAAAAATATTTGAAATAAATTCTTTTAATTGAGAGTACATAATTGATATGATATATTAAAAAATAGATAAATAAATAATTAAGAAAATTAAAGATTTGATTAATATTAAAAAATTCATTTCGAGTACTTTATTTTTGATATCTTCTTTGATATTTCTTTTAAATATATACTTGATTTTTATTTGGGTACCTACTGAGCTAAATCAAGGTATAGCTCAAAGGATTTTTTATTTTCATGTTCCTATAGGTTGGTTAGGAATGATATCTATAGTTGTAGTTGCCATTGCAAGTTTTACTCATTTAATAACTAAGAATGAAAAATGGGATAATTTAGCATATTCTTCTGCAGAATTAGGTATAATATTTGCATCTCTTATATTAGTTACAGGTAGTATATGGGCAAAACCAATATGGGGCGTATGGTGGACTTGGGACCCTAAGCTAACTACTACTTTAATTCTATGGTTTTTTTACTTAGGATACTTAATGGTTAGATCATATTCCCCAATAGGTATTCAAAGTAAACAATATAGCTCTGTAATAGCATTAATAGGTGCTATTGATGCACCAATTATATATATGGCAAGTGTTTGGTGGCGATCAGCTCATCCAAACCCAAATATTCCTACGGACTTAGATAATAAAATGCTAATAACATTTTTAATTTCATTAATATCATTTACAATATTATATGTATATATACTTAATAAAAGATATAATTTAAAAAAAATTGAAAGTAAAATCGATGCAATATATAGAACAATTAACTAAAAAATCTTTTTTAAAAATGCTTATAGCTGCATTAATAATTGGGTTTATGTTCTTTTTCACACAAGATGTAATATTTTCTAATTATTCTACAAATATTACTAATGAATTTTACAAAGTCACTGATACCCATAAACAAGAAACAAGTTCAAATCTTATATATCTATTCGCTGTCTTTTTTATTACCTGGGTAGCATTTTTCGGATATTTATTTTTTCTATCCAAAAAACAACAAGATATTATGCGTGATGTTAAAGAACTAGAAAACATACTTTCTCAAGATAAATCTAAAAATATTTAAATATTCAATAGTGTGAAAAATTGAGCGAATTACAGAATATTAATGACAATATTATAATTAATAATAAGTATAAAATAATTATAAGCGCCTTGGTATTAATTGGAGCTTTATTTTATTTGATTTATTTAGCATTTAATAGTGCCACTATTTATTACTATACTGTAGGAGAAGCAAATCAATTAACTGACAATATAAAATCTGAAAGAATGTTACGAATTAGCGGGACATTACAACCAGACACTTTTTCAAGAGATAAGGATTCTACAACTTCTTATTTTGTGCTTACAGATGGACAAGAAACATTAAAGGCTTATCATAGTGGAATAATTCCTGATTTATTTTTCAATGAACACTCTGAAATAATCCTTGAAGGAAGATATGATAGCAATAAAAATTTCCATAGTAATAATATAATTGTTAAATGTCCGTCAAAATATTCAGCTATAGAAAAAGAAGAAATACAAGCTTATTAATTTGTTTATGATCACATATTAATTTTTATCTTTCGAATAGTAGATATAACTATTACTCCCATAATAATTACTGCGAATGCTAAAATAGCAGGCATGATCCATGAATACTTATCAAAAAAACTAACTTTATCTAGGAAGAATGTGTTTTTTTGTTCAATCCCTAACTTAGCTTGATAAGAATTACTTGTGTCAATGCGTTCAAGAAAGTACTTAATATCATATGAAACTTTTTTCCCATTTAGATTGCCATAATAAACACTATATAAGTTATCTAAATCAGCTTCAAATATCAGGCTTCTATCTGTTCCCGTAATGTTATATCCTATTATATTAAGAGGAAGGTCATCTTCATTATAAATAACTATTTCTATATATCTATTTTCAATCTCCGGGTATTCTATTATATTATCGAGAATTAAAGATTCACCATCTGAAAAAGAAAATATAGGTTGATTATTAACAATTTTTTCCCAGTTTCTTTTATCTTTACTAGCTCTAACATCAACAAATCTATAAAAATTTTCACTGTCAATATTAATTAAAGCTTTAGAAGTAGGAATACCTTCAAAGCCTAAATCCAAAGATAAAGTTGTTAATGATAAACTTTGATTATTAATAACTTTAGAGTTTAAAATATCCCATGCAGTTTCTTCAGCAATAATTTCTTTAGAAAATAAAACTTCAACATCTTTAATTAACAACTCCCTTTTACTATCATCATTTATAGTAATACGTAAAAATTGCGACTTAGAATCTATATATTTTATTGCTGTGTTGCGAAAAGAAAATTCAGGGCTTGTGAAATCAGATATTTCTCCAGATCCAATTTTTTTCCATTGATTTTTATCATTACTTGATTCTATTGAAACTTTACGTTTGAAATTTTCAGATAAAATAATTACATTAACTTGATTATGAATTGGAGCTGATTTTCCTAAATCCAATAGTACTCTATTAAATTGATTTTGTGAAAAACTATTTTCTAATATTTCATTTTTTAAATATGTTTCATTAATCGATCCAGACTTCACCTGGATACTATAAGGTAACTCGTGTTCATTATCTGTTACTATTCTTAAATCTTTCAAATCAGTATGAGCTTTTTCATATATTTCCGAATCAATTTTTATTTCAATTATATTATTGTATAAATTACTTTTATCAATATATATATTCTTATAATAAGGCCACTGGTTTAAAAAAAAATCCGCACGTAAAAAATTTATGTTTAATAATAATATTAAGAATACAAAAATAGAACTTATAAAAAAGATACCAAAATTTCTTGATAGAATATTATTTGTTCTCAAATAAGAAACCTTTTTATTAATTTACTATATCTTTGGTACATAAATCCTCCAATAATTAATATCGCACCTAAAATCAGGAATGCTGATACTCTATATATTTGATCAAGTGAAAAAATATCATAAAAAAATAATTTTACTATAGGTATTGCCAAAACTATCAGCCCTCCAATTCTTGCAAACTTAAATTCTTTAATAACTCCAATAAACAATGCAATGCCTCCATATGAAGCCCAAAATATACTAACACTAAGGCTACTTAATTTTTTATCTTGTATAAAATCTAATATTTCTAGACTAAACATTATTAAAGTAAGAAAATTAGCAATTACTACAAGAGAGGGTAATATTTTTTTAATTTCAAAGTTGTCAGATATTTTTAATTTGTTAATAAACAATAAAAATACAGAACAATATAAAGATATAATAATAGAGATAAAGGCAAGAAATCTATGATTTAAAATAAGCTGAAAATCTTTATTAATAATATCAAAGTTAATTAAATTAAAAATAGAAATACCTAACAATAAATACGCAAACCATCTAAATTCAATGAAGTTAAATTTAAATGATATCCAAATTAAAAATAAACTTAATATACTCGAAGTAACTAATATCCAAGTGTTTTCAAACTGTATATAAATAGCAATAGTAAGTAAAACATTAGCAAAACTAAAAAATATTGAATGCAATCCCAATCCGCGCCCATATTTATCTAAAAATTTTTCTCTATCTAAGATATAAATAGAAGACTTGTTTATAATCCAACCAGATATAATAGTAGAAGCTATTATTAGTAGATATTCGATAGTATATACATTCCATATCGGAGTAATTTTTAGACTTAACAAATCTGGAGTTCTGGTAAATATCACCCAGGCAAAAGTAAGTACAAAAAGGAAATACCCACTAATTCTAAATTCCCAAGATTTTAAAATAAAAGAAAGCCATATGATTAAAGCTCCTTCAATTGACCAGGCCACTCCTAGCCATGCCCCGTCTAATTGTACTGGGATTGCAACCGTAATAAACAATAAAGCTATTCCAAAATACATCAAGCTTAATTTGGGATTAGATTTTTTAATTTTGAAAATATAATAACCTATACCTGAATATAAAATTGAAATCAATAAAGTAAAAGAACCAATCCAATTTTTAAATTCAGAATCTCTAAAAACCCAATAACTAAGTATTAAGTAAAATATTCCATTAGCGAGCATAGTTGAATAATCTGAAATTCCAGGAACGCGTTTCCATATTATGTGAAACAATAGTCCTACGAAAATAAATATTATAAATATAATTGATAAGTATGATTGAGCTTCCCAGAATGTACTTATTTTACCAAATTCAATATACCAAAATATAAATGCAGTAATAGAAAATACTAAAGCAAGTTTATTAAACCAACTCCAGTTTTTAAATGTAGATAAAGCTAGAACACCTAAATCTAGGATTATTATATAAAAAAGGAATTGAGACTTAAGGCTATTGTAATCGTTATTGTCAGGAGAAATTAAGCTCGAATTACCTGTAGAAATAATAAAAGGAGCTAGAAATGCACCTAGTATGCCTATAGTTGCTAAGCTTGCAGAGTCATGCTTAAGAGCAAGTAAAGATGAAGTGAAGGTAATTAAAAATATGATACCTACAGTTATATATAATCCAAGCATACTATATATAGCAAATGCTGCAAATATTGAAATATATAGTATACCGATGCCTCCACCGAATAATGTCTGAGCATATTTTGGGTAATTTTTATAAAAATACTCTCCCAAACCTATAAAAATTAATCCTGCCAATATTCCAAGGGATACTTGTCCAGTTTCACCTATCCAAGTATTATCAATAGCTAATTTCAAAAAAAATGTAGTGCCTATTAGTACTGCAAAAACACCAATACGTGCTAACCAATTTCCTCCTAAGATTAACTCTAAATTAATTAAATTATTAAATTCTTTTTTATAAGATTCAATTAGATTTTCGGATTTATTAATTTTTTCGGATTTTCTAAGGTCAAGATTTTTTTTTGATGTATCTATTTTAGGAGAAGGAATTTGCTTACTATAATTTGGTTCTTTTATAGTAATTCTGTTTCTAGCTAAAGTTAATCTTAATGATTGCACTTGTTTCTCTAAATTATTAATTCTAGTTATTGAATCTTCAGGGTTAGGTTTTTTTTCTAAATTCTTTGAATAAATAATATTTTCTGAAATACGTCTTCCGCAATTAATACAATAATTGTTATGTTCCTGGTTTTCAGCTTTACATTTATTACAAAACATATTAAATCTCCAAGGCCGTATTAATATCTAAATATTTAAGTCTAATAAGTGATCTGGTGTTTTTTTTGGTAATTTGAATAAATATTTCATTCGGTATCTTATATATATATAAGTGAAATAGTATAGGATAATTCATCTTTTCCGAGGCTATCATAGAATAAAATATGAATCAATATATATGAATAATAAAATCTATTATAATATATATAATAATATGTTAAAAAGAATAAAAAATATAAGTCAAAATTTAAATTTAAAAAAAATACCTCCTGGACAATTTGTAACTGATAAATTTCCTGCACTCACTTTCGGTAAAATACCTACTATAAATATAGAAAAATGGGAGTTAAAAATCACTGGAAATATAAAATGTAATTTAACTTTAAGGTGGGGGGATATTAAAAAAATCGAAATGACTAATACTTCATCGCCTTTTCATTGTATTACTCAATGGAGCCGGATGAAAAATGATTGGGAAGGAATTCCATTTAAGCAGATATATGAACTTGCAAAACCTAATCCTGCTGCAATTTATGTGATGTTTCATTCTTATGGAGGATATTCTACTAATTTAGACCTTAAAACTCTATTAGATAAAAATGTAATTTTGGCCCATGCTCATGACGGATTGCCACTTTCAGAGGAACATGGTTATCCATTAAGATTAATAGTTCCACAAAGATATGGGTGGAAAAGTGCAAAATGGATTAATAAAATAGAATTTATGAATGATAATTTACCAGGATTTTGGGAAAGCAGAGGATATCATATGAATGGAGATTATTGGAAAGAAGAACGGTTTTCTTAGTTATTTTAAGATTAATCTATCTTATATGCTGAAGGTTGACATAACGCGTGTCAATGTTTAGTATATAGATAGATTAATAATTTTCAATTAAACTAAATGAAATATTTTACTGATAATTCAGATTACAGAATTAGAATTAGTTTAAATAACTATTTTTCATATAGTTCAGAGATTGAGGGTCCCTCAGAAACTGAATTAGTGGGAGTATATATAATTAGTGTAGCTGCCAGAATGCTAGAAATGCATCCGCAAACTCTTAGGAAATATGAGAGGTTAGGACTGGTAAGGCCTTCTCGAACTGTAGGTATGCTAAGGTTATATTCTGAAGAAGATATTGTAAGATTAGAGCTTATAAAGCATCTGGTAGTTGAATTAGGACTGAATTTAGCTGGAGTTAGAATGACGATAGCTCTTTTTAATAAATTAATAATGTTAAAAAAAGAAATGGAACCGTCAAACAATGTTGAATTAAGAAAATTATTATCCGAAGGAATAGAAGAAATGTTATCTATACTATATGGGAATTCGCAATAAGTTTTCTAGGAGAAACAATTTTATGCCAAAAAAAACTCAAAATAGTCGCGATTCAAAAAAGAATACTAAATCTGAATCTTCTTCTGTAAATACAAATATGGAGAAAGAAATTGAAGAACTAATTAAAGAAAAAGATTCGTATTATTCAATGGCTCAAAGAAGTCAGGCAGATTTAGTAAATTATAAAAAAAGAGCATCTGAAGAAAAAGAAGAGATAAGAAAATCTACAAATTTCTATCTGATTTTAAAAATACTTCCAATAATTGATGATTTAGACCGTGCTATTTCAATAATACCTAATGATTCTATTAAATCTAGTTGGGGAGAAGGATTAATGCTGGTGCAAAGAAATTTTAATTCTACATTAGAATCCCTAGGGGTTAAAAAAATAGATGCAAAAGGACAGAAATTTGATCCACGTGAACATGAAGCGATTTTATATGAAGAAATAGAAAATCTATCAGAAGGAATAATAGTAAATGTCATACGAGAAGGTTATAAATTTAAAGATCAAATTATAAGACCTGCTCAAGTAACCGTATCAAAATCGTCTGACAAGCAAAATGACTTGGCAGAGAATAATAAAAAGGAGGAATAATTTATGTCAAAAGTATTGGGAATTGACCTTGGTACTACAAATTCATGTATGGCAATTATAGAAGCCGGTGAGCCCAGGGTTTTAGAAAATGCAGAGGGAGGTAGAACCACTCCGTCAATGATAGGAGTAAATCCAAGATCAAATGAACGTTATGTTGGAATGACAGCTAAACGACAAGCAATTACAAACCCAGAAAACACAGTGTTTTCTGTGAAAAGACTAATGGGAAGAAAATTTACGGATAAAACTGTAAAGTCAGATGCAAAATTGGTTCCATTTAAAGTAACTAAGCATACTAATGGGGATGCACATGTAAACATGTCTGGTAAATCATACGCTCCACCAGAAGTTTCAGCAATGTTATTACAAAAGCTAAAAAAAGATGCTGAGGAAAAATTAGGAGAAGAAATTAACCAAGCAGTAATAACAGTGCCAGCTTATTTTAATGATAGTCAAAGAAATGCGACTAAAGACGCTGGTCGAATTGCAGGCTTAGAAGTTTTAAGAATAATTAACGAACCTACTGCGGCTTCACTAACATACGGTTTGGAAAAAAAAGGTGAAGAAACTATTGCTGTATATGATCTAGGAGGAGGTACATTTGATATCACTATATTACAGATTAGCCAGGGTGTATTTGAAGTAAAAGCTACAAATGGTGACACACACCTTGGAGGAGATGATTTTGATCAAGTAATAATAGATTGGATTTGTGATGAATTCTTAAAAGACCAAGGAATAGATCTTAAACAAGACAGAATGGCTCTTCAAAGGTTGAGAGAATCTGCAGAAAAAGCCAAAATTGAATTGTCTACATTAATGGAGACTGAGGTAAATTTACCTTTTATCACTGCAGATGCATCAGGACCTAAGCATCTCGTAAATACATTAACTAGGTCGAAATTTGAACAATTGGTAGCTGCATTAATTAAAAGAACTATAACTCCATGTAAACAGGCAATGAAAGATTCCGGGATTTCTTTAGGAGAAATTGATGAAGTGATATTAGTTGGTGGAATGACAAGAATGCCGTCTGTTCAAGAATCTGTGATAAAAATATTTGGAAAAGAACCAAATAAAGGAGTTAATCCTGATGAAGTTGTAGCAATAGGGGCAGCTATACAAGCAGGAGTATTACAAGGAGATGTTCAAGACGTACTTTTATTAGATGTAACTCCTCTTACTTTAGGAATAGAAACTTTAGGAGGAGTATCTACTCCATTAGTGCCAAGAAATACAACTATACCTACAGCAAAAAGTGAAACCTTTACGACTGCAGCTGATAATCAAACAAGCGTTGAAGTACATGTTCTCCAAGGAGAAAGAACAATATCGTCAGAGAATAAATCTATTGGAAGATTCAATTTAGAAGGCATACTATCAGCAACTAGAGGAACTCCTCAAATCGAAGTAACTTTTGACATAGATAGTAATGGGATTTTAAATGTTTCAGCAAAAGATAAAGGTACAGGAAAAGAACAGAAAATTACTATCACTGCTAGCTCTGGATTAGAACAAGATGAAATTGATCGTATGGTTAAAGAATCGGAGGAATACGCTGAAGTTGATAAACAAAAGCGTGAAGAAATTGAAACTCTTAATGCTGCTGATAATCTAGTATATAGTGCAGAAAAAATGATTAAAGATAATGAAGACAAAATACCAGGGGAGCTGAAAACTCAAACAGAAGACAAAATTAAATTATCACGAGAGGCTATTGCTGAAAAAGATTCTGGAAAAATAAAATCATCAATGGAAGAATTGCAAGCAGCAATCCAAAAGGTTGGTGAAATAGTATACAGTCAATCTCAAAACGAACAAGGTGTTGAAAATACAGAAGATGGTCAAGTGAAAAATTCTGATTCTGATTCTGATTCTGATTCTGATTCTGATTCTGATGAAAATACGGTAGATGGTGAATTTAGAGAAGTAAAATAAATCATATATAAAGTACATAATAGATTGGTAAGGTACTTGAAATAATTTTAAGCATCTTACCGATTAATTATGTACTTTCAAAAATCCATATCCTTCATGCTATAATTAATATGTAATATTTTATTTTAGGAGCTGTCATTGATTATTAACCAGGAAGAAATTAAACAAAGCCAGGTTGCTTTAAAGATTGAATTAGAAGAAAAAGACTTAGGAGTCTATGTTCAATTAGGTTATAAAAAAATGGTAAGTAAACTTTCTATACCAGGTTTTCGTAAAGGCAAAGCCCCAATGCATGTTGTAGAAAATTTGGTGACTCGAGAAGGATTGATTAGAGAAGTAATTGACTATTTAGTTCAAGATGTTATTACAAAGGCAATTGATAAGCAATCTTTAGATGCTATTGGATTACCAGATGTTTCAGTTGATAAATTAGATCCAATTACTATTGATGCTATCGTTCCGTTAAAACCTAAGGTAGATTTGGGTGATTATAAATCTTTAAGAGTAGAAAAAAAAGAAGTAGATGTAATACAAGACGATATAGACAATAGATTGACTGATTTAAGTAAGAGCATGGGAGTTTGGGAACCTGTTGATAGGCCTGTTGAAATGGGTGATACTATTACAGCTGATATTAAAGGTGTAGTAAAAGAAAAAGTAATTATTGATCAGCAAGGAGTTACTTTTGCTTTGGATAAGAATATCACTTTTCCGAGTGAGGATTTTTTAAATTATATAGTTGGCCTTGAAAAAAATGAACAAAAAGAATTTGATATAAAAATTAGTGATAATTTTCCAGATAAAGAAATAATAGGTAAAGAATCGAAATTTAATATTAATATATTAGAAATAAAGCACATGGTTTTACCTGAAATAAATGATGGTTTTGCTAAATCTTATGGTGATGGTTTTGATAATCTACAGTCTCTAAATGATAAACTTGAGTCAGATATTATAAAAGAAAAAGAATCACAATATGATCAAGAATATACTGAAGAAATTTTAAATAAATTAATGGACCAAACTAAGATCGAACTTTCACCTGTTTTATTAGAGCATGAAATTAACCATATGATTGGAGAGCAAGAAAGAATGTTGTCTCAAATGGGTATTAAGAAAGAGGATTATCTTCAGTCAATAGGGAAATCTGAAAAAGATGTTCGGATTGAATCATCTAATGGTGCAGAATTGAGATTGAAAAGATCTTTTTCTATGAATAAATTAGCTGAATTAGAGAATGTTGAAGTATCTAAAGAAGAAATTCAAGAGAAAAAGAAATTAATTCAGAATTCAAATAAACAAAAAAAAATACCTCAAAATCAAAAAGATGAAATTGAAAGAATGATTTTATCAGAAAAATCTTTAGATATATTAAAAAATATTAGTCAAGGTAATTACAAGTAATTTCTTGTGCAAGGAGATATTTAAAAAATGATGCAACAGCCAATCGAAAATTTAATTCCTATGGTGGTGGAGACCGGGGCTAGAGGAGAGAGAGCTTATGATATATATTCTCTATTATTAAAAGAAAGAATAATATTTTTAGGTACTCCAATTAATGATCAAGTTGGAAATAATATAATTGCGCAACTTTTATTTCTTGATCGAGAGGATCCTGATAGAGACATAAGTATATACATTAGTAGTCCTGGAGGAGTTATAACCGCAGGTCTTGCAATAATAGATACAATGAATTTAGTTCGACCAAAAATATCTACTATATGTGTTGGTATGGCAGCAAGTATGGGAACAGTCATTTTATCTGCAGGTGCTAAAGGTAAAAGATTTGCTTTACCTAATTCTACTATTCATATGCATCAACCTATGGGAGGTGCTCAAGGCCAAGCTTCAGATATAGAAATACAAGCTAAGGAAATATTAAGATTACAGGAAACTATTAGGAATATGCTTTCGAGAAATTCTGGGCAATCTTATAAGAAAATCGCACAAGATACTGATAGAGATTATTACTTAAGTGCACAACAAGCTAAAGAATATGGTTTAGTAGACCAGCTTTTAGAGCCACCTAAAGTTGCAGAAGCTACAGTCAAAACAACAACTCCGAAAAAAATAACTAAAAAGAAATAAATTTTAATGTCTTCTAATGATAAATCTTTAAATAATTACTTGTGTTCTTTTTGTGCTAAGCCTCAAGGGGATGTTGGTAGATTAATAGCTGGTCCAAATGGAGTATTTATATGTGATGAATGTATATTACTTTGTGATCAAATGATTTCAGAGGATTTAAGTCCTGATATTCAAGAGGATACTTTAGACTCAAAATTAGATTCGTTAACCCCAAAAGATATATTTAAAAAACTTGATGAATATACCATAGGGCAGAACACTGCGAAAAAAATTTTGAGCGTAGGTGTTTATAATCATTATAAGAGGGTATACTCCAAAGTGGATGTACAAGATGTAGAATTACAAAAGTCTAATATATTGTTAGCAGGACCATCTGGTTCAGGTAAGACTTATTTGGCTCAAAATCTAGCAAAGATTTTGGATGTTCCATTTAGTATTGTTGATGCTACATCCCTTACTGAAGCAGGGTATGTTGGTGAAGATGTTGAAAACATACTATTAAGATTAATTCAAGCAGCAGATTATGATATTTCTAAGGCTGAAAAAGGAATTATATATATTGATGAGATAGATAAAATTGCAAGAAAAAGTTCTAACCCATCAATTACTAGAGATGTTTCTGGAGAAGGAGTTCAGCAGGCTTTATTAAAAATAATAGAAGGTTGTTTAGCTAATATACCTCCTCAAGGAGGAAGAAAACATCCGCACCAGGAATTTTTAAATATTCGTACCGACGATATATTATTTATATGTGGTGGAGCATTTGAAGATTTAGGTGAAATAATTGAACGTAGGGTATTTAAAAATTCCCAGTCCATTGGATTTAGTCAAGGATCAATAACCAATAGGCTTAATGGATCTAATAAGAATGATTTATTTAGACATGTTAATTATGATGACCTTTTAAATTATGGATTTATCCCAGAGTTTATTGGAAGATTTCCAATAATTACCAGTTTAAGTCAATTAGGTAGAGAAGATTTAATTAAAGTATTGACTGAACCAAAAAATGCTATTGTTAAGCAATATCAAAAATTGTTTGAAATTGAAAATGTAGAATTGACTTTTAGTAATGCTGCATTAGAATTAATTTCTGAGCAAGCTTTAACTTATAATACTGGCGCAAGAGCTCTTAGATCAATTATAGAGCAATCATTAATAGATGTTATGTATGAATTACCCAGTTTTAAGAACGTTTTAAAATGTAATGTAGATGTTGATGATAGTTCTGTTAATACAAAAGTTACTCTGTTGTCACAAAACGGAGTTAATTTATTTACATATTCTTCTGATCAAAAAACTGCATAGTTATGTATAATAACTTTATATCCCGAGTCCGTTTTTTATGATTTTCTGAATAGTTTCCACATAGAATTCATGTTCAATATTGGAGATCTTTTTACTTAAGGAATCTGTTGTTTCATCTATAGAAATTGGTATCTTTATTTGAGCTATTATGGGACCTGAATCATACTCTGCTTCAACTATGTGTATACTAATCCCAGTAAATTTTTCTTTTGATTTGATTACTTCTTGATGAACAAATGTTCCGTACATTCCTTTGCCACCATATTTTGGTAGTAAGGATGGGTGAATATTGATTATTCTACCTTTAAAATGATTTAGAACTAATGGGCCTAATTTTTTCATATATCCTGCTAATATAACTAAGGTTACTTTGTGGTCGCTTAATATTTTTTTAATTGCAGTATCTTGTAAAAAAAAATCAGAATGTGTCTGATTACTAATATGAAAGTTGGGGATATTTTTATGATCTGCTCTTTTTAGAGCCATCGAATCAGAGTTATTACTAATTACTACAGAGACTTCTCCTTCAATTCTACCTGAATCACAAGCATCTATTATAGCTTGTAAGTTAGATCCGTAATTAGATGCTAGTATTCCTAGTTTGGTAATTGTCATTTAGGTATTCAGTATATTTATTTTTCTATTTGATTTAAGGATTGTATTAAATTTTTAACATTGTTTAAAGTATTTAAATCTTTGTTTTCGGCTGCTATATCTCTAGCGATATTTAATTCATCAAATGCTTTTTGATTTTGACCGTTTTCTACATGTACTTTCGCAGAAAAAATATGTGTATGTGCATTTTCTTTTAAATTAACTGATCTTATATAAATATTTAAAAATAATATTACAAGTAGAATAATAATTAAAATTATCATTCTACTTGATTGCTTATAATTAACTAAAAATGTGCAATTAGATTTAAATATTTTTAAAATTAATAATCCAATAATAAACCCACTTATTAATCCTCCTATATGAGCCCAATTATCAATTTTTGAATCTGTAAGCCCATATAACAAATTGATCGATATAATTATTGAAATACCTAATAAATTTTCTTTATTATCTATAAGGTTTTTAGGTTTCTGAAATAATAGAAATGATAGATATGATCCTGCTATTCCGAATATTCCACCACTAGATCCTGCAGATATATTAAATGGAGTTATATAATAACTTAATAAATTTGCAAATAAACCAGAAAATATGTATATAGTTAAAAATTGCAATTTCCCATAGCTATATTCATTTAATCTGCCAAATATTAAAAGAGCTAATTGGTTAAATAAAAGATGTATTATTCCTACATGTATAAATATAGGTAAAAGTAACCTCCAATATTCTCCCTCAGATACTAATGGGCCAAATAGTGCTCCAGATTTTATTAGGTATATTGAGCTTTGTGAATCACCAAACATTTCTAATAAAATCCATACAAAAATATTAATTAATATTAAATAAGGAGTTATTGATTTATAAATTTGGTTATCTTTATAAGAAGTAGGAGAAATTATTAAACTCAAATCTTTTTCATATTACAAGTTAATATGATTATAAGTAAAAAATATAAAATTATACAACGTCATATTGCATTAAGTCGCTGTATGTTTCTCCTCTACGAATCAATTGAGCATTTCCTTTGTTCACTAATAATATTGGAGGTCTAGGATTCATATTATAGTTACTTGCCATAGCTGCATTATATGCCCCAGATGCTGGGATAGCTATAATATCTTCATGGTTTATTTTTGGCATATTGATATCTTTTACAAGGATATCACCAGATTCACAAAATTTACCAGCAATAGTTATTATATCTTTTTTTGTATCTGACATTCGGTTTGCAACTACAGCATGATATTTAGAATCATATAAGGCTGGCCTAATATTATCACCCATACCTCCATCAACTGACACATATTTACGTATGTTGGGTATTTCTTTGACGGATCCTGTTTTATATAGAGCGACTCCTGACCTTCCTATTATGGATCTTCCAGGCTCTATGACTAATTTAGGTAGTGCTAATCCGTATTTTGAGCAACCAGCCTTTAACGCATTAGTTATAGTATCTGCGTAGCTGCTTATTGGAGGGGGAAGTTGCTTTTCAATGTATCCAATTGCAAAACCTCCTCCAGGACTAAATTCTAAAAGATTTTGTTTTTCTAGTTTTAATTTAGATATGAATTCTAGTACTTTATCTATTGCCACAGAATATGGTTCAAGCTCAAAAATAGGTGAGCCTAAGTGGAAATGAATTCCAGTAAGTTGTAAATTAGACATATGCTTAGATAATTCAAATGCCTTAGAAGCATCTCCTGTTTCAAGAGAGAATCCAAATTTACTATCTAATGTTCCTGTAGTTGTATAAGTATGAGTATGAGGGTCAATTCCTGGAGACAATCTTAAAGTAATATCTTGAATAACATTTAAGTCTTTTGCTAATGCGTTTAGTAGATTTAATTCGTAAAAATTATCTACTACTATTTTACCAACTTGGTATATTAAAGCCTGTTTAAGTTCATTTTTAGTTTTATTGTTTCCATGGAAGTATATCTTTTTGCTGGGGAAATTGATTGATTCAGCTAATGCAAGCTCACCTCCTGAAACAACATCCAATCCTAGCTTTTCTTTTTCTATAATTTTAAAGATAGCTGAATTTGAAAAAGCTTTAGAGGCATATACAATTTCAGTGTTTGAGTATCTGGATTTAAATTCGTTTGAAAAAGTTTTACACATTTCAGTAAGTGTAAATTCATCGTATACGTATAAAGGAGTTCCAAATTCATTAATTAGTTTAATGGTATCACATCCTCCTATGGACAAATGGTCTAGTTCATTTATATCCGATTTTATTGGAAATAACTGGAATTGTTCTTTATTCATATTTTCCTTTCGATTGAGTAATATCCATCTTTGCTAGAAGTTATTTTTGCTTCATTCTCTAATTTTATCAAGTGAGATTTTATCTGACCTATTGCAGATTGGTGTAGTCTTGTATCGAGTCTTTTATACATTTGTGAAAACATATCTGGAACAGAAATTTTCCCATTTTCTAAAACTTTGAGAATCTGATTTTCTCTATTAATTCTTTGTTTTATAATACTTTCTAGTTTTTTTCGAGGTTCACTAATCATGTTTCCATGACCAGGGCATATGTATAGTGAATTATAGCCAATTAGTTTATGTAAAGAATTAATATAATCAGACATATCTCCTTGTTCTGGACTAATAGCAGTAGTTGTTCCTCCAAGCACTGTGTCTCCAGTAAAAAGTATTTTTTGTTCATGTAAAAAAATGCATATACTCCCGGAAGTATGTCCTGGGGTTTCTATTATCTCTAATGTTATATTTCCTAAATTAAATTTATCTCCATCTTTCACACCAATAGGTGGTTCAATCCCAGGTAGTGATTTTGATATATGTGGGACTTCTTTTTCGCCACAAATCAAGCTTCCATTTGTAGCTTTATTTAGCTTTATAGCTCCACCTATATGATCATCATGTCTATGTGTAAGAATAATTGCAGATAAATCAGGCTTTAGTTTGTCTTCCCATAATTTTATATATGTATTAATTTCCTTGTTTGCTCCATAAGCGGTATCAATAAATACTCCTCTATCAGTGCCAAGTATAAAAAAAACATTAGGAGCGTAAAGTCCAGGGATATTTTCTCCACCTATTCTTATTTGATAGATATTTGGTAAAATTTCCATTTTTTTCCTTATCAATTAATATTTTAACTTTATAGAATTGTAAATTAAAATATTAAGTTTAAAAATATATGAATATTATCAAAACCACCAATATTTAATTATAATTGACAATATTTTTCCTAAATGCTAATCTCAAGAATATATTTGCCCTGATCTTTTCCTATTTTATAGTATTATTTTGGAGTATATTTTTGGGACATAATCTTATAATAGAATCTAATTTAAAGAAACATAAAAAATTAAATTTATTGGTAAAAAAAATCTCTGGAATGAATTCATTGGTTTTAGCTTACTCTGGTGGTGTTGATAGTACTTTTTTAGCTGCGATATCTTATTACGTATTAGGAAATAATATGATAGCCGTAATTGCTGATTCTCCTAGTTTGCCGAAATCTGAATTAGACTATGCTATTAAAAATGCTAAAAAATTTAAAATTCCATATATTGTGATCAAGACTCAAGAATTAAAACGGGAAGATTATATTAAAAATAATTCAAATAGATGTTATTTTTGTAAAGATGAATTATATATTCATTTAAAGACTATATTACGAGACAAAGGATTCAAATTCATTGTTAATGGTACAAACTTTGATGATTTAGGTGACCATAGGCCAGGTTTAATTGCAGCTAAAAACCATACAGTATCTAGCCCTTTAGCTGAGGCATGTTTAACAAAAAAAGAGATACGTGATTTGTCAAAATTAATGAGCTTACCTACTTGGGACAAACCAGCTCAAGCATGTCTATCTTCTCGTATTCCCTATGGTACTAAGGTTTCAGTAAATTCTTTGAATAAGATTGAGAAAGCTGAAACCTATTTACATCAGCAAGGATTTAATCAAGTTAGAGTTAGACACCATGATAATATAGCAAGGATTGAAATTCCTCAAAAGGATTTCAATAATTTATTCAATGAGAATTGTAGAAAAAAAATTACAGAATATTTAAAGTCCTTAGGTTATTTATATGTTACTATTGACCTTGATGGTTTTAGGTCTGGCAGCTTAAATGATGTTTTAAATTTATCTAAAAAACATGGTGGATAATTATTCAAATTTTATTAAATATAGGAGACTCCTATGAAATCCAATAAATTAAATATAGAAATTGATAGATATTTATCAAATACAAAAAAGTCCAGAATATTACAAGAAAAGGCTTCTAAATATTTACCTGGAGGTAGTACTAGGGAGGCTCAATATTTCGACCCTTATCCGATATTTATAGATTATGGAAAGGGGCATTATATTTATGATGTTGATGGAAATGAATATTTAGATTTTGTTATTAATGCTACAAGTTTAATTTTAGGACATTCGCATCCAGAGATAGTCGACAGATTAAAAAAACAAGCAGAAAAGGGTACTGCATTTAGCGGGCCAGTAGAGGATTTAATAAATTTATCTGAAGTGCTTTGCGAAAGAGTTCCTTCTTTAGATACTATAAGGTTTACTAATTCTGGTACTGAAGCTACACTTTTAGCTATCAGAGCGGCAAGAGCTTTTACCAAAAAAAACAAAATAGCTAAATTTGAAGGAGGATATCATGGTGCTCACGAGACAGTCGCAATAAGTGTTAATCCTTCTATAGAGGATCTTACAGATAATAATGAGCCTATTCCTGGTTATTTAGGTCAGCCACAAGGAATCCTAAATGATGTAGTAATTCTTCCTTATAATGATTTGGATGTCTGTGAGGGTAAGCTTAGAGAATATAAGGATAGCTTGGCGTGTGTAATAATGGAGCCTGTAATTTCTTCTTTTGGTTATACACCTTTAGATTTGGATTTTTTAACTGGGATACGGAATATAACGGAAGAATTAGGAATATTATTAATATTTGATGAAGTCCAGAGCTTAAGAATTTCTTTTGGAGGAGCTCAGGAATATTTTGGGATTGTGCCCGATTTAACAGCTATGGGGAAGGTTATTGGAGGGGGATTACCTGTAGGCGCATTTGGAGGTAGAGAGGAAATAATGGCATTGTATGATCAGTCTGAAGGAAAAGCTGTTATTCCTCACTCAGGTACTTTTAATGGAAATCCTCTGACATTAGTGGCTGGTTTAGAAACAATGAAACATTTAACACCTGATATTTATAATAACTTAAATAATTTAGGTGAAATATTAAGGCAAAAATTGAGAGCTGTTTTTGCTGAGTTAGAAATACCAGTAATAGTGTCTGGTATAGGATCGTTGTTTGGTATACATTTTCGTGACGAACCTATTAAAGATTATCGTTCTACATTTAAATCTGACAAACTAATGCGTAGGCTACTTTTTACTGGCTTGTTAAATGAGGGTGTTTTATTACAAGGGCAAACTGCAGGAGCATTAAATATTTTAACTAAAGAAACTGATATTGATAATTTTGTAAGACTTACTAGAGAAGTATTAGGTCGTATTAGGTAAAATACTAATTACCTCTAAACTTAGGCACCTTTTTACTTATAAATGCTTTTCTTCCTAAATTAAAATCAGGGCTATCAAATATTTCAAAAGGTAAATTGTTTTCTTTATCTGTCAACTTTTCTAAATCTGGATCTTTTAATATTCTTTTTAAAATTTCTTTATGCTGTATATGTGATAGAGGAGCTAATTCGCAGATGTTTTTCGCTAAATCATATGTGAATTGTTCTATTTCTGATGAATTTATTATGCGAGTTATTAAACCCATATTTAATGCTTCTTTAGAACCAAATATTTCTCCACTTAATAATATGTATGATGCATTTCCTGGACCTATTAAATTTACTAATCTTTTCATTTCACGATAGCCTATTGAAATTCCTAGCCTGGCTACAGGGATGCCAAATTTACTTTTATCAGATGCAATTCTTATGTCTGTCGCAGTAGATAGCTCGTATCCTCCACCGATACAAAACCCTTGGATCATTGATATTGTAGGAATTTGTAATGCTTCAATTGAATCCATTGATCCATCAAATGCTTGAGAATATAATTTGGCTTTTTCTGAATTATTTCTAGATATAGAAAAGTCTTTTATATCGGCTCCTGCAGAGAATGATTTATTTCCTTCTCCACGTAATATTAATACTTTAATATTCTTATCTGTTTGGATTTGTTCTACTGTATTTTTTAGTTTTAACCAACCATCATAGTCAATAACATTATGTTGGTCTGGACGATTAAAATAAATAGTAGCTATATTATTTTTAATGGACAGTTTTATATTATTTGCAGGCATATTTTTAAATTAGATCTTTAAAATCCAATTATATTTTCTATATTTTGCAAGTGGTATTTTGAGTCTCCATATGCGAGCTCAGCAGATTTGGCACGTCTTGTATACATTTGCATATTATGTTCTTTGGTATATCCTATTGCTCCATGACATACTTGTCCCAATGCACATATGCGTTGATAGGCATCACTTGACCAGGCTTTTGCAATGGCAACTTCTCTAGAAGCATTTAATCCTTCAGATAATTTCCAAGCTGCTTGATGAGTTAAGTATTTGATTCCTTCGACATCTATTGCCATATTTGCACAATGATGTTGAATTGCCTGGAAGCTACCAATAGGTCTGCCAAATTGTATTCGTTGTTTAGCATATTCAACAGTCATACTGAGTACTTCTTGGCTTCCGCCTGACATTTCCGCACATTTACCTATAGCTCCAAACTCCTGGATTTTTTTAATATAATTCCATCCTTGGTTTATATCTCCTATAAGTGCATCTTTATCAAGTTCAAGGTTAGTGATGGATAATTCGGATTTTTTATCAGAACCAATTGTTTTAAGCAAAGCTTGGTTTATTCCGTCTGATTTTGATGGAGCTATAAACAAAGATATATCATTATCAGAAGGCCCTGTTTTAGCTGCAATTATTATATAATCGGAAATGTAAGCATTATCTACAAAAGATTTTCTCCCATTAATTATATATTTATCTCCAAATTCTTTTGAAATAGTATTTATACTTCCCGGATCCCAGTAGCTATTTGGTTCATTAATTGCTATAGATACAATCAGTTTACCTTCACATATTTTTGGAATAAAAATTTGTTTTTGTTGTTCGTTTCCTCCAATTAGTAAGGTTAAACCTCCACCAATTACAGTTGAGAAAAATGGGCCAGGGAACATTACTTTTCCCATTTCTTCTAATAATATTGTTAATTCAAGAAAGGACAACCCAAATCCCCCATAGGTTTCTGGGAACATTAAACCAATCCATCCTTGTCCAGCTATTTTATCCCATATCTCTGTAGCATATCCTGATTCATCATTTTCCATAGCGCGAACATAAGTATCAGGGCACTCTGTTAGCAAGAATTCCCTGGCACTATTTTTTAACATTTGCTGAGTTTCGTTAAGCCCTAAGTCCATATTTTTTCCCTTAAATCTTACAATCTAGTTATTATCCTCTTGGCAAACCTAATCCACGAGTTGCAATTATGTTTCTTTGTATTTCGGATGAACCTGCTGCTGTAGCAGAAGCAGGGGAAGACATGTATAGTTGCTCTATAGCTCCTTTTAATGGAGCAGTGCCGGATTCAGGTTCTAGTTCCCCATGATTTCCTAATATTTTCATACCAGTGTTTACTAGTCTTACAACCATTTCAGATCCAAAAGCTTTGGAAACAGATGCTTCTTTATTAGGAATGTCAGATTTGCTTTGCATCCATGCAACGTTATAAGCCATCATTTTTGCACATTCTATTTCAACAGCCATAATGGATAATTCATTTCTAATTATAGGGTCTTCTGACAGTAATTTACCGTTACGGTAAGTGTTTTTGCAGTATTTAACTAATTCTTGAAGGATTTTAGAAGCACTAGAAGCATATCCTATTCCGGATCTTTCAAAATCTAACAGTGCTGCTCCAACGTACCATCCTCTATTCAGTTCTCCAATGAGATTCTTTTTGGGAACTCTAACATTTTCTAGAGTTATTAATGCTCGACTGTGATCCCACATCATAGGTATTTTTTCAACAGTTATTCCTTCGGAATTCATTTCGGAAACTAGGAAACTTATCCCTCGATGTTTTGGTGCATCCGGATCAGTACGAACAAGCATAAACATCCAATCAGCTCCACCATGCGCTCCGTTCCATATTTTTGATCCTGTAACTAAAAAATCATCTCCATCTTCTATAGCTCTAGTTTGTAGTCCGGCTAAATCAGATCCTGCATCTGGTTCTGAATACCCTTGAGTCCAGTCGATTTCTGCATTGGATATTTTCGGTAAGAAATATTTTTTTTGCTCATCAGTTCCAAAAAGCATAATGATAGGCCCAACTTGGCTTATACCGGCATCTATTGCTGGTATATCACGATAAGCCATTTCTTCATTAAATATTAGCTGTTGAATATGTGGGGCTGATTGACCTCCATATTCAAGAGGCCATGCCATTGTTAGCCAGCCTTTGTCAGCTAATTTTCTTCTGAATTCTTTTACTTTTGGTCTGTCTTTAGGATCTTCTGAATCTATTTTTTGTTTACGCCAATCCCAAGGCAATTCTTTTTCTACAAATTCAGTAATTTCTTGCCTGAATAATTCATCTTCTGTGCTAAATTTAAAATCCATTATTATTCCTAAATGTTAAGAAGATCCAACTGATAAACATGTTACAGTTCGAACAATACCAGATATTACATGAATATTACTTGTTACTAAGTCGCCAACTGAGTTCAGGTCCTGGGCTTCTACTACAGCAATTATATCGTAAGGTCCAGTAACATTGTCTACTTTTTCTATTCCTGGAAGTTTTCGTAAGGCATTTCCAACATCTCGGTTTTTGCCTACAGATGTTTCTATTAAAATATACGCTCTTGTAGCCATTTCTACTCCCGATAGTATATAAGTTTAAATTTATATATACTGAATTTTAAAGATGAATGTTAATAGTGTCAAATGAAATGATTTGATTTGGAATATTATTATTAATTATAGTATATTATAATCAAAAAAGATTTCTTAAGAGATCAGGAGTGGGATTGTTTGATTTAGAATTGTTTAAAAAAGCATGGGGGAGATTTCCAACGGGTGTCTCCGTAATAAGCTCAGTTGAAGCGAATGATATGATTCATGGTGTCACTGCAAATGGAATAATGTCAGTCTCTTTAAACCCATTATTAGTCCTTATATCTCTTGCTCATACTTCAAAATCATTTAAAATTATAAGTCTGGATTCTAAATATGGTATTAATATTTTAAATGATAATCAGCAAAATATAGCCTCTTATTATGCTACTAAATCAGAAAATAAATTGGATAATAAAACAGATTGGTTTAAATTATCTAAGACAGGTGTTCCTTTATTAAGAAAATGTTTGTCTTCTATGAGTTGTGAAGTTGTTCAAGCTTATAAAGCAGGGGATCATACATTATTTCTGGGTAAAGTAAATGAGATTTATGTAAATGAAGGCGAGCCTTTATTATATTATAATAAAGAGTTTAATAAACTAATTTAATATATAACTTTGTATTAGGAGTTATTTTGTCAGGTCATTCTAAATGGTCAACTATAAAACATGGGAAAGCTGTAACTGATGCTCGAAGAGGTCAGTTATTCACTAAGCTTGCTAAAGAGATTATTGTTGCTGCAAAAGTTGGAGGAAGTGATTCTGAAATGAATTTTCGTCTTAGAATTGCTGTTCAAAGAGCAAAAGATAATAATATGCCTGCAGCTAATATTGATCGTGCTATCAATAAAGGTACTGGTGGCTCAGGTGAATCTGACCAAATGTTAGAATGTATATATGAAGGATATGGTCCAAAAGGAGTAGGCGTATTGTTACATGCATTAACCGATAATAAAAATAGAACTGTTTCAGATATTAGATCTACTTTTACAAAAATGGGAGGAAATTTAGCTCAAGCAGGTGCAGTTGCCTGGCAATTTGAACAAAAAGGTGTTATTTCGATTATAAATCAGAAAGATTTATTAGAAGAAATTTCCCTTATTGCTATAGATGCAGGTGCTAATGATGTAGAAAATGTAGATGACACATTAAATATATATTCCGAAGTTTCTCATATTGAATCTATAACAAATAAATTAAAGCAAAGTAATGTAAAAATAAATTCAACTGAAATAGATATGATAGCTAATAATACTGTATATCTAGATGACCAATCAGCTTTACAAACTTTAAAGCTTTTGGATAAATTAGAAGACTTAGAGGATGTTCAGAAAGTATTTTCTAATGCAGATTTTTCTGATGGTATTTTTGAGAAATACGATCAAGAATCTAATTAATATAATATTAAGGAGGTATTTTGAGAATATTAGGAGTAGATCCTGGAACTTTTAACATGGGAGTAGGGATTATTGAACATAATGAAAATGATTTTAAATTGGTTCACTCGGGAGTTTTAAAAGCTTCAAAAAATATTCCTATACATGAACGATTAAATATCTTACATAAAAAATTATTAGCAATATCTACTGAATATAAACCTACAGCTATAGCTGTAGAGCATCCTTTTGTGTCAAATAATGTTAAAACTGCTATGGCGATTGGTCAAGCCCAATCACTAGCTATGATAATCGCGGCATCACTAGGAATAAACTTTTTTAATTACATGCCAACTGAAGTAAAAAAATCTGTTACTGATTATGGACTTAGTTCTAAAGCACAAGTTCATGATATGGTTAAATTATTGTTAAAATTGCCAGATGAATGGATTGAAAAAGAAGATGCTTCTGATGCTTTGGCTGTTGCAATATGTCATGTCAATACAATACAGATTTCTTCTGTATTAAATACTGCTGAATTTATGTAGGATTATTTATGGTAACTTCACTTATATCAATGATTAGAGGTGATATTGAAAATATCGGAGAAGATTGGGTAGACTTGGCAGTGGGGGGGATAGTATTTAGAGTAGCAGTTCCTTCTTCAAATATTTCTCAATTGGCTCAAAAAGGCAATAAAATTGAACTTTTCACATCTTTACAAGTAAGAGAAGGAAGTATGTCTTTATATGGGTTTCTGGCCGAAGATGAGAGGAGAACATTTGAAGTTTTAATTAATATTAATGGAATTGGTCCAAAAGTGGCTTTAAATGTATTATCGATTTTATCTCCAGCATTATTATCATCAGCAGTAAATTCAGGAGATATTAATGCCTTTACTGTCGTTTCAGGTGTTGGAAAAAAAATGGCTAGCAGAATGATTTTAGAGCTTAAAGGTAAAGTAGATTTATCAAATGATTCATTAGATAAATCTACAGATGATGAGTTGTTAAAAGCATTAATGTCACTGGGTTATACTTCTACTGAAATAAGAAAAGCTGTTTTAAATGTAGATAATTCTGATTCTATTACATTAGAAGATAAAGTTCGAAGCGCATTAAATAATTTAAGTAATTCAGATATTTAGTACAAAATATATTAGATTCACTATGACTTCTAACGATAAACATTATGATGATTGGGCTGAAATATATGATTCAATATATTCGTATGTTGTAGAAGATATTCCTTTTTTTATCGAGGAAGCAATAAATTACGGTGGGCCTGTTTTGGAGCTTGGCTGTGGTACTGGTAGAGTAACTATACCTATAGCTAAAGCAGGTGTAAACATCACAGGTTTAGATATAAGTAAAGAAATGCTTAAAATTACAGAAAATAAAATTCAGACATGCCAATTAGACAAATCAAAAATAAATTTAATAAATGCTGATATGCGAAGCTTTGATTTGAATAAAATGTTTTCTCAAATTATCATTCCATTTAGAGGGTTTTTATGTCTTTTAACAGTTGAAGATCAAGTTTCTACATTGGTAAACATAAAAAAACATTTAAAACCTAAAGGTAGGTTGATTATAACGTCATTTGTTCCAGATATTAGTCATATGATAAGAGATGAAGATTCTTTGTATCATTACAGGGATGTTATTGACCCTATAGATAATACTAAAAATATTATTTGGAACAAGAATGTTTTTGATCAATATAATCAAATTATTAATACAAGGATAATTGTAGATAAAATTAATGATGGTTTTGAAGTAAATAATAGAATATATCGAGACTTTGATTTGCGGTATGTTTATAGATGGGAAATGCATCATTTATTAGAACTATATGGTTTTGAAATATTAGAATTATATGGTGATTTTGATCGTTCTGAATATAATGAATTTAGTTCAGAGATGATATGGGTGGTTAAAAATAAAGAATAATATATGCCTCTTTTTAAAATAATTTCAGATTTTTATCCTACAGGAGACCAGCCAGATGCAATTTCTAAATTAGTGTCTGGAGTTAATAATAATTTTAGAGAACAAGTTTTACTTGGTACTACAGGTAGTGGTAAGACTTTTACTATGGCTTGTGTTATTGAAAAAGTTCAAAAGCCAACTTTAGTGTTAGTACATAATAAGACTCTTGCCGCTCAATTAGCAACAGAATTTAGAGAGTATTTTCCTGAAAATGCTGTGGAATACTTTGTTAGTTATTATGATTATTATCAACCAGAAGCTTATGTTCCAAGTACTGATACTTTTATTGAAAAAGATGCAGGCATCAATGAAATTCTTGATAAACTGAGGCATGCAGCGACTCGATCACTACTTACAAGGCGAGATACGATCATCGTAGCATCAGTTTCTTGTATTTTTGGTTTAGGTTCCCCGGAAGAATATCGTAATTTTATGATTTCAATTAAAAAAGGTGATTTAAAAACAAGAAAAAGTTTAACAAGGCAATTGATTGATATGCAATACGAAAGGAATGATTTTGATTTTAGAAGAGGTCGATTTAGGATTAGAGGAGATACGATGGAAGTATTTCCTGCTTATGAAGAAGATATAGCATTTCGGTTTGAATTTTGGGGAGATGATATTGAAAAAATTACCTCGATTGACCCTTTTAAAGGAAATGTTTTAGAGGAGTTGGAATTTGTGGATATATTTCCTGCTAAGCACTTTGTAACACCGCAAGAAAAATTATTAAATGCTTTTACTAGTATAGAAAAGGAACTAAAGCAAACGGTTAATTCATTTGAAAGAGATGGCAAATTTTTAGAAGCTCAAAGAATTGATTCAAGAACTAATTTTGACTTAGAAATGATGCGTGAAACAGGATATTGTTCAGGAATAGAGAATTATTCTAGGTACTTAGATGGAAGAAATCCAGGTACAACTCCATATACTTTATTAGATTATTTTGAAGATGATTATTTACTATTTGTAGATGAATCTCATATAACTTTGCCTCAGGTAAGAGCTATGTATGGAGGCGATCAGTCTAGAAAAAATACTTTAGTCGATTTTGGATTCAGATTACCTTCTGCTTTAGATAATCGACCATTAAATTTTGAAGAATTTAAACATAGAATTAATCAAGTTGTATATGTATCAGCAACTCCAAGTAATTATGAATATGATAACAATGAGCAATTAGTTGAACAAATTATAAGACCTACAGGTATTATTGACCCTGATATATATGTTAGGCCTTCAAAAGGGCAAATTGATGATTTGGTTAATGAAATCAGGCTAAGGATAGAAAAAAATGAAAGGACTTTAGTTACAACTTTAACTAAAAGAATGGCTGAAGAACTTTCGGAATATCTACAAGAAATCAATATAAAAAACCATTATTTGCATTCAGAAATAAAGACTTTAGAAAGAAGTACGATATTGAGGGACTTACGTTTAGGTGTTTATGATGTAATAGTCGGGATTAATCTGCTTAGAGAAGGATTAGATTTACCTGAAGTTAGTTTAGTTGCAATTTTAGATGCTGATAAAGAGGGTTTTTTGAGGTCTACAACATCTTTAATTCAGACGATAGGCAGGGCAGCTAGGCATGTTAACGGAATAGTATTAATGTATGCTGACAAAATTACTTTATCTATGCAACAAGCCTTAGATGAAACAGATAGACGAAGAGAAGTGCAAAAAGACTATAATGAAAAACACAATATTGATCCAAAAAGTATTTTAAAGAATGTTCGTGATATTAATGAGGATATTCAAAATAAGATTAGTATTAAAAATATTAAAACAGATTCTTTATGTACCGAAGAAATCGATTATTCAAATTTATCACAAAAAGAAATTAATTCTTTGATAAATAATTTAAAAAAAGATATGAAGCAATCAGCTAAAACTTTAGAATTTGAAAAGGCAGCTCTTTTAAGGGATAAGATATCTGATTTGCGAAGTATAAGTGAATATTTGCAATTATGAGATTTCATTGACTGATATATACTTAAAACATTAGTATATATATATAAAAAAAATCAAGTAAGGTGACTTATGAGTGATTCAAGTGTTGTAACTAGAGATGATGTTTTAGAAGCATTAAAAGATGTGTATGATCCTGAGATCCCTGTAAATGTAGTTGACTTAGGATTAGTATACGATGTAGACGTAATTGAAAATGATGTGTCTATACAAATGACTTTAACTTTTGCTGGTTGTGGAATGGGGCCATATATAGCTCAACAAGCAGAATGGAGAATTGCTGAAATTGAACATGTAGAGGATGTAAACGTTGAAATGGTTTATGAACCACCATGGACTCCAGAAATGATTACAGAGGATGGCAAGAAAACACTAGGATTAGATTAGAAATTTATAATTAACATTACAAGAGTAGGAGTTTCTTTTGGCTGATAGACCAGAAATGAATCAAGCTCAAGCTGCACAGGCAAAAAATCGAATTGATGCTATGAAGCGTCAATTCGAACAAAAAAGAAGTATTAATGAAGTTTTATCAAAAGTAAAGTGTAAAATTGGTGTTTATAGTGGAAAAGGAGGGGTTGGTAAAACTACGGTTGCTGTTAATTTAGCTGTCACCTTAGCTCATGAAGGAGCTAAAGTAGGTATTCTAGATGTTGATGTTGATTGTCCAAATGTAGTGAATGTCATAAAAATATCAGAGCCTCCAGTAATTGGACCCGATCAAAAAATGATTCCTCCTGAACGTTTTGGGGTAAAGGTAATGTCTATGGGTTTTTTTCAAAAGAATGAAGAGGAAGCAATTATATGGAGAGGTCCGATGATCCATAATGCAATTAATCAATTCTTGCAATCAACTCAATGGGGAGAATTGGATTATTTGATTATAGATTTACCACCTGGAACATCTGATGCTCCTTTATCAATTATGCAAGCTATAGATATGGATGGATTTATTGTTGTTACAACTCCTCAAGACTTAGCTAAAATAGATGCTAAAAGGTCAATTAATATGATTAGAACGCTGAAAGTAAATGTTATGGGAATAGTAGAAAATTTTTCTGGGGATATTTTTGGTTCTGGTGCTGGAGAATCGTTAGCTAAAGAAGTAGAGACTGAGTTCTTAGGAAGATTATCTTTGAGCTCCAATTATAGAGACACCTCAAAGCCTACAGTTTTAATTAATAAAGATATTTTAAATGAATACCAATTAATAGGATCTAAAATTAAAACAATTTTAAATTAAACTATTTATTCTTATAATAATTAATTTAATATGGCCTCAAAGGGCGTATCATGAACAAACAAAAAGTGATAGTTTCTTGGGTAGTATTTGACATAGGGGTGACAACATTTTTTGTTGGTGTAGTTGGTATGCTTTTCCCTCTTTGGGTAATCGATAAAATGGGTGGTAGTGATGCTACAGTTGGCTATACTCTATCTATAGCAATGTTAATTAATATGATAGTAACTCCATTTATTGGAGGTATGTCAGACCATATTTCTAGAAGATTACCATTTGTAATAATTGGCATTTTGATTTGTATAATATCCACTTTATTTTTAGGTTCAACTAATTTATATACTGGAATATTATTATTTTCTATAGCAGTAATTGCCGTATATATTGCTAACCTTATATATGGAACTATGTTAGTAAAAATATCCTCAGAAAAAAATATAGGAAGGATAAATGGGTTAGGCGTTGGTATAGGTTATATTGGAGCAATAGTTGCAATATTTATTGGTATATTTGTTGTGGACCATTGGGGTTATTCTAGAGGTTTCCAATCTATTGTTTTTTGTATGGTTGTTTTTTCCATCCCATTGTTTTTATTTTATAAAGATGATAATCCCAAAAATTTTAACCCGACATTTTTTCAATTTAAAATTATCAACATTTGGAATTATGTGAAAAATGCTCTGATAAGTTTAAAAAATTCTAAAGAAGTGAGTAGGTTTTTATTTTCCCGATTTTGGTTTGTATCTTCATTGTATACTGCTCAAACTTTTGCTGTTGTTTTTGGTACTGGAGAAGCTGGATTTTCTGCATATGAAGTTCAGTTTCTTTTATTTGTAGGAGTTTTAGTTGCAATACCTGGTGCAATAATATGGGGATTTATTGTAGATAGAATTGGACCTAAGAGCTCATTAGTAATAGTTTTAGGTATTTGGTTTTTAGTTTTAATAATATGTGCATGTATGCCTTTATTTGATTTAAATAAAAATTTATGGTTTTTAATTGGAGTAATTACTGGAGTAGTTATATCAGGAGTTTGGGCATCTGATAGGCTTTATATGATAACTTTAATTCCTGATAAAAATTCTCTTGGGCAATACCTTGGATATCATGCAGTTACAGGGCGTTTAGCATCAATATTTGGTCCGTTTAGTTGGGGATATATTTCTACTACTTTAGGTTTAGGTCAAATACCTGCAGTTATAACCTTAGCCTTTTTCTCATTAATTGCTGTTATTTCAATTATAGGTATTAGAAATACAACTGCTTGAATTTTAATTAATTTATTGTTTCCATGTCTTTTTGAATGGAATTTCGTGCCTGAATAGAATATGGATGTATTAATTCATTGTTCTTAATCCTAAGTTTAATATTGTAATTAAGATACATTAACATTGCTTGGTCTAAATTTTTACAAGCTTTTATTTTAATTGGGTTTAAGCTTGTATTATTTTTAATTTTTTCAGGATCAATTTTATCTGATAAGAAAACAACTTTAAAAACTGCACTCATATATTTGTGTCCACTAGTGTGCCACTTTATTGAATGCAAAATTTCAGGGTCATTAATCTGGAAATAATTTTTCATTTTCATGGAGGCAAGTTTTCCATGCAATAGAATAGGGGAGTGCTTTTCAATTTCAGAAATATATATATTTTTTTGATTTGCTTTTTGTAGAAGGTCTTTATTACTGTATGCTCTGTATAAATCATGTCCTAATAAAGCAATTTTAACTTTATTTAAATCTGTATTGTGCAATTTAGATAAAAAATCACCTACTTTGCATGATCTATATATATGGCTTTTAATATTTATTGGCTGTGTAACTTCAATATAATTAATTAATCTGGATATTGTTTTATTCATAATTAATAATATAAATAGAAAAATTAATTATATTGAATAATTTTTACAAATAATATTATTGATTAATAAAACCAAATTTATTAAATTTACCGTTTACAATTTCAGGAGCATCAATCTTAAGCCAGTCTTCTAATATATCAGTGTAAGTTTGTCTGAAATCATTATTATATTGTAAGTCTCCATCTAATTGATCTTTTTCTAGTAAAGATGGATATTCTCCATACATTCCACCTTTAATATCTCCTCCAATTGCAAATGCTACTCCACCGGATCCGTGATCAGTACCAGATCCATTGTCTTTAACACGTCTTCCAAATTCAGAGAATATAAATATCACTACTTCATCTTCTTTATTATGTTCCTTTAAGTCGTCATAAAAGTCTCCGATTGCGCCTGAAACTTCATTCCATAATTTTGCGTGTGTATCAAGTTCACCTGAATGAGTATCGAAGCTTCCGTGTTGATTATAGTAAATCCTGGTTCCTAAATCGGCAAACATAACTTGCGCTACACTCTTTAAGCTTTGAGCTATAGGGTTAGCAGCATATTCTATAGTTGAATCATATTTTTCAGGCGCAGTTCTTAATATATCGGCACCTTTTAATGCATCAGTCCCAGTTTGCCCTAGGAAATCCATTACAGGATCTTTAACATCTCCGCCATACATTTTCGCAAAAGCATCTAAAGCATACTTTCTTAAATTCTCATCAATAATATCAGGAAATAGTCCATAAGTAGCTAAATCACCAACTGAAGCTACTGGAACACCTCTTAATCCTAATGCCCTAGGTAATCCTCTTCCAAAATTTACTGCGGTTAATACATTTTCCTTCTTAGGATCTATTTCTTTAATTACTCGGCCTAGCCATCCTTCAGTTCCGATTTTTTCAGGTTCGGCAGTATGCCATATGTCCATCGATCTAAAATGAGAACGATTTGGTTGCGGATATCCTATTCCGTTAATTATTGCAACTTTACCTTGATCCCATAGTGTTTTTATGGCACCCATATTCGGGTTGAATCCAAAATTTGAGTCTATTTGCAAAACAGAATTTTCAGAAATATTAACATTTGGCCTTAAGTCATAATATAAACCTTGATTATAGGGGACTATAGTATTCAGATAATCATTTCCTCCAGAAAGTTGTATAACTACAAGGTTTTTTTCTTTTTTTGCTGTAACCAATTCAGACCTCCTAGAAGTTTAATTATCTTTGTTTTATGTAGTTTAATTGTAGCTAACTCAGCTGTCAATAGGAGTATTGAAGTTCTTCATTAAGAATTAACAGCACTTGTTAATTCTTAATGAAGAACTTCAATTGAACACTAGAATTAAGCAATTCTAAATACTTATTTAATTTTACCGAATGGTTAAATAATGAAGAATCAATTAATCCATTTAAATTTTCTAGAGTATCTAAAGTATTTTCTTTTACTAATATAATAGGGATTTTTTCTAAATCAGCTTCGTTTTGTATATATTCTATTGGCTTTATATTATTAGTCAATATTAGGCATGAGCAGTTAGAGTTTATAGCAGACATTTGAATGTCAGGCCTGTCACCTCTAACAATAATGCCTTTATTCTCATATTGATTAAAGTGATATTCCGCAGGATCCATACCCATACCACCAATTAAAAAATTACCTATTAAGAATTTTTGCTCATCATATTCGTTTATTATTTTACCTTTAATGTATTCAGCTATTTGTTTAGGAGTTGTCCCGAGTAAAATTTTATTTTCCGGTATATATCCAAAGCAGTCTATATTTTTAGATTTTAATTTAGGCATTAATTCTGTTTCGATATAATGTGTGGCAAATTTATATATTTGGCTGATTATAAAGATAATATTTTTGTTAAAATCTTTATTCCATTTTTCAAAATTTTTTTCATCTAATTTTGAATTATATTTTGCTAGAAAAAGGGTTTTTGCATCTAGTTTAGTTACAAGTAAGTTGATATTCTCTTTAGATATAGAATTGTTTCCATCAATTAAGAGAATATCAACTTCATTCTCTTTCAATGAGTCATAATTCTGTTTAATAGAAATTAAGTCAAATTTACTATTAGACATTATTATATATTTGCCGGGATATTTTTCTTCATTTTGACCAAGTAATTTTTGGTAAATTGATTCTTCCTCATTAGTGCAAAGTGGATTAAATATTCCTACATTAAGCCCTTTAGATAATAAGTAATGAGCTAAGGTAGTTGTAAGGGATGTTTTACCGTCTTTTTTATTTTCAGATGTTATGTAAAATGTTTGCATTTTAGAGATTTACTATTAGTTATATTCAAAATTAATTTTAGTATATCAGAGAGTTATATATTACGCATTTAGTTAGTACTATAATTTATATGTTTTAAGTTATAATAATATTGATAGTTAATTTAGGAACAATATCATTATTTGCTGATATGATTAAAAAAAATTTAAGTAAAATTAATTTTGACTATAAATATAGTTTATTTATAGTGTTATATATACTGATTTATTTAACTTCTTGCTCAGGATATGAGGAAGATAATTTTTCTAATAGAACTACTAAATTAAATAAAAATATAATGTGCCCTGTATGCCCAAGTGAAACTATAGATCAATCTCAAAATATTCTAGCAGTACAAATGAGAAGCATAGTTAAAGAGAAAATAAATGAAGGATGGACTGATTTACAGATTAAAAATTTCTTCGTTGAAAGATATGGAGCTAGTGTTATCTCTACTCCTCCAAAATCAGGAATTGACTTGATTGCTTGGATTTTTCCTCCTGTAGTGGCTACTATTACAATAATAGGGTTATATATATTTTTGAGAAGTATTAAAGGTGATGAAAATCCAGATGAGTAAAATTATAATATTAAATATGAGTTTTGTATGGTAGACATAGGTCAAATTTCAATATTAATTGCTTTAGTAGTGAGTATTTACTGTAGTGTAGTTTCTTTTTTAGGAGCTAAATTTAAATCATCTGAGCTTATGTTGAGCGCAAGATTTGGCTTGTACTCTGTTCCAATGATTTTATTAATTTCAATTATTTCAATAATATATGCTTTTGTCACACATGATTTTTCAGTTTTATATGTTTATGAGAATAGTAACCTTTCAATGCCTTCAGCATATACTTGGGTAGCTCTTTATGCAGGGAATGCTGGCTCATTGTTATTTATAACTTTTTTATTATCAATTTTATCTGTATGTGGTATTTTGAGTATCCGAAATAAATTGCAATACGCCTTACCTTATACTGTAGGAATTCTAAGTATATTATTAACTTTTTTTATATTCGTAATTTTAGTTTTTGCTAATCCATTTGATAGGTTAGACCTAGTTCCAGTTGATGGGTTAGGGATTAATCCTTTATTGGTTCACTTTGGAATGTTTATTCATCCACCTGTTCAAATGACTGGTTTGATATCAGTTTCAATTCCTTTTGCAATAATATTAGGTGTAGTTTTATCTGGAAAAGGATCAGATGATCTTTGGGTTGATATAGGAAGAGTCTGGGGTATGATTTCTTGGACAATGTTAACAATCGGATTGATGCTGGGTTCATGGTGGGCTTATACTATTTTGGGATGGGGAGGATACTGGGCTTGGGATCCAGTCGAAAATTCAGGATTGATGCCTTGGCTTGCAATGACTGCATTTATTCATTCCATTATGGTTCAAAAATATCGCGGTATGTTTAGAATGTGGAATGTTATTTTAGTAGTTATTGGATTTACATTGGCGCAATTAGGAATGTTTATTAATCGTGGTGGTCCTGTTCCTTCAGTACATTCTTTTGCAGCGTCAACTTTAGGATGGCTTTTTCTTTTCTTTATGATTGCTACTTTAATTTCATCTGTAATAATAATTGTATTATTTAGAAAATTTTTAAAAAGTGATAGAAGGTTGGATTCTATTATTTCAAAAGAAAGTGTGTTTCTTGCTCAAAATATACTATTTTTGTTAATTGCATTTTTCACTCTTTGGGGAACAATATACCCGGTTTTTTCTGAATCTGTTAGTGGAGAAACTGTAACTGTAGGAAAACCTTATTTTGATTTGGTAAATGGACCTTTATTTTTAGGAATAATATTTCTTATGTCTATAGGACCAATAATCCCATGGAGAAAAGCTAGTTTTAACCAATTATTTGATGTATTAAAAATGCCTGGCTTAGGATTTGTAACATGTCTCTTTATTCTTTTTTTCTCAGGAATAAGGAACCCGTTAGCTTTAATTGGATTTTCTATATGTTCTTTAGTCATTATAAATTTACTACAAGAATGGATTCGTGGAATCAGGTTGCGTCATCGAGGAGGTGAAGCGTACTTTATTGCTTTCTTTAAGTTATTATGGGCAAATAGACCAAGGTATGGAGGATATATTGTTCATATAGGTATAGTAATGTTTTCTGTAGGTGTAATTGGATCTTCATTTTATAGTTCTCAGAAGGATTTTTCGATGAGTCCTGGTGATTCTAATATATTTGGAGGTTATAATTTTAAATATATTAATTTTACTAATGAAAATTATTCTGATAGAAACGAATCAATTGCGTATTTTCAAGTTGATTCTAACGGAAAACCAATAGGTGTTTTGACTCCATTTAGAGCTTTTTATCCGCAGTTTCGTATAGCAGCTACTAGGGGAGCAATTAATAGTACTCCAAAAGAAGATTTTTATATTGTTCCATCACAGTTTGAAGATGATGGTTCAGGTGTTTTTAGGGTTTTAATAAATCCAATGATATGGTGGATGTGGGTTTCTGCTCCAGTGATTATTTTTGGTACATTATTTAGTTTATTTCCAGGTCGGAAAAAATCGAAAAAAAAGTCAATTTAATTTATTGATTAAATAATTTTATTAATGGGAGGTTAGATGATAATTATACTATCTATAATTATTGCTTTGATACCTGCAACAGCTATTTTATATCCTATAATTTATTCATTAAAAGAAAAAGACAATTTAACTCATGACCAAGATGTTTATAATATTAAACAAGATGATTTGCGTCGAATCTCGGAAGGAATTGAAACAGCAGATTTTGATTATTCGATTGGTAATTTAAGCCATAAAGATTATATTTGGATTAAAGAAAAATATAACTCTGAAGCTTATAAGATTATGGATTTATCAGATGATAAGAGTAAATAATAATTACATTTTAAAATATTCATTGTTATTCACCTCAGTAATTATATTAATTAATATAATTACTTTTTCAGTTTTTGCAGATTCTGAATTAAATATTTCTGGGAAAATAACAAATCAAACTATTAATGGAAGTGATGTCGAAGGTGTAGAAATTTTTTTACATGTAAGCGATTTGTCTGGTCAAATTTTAGATACTAAAAAAACATTAAGTGATTTTGAAGGTGGATTTAGTTTTCAATATCGAGTAATAAATTCAGACAATGTAAATTTTTCAGTTTTTGTTGAATACCAAGGAGTGATTTATAGTAATATTATTCAATCTGAAGCTGTAGAAGATATTAAAATAAATGTATATGATTCAATTACCGATGATTCAATAATTGGGATTTCTAGCAATTCTATTTTGTTTTCTGATGTAGATTTGATTACCAAGAAAATATCTGTTTTAGAAATGGTTAATATATCTAACTCTTCTGATTTCACTTATATTCCTGATGATAGCCCAATGAGCTTGATTAGATTTAGTTTGCCTGATTCTTGGGAGAACTTGCAAGTGGATTCAAATCTGTTACAAGCTCAGGTTTTACAAGTTGATTTGGGTTTTGCTTTAATGACAAATATTCCTCCTGGAGTACATGAAATTTTATATAGTTATGAAATTTTATATGAAGGAAATGAGTATATATTTGATAGATCTATTCCATATGGGATCGATTCTATAAAGATTTTTATTTTACCAGAACTTATGAAGCTTAATGGGATTCCATTTGATTCTTCTGAAACAATTGAGTTTAACCAAAAAAGTTATAGCATTTTTGAAGTAAAAAACCTAGTTAAGGGATCTGATTTTCAATATGAACTTGTTGGTTTACCTATTGCTAGTTTTACAGATAATTTAAGAAATAATATTATCAATATTCATTTTGAATACATGTCGTCGATAATTTTAATACTATTATTAATTATTGCCCCTTTTTATGTGTTAATAAAAAAAAGAGGCAACAATATAATTAATAATTAAATAAAATTATTCTTTTGATCGTAAGAGGCTTACACCCAAGGAAGCAAAAGAAACGGTAATACCTATATATCCTATTGCAATTAGTTGACTTTCATAATCAACTACGCAAAGTATCAATGTAAATATACCACTAATAACCATTAAGTATGCAATTATTCGATGAAAATTCTTTTGCTGGCATATTGCAAAGCCGAATAACGCAAAACCTATCATAGAGAAACCCGTTGTTAGTGATCCTATAGCTTGTGCTGATGCATACATACTAGCAGCTACACCGGAGCTTGTAGTAGCAGCAGCCATAGCAGCAGTAGCATCTGCTCCAGCAGCAGCCATAGCCATAGCAGCCGTAGCAGCCGTAGTAGCACTTTCGGCAGCTTCAGCAATTGCAATAGTGAATGCAGTTTCACCTAGTTGTCCAGCAGCACCAATTATCAAGAGGAACCACGCAAAACCAGCTATATAATGGCCAGATCCACCTTCCATAGACCTCTTTATGTAGCCTAGAGAACCTATTGCTGTTACAAACAGCAAAGTTGCAATGCAATAGATATATTTTGCAGCTGCAGCATTTGCACCTAATTTAGCAATATATTCTGAAGGTTTGTCAGGCCCTATGTTCTCCATTACTGAAACCCCAAACACTACCCATAGAATCGTAGCTGGTATAGGGAGTAGCATCGCTAATCCTGTTAATTTTTTATTATTCATAAATCCTTCTTTCCATAAAGTTTTTAGTAAATTTAATACTTTATATATCATACAAATCATCTTTTTTATTGATGTTTTGTGTTATTTATCGTATAAATACTAGTAATTATAGCTGTTATTGATTATAAAATGTAAATAATTGGGGTATTGGAGCTGTCATATCTTAGGATTTATAGAACTATTATCCCAGATAAACCAATTATTATTAATTATTGAAGAGGAGAAAATTTAGCTGGCCACATAATTTTATTTTCTTGTAATGTTGGAATAGGAGAGTTTTTGGGAGGCCAATCTGATTCGCTAGCTTTCTTTCTGATTTCAAGTCTTTCTTCAAAATTTTTATAACTCCATAAGCTTACAAAGTTTCTTGTTCCTCCAAAATCTGAGTACCAGCAGCCAACTAATGGAGATAGTTCTTCTCTTTTAGGCATAGCTTTGCCCCAAGTTTCAATAACATCAGGTATTAATTCTTGTGGGTATGAATAATATCTGATTTCATATAACGGTCCCATTGTTTTGGGCTCTAGAGGTCTCATAAATGGCGTAGGTAAATATATTTCTGAAGTCATATCAATTATTATATTTCCAGATTGTGGAGGCCATACTGATCCATTATCTACTGTTTCAACTAGTTCACGTATTTTTTTGCGTTGCTGGAGACTTTCATAAGGCCATATTGCAATCATTTGATTCAATGATCCAGTTTCAGTATACCAATGCCCAGATATTTTTGAATGCTCTTCTCTTCTTACAATCTTTTCTTTAAAAATTTCATGATATTCAGGTATTTTGCCTGACCTAAGATTATAAGTTCTAAATTCATAAATCATGGTTACTTTTTCTGAGTTGAGTGATATTCATCAACTAGAATACCCATTATTACTGAGTTGTGCCTTGCCCCATGATGTGGGCGGCTTTTTCGAAGAGTTCCTTCGTGGGTAAAATGCAAATGGGAAAACATTTTTACAGCAGATTCATTATATTCTGGTATATCTGCCCAAATCCTAAAGATTCTATATTCTTCAAACGCTATTTTTATTGTAGCTTTTGCAGCAGCAGTTCCAAAGCCTTTATGCCAGTTATCAGGATTCCCAATCAGGATAGATAGTTGAGCATCTCCTAAAGATTCTTCTATTGCTAAATGAGATTCTCCAACATGCATATCTTCATTATAAATAGAAAATATCTTATGAGAAGGGTCAGAAAATACTTTGTTCCATTCTTCTTTATGAGCATGAGCCATTTCTTCAGGGTGGTAACCTAGATGGGCAAAATCTCCGTACGAATACCTTCCAAACCAGCTATCTGCCACAGTTTCATTTTCTAACCAATGTTGTACACGGAGTACGTCTTCTTTTACAACTGATTTTAATGTTACTAATTCAGGATTCATTGTCTTATTCATTGTCTATAAGTATTATAAATTATTTATTTGATTTGATTAGATATTAGCAGATTTGTGTTGTTTCAAGCAAATTAATTATAATATATTAGTAATAATAAATAGTTTAATTTAATTTCAGGAGTATTTAAATGTCCAATATTCGAGTTAGGTACCCACCTAGTCCTACTGGGGAACCACATGTAGGCAATATACGAACAGCATTGTTTAATTGGCTTTTTGCGAAAGGTAATGATGGTGAATTTATATTAAGAATAGAGGATACTGACAGAAACAGATTAGTTGAAGGAGCAATGGAGTCTCAATATGAAGCTTTAAAATGGCTTGGAATTGACTGGGATGAAGGGCCAGATATTGGGGGTAAATATGCTCCTTATACTCAATCTGAGAGATTAGGCATTTATAAAGATACAGCTTATAAATTAATTGAAAATGGTTATGCATATAAATGTTACTGTTCTCAGGAACGACTTATTCAGATGAGAGAATTGTATCAAAAAAATCAGTCAATTATAGGATATGATAGGAATTGCAGGAATATAGATTCCTTAACAACAGATCAATATAAAAATAAAAAAACTCCGTATGTGGTTCGTTTTAAGACGCTTTTAGAAGGAAAAATACAATTCAATGATTTGATTCGTGGAAATGTTGTATTTGATAACACTCTATTAGATGATTTTATAATATTGAAATCAGATGGATTTCCTACATATCATCTAGCAAATGTGGTTGATGATTATTTAATGAAGATTACACATGTAATGCGTGCAGAAGAATGGTTATCAAGTGCTCCTAAGCATATACATATATATAATTCTATGAAATGGGCCCTACCTAAATTTGCACATTTGCCAATTATTTTAGCTCCAGATAAGTCAAAATTGAGTAAAAGGCATGGAGCAACTTCAATATTGGAATATCGGAAATTAGGGTATCTTTCAAATGCCATGGTGAATTTTCTTGCAAAATTAGGATGGTCTTTAGATGATAAGACTGAAAAATTAGAAGTTTCAGAATTGATTAGTAATTTTTCTCTAGAAAAAGTTGGTAAGTCCGGATCTGTTTTTAATATTGATAAATTGAATTGGTTAAACGGAGTATATATTAGAGAATTAAGTGTGAACCAATTAACTTCTGAATTGTTATGTTACTGGGAGTTATTTCCTTCACAAGAGTTGCCAAAAAATATCGATTTTAAACTCATAAAAAGAATCGTACCTTTAATATCGGAAAGAATTAAAACGTTAAAAGAAGCGGCTCCTTTAATTAGCTTCTTTTTTTTAGATATTGTTAAATATGAAAAAAAGAAAGTTATACAAAAAGGTTTAGATATTTCAGATGTTAATATGATTTTAGAAAAATTATATACTAAAGTACTATTAATAGATGATTTTAAATCTAGCGATATAGAAAGTAATTTACGTAGCTTTGTCGGAGGAATTGATTATAAAGCTGGTCAAGTGTTTGGTATTTTAAGAGTCATATTGACAGGACAGGATGTCGCACCTCCATTATTCGAATCAATGGAGATACTTGGTAAAGAGCATTGTTTGTCGGTGATTTTAAAAGCAAGAGAAAATATAAAAGATACTTAGTTTCTATATGAATTAATTTTCTTGACCTTAATAAAATAGATAATTATACTTTTTATAATAAATATTAATAATTTGAATATTAGAATGGGTTGTGTAAATGTCATTAAATCAAAAATTAAGGGATAATTTAAAAGAGTCAATGCGTAACAGAGATGATTTACGTAGGTCAGTAATCAGGTTGCTCCTTTCAGCTATCAAAAATGAAGAAATTAAAATAGGTAAAATTCTAGATGACGATGAAATAACAACTGTACTTTTTAGGCAAGCTAAACAAAGACGCGAAAGTATTGAAGCGTATTCTAAAGCTGATAGAAAAGATTTACTTGATCAAGAGACTGGAGAATTAAATATAATTTTGGAATATTTGCCATCTCAAATGTCTTCAAAAGAATTAACTAATATAATAAGTAAAGTAATAGATGATACGGGGGCAAAAAATATATCTGATATAGGTCGCGTGATGGGTCCAGTAATGAAGTTGGTTAAATCGAGAGCATCAGGATCTGATGTTAGAGAAATAGTAAATAAGCTTCTTAAATAATTGAGAGTAATCATATTGAGGAAATTATGAAATTTGGTGTAGCAGTATTTCCTGGCACATGGAGTGATACAGATTGTTTTCATGTTCTTAAAAATGTCTTTCACCAAGATGTTGAATATGTTTGGCATAAAGAAACTGATTTGTCTTCATATGATTGTATTATAATTCCTGGAGGGTTTTCCTATGGAGATTATTTAAGATGTGGAGCTATGGCTCGGTTCTCACCGGTTATGGAATCTATTGTAGATTTTGTAAATCAAGGGCGTTTAGTTATAGGAATTTGCAATGGTTTTCAAATACTTTGTGAAGCAGGTTTACTACCAGGAGTATTAATGAGAAATAATATTCTTCAGTTCAGATGCCAAAATGTTAATATCAGAGTAGATAACAATTCAAGTTTATTCACTAATAAATCAGTACATAAGCAAGTTTTGCAAATACCAATATCTCATGCTCAGGGTAATTATTTTGCTGATGAAAAAACTTTGGATTCATTAGAAAATTCTGGGCAGATTTTATTTAGATATTCGGAAGAGAACGGGGATATAACAAATGAATCAAACCCTAACGGATCTTTATCAAATATAGCAGGAATTATGAATTCTAAAGGGAATGTATTAGGTATGATGCCTCATCCTGAACGTTGCTGTGAAGATGAAATAGGTGGTACTGATGGGTCTATAATATTTAATTCTATATTTGAATCTTTATCCAAACATTAATTTATTAAAAGACAGGAATTTTATTGAGAGTAGTTGTTTTCGCATTATTAGCTTCTGTGGGTTTTGGAGCTAGCTCAGTATTTATTAAATTGGGTCTTGGATCTATGAAATCTACTACAGCTACTTTTATATCTCTTGTATGTGGATCGTTAATTTTAATTACTATATCAATAATCTTATATCCAAATGAGTTAGTTATAGAAAATAAAATTATATTTAATTGGTTATTTTTATCAGCAGTTTTAAATTTTTTGGGGGGGCGTTATTTGAATTATACAAGCGTAAATTTATTAGGGGTAGCTCGCTCAACTACTATAATCGGGACAGCTCCATTATTTGCAACTATTTTAGCAATAACTATAGGTAATGAAGCTATTACTTTACCTATAGTATTAGGCACTCCAATGATTATTTTTGGATTAATATTAATGATTTCTGGCAAATGAAAACTTTAGAGAAAAATATAACTTTAGGATATCTAGCTGCATTTGGCTCTGCTATTAGTTATGGAATAGTAACTTTAGTTGCCCAAAAATTAGTTAGTAATTATTTCTCACCTGTAGTAGCTAGTGCATTTTCAATAACATTTGGTATGGTAATCTTAGGTATTTTATTTATTAAAGATATAATTGTAGATATTAAAGCAATATCTTTCAGGTCTTTGCTTTGGGTGGTTTTAGCTGGAATTTCAGGTGCTTGGGGTGTTAGTTTTTGGTTTGTAGCTTTAAATAATGGCCCGATTGTCATAGTTGCTCCTGTTTCAGCTACTTTTCCTCTGGTATCGTTAGCCTTGACTTATGTATTCTTAAAAAAGATTGAAAGATTAACTTTTCGTGTGGTAATAGGCTCAATCTTTGTTGTTTCAGGAGTAGTTATTATAGCCAGTATGAATAGTTAATGGAATATTTATGAAAGTTTCAAAAGAAATATTAAATCAATTAGCACTTACTGAAAGTGAATATAATTTAATAGTTGAACGTTTAGGTAGGCATCCTAACCGTCTTGAATTAGGAATGTTTGGCTCTTTATGGAGTGAGCATTGTGGGTATAAACACTCAAAGCCATTGTTAAGTTTATTTAAAATGGGCAGCGAAAATTTACTAATTGAGCCTGGATCAGAAAATGCAGGAGTAATAGAAATTGGTGATGGTTTAGGAATAGTAATGAAAATAGAATCCCATAATCATCCCTCTGCGATTGAGCCATTTGAAGGTGCAGCTACGGGAGTTGGAGGAATAGTTAGAGATATATTTGCTATGGGTGCTAGGCCAATAGCTCTACTTAATTCTCTTAGATTTGGGCCTTTATCTGATTCTAGAAATAGATATCTTTTCGAAGAAGTAGTATCGGGTATATCTTCTTATGGTAATTGTATAGGTGTACCAAATGTAGGTGGAGAAATATTCTTTGAAAAATGTTATTCAGGTAACCCTCTAGTAAATGCTATGTGTGTAGGTATAGTAAATATTAATAATTTAATTCGTGCTACAACTGGAGGAAAAGGGAATATATTGATATTAGTTGGAGCAGATACTGGGAGAGATGGTATTCATGGAGCATCTGGTTTAGCCTCACAAAGTTTTGATGATGATAAGGACTTAAGGCCTACAGTACAGGTTGGTAACCCTTTTTTAGAAAAAGTATTAATAGAAGCCTGTATGGAAGTTTCAACTAAAGAGTTTTTAGTTGGAATTCAAGATTTAGGTGCAGCAGGATTGACAAGTGCAATAGTAGAATCGGCAGCAAAAGCTGGATCTGGCTTTGAAATAGATATTTCTAATATTCCAAAACGTGAAGAAGGAATGGATGCTTATGATGTTATGCTATCTGAATCTCAAGAACGTATGTTAATTATTGTTAAGCCAGGTTCAGAATATAAAGTTAAAGAAATATTTGATAAATGGGATTTGCAATCTTCAGTAATTGGGAAAGTGACTGGAGATGGATTAGCAAAAATATTTGATAAAGGAGTGATTCAATGTGAAGTTGATATTAATATCCTTGCTAATTCTCCAACTTATAAGTTGAAAGGAAATAAGCCAGCAATATTAGAGGAGTTACAATCTTTTGATTTTACTGGTATTCCAATACCTAAGAGATCTCCGGAAGAGATTTTTTTGGAACTTTTGGCTAGTCCAAATATAATTAGCAGGAAATCAGTATATAGACAATATGATCATCAAGTTCAAACTAATACGATTATATGTCCAGGAGAAGATTCAGCATTATTAAGAATTAAAGGAACTACTAAAGCTATAGCATTAACAACTGATTGTAATTCTAGGAATGTATTCTTAGATCCATATATTGGCGGTGTTATTGCAGTTTCAGAAGCTTGTCGTAATCTTTCTGTGACTGGTGCTAAACCGTCTGCTTTAACTGATTGTTTGAATTTTGGTAATCCTGAAAACCCTGAAATATATTATCAACTTGAGCAATGTATTAAAGGTATAGCTCATGCTAGTAAAGCTTTTTCTGCTCCTGTAATTAGTGGTAATGTGAGTTTGTATAATGAATCCTATGGAGAGAATATTTATCCTACTCCTGTATTAGGGGCTATTGGTATTTTAGAAGATTCGAATAAATATGTAACTAGTGGATTTAAAGAAGAAGGTAGTATAGTGATATTATTAGGGTTTGATAAATTGTTATCTGGAGGATTTTCAGGGAGCGAATATATTGTAAATATTCATGGATTAATAGCTGGAAAACCTAAGATTGACCTAGATCTTGAAATCAAAATCCAATCTACGTGTAGAAGACTAATTGATAAGCAAGTTATTAGTTCAGCTCATGACTGTTCTGAAGGAGGATTAGCTATTTCTTTAGCTGAGAGTTCGATGATTTCTAATATAGGTTTTATTGGTAAATTTGAATTCTCTGGTAGATGGGATGACATCTTATTTGGAGAATTACAATCTAGAATTATAGTTTCAGTTAACCAGAGTAAATTAAAAGAATTCACTTCTATTTGCATAGAAGACGAAGTTAAATGGAATATTTTGGGTAATACAGGAGGCGATTTTTTTAGAATTAATGATTTAATAAATATGCCTTTAAAAAAATTAAATTCAGTATGGGATCAAGAGTTATAGAGAAATATGAGGTATGAATTTATTTGGCGCTTGGTTGGGTGGCTGGGTGTATGATTATTATGAATCATATATGATAATGTGGTCATTATGTGTGTTTTTGGGATTTGTATCATCTGCAATACATTTTCCAATTAATCTTAGTTTATTTAAGAGGGTACCAATACGGTAAAAAAGTATAGTTAGTCTACTTGTACTATATTGAGAAATATTTTATAAGTACCTGTATTTGAACTTGAATATCCTTGAGCTTTAATAATATATCTACCACTTTCACTTAATATAGCTGAATTTATAATAGCATTTACTCCTCCAGCACTATCATCATCATTTGCTTCTAGTTTTCCACTAGGAGTAATTAGCTCTAAATATGGATTTAAGCCGTTGTTAGTACTGATCAAGTCCATTGATATTGTTACATTATCACGGATAGTAGAATCAAATACCCATTCATCTATATCTCCTGGATAATCAATCGAAGATATATAAATTTCGTCGGGTAGTATCCTTCCTCCACCATAATCTATAATTGGAGTAGGAGTTGGGATAGCTAATGGAGTAGCAGTAATAATAATTTCTTTTATAATTTCTACAGGAACCTTTACTTCGACTTCGACTTCTTTTATGACTTCTACAATGACTTCTACAATGACTTCTACTTCTTTTATGACTTCTACAATGACTTCTACTTCTTTTATGACTTCTACAATGACTTCTACTTCCTTTATAACCTCTACAGGGACTTCAATTTTTTCAATTATCACTTCTCTTTTGGCAGGTATAGCATTTCTTGTGATTATTATTGGAGTTGGGGTTGGGATTTTACTTAATTGATTTTTTAGTCTAGCTTCTACAGTTGCGTCTATATTTATTTTTTTATTTTGATTAGAATCAGGAGTCATTGAATTTAATCCGGAAAGTTTATTTAAAGATTTTTCTACGCGGGCTTCTACAGTGGCATCAATATTAGTAATGTTTGAACTGTTACAAGATATTACTAATATAAATAAAATTGATATTGTTAACATCTGAAAAATATATTTTGTAATCATGATATATATTGTAGGATTTATTTTTTTATTAGTAAATTCATTTTAATGTATTGTTTTTTATTCCAAAGCAAACTTTAAAATATTTTATGCGTTTTATAACTTCGAAAGTTAAAAAACTTACTGAATAAGTAGATATTAATAGGAAAATTAATTTTAATGATGAATTAATATTTAAAGTGAATATTACAGTTGAAAATAAAAATTGTATTGGCATATGAACAATATAAACTGTATAAACTGATGGACTGAGATAGGTTAATAGCCTTGAAGGTTTATTTAAATATCCAAGCCCGTATTAATATCTAAAAAATCCCTTATATTTACCTGATGATATATTTTCATAATAGTAAATGGTGGGCTCGGCAGGGTTCGAACCTACGACCAATCGGTTATGAGCCGACCGCTCTACCACTGAGCTACGAGCCCTATCAAGTATGGATTGGAACAGAGGGTTAATTGGCAGCTTTGCTTAATTCAGCTCCTGCTTTAAAACCAACTCTTTTATGTTCTGGAACAGTTAACAACGAACCAGTTTGCCCGCCTCTTATTGGACGTACTTTTCTTGCTTTTACGTTTCTTATTTCAAATGAGCCAAATCCGGTTAAAACTACTCGGTCGCCATTTGCTAATGCTTCCTGTATGGAATCTAGTACAGCATTGAGAGCTTCATCTCCTTGAGTTCTTGATACTCCAAGCTTTGCAGCAACTCTAGCTGACATGTCATTCTTTCGTAGATTAATCACGAATAAGACCTCCTATGCATTTGCGTTATTTTGAATATATACAAATATTCTTAGAATATAAACCTAAACAATAAAGTTTAAAAGTAATCTAAAACGTGCATTAGTGTCAACCCAAAATAGCTTGAAAAATATTAAAAATCTCTAGAAAAAGTGTTAATTTTATTGTAACTAGAAATATTGTGTCTATTTTTAAATATATGTATGGGTATGATTTACTTGCACATAGGTGCTATAAGTTATAAAATAAGTAGATTGTTGATCTATAATTTATATACATTAAGATAGCTTTGGGGAACATTAAAATGGAAGCGCATGAATATGTTCAATTAGATTTGAATTTAAAAGTTGAAAAATTTCGTCCTGGTGATACTGTTAAGGTTAATTTAAGAGTCATTGAAGGCGACAGGGAAAGAATACAGGTTTTTGAAGGCCTTGTAATTCGAAAACGTGGAGTTGGTTCTGGATCAACTTTTACGGTTCGCAGAATTAGTCATGGTATAGGTGTTGAAAAAACATTTCTTCTTTATTCTCCAATAATAGAATCTGTTAGCGTAATTAGAAAAGGAGATGTTAGAAGATCTAGGCTTTATTATATTAGAGAATTATCAGGTAGAGCTGCTAGAATTAAAGAATTAAAGTCTTTCAAATCTCCAGAGAAGCCCGAAGCTGAAGCTAAACAAGCTACTGAAGCTGTAGTAGAGACCCCCGAAGCTGAACAGGCTATTGAAGAGCCAAAGTCTCCACCCTCTTTATAAGATTTTGTTATGTATAGGTATGCTGAGATAGCTGTAGATTCTATAGCTACTTTGCATTCTACATTTTCTTATTCAATACCAATCTTAATGAAATTGTTACCTGGGCAAATAGTTTTAGTTCCATTTGGGGTACGTGTAATTCCAGGAGTAGTAATGAAACTTGTGGATAATCCTCAAGTTTCTGAAACTAGAGATATTATTAATGTGCTAGAAGACTTTCCTACGCTTAGTCAAATTGAATTAGATTTAGCTTTATGGATTAGTCAATATTATTTCTGCAATTTATTTGAGTCATTAAAATTAATGTTTCCTCCAGGTTTTAGAATAAAATCAAAAAGAATTCTCTCAATAATTAATTATGATAGTATTTGTTTTGATAATTTTACTGATTTCCAGAGAATCATAATTAATTATATTCACAGTCGAGGAGATGTAAATTATAATAAAATACAAAAGGTATTTGGAGAACAAGTTCCATTAACTATTAAAGGTTTGATTAGTAACAATATTATCAAGAGTAAATATTTTATAGATAATTCAAATATCAAGCCAAAACTTATTAAGTATGTAAAATTATCCCAAGATGTATTTTTCAATCATCAAGATTTGCTAATGAAGGAAATTGAAAAAACTCCTAAACAGAAGGTTTTGATAGAGGCACTGTTTTCAAAAAATGATGGAATAGTACTAGCAGAAGCTAGAAAGAATTTTGGGGTTAGTGTAGTTAACTCAATGTTATCAAAAGAATGGCTAGAGATTTATTCTGTTCATTCTGTTCGTGACCCTCTGTCAAATAAATATTTTACTTCAGACAAAAATATTATACTTACTACAGATCAAAAGAATGTTGCTTTAAGCATAAAAAACAATGTAGGTGATTTGAATTTTAAAAAAGAGATATTTCTTCTGTTTGGTGTTACAGGTAGTGGGAAAACTGAAGTATATATTGATGCAGTTGCAGATTGTATAGAAAAAGGTAAAACAGCCTTAGTTCTTGTTCCTGAGATATCTTTAACTTACCAGATAGTTGATAGGTTCTATAAGAAATTCTCTAAAAAAATAACAGTTTTTCATAGTGGATTAACAGCTGGTGAAAGATTTGATCAATGGCAATTAATTAAATCAGGAGAATTTGATATAGTAATAGGTTCGCGAAGTGCTATATTTGCTCCTCTACCTGATTTAGGGCTCATTATATTAGATGAAGAACATGAGTGGACTTACAAACAGTCTGATTCTTCTCCTCGTTATCATACTAGAGAAGTTGCTTTAAAGATTTCACAATTAAGAAAAGTTACAGTTGTTTTAGGAAGTGCGTCTCCTTCTTTGATTACCTATAAGAATGCTTTAGACGGAAAATATAAGTTATTGCATATGAAAAAAAGAGTCAGGGATATAAGTAGGATTGGGAATGTTAAATTAATATCAAACAATGAATCTATGCCTTCTATAGAAATAATCGATATGCGTAACGAAATTAATAAAGGTAATAACAGTATATTTAGTGACAGGCTTAATGAAGTTTTTCAAGATTGTTTATATAAAGGTGAACAGGTAATATTTTTTGTAAATAGAAGAGGTTTTTCTTCTTATACTCAATGTACTGGTTGTGGATTAACTGTATCATGTCGTCGTTGCTCTATAGCATTAACGTATTATAGAGATATTGATAGGTTGATATGTAATTATTGCGGATATAAAAGAATAGTCCCTATTAGATGTTCAAAATGTTCTAGATATCAGTTGAATAAATCAGGATTTGGAACTCAAGCGGTTTTTGAATATATAAAAAATAATTTTCCAGAAATTTCTATTCTTAGGATGGATAAGGATTCTACAAAATCGAATAATTCACATGAAAATATATTAAATGAATTTTCTTACGGAAATTCACAGGTTTTGATCGGTACTCAAATGATAACAAAAGGACTTCATTTCCCAAATGTAAGCCTTGTTGGGGCATTGTCAGCAGATGTAGGATTAGGTTTGCCTGATTTCACTTCCAATGAAAAAGTTTTCCAACTACTTTGCCAGGTAGTTGGAAGGTCTGGCAGGGGGATTTCAGCAGGAATTGGAATACTTCAAACATTACAACCTGAACATCATTCAGTGATTTCAGCATCTTCTCAGGATTATAAAATGTTCTATGATATTGAGTTAGAATTGAGAAAAATTAAATTTAATCCACCTTTTAAGGATTTAATCAGGATACTTTTTCTTCATCCAAATATGGCAAAATGTGAACAAGAAGCGCTAGATTTTGCAAAAAAAGCTAAAAAACAACGTGATGATTTATATTTAAATAATGTTACGGTTTTAGGTCCTAATCCAGCATATCCAAATAGAGTTAGAGGAAATTATAGATGGCATGTTGTATTTAAAGGTGATAACCCGAGGGAATTATTAAAACATATGGTTATACCTAGGATATGCTCAGTAGATGTAGATCCCATTAGTCTTCTTTAATAATTAATTATTTTGTCCTCTTCTTAGGACTTTACCTGGCCTTGCTTGAGTGTGAATACCATTGTCAATTATTGGAATCCCTTTTACTATTACATAAGGTATTCCTTCAGCATATTGATGAGGGTCTTCAAAAGTTGCTTTATCTATTACTGTTTCAGGATCAAAAATTACAAGATCAGCTATTTTTCCAATTTTAATTATCCCACGATTTTTTAAATTCAATCTTTGTGCAGGGAATCCAGTCATCTTGTGTATTGCATCTTCTAATGTAAGAACTGAAGGTTTTTCTCTGACATATCTTCCGAGTATTCTAGGATGGGTTCCATAATATCTAGGATGTGGCAATGCTTTTTTGTAAAATCCATTAGAAGACATCGCTCTTCCGTCAGATCCAATCATACCTAATTTATGTGACATAAAGTATCTAATATCACCTTCAATTCTATTATGAACTCTTGTAGGAACTGATCCTTTTTCTTCTTCGACTAACTGTAAAACTGCTTCAGCTGGTTCGACACCTCTTTTTTTTGCAATTTCTTCTACTGAGAGTCCAAGTAAGTGTTTATTTGATTCATTATTAATATATGCAATTTTCCATGTGTCCCATAGAGGGCTTATTCCTCCTATTCCTGCGGCTACTTCGGCTCTGATTTTTTTTCTTGTATTAGGGTCTTTTAACCTAGACATATATTTATCTAGAGTACCAGCCTGTGCCCATAATGGGATAGTTTGATTTAAACCAGCTCCAGCAGCAGTATATGGATACATATCATAGGTTATATCTAGTCCAGATTCAGTTGCCTTTTCAAATAGATCAATCATTGATCCGCCCTGACCATATAATCTTCTATCTGTTATAGCCAAATGAGAAAATTGAACAGGAATGTTAGATTTATTACCAATTTCAATTGCTTCTTCAATTGGTAATAAATTGTTTCCTGTATTTACTCTTGCATGAGTAACGTAAAATACCCCGTCATAATGTGAAATTGCTTTACAAAGCTCTATTATTTCTTTAGTTGATGAATAAGCTGAGGGAGCTACTGATAAACCTGTTGATAGAGAGAAAGCACCTTGTTCAATTGCTTCAGCAGCTAAATATTTCATATCTTTCATTTCTGATTTACTTGCTGGCCTATCTTCTGTTGCTCCTGAAGCTACCTGAAGAGCAGCTTGTCCAAGTTGAGGAACAACGTTAATGCTAATGCCATTATTTTCTAAATCGTTGGCCCAATCATCTAAAGTATTCCAGGTCCAAGTTTTATTAGATACTAAAGTTTGACCTATAGATTCTTGTAGTTTTTTTGGTCCTGCATTGCCTGCAGGGAAGGTTGAATAGCTACAATTACCTGTTACTTCTGTTGTAACTCCTTGGTGAGCTTTACTTTCACCTCCAGGATCTACTAAAAGAGATACGTCTGAATGTGTATGTATATCTATAAATCCTGGAGATACTATTAGGTTTTCAGCATTTATAATTCTATTTGAATTAGATTGGTTTAAAATTCCTATAGCTGATATTTTACCTTTTTGTATACCTATATCTGCTTTATATCTATTATTGCCAGTTCCGTCTATTACAGTTGCATTATGAATTAAAATGTCAAACATTTAAACCTTCCTACATAATTGAGTTACTGAATGTAAGCAGAATATTAGCCTGTTATTCTAATTTTTACAATACTTAGTTACTAATATTATAATATTGTGATTGTTTATTTAGAAAAATTTACTTAAACTTAACTATTGATTTATCAGGATTTATATTGCGTTTTTCTAGAGATTTTATTAATGTTTCGTTAGCTGACTTTATTGTTCGCTCCGCATATCAAATGGGAAAAACTCCTCTTTTACCCGTATTTGCAGCATCGTTAGGTGCGGGAGAGGTTTTTCTTGGGTTAATTGTATCAGTTTCTACACTTACTGGTATTATTTTAAAGCCTATAGTTGGAATTATGTCAGATAGATGGGGGCGTCGTTCATGGCTAATAATTGGCACCCTGTTTTTTGCTATAATGCCCTTTGTATATAGATGGGTTTCAACTCCAGATGAATTATTTGTAGTTAGAATAGTACATGGCATTGCTACTGCTATTTATGGACCAGTTACTTTGGCATATGTTGCAGAATTATCTTCAAATTCGAGAGCAGAAAGGATAGCTTGGTTTGGATTAGCTCGTAATGGTGGCTATATTGTAGGGCCGGCATTAGCAGGTTGGTTGTTATTAGTATTAGATCCAATTTCTGTTTTTACTATAATAGGTTTTTTAAGTGTTATTGCTTTCATTCCAGTAGTTCAAATTTATGATATAAAAAATGTTGAAGCTAATACAAGCACCTCTTTTTTTTCACATATGATTTCATCTTTTGTGGGAGGTAGTCGCAATTTTTCAGTTTGGGTTGCTGGATCTCTGGAATCTTTTGTATATATGATTTTATATGCGATAAAAGCTTTTTTGCCAATATATGCTAGTAGTATTGGTTTTAATATTGCATTAATTGGAGTCTTTTTCTCAATTCAAGAAACTGTAAAATTAATATTCAATCCCGTGGGAGGAAAAATTGCAGATAAAATAGGGTATAAAGTAGTTATTTTTCTAGGAGTCTTAATATTAGCAGTTTCTTTATTCTATTTGCCTAATGTTAATAATAAAGTATTTTTCATCATAACTGCAGTACTTATAGGAATTGCTCAGTCATTAATATTTCCAGCTATAATTGCACAGATTTCTAGTCAGATTGGTAAAGAAAATTTAGCTACTAGCATGGGGTTAGTGGGTTCTTTAAAAAATCTTGGGAAAGTGTTGGGACCTAGCTTAATTGGAGTATTAATATATTACCTAGATTACGCTCAAAGTTTTCGTATTTTAGGTATATCGTTAGTAATAGGCTTGTTACTAACATTGGGTATGTTGAAATTTTATAGAAAAGAATAGGTATGTTTATTCATTACTACCTATTCTTTTCTATATTAAGTTTTTACCTTAATCGGTATATACCCATTCCAATTGACCATGCAACTGTACCGCCAAAGCATAATCCAGTTATTAATTGTGCTACTTCAGCACTAATTGGAAAAATGATTAAACTTGCAATTAATCCAACTATTCCAATTAAAATTGCTAAGTATGTTAACCATACATGACTATAATGATTATGAAACAGAGCTAAGCCTATTAATATCATTCCAGCTGAGAATGCAATTGTTCCTAGAGTAGTAATTGCAACTGAAGCACTATGAGCTACTCCTCCAGCAACAACTAATTGTTGGTTCATTGCTGCATCAGCACCAAGTTTTGATCCGTATTCTATTTCTGTTAAAACTAAACCTTGGCCAATAATAGCCCATGATACAATTGCGAAAGAGAGTAATAAAAATCCTGGATTTGCCCAGACTTTACCAGGTGTATCTTGTAAAGATGACTTTACTCCATGTACACCGACTATCCATGCTAGAAGACCAATGCTAACTAATATAGCTCCCATAGTAGCTTCATCTTGATTTTTTCCTAGTGAAGCTAGCCACGTTGCTGTATCGTCAGGATTTAGTCCAATCGTTTGTTGCAACATAAACCCAGTAATAGCTACTATAGCACCAAGTATGAGGGCTATACCAGTGACACTAGGTATTTTACTGTGTTTTTCATTGTCTTGAGACATTAGACACTCCTTATTTCTATAGTTATTAGGATAATATATAGTTAGGAATAAGATCAGCATAGTGCTTTTAGGTGTAATTTTTAGTTATTATGTGTAAATTGAGTTAATATGAATTAAAATTCAAGTTTTTTAGTATTTTATTAAGGTGATTTATGGGATTTGATTCTAATGTAGGTAAGGTATTAACTGTTAATGGTTTAATCAATCCAGAAAGCTTAGGATTTATTCTTCCTCATGAGCATTTTTATGTTGATTTAAGAAAAAATCACCCATTACCCCCTAATATTACTAAAAAAGAATTAGATTACTGTAATATTAAATTAAATTTAGCTAATTTAGCTTACGCAAGAGCTGGTTATCCCTTGCAAGATAATTATTTATTGAGTCCAGAAGAAGAGGATATTATTGTAAAAGAAGTTCTAGAATTCAAGAAGGCGGGAGGTAAAACATTAGTTGATCCTACTAGTATTGGATTGGGCAGAAATCCTGTTGCAGTTAAAAGGATATCAGATCTTACGGGTTTAAATATTGTTTTGGGATGTAGTTGGTATCAAAAAGTTTTTCATACAGAAGATTTAAATAAAAAAACAGTTCAAGAATTAACAGATCAGATTTTAAAAGAAATTAATATTGGAATAGATGATACAACTATAAAAGCAGGAATAATTGGAGAAATTGGAGTTGATGCAAAACCATTAATAGAAAATGAAATAAAGGTTATCAAAGCATCAGCTATTGCAAGTAAGGTTTCGGGTTTGTCAATGTTATTTCATGGGCCTCCATATGAAGAGCACAAAAGAGTGCTAGATATGGTAGAAAGCGAAGGAGTAGATTCAAGTAGAGTAGTATTTGGTCATTGTGATCGTTTAGCTGAAGACCTACCAAAGCTTATTACTACTTTAGAGCGAGGTGTGTACATTGAATTTGATTGTTTAGGTAATGATGGATCTGCAAAACCTTGGGATATGGCTACAATATTAGTTGCTAAAGTTATTCCAGAATTAATAAGAGCTGGTTATGCTAATAGGATTTTGATTTCTCAAGATATTTGTAAAAAAGTACATCTAAAGAAATACGGAGGGACAGGATATTCTTTTATTTTAGAGGAATTTATTCCGTTTTTAAGAAATAAAGGTATAAGTAATTCTGATATAATTCAAATTACTGAGAAAAATCCAAGAGATTTATTGACTATTATCTAAATTTAATTAGTAAAGGTGTGCAAATTGGGCAAAGTAGACATAGAATTTAAATCGTCCGTGCCAGTTTTTGATTGTAATGTTTCTTTGGGCAGAATTCATACAAGTCGTCTAGTTGTAGATAGTGCAGAAGAGACTATATTAGCAATGGACCATGTAGGAGTTGAGAAGGCCTTAATTCATAACCCCTATGGAGTTAATTATGATCCAGTTTATGGTAATGAAAAATTGATGAAATCTATTGAAGGTGTTAATAGGTTTATTCCGCAATTCACATGTAATCCTTCAACTTTTGACATACATACATTTTCAGAAAATGTTGAAAATAATAATGTTAAAGCTTTAAGAATGGAGCCATCTAAACAGAATTTTCCTTTTGTTAATTGGATTGTGGGAGATTGTATGGATTGGATTGTAAAAAAAGAATTAACACTCTTTATACCAGTTACAGACTTAAATCCAGTGGAATTTCATAACACCATGAAATTATATCCCAATAGTAAAGTGGTATTGTCCGATGTTCATTATTCCCATGTTCCATGGGCTATTCCATTACTAAAAGCATTGCCAAATTTATATGTGGAAATTTCTAAATTCTCAATTTCTGATAGTTTGATAAGGTTACTAAATGTTGTTGGTGAAGGCCGTATTTTATATGGTTCAAAATTTCCATATCAACCAATGGGACCTCAATTGTATAGTTTACATCGATGGGGGATTTCTGAGGCTTCATTGAAAGCAATTTGTTCTGAAAATTTGAAAATAATTTTAGGTTTATAAATATATGAATATTATAAATACTTTAGTAATAGATTTTCATTCTCATGTAGGAAGAATGGGTAATTATAATGTAATTGATGATATGGATTGGTATGTCAAAAACCTTGATGCTGCAGGTGTAGATAAATGTTTTGTAAGTTATATTTTTGACGGTAAAGCATCGAATTGTAATGACATAGTCTATGACTTTGTGCAAAAAAACTCAAAAAGATTTGGAGGATTTGCACATGTAACTCCACATTACATTGAAGAGGCAATTCCTGAGTTAGATAGAGCATTTAACAAATTAGGTATGAAAGCTTTGAAAATTTATCCTCCTTTCTATCCAAAGCCTGTAAATCATGAGTCATGGTATCCGATTTTCGAATGGTGTAATGCAAATAAAATACCTGTTAAAAGTCATACTCAATATGGACCTGGAGAATACAAGAATGATGATAATGGAAGGCCAATCTTATTTATTGATTTAGCTCAAAAATTTCCCGATATTAATTGGATTTTGGCTCATTCAGGTAATTTTGAGGAAGGAAGAATTGAGTCTGTTCAGGCTGCAATTGAGTGCCCAAATATTTATTTAGAAACTTGTAGTTCCTATGGAGACCATGGAACAATAGAATACTTTGTTGATAAATTAGGTGATGATAGGATTTTATATGGGTCTGATCTTCCATTAATTGATGCTAGATTTGGTGTTGGAAGAATAGTTACAGCTAAAATCAGCGAAGATTCTAAACGCAAAATATTGGGGTTAAATGCATTAAAGGTTTTAAATTTGAATGAAGCTGAAATTAGTATTTAGTCAAACTTTTGCTTTAAGAAAGAATTAAATTGAAGTTTAATTCTTTTAGCATTTTTTCTAATAATCAAATATATTCAAAAAGATTATTTTTTGCGGTATTAATTCCAAGTTTTTTAGTTCAGTTTGGTGTCGGTATGCTACTACCTATTGAACCTATATTTATATCTAATTTAAATGTAGGTATTGCTCTTGTAGGTCTAGGTCTTTCTGGAATACTTATAGGTAATACTATATTTGATATTCCGTCCGGTTTACTGATTAAGAAAATTGGACATGATAAAACTATGTTATTGAGCGTATTCATTGTATCGATTAGTTCAATAATTACAGGTTTTGTTACTAGTTTCCTTATGTTTTTTATTTTACGTATTATTACAGGTTGCGCATTGAGTATGTGGGATTTATCTAGAATGTCTTACATATCAGATACTGTACCTAATAATCAAAGAGGTAAAACTTTAGCAAGCTTAGGAGGTGTTCATCGAATTGGCTTTTTTATAGGGCCGATTATAGGAGGTCTTATTGGGGCTAATTTATCAGTAGAATTTGTATTTGTTATTCAAGGTATTTTGGTCAGTTTAATTTTGTTCTGTATTTTACCTAATTTGAATAGCATAAAATATAAGAATATACTTAATAATAATAAACCTAAGTCAATAAATATTTTGATAAAAGAAAATAAAGACATTATTGCTAGAGGTTCCATAGCAATAATGTCTTTACAGATGGTACGAAAGGCTAAGGAATTATTATTGCCTTTGTGGGGTATAAATTTAGGTTTGAGTGTAGATGAAATAGGATATGTAATAGGTGCTTCTGCTGCTTTAGATATGATTTTATTTTTACCTGTTGGATATATAATTGATAAACATGGTAGGAAATGGATGTCAATTCCTACATGTTTTATTTTAGCTTTTGGTCTTTTTTTAATTCCTTTTACAGGAAATATATGGAGCTTTGTTGCAGTATCAGTTTTGATAGGATTTGGGAATGGACTTGGAAGTGGGGCAATGATGGTGCTTGGATCTGATCTTGCTCCATCAGGTTACTCAGGAGAATTTCTGGGTATCTGGAAGTTGATTGGAGATACTAGTGCTTCTAGTGCGCCGATATTAATTGGACAAATTGCTAATATATTAACTCTAGGAGCATCATCTGTATTTATGGGAACAATTGGAATTGTGGGAGGTTTAGCTATGTATTTATTTGTTCCAGAAACTTTAAATAACGATAAATCATTATAGGTTATTTGATTTAATTATATTTTTTTTATTTTACTGTGATCCCAGTTTTGTATGTATTTTTCAGGTATATCTATTCCAAAACCAGGAGCATTGGATGGAGTAACGTATCCGTTTTTGGGTGTAGACATGCCAGGAATTGGGCAGATCTCATCTAAAGCTATGCCTGGGTCAGACCCCATCCAGTACTCTGATATCAGTGATTCTGGCATTGATATTGAAAAATGTTGCCCCCAGGGTGTTCCTGCTGCAGTATGAGGTATAGTGCTTATCCCTGCAGCTTCAGCAATATGGTAAATTTTAATCACTTCAGTTAATCCTCCTGCCCATTGAATATCAGGTTGAACTATATCTACTGCTCGGTTTTTGATTAACTGGTAGAAAGCCTGTCTTCCGTGGTGATGTTCTCCACTTGCTAAAGGTGTCCAGGGCATATTTTTTTTTAAATTTAATAATCCATCTATATCTGTTGGAATTAAAGGCTCTTCAAACCATCTTAAATTATACGGTCGTAATTTTTCGGCTACTCTTAAAGCGTACTCGCTATTAAAAGACATAACTGGGTTATACATTAACTCGGCATTCTCTCCGACTATTTCTCTGGATTTTGCGATATGTTCTTCAGCTAGATTGAGCCCTTCTTGATCCATTTGGTAATGTGCGGGGTTACTAACTTTAAAAGCTTTAAATCCTAATTCTTTGGACCAATCTAGGTCATCAGAAGTTACATATAGTTTAATTTTATCTCTACAAGGTCCTCCAATAAGACTGTATACAGGAGTGTCTAATAATTTTCCTTTTAAATCCCAGAGAGCAAGATCAATACCTGACATAGCTATACTAGCGATTCCTGTTGAACCGAAAAATTGAGATGCTCTCCACATAAGATCATTAATATATTCTAGAGCAAATGCATCTTTACCTTTTAGTAAAGGTGCATAAAAATAATCAATTAGCCATGCTACAGGGCCTCCAAAATTACAAGCACCTAATCCATATGTGCCATCTTCTGCAATTGCTTGAACCCATAGTTTTTCTTCAAGATTTGTACCAGGTATACTGCCGAATCTAGTAGAAAATTCAGGATAAAAATTTATTGGAAATGCTCTTTGGGAGCCACTTTTAATTGCTGATTTCCTCAATGGCTTTGAAGAAGGTTTTCGCTTAGGTAGATTTATATTTACTACACGTATTTGTTTGATTTTCATTTGTAATTTATTCTTCTAAATTCATGGGGAATTTACCGTTAAATATATTAGATTTTGGCCATTCTGATCTAGGCAATTCATAATAAATTTCTATTTCATTTTTTTCTGGATCATTGAAATATACGCCAATTGAAATTCCATGATCACCAATTCCAACAATAGGTATGTTATTATTTTTAATTTTCGAATAAATTTGTTTTAAACCTTTAAATGTTTCCATTTGCCAAGCAAAATGGTATAAACTTGTATCAGATTTATTTGGACAAGGAGCTTCTTGGGATACCGCCATCAATGCTAATTCATGAGATGAATCATTGGATGCACTCATAAATATCATTTTGTCTTCAATAGTTTCAATTACTTGTAACCCTATAATATTCTTGTAAAATTCTAGCATAGAAGTAATATCATGTACTTTTATTACTAAATGTCCTAATTTCATTGGCTTAATGTTCACTATTAATCTCCTAAGCCTATTTGTTTAAAATATTATTTCATGATCCTATCATAATTAATGTAAACAATATTTCCATTATAGGATAAATTATCATAGGTAATATACTAAATTTAGGTGAAATAAACGGAATAAATATTAGAGATAATAATATTAATGGGCCATATTTTTCTAATTTTGAAAATTCATATGCGATTTTTTTTGGGAGTATTCCAATGGCTATTTTAAACCCATCTAAAGGGGCTATTGGCAAGAGATTGAAAGTTGCAAGTAATAGATTTAGATTTATTGTTAGCCAAAAAACTTGTGCTGCTGAGAATGTTCCGGGTATGTAATTTAAATTTACTGAGGAAAT
>Ga0209402_10000145_pt1 | contig 85772 bp, 154 predicted proteins | sample ArcticOcean_MG_C_3_FD_187437 | JGI IMG/M metagenome (GOLD analysis project Ga0209402, IMG submission 187437) | Marine microbial communities from western Arctic Ocean - ArcticOcean_MG_CB8_126 (SPAdes) (version 2) | ecosystem: Environmental > Aquatic > Marine > Oceanic | place: Arctic Ocean... | reverse complement strand
AGCCCCAGACCTCGAAGGTCAAGAATTGATTGACTTTTTGAAAGAGACAGAAGATGATATTTGGGAAAATCACGATGCTCCATTCTGGACCCATGAAGGCACTGACGAATCCAGAGAGAAATGGGGATATACTGTACAAAACTGGGAAAAACAGTTTGACAAACGCGATAGATAGTCTATGTTGTTAGAATAGTCAAAAACACCGAACCCAAGATAAGTACTATGACAATACGTGGATACCACAAGATCGCTATTGCTGTACCCAAGCTCACCCTTGCAGATCCAGCCGCAAACGCTGAAGAAATTTGTAAGCAGATATCCTCTGTGCAAAACACAGGTGTTTCAGTGATGCTTTTCCCGGAACTCTGTGTGACTGGATACTCATGTGGAGACCTCTTCCAGAGTAGAGCCTTGATAGAGGCCGGGTATGCTGCTTTAGGTAAAATCGCTGAAATGACAAAATGGGTTGACGGTTTACAAAGCGTCCCCACGGTGATTGTCGGCGCTCCCATTATAGCGTATGGAAAGTTGTATAACTGTGCTATAGTAATCTCTGATGGCAAAGTTTCTGGAATAGTACCAAAGAGTTACCTCCCCAACTACAAAGAGTTTTATGAGAAGAGATGGTTTGCTTCTGGAAAGGGGGTCAAAAACGACTCTTTGTCAGGGATTAATGATAGTCAAATAAGTTTCGGCACCGATTTGATTTTTAATTGCCGCAATGACGATCCATTCCCCTTTGCTGTTGAAGTGTGCGAAGACTTGTGGGCTGTAAACCCTCCCAGCAATGATTACGCACTTGCCGGTGCCGAAGCTATTTTTAACTTGTCAGCGAGTAATGAACTTGTTGGTAAAGCATCTTTTAGAAAAGATCTTGTGGTTGCACATAGCGCCAAATTAATGTCTGCATATTTTTATGCCTCATCTGGAATTTACGAGTCTGTTTCAGACGTGGTATTCGGTGGACATATGATGGCCGCAGTAAACGGGCACTTGATTAAAGAGAACGATAGGTTCAATCGTGAATCAGAAGTGATGACTGTTGCCGTTGATTTTGAAGCTATAGAACAACAACGTCGTTCCGAATCAATCTTTAGAGATTATGACACCATTGAAATGAGAGGTCAGGATGTCAATCTTTACCGAACTGCCAATGCTGACTATTCAGATCTTGTCATTGATCCACATCCATTTGTCCCGTCTAATGAAAGTGTCATGAATGAGCGGTGTCAAGAGATTTTCACGATTCAATCAACAGCACTCGCCAATCGACTTCAACATGTCGGTGAAAATACGAAAGCGGTTATTGGCGTATCGGGAGGACTTGATTCAACACTTGCACTTCTTGTTGTTGAAAAAGCATTCAAACTCTTGGATAAAGATCTTGAAGATATCATTGCAGTAACAATGCCTGGACCCGGAACGTCAGATAGAACCTTTAAAAATGCAAACGAGTTGTGTTTTGAAATGGGCATGGGATTAAAGGAAATAAGAATTAAAGAGGCTTGTGAACAACACTTAAAAGACATTGGACATGAATCGACAAGTGATGTGACATACGAAAACGTTCAAGCCCGTGAGCGCACACAAGTATTAATGGACCTTGCCAACAAACATGACGGTATCGTCATTGGAACAGGTGATCTTTCAGAGATCGCACTTGGCTGGTGTACATATAATGGGGATCACATATCAATGTATGCTGTTAATTGCAGTGTTCCTAAGACCTTGGTGAAGCACTTGGTTTCATGGGTGGCTGATAGTGGTAATGTTACCACCAGAACAGGGGAAATTTTGCATGATATTGTTGATACGCCAATCTCTCCAGAATTACTTGCGCCAAAAGATGGTGAGATCTCTCAAAAGACAGAAGATATCATCGGACCATATGAGCTTCATGATTTTTTCCTTTACTATACAATAAAGTTTGGGTTTACACCTGATAAGATTATCACTCTTGCCAAACTCGCATTCACAGAATATGAAGAGGCGGAGATTAAAACTTGTATGGAGACTTTTATCAAGAGATTTTTTGGGAATCAATTCAAACGCAATTGCATACCTGACGGGCCAAAGGTCGGTAGTATCTCATTGTCGCCTCGTGGAGACTGGAGAATGCCAGTTGAGGCCAGTTCAGCGGCCTGGATGAAAAGTTGAAAATGTCCCATATGGGCTTGACAAAGATCGATTTGGAACTATAGTATGCATGTTTGAGAGTAATAGAAACGATAAACAATCTTGAAGAATAGATTTCCGATCTTAATAAAAGAAACACATATCTTGCGGATTCTTTTTAAAAATCAGTAAAAATAAACGGAGGTAAAAATGAGTGAGGAATCAGCGAAAATATTGACCCTAGAGGATTATCATTATCATCTATTCAACAAGGAATTCAATCGCGAAAGTACTGGTGAGGCGATGTCATTTATTATTACCAGGAATTTGATGAAAGAAAAGAAGCCTGAAGTTTTGAAAATGGTTATCACTTCTCCAGGCGGAGATGTCAGTTCTGCTTTTGCTCTAATTGATACAATGAAGGGATCAAAAATACCCATATACACTTATGGATTGGGAGTCGTCGCTAGTTGTGGCGTGTTAACGTTTATTGCCGGAGAAAAAGGGCATCGATACATTACAAAGAACACACAGATACTTTCTCATCAATATCAATGGGGAAGCTATGACAAATATCATGAGTTAATGTCAATCGTGGGTGAATTCAAAAATATCCACAAAAGGTTCATTCGACATTACAAGAAATGCACTGGCTTATCGAAAAAGGAGATTAAGAAGTATCTTCTTCCCGCTAAGGACGTTTGGTTGACAGCACAAGACGCTGTTGATCTCGGCATGGCAGATGAAATCGTTGATTTTTATTAAGGGTAGGTGAATCATGGAAAAAGAAGAATTTAATAAATTTTCCGAAGGGGCAGAAAAATTACAGGAATCAACTGATTATGATGATAGGGGCGGCTCACTTAAGAAGACTCTTTATCAGAAAAACGGAGAAAAGTTTTTAACTTGGGACTCTGATGGTGAGATTATTTTGTTTGAAGATGTAAATGTTAGACAACAAATGCAGGTTTTTGACGATCAATTTCGTCCAATAGCTACATTCAAAACAGGGCTCTGTGACGGAGATAAGTTTTACGCAACAATCGATTATGAAGAGGGCCTTGTCGTTTGGGGAGTCGGTTGGACTAAAAATGGCTCGTTGGTAGAGGCTATTAAATCGTTTAGGAACACTTCAGGGTATGTAGGCTTGGTCGATGTGAATTTCGAAACTATACCATGCAGCAAGGAAGCTTACGATAAGATAGTGACTAATGGCGGTGACACAGATGTCACTAAGTATTTAATAGTCGAGGATGGTATACTTGGAGTTGTACAGACATGATTTACAAAGTCAGAGGGCTTAAGATGAAATACGGATACGATGAAAAAGATCAAGTTGAAGATGAAGAAGTCACTTTCACAATCAAATGTACAATGAGAAAGCGTTGGGGAATATTTCTAATCCATATGAAGGAGATAGTTTAAGCGCTTTAGAATGTTTTAACTTAGCTGTTGAGGCTGGCGGAGTCTATCATGCTGAGAACTTCAGTGTTAAAGTTTATGAATTTTTAGATGTAGATCCCAAGTTCATAGATTTTGTAAAGAGAGAGATTGTTGATTATGATCATTCTAAACATAGTAATTTTTACATAGTGGATTAAAAACAAAGAGTTAGCGATGAATATAACAGTCACAAAAGCAGCCAAAGATAAGATCTTGACATATATCCAAGATGGAAGTAAAGTTCTGAGAATAACTGTAGTTCCAGGCGGATGTGCTGGACACACTTTTGGAGCAGACTTGAGTTCAGCGAGCATAGATGACGAGGTTATTTATGAAGCCGGAGCAATAAAGATCGTCTCAGACCAAAAAAGCATGTTGTTCTTCGACGAATTGTCGATAGACTATTCCCAAGACTTGATCCAATCTGGATTCAAGATCACAAGTTCTGGAGCATCAGGCTCTTGCGGATGTGGAGCAAGTTTTTCTGTGTAACGACTTGCTATCCCCGAATGATGAACTATGTTATGAGTCTAAGAGGAACTAACTATGTACAAAATCAAAATAACCTATGATACCGGAGACTCGTTCAACCATTATACTGATCAGGTTGAATATCTTGACATCACCTTCAAGGATCTCGAAAAAGCCAAATAGGCTATTTTCGAGATTGAAGAACATTACACTTTCTATATAACCTATAAGGAAGAGACAAATGTTGGCAAGAAGGAAAAGTCAAAGGCGTTACGTGATGCTGAGAAGAAGCATTGGCATAACAGGGAGTATACATTATTTACTATTCATCTTGAAAACGATGATGGAGAAAGAGTTGACGAACATGTTTTCTGGTGCGGATATTTTGAAACACTTGGTGGCGCAGAAATTGAAGCGGAACCTGAAAGTGGAATGTCATTTAAGCCAAATAGATATTAGCAAAGGAAATAAAAAATTGTGAAAAGAATGATAAAATTCACAGGCATTGGCGCGTTTAGAAACGTCATTAAAGCTGTTTGCCATCGTTCCGCCTATATTGGTATGGACGATCAAGGCGAGCCTATTTATGACGGGACCAGACCAAAGCCAACGATCACATTCAATGGTGCTGTTAAGCTTCATGGAACTAACGCTGGTGTTTCTTATGAGCATGCGACCGGAGAATTTTGGGCGCAATCAAGGAAAAATACCATCACTCCAGAGAAAGACAATGCGGGCTTTTCCTTCTTTGTCGAATCTCACAAGGATGTCTTTCTTGAAATGTTCAAGAGCCTCCCATGTGACGGAATAACAACCATTTATGGAGAGTGGTGCGGCAAGGGTGTTCAAAGCACGGTTGCCATTACTGAACTTGATAAATTCTTCGTGATCATTGGTGTTAAAGAGAGTCCTCTTGAGCCAAGCGAAGATGAAGTTGCGATCTGGCTCCCTGATGATAAAACACAGCCGTTGTCTTCAAATGATGATAGGGTCTTCAACATTCTTGACTTTCCTACGTTCTCAATTGATATAGATTTCAAGAACCCTGAACTCTCAACGAACAGGATGGTTGAAATCACAGCAGCTGTCGAGGCAGAGTGTCCAGTTGCTAAGCAGCTTGGTGTTTCTGGAATTGGAGAAGGTGTTGTTTGGAAGTCTGACGTTAATGGAGAGAGATATATCTTCAAGGTTAAAGGCGACGAACACGCTGGCAAGTCCAAGGTCAAGACGCTTAAGCCTGTTGACAATGAAAGGCTTCAAAGGATTAACGACATTGCTGAGCAAGTAACTCCAGTGTGGAGACTCGAACAGGCTATTCAAGAGACCTTTGACACCAATAATGGTGGCGATATCGACAGAAAAGGTCTTGGAGATTTCCTCAGATGGGTTGTCAAAGACGTGCTCAAAGAAGAGATCGATGTTATTAGCGATGCTGGTTTCGAACCAAAAGACGTTAATAAGAAGATTTCTGAAGTTTGTAGAACTTGGTTCTTCGAAAGGGAAAGCCAGGTTTAACAATCATAGCCGGGGGACATCCGTCCCCCGATGCCTTAACTACCCCCCCCCATCGCACAGTTGGATGGGGTGTTGGTTATTTTATTTTACAACTGTACTTAAAAGTAAGAAGGGAATTAATAACGATTTCAAAGTTGATAAGTTTGCCATAAACCTTATTGGCCATGGGTCAATAGTCGCTGGCAATTCAGTTGATGATTTGAAAGGGATTGAATTTGTTCGTAGACCATCACCAGAATTGTTGGATAATTAAGCATGTTTTATGCAGCCTGGATGAAAAGTTTAAGATGGTATAATAATATTGATGTTTCCCATTTCAATAATAATATTTGGGATAACAGAAACCTTTAACCAATGGAATCATTTCGGGTTAGCACTTATTGCAATCGGATTTATTTTCATGAAAATACTGAGTGGATCATGAAGGAAATTATAAAGTCAAAAGTTACGGGACATGATATGACTTCCGTTCATCTTGAAGGAAGAAAGATTAGTATCGATGTCAAGATCGTATCATTGGTCAAATTGATCGATGGATTAGAAGGTGCGGAGGTAACATCCTCGTGTCACGGTGATGCAGAGAGATCGCCATACATAAATTGGGTGTTGTATGACGAAGATGAGAACTCACAAGTAGACGACCTTATTGCTGTAATACATGGGTTCAAGCATGAGGTAGATGTTGAATTTAACATGAGTATCATGCTCAAAGAGGGACACAGCGACATGTTGTTCACATTGACTTTTTTCGGCGGACAACCTCAAATGTTGCAGTTTTCTAGGTATGCTAAGAAAAAACTCAAAAAGAGGGTTGATATTCCGAAAAGGTGAACTATGATAAGGTGTGTTTGAAACCATTACAATTAAATAGTAAACTACTTATTAATAATTTCAATCTTTATTCTCACATGCGGCTGTAAGAGCTTTGAGCCTGTTCAACAGGTGTGGGATATACTTACAGAGTCTGAGAAGTGATGGTTATGAGTGTGACATTATGGTTGTCAACTCATACTCTCCTAAACATTTGGTGATTGACAATTACAGAGTCCTTCATACTGTTGTACGAGTAGTAGTTGATGGTCAATACCGTTACATTGACCCCGCAAATTTCAAGTGGTCGGAAAACTTAAATGAATCCGCCGCATTTGTCAGAGTCGTTTCCGAAGAAGACCTATTAAGAAAAAATTTTCAATAATTTTAAACAAGGCCGGTTGGCTTAGAAGCAGCCATCCCTTAATGAGTGACAAGTGAGATGTTAAGGCTGACTAAGACGTATTCGTGAAAGGCCGATGCTCACGTTGGAGAAAGTTGATTGCGCAGTCAACCAGTATCTTGAAGTCTTTGGCGTAACAGCACACCTTGTTCCTTTTAATCTTAACAGAGAAGAGCGATGAATAACGAATATAAGAAAAAAGATTTTGAACACATGGCCAACAAACGGCGCAATGCCTTGAGTGTTATTGCAGACAAACTCGGCAAAGAACATACCATTACCAAAATGATGGGTGGTATGGCTTGGGGGCGAAATAATCCAGAGCCACATCCTGGATATGGGGCAAAGGACGCCATAAGAGGAATGGGGTATCTTGATGGTTCATTTCATATCTTGAATATTTGGGCGCGTGACAATGATCGCACGGCACAAAAAATCATGCTCGCTATTTACCCTATGAAATGGGAGTCTGCGAAATGAGCGTCAAAGATTTAGTATATCACAAATTTAATAAGCGGTTCCCAAAAAAATTGTTAGAAGTTAAGTATGTGGACCTCACTCTTACAAAATCTTTTGGAAGAGGCAACGCAAGACATACCGACTCGCGCAGGAGTGGGACTTGGAAAGAAACACATGGTTGGAAATATAGGTTACCATACAATGTAGAGTCAGTTTCGGAGAAGTGGTATATCAAAAGATATATTTCCAGGAAGGTTCTTGGATTTGAATTCGTTTACAAGGAAGCGGTTGCCGAAGTCCATTTTGAAGAAATAAACAATCACGCTTGTTTTGGTGATACTTGGCCGCAAAGAGTTTGGGACGTTTGGGAAAAACATAATTTGGTAAATCAACCAACTGGAGATACTAAATGAAAAATCTTGATAAAATATTCTCGGAGGAAGATATCACTCTTCTCATTGAATATGCAGATGGGAGAAAGCATGATAATTTTGAATACGAAATAGAGACTTTTGATCATGAAAATATAGGTAGGACTATGCTTCACATGAAAAACGGTCTTTGTGAACAGAGGCTTATCGCTCGTTTTCACTATCCTAAAAACGAGGGTTCTGATGATGGTTATGGGTATCCAGAAATGATGTTGGTAATAGGTAATGATGGCGATGTTTCCTTTCAAAATTTGGGGAACTGTCGTTTCCGTCTCCACGAACCTCTCAAGGCTTATGAATTGATGTTGAGACGATTAAGACCAGAACTTTTTGAATAGGACTTGACACAGGGTAAAGACTGTGTTATGTTGTATCATGTTAGAGACAATTGAATATCGAAAGTTTGATGGCGTGGAGACAGGATTATGGGTAACCGTAGAATTGATGTTAACGTAGCGCCAGCAGTGGAGTGGAGACGTACCACTATGGAGTGGAATTCATAGAAGCTGTGAGGGACACATAATAAGACTTTTAAAGAGGCTTGAGGATTAGGGCGTAACCCACTCAAGTAACTATGTAGCCCTCTCGTTTTGCCGGTCAGAAGCGATAGTGTAGACCGGTGAAAGCTGGCATTTATGCCTAAATAAATAGGGAGACCGTCTACCCGAATAAAGTCGGCACTCAGTTCCCCAGAGTTAATGGGGACGGGATTTTGGAAGCCTCCCCAGATTGGCTCTACGTTTTGCATTGTTCGGAAATTCAATGTCGTAGCTGCGCACTACGTTAGGTGGCTCCAATGCGCAATTTTTATTTTGATGCTGTGAACGTAATTAATGCGAACAAGGGAGTTGGTGTCAGGGAGCGAGGGTAACGGAATGAGTACCGGTGAACCTAGCGGATGGGGATACTTGATCAGCATCTTTGATTAACCGGATGGCGCTATCCTTAAAGTGTCGGAAAACACTATCCTTAAGTGTGGGCAGAATATTCTTTAGGCCCTAAACTAAAAGATTATCGACATCGGATACAGATGGGGCCTGGGGCGGCATTGAGGCTTCCTTGATAATACATATATCAAGTAAATAAAATGTGTCGTCATGGCGTATCGCGTTAGGATAGTTTCCATACGCCTTAATTTTAGGATCTAAAGCGCCAGCAAATGTCCACCTCCATACGGGGGGTGGACAGCGCTGGTGAGGAAATTTTGTGAAAGTTTTGAAATTTTTTCTCAAAGCGGCTTGCAAAACGGAAAAGTCACGGTATAATAAGAAGCATGTTGGAAGTGGTTAACGCCGCATCTAACAGAAAGTAAAAACTGAATATTTAATTTAAGGGCAGTATGATGTCCTCCTGTTCCCTTCGGGTAACAGGTTAAGATAAGCCATGGAAACATGGTGAAATGGGGGACCCGCTACGGGCCTCGCCAAACTCTTCGGAGAGTGGTCAGTTATGCAAACCAAGCTTCTGTGAATTTCCCTCTTGGGGAGTTATACTTGAAGGTGGAGATTAAATGAATGTGGTGGCCAACGGTGGCTATGTTCTACTAACGTTAGCGACGAGAACTTATCTTATGCCAAACATCGAAAGTTAAGAAGCAAAGGGTAGTTGTGTTGTCTGAGTTTGCAGACAAAGGCTTCACAGCAGATTGTTGGGTAACAGGAAACCATTTAACAATGGGGGACCTGAAGTCCTGTAAATCCGTCTGGTAGCCCGCAAGGCCAAAGATATGAGGTGTGTGGCATTCTACTTCTCAAAAGGAAGCGGAACCATCGAGAGCGCACATCTTGGTAGATTTATCTGTAGCTCAATAGCAGAGCTATTCCCTCATACGGAATCGGTTTTGGTGCAACTCCAAACGGATATTTTTTAACGAAAATAAAAAAACGCAAAGACGCTCTCGGTAGTAGGTGAAAATGGCCTAATTCCAAATCCTTCGGGTAATTTGGAGACGTGAAGCTCGCAAGGCAGATCGTTTTAGGACAAGTTAAAATTTAGTGGATTAGCGTTCACGAACTGTTCATAAGGCAGGAATGGAAACGAGTTCTGATTAGCTTACTATGACGGCGCAGTCGCAGGCGCTTAATAAAATTGCGGTCATGATCGATGTCTGGTGTCCAGCTTGCTGGCCCAGAAGGAAATTAGGGCAAGGCACGTCGCAAGCGTACTGTAATCCTGAAGAGTCGATTATTGAAGGTGTATTTCTCAACCTTTTAATTTTTTGTCAGGTGACTTCGGTCGTCTGGCATTTTTTTTTGCCTATATAACATAAGGAATATGAATAATGGAGGATACAGTAAAATAATTTTTCGATGAGTTTATTAAAAAGTTCGATCTAAAAGAGTTGATCATTGATACGTTCTATCTTAATCGTTCCAATAATCTTTCTCGTCATCGTCGTTATCCTCAAAGGCGTGAGGGCTTACTTCCCCATCCCATTCATAATCGATATTGAAATCTTCTTGAAGCATTTCAAAGTTGTTCAAATCATTATCTATAAGTGAATGTCCTTGACCGTGTCCAAAGACAACCTCTTGGACTCTACCTTTTGGCATTTCAACGCCAAAATATTCAATGCCATTTGGAATTACTCCATAAACTGGTTGGTCATTTGTTAAGTGTGAGGGAGTTATATCTATAACCTTTCCATTTAATGAATTCCACCCGTGATTCCTGAAAAATGTTCCGGCATATCCTTCAACATATTTGAAGTCATTGTCATGTAACATTAATAATTGAGAAGAGTAGAAACACTCTTTGACTTCCCCGCGTTTAAAAATACTATAAAGGCTTTCAATTTTTTCCTGTTCTTCAGGGGTCAATTCAGCAGACTCATACAGTTTGCCATGGGTCAAATAGAAATATGGCATCGTAGGATAATGAAAATCGCTTGTTTGAGAATTCATTCCTACTTGCATAATGTGTTGCATAGCCAGAGCAGTCATAATCTGGCTGTGTGAAAACTGATTTTTCCAGGCCAATAATTCAGGCGTTATGTTCTCGATCCAATTTGATTTTTTGTACCAATTCATAGGGTCTCCAATTCCACTTATTATTCTTAACATACACAGAAAAACCCTTCCGGCAAAGCTTACTATATGGTCATGTGGCAGTATAGTATTACATGTAACAGGAGTAATGTCTTATGGGAATTGAATATAAGAGGTATTTACTCTTTGACCATCGTGCTGTAAAGTACTTAAACGAAATACTTTCTAAAACAGAGGCTAATATCGTAATAAGTTCGTCTTGGAGAAAAATCCATACTTTAGATGAAATTAGAGAGCAATTTAAGTCTCAGGGTATAATTGATGTCGATAGAGTCGTCAGTATGACAGGTGGGTCAAAAGACGGGATAAGAGGCGGAGAGATTCAAACCTGGATTGACAATAACCCATGTGGTAATTTTGTAATAATAGATGATGACTCAGACATGATTCATCTCATGGACCATCTCGTTTTAACAAGAAACGCGACCGGCTTATCTTATCGAAACAAACTTTAAATTATAAGAAGATTGAAAAGGAGTTAAAAATGGCGGCGACTAAAGAAAATATCAAGAAATGGATCGTCGATTCAAGCGACAGAAAAATGGATTATATGATCGTCGTTTGTGATCAATATGATTACGAAAATTTCCCAGTTTTTGTAACTTCTGAAAATCTTCACAAAGAAGCTAAAAGATATGGGAGAGATATGCATAAGGTCATGGAGATCTATGATTTGAATGGCGACATTGAGGCCCAATTAGATATGCATAGAGCTTTTCCGCCAGGATTCCCACTTTAGCTTCCCGAACACATAGTATTAAGGAGAATAGTATGCTTACGGGATGCCGTGTATATGTTGGAAATAAATATGACGAAGGCTGCTGTGACTTTTGCTCAGATATCGATTCCAGCGGACGTTGACGATTGGATTGACTCTTTGTTGGAGGAAGCCTTGTCGGATAAAGATTTGTTGCCACAGGCCGCAATCGATCAGAAAAAGCACGATGCGAAGCAATTTCGTTAATTAAAATAACGTTGTATAATAGACAGTCAGACAACAGAAAAGTTTGCAACATCGCTTGCATTGTTCCGAACCGATGCTATAGTATAGATGTTTGGTGTTAAGAAAGGCTATGATGGTTCTTCCTTCTAAAAAGATAATGGATAAACCAGAGTCATCAATTACCTTCTTTTTTTACATTTCAATTTTGGAGGGCATGAAAATTTTCTCTTCCTTCTAAAACTTCATTTAATAAGAAAACTTAGAGATTTCACTTCCCTCCGATTTATTTCATAGACAAACAAAGCAACATAAGGATACACTATGAAGCACTTCATTTTTTTGAGAAACAGTCTTGTACAATTCCCGGCCCAAGCCAAGGATGACCAAGCGTCAAGAAATATCGTCGGAACGATTTGTTCCAATTTGCTTTATTATGGGTATATATTCTCAACAGAAGCCTTGCGTGAATTCAACAAGTTAAGCGATGAAAACGTCATTGCGTGGTGGGAGACCGTCGAGCCTGCATTTAAGGAAATCACTGGTGAGTCCAAGAATATGGGTGATCATGTTGTCTATAAGAACTTTCCAAAGGAAGTACTTGATAAGTCATTGGCCGAGTATTGGATTTGCCAAATCTTTATGTACCTTGGCGTTCCAAATGAATTTTTCACGACCGAAGAGGTCGAAAGAGACCAGATGTTTGAAAGTATTTCTCTTAAGACACTTCAAGTCGCAAGAGCAAATAAGGAGCAGGACATCTGTCATGAGCTTTGTTTGACTCCGGCCAGATGGACTGATGAGCAATCAATGTTTGTTGAACATCTTATTATCAATGAGAAGTGCTATTTTAATTTGTCAAAAATCCCCTTCAAGGAAAACATGATCCAAGTCGCAGTCTTGGCCATGAATAATGGTTTGGCGGCGAGTGTCAATTCAGCCACGGATGTGTTGCGCCTTGCAATTGGATTGTCCGATGGTGACATAACCATGCGAACCAACACGCCATTTAGAAACTTTACGCGGAAGGAAAGACGTTTCTTGCTCACCTTGATTGAAAATCAGAATGATTGTGAGGAAGACATCGCTATGGACAAGAATCGTTGGAAGAAGCTTTTAAACAGATTGCATCCAGGCGATTATAAGAATGCTTTCCCGAATGTGGTGAAGGCAAATAACAACTTGTACAACAACAACGTTGTCAGCTTCAATTCAAAGCTTGAGAAATATCTTGAGACTGAAGACGCATACGCTCTCGTTCTTCTTAAGAGCAGACCCGGTGTCTTTGCAAGAAGATTGTCTCACGCTATTTCAATATTTGGAAGCGCGGCCATCGACGCTTTCGCAGAAATTTGTCCAAAGCTCACGGTTATTAAACTCCTTAAGGTGAAGAAGTTCTTTTCAACCTTGAAGGAAAGAAATCATCTTGTTTATCCGCCGAAGAGTAATTGGGCCAAGTTGCAGATCGTTGAAAACTCAAAGGCGATACGTCACAATCCACAGGTCATAACTCTTATTGGGAAGATCGACGATGCTCTTAATGAGAAGATGAGTGGAATTTCTGTCAATCTTGATTCCAGAACGAGTCTCGTTAAAATCCAGGGCAACGACTCTGAATTAACGAACTATGGTCGTGGAACCGTGTTCCCGATTCCAGAGAATATTAATTTCATCAGAAGCGCAAGCTATTGGGAATTACCTGACACTTTTAACAATTGGTACGACAATGGTTGGAACTTCTTTAACAAGGATTGGAAGGAAAAGGGCGCGTGTTGCTGGGCGAATATGACTTTCGCCAGAAAGGGATGCGCATTCTCTGGCGATCCAACCAACTCAAAGACTGCTGACGGAAAGGCGTGTCAAATGATCGACTTGTACATTGACAAGTTGTTAGCTTTTGGAGTACGTTATGCTGTTTGGAATGTCTTGTGCTATTCTCATAAGAAGTTCAGCGAGGCCACTGAGGTCTTTGGTGCGCTTCAATGGGGTGAGGCTCCGCAAAAGGGTAAGCTCTTCGAGCCAAGCCGTTGCCAACTCTCATTTCCAATTACTGGTGAATGCTATACCAAGTATATCGCATACATTGACTTGGAGAAGCGTGAACTTGTCTACATGGACGCTAACTTCAAGGCTGACGTTTCTTCCGCAAAGGAAAATGGTCGTATGCTTTCAGAAGTAATGCCAGCCTACATTGAATACTTGAATTCGTTGCCGAGCGTGTTCGATCTCTTCTCACATGCGAAGCAGGACGTGAATGGGACCGCTGTAGCCTATGACGATAGCAATATCGATATCAAGGGCACAAGTGCCTATGTATTCAATCCGACAAATGAGAACAACTCGTTCGAGCAGCTTGAAGTCGCCAAATTTTTATCTTAATTGGTTATCTGATAACCACTTGAAATTTTCTGAAACCATGTTATGATAATAAGGTAACAGGAGGATCAGGATGGGTAAAGGTAAAAAAGAAATCAGGTGATTATTCCGGTCTTCGGTATTTAAGCGTGACGACTATACATGTGTATGTTGCAAGGTCATTGGGGATGTAGACGCACATCATATTATAGATCGGAATCACTTTCCTGACGGCGGTTATGTCATAGACAACGGGATTACCCCATGTCCAGATTGTCACATCTTGGCAGAAGTTTATCACGATGGCGATGGCAGGGAGTATTCAGAAGGGAAGCACCCTCTCGACTTGTTAAAGGCAATAGGGTCTTCATTTATAGACAACCCACCGTGTTCATGTAACAACTGTGTTGTTTGTGATCACTTTATAAGAAAGTGAGGCTTACATGAAAAAAATTAATCGTGACGAGTTGATCGGTAAGATTAAGGAAAGAGAGTCGAAGCTTGAAAACGCTTCGATTGAACTCAAAAAACATTTCGTTGGTCTTAATCCAACAATCGATGAAATAATCGATTCAATAAGAGTCTGGTACATTATGCCAGAAATTATCACACATCCGGTAATCGTAAATCTTTGGGGAATGACTGGAGTTGGGAAAACCGATTTGATTCGTCGCCTTGTACAGCTTCTTGATCTTAGTGATCGTTTTCTTGAAATGCCAATGGACATTGAAGACACAAGTAACTTCCACTGGCACAGTTCAATTCAAGGTGTTCTTGGATGTAGCAGTCTTGAGCCCGAAACTCCAGGCGTTGTTCTCTTTGACGAATTCCAACGTTATCGCACCATTGACGAGCATGGCCATGAGCGTACCGATCTTAAGAGGTTTCAAGATATTTGGACCCTTCTTAGCGATGGAAAGTTTTCAAACTCCGGCAAGGGTAAGAATGAGATCCTTGAGATGTTAATGGACACTCTTTATTATGAAGAGAGAAGTGGAGACGACGACGCCGATGTAGAGCCCCCTATTGAACATGGTAATTTGACAACTAAGAGTAAGAACAAGAAAAATAAGGAAGTCAGCACTAAGAAGCGCTTTAGCTTCAGTTTCTATTCTGCCAAATCATTAAAGAAGACTCTCAGAATCCCTGACACCATTGAAACCATAATGAAATGGACCGCCGAAACCAAAAAGAAGAAAATCATGGAGGCAATGGAAAGAGATGATATCCTTCATGGTGAAAGCTATTCCCAACTTTTGATTTTCATTTGTGGTAATCTTGATTCTGCATTCTGGATGGCCTCCCGCGCTGAAGATGCAGATACCGATGCAGATATCTTGCACAAGCGAAGTCTTGATATTAACACAATAGATATCCGCACTTCATTGAAAACGAGATTCAGGTATGAACAGATTGCCCGACTTGGCAATACTCATATCATTTATCCGTGCTTGTCTTCAAAATCTTACCGGGAACTTATTTCTAGAAAGATCATAGACGCAACCAATAGTTTTAAGGCAAGCACCGACATTGACATCAAAGTTGATCGTTCGGTAAACAATGTGATATACAGAAATGGGGTGTTCCCCGCTCAAGGTGTAAGGCCAGTATTTAGTACGATCAACAGTTTGTTTACAACTTCAATGCCACCATTTATCATGGCGGCGCTCTTAGAAGACTGTAATCAAATTGACGTATCCTTCAAAGACAACAAAATGGTTTGTAAAATACGCGATCAAAATCTCAGTAAGAAGGTGACCTGTAGTATTGACAATATTAAGGGCAAGACTTCTGAGGAACAAAAGCATCTCGTGGCGTTGCACGAAGCTTCACATGCTGTTGTTTATATGTTGAAGTTTGGCGTTGCGCCATGTCAGATTAAAAGTAATATATCAATGTTCTCTGGCGGCTTTGTAATGCCACACTCTATGTTAGAGTCAAAGAATATCTTGATAAGCTTGATTCAGGTTTATCTTGCTGGCCGTCTCGGTGAAATCGCATTTTTTGGTGACGGGATGACCTCGTCAGGGTGCGCTTCCGATCTTATGGAAGCAACTAAGTTGGCCAGTAAAATGCTCCGTCGTTACGGCATGGGTGATAGCTTGTCAGTTGTTGTGACATCTAACTTTGAAGATGCCAGTCTTCTTAATCTTGATGTTGACGGAACAAACAAAGATATTGATTTGATACTTGACAATCGAGCCAAGGAAACGTCTATTATCATTAACGAAAATTTATCCTTCATTGGCGCAATCGCTGATGAATTGATGAGAAAGAATGGTGAGATGACAGATAAAGAGGTCGCTAAAATAGCCGAAGAGTTTTGTGAAAATAAAATTGAGTGTCTCCCAGCTGATCATAAAATCACTGAGAGTTATGTTGATAAGTATAATGAGAGGCGAACGGATGAAAATTAAAGAACTCCAAGAATTAGTCAATGGTAGATTCATTGACGCCTTTGGCAGAACACCACTTCGGCAGCGACAGGAAGATATTTTGGGCGAGGCGATTGAACTCAAAAACGCAACAGATATTACGAATCTCAGAGAAGAGACGGGGGATTTGCTTCAACAATGATGTTGTGTAGTGAGTCTGGCTGGTCAGTAGAAGAGCTTGTGCAGTCAACTCTTAATAAGACAGAGAGAAGAAAGGAGCAATACCACACGTTGGGGAGAAAGACAAAGGTCGCTCTTCTTGGTGGGGCTTTTAATCCGCCTACGATTGGCCACTTAAGGCTTGCACAGTTCATTCTCGATACAAGTAAGAACTTCGATGAGGTTTGGTTTGTACCGTGTTATCAGCACATGTATAACAAAGAACTCGTTACACCAGAGCATAGATTGGCTATGTGTAACTTGTTATGCGCTAACGATTGCAGAATAAAGACATTTGATTATGAGATCAAAAATCAATTACGTGGTGAGACTTACCATTTTGTAAAGAGATTGCTTGATGAAGACTTTGCAAAAGACCAATATGATTTTAGTATGATAATTGGGTTGGACAATGCTAACACATTTGATAAGTGGGTGAACTACGAAGATCTTGAGAAGATGATGCGCTTTGTCGTGGTGTCTCGACAAGGGACCGAAAGAGATGAGTCTGTAGACTGGTACTTAAAGCCACCACACATTTATCTTTACAGTGGTGGTGATGTCCCAGAGATATCTTCAACGGAAATCAGAAGGTGTATCGTCGAAGACGACACATCACAAGCCGCTTACGTTAAAGAGTTCATGGATGATGGGGTATGGAAATACCTTTGTGATAACGAACTTTATTGAATTAAGGCATAGAAAAGGGGCGGCAATTACTTGCCGCCCCTTTTTATTTAAGCTTGTCTTAAGATTAGCTTGAGCTTGAGCTTGAACTTGAAGCAATGCTCTCTGGCAATTCAACGTCCAGGTTGGTCTTAAGTCTGAAACGATAATCAATTTCGGCGATCATCGAATCACTAATTGTTGAATACTGCCCATTGTCCATAATCCCTTCAAGGAAAAACTTAAGACTTTGGAATCCCGCATCGACAACAGCTGTGCCGCCAACGTCAAGGTATTCATATGATGTTTGCAATTTTCCAGCGGTCACGAGGGAAGTCAAAAAAGTCACAATTTCATCGACAGTTGGACTGCTGTTGAAACTATTGTCATTGTCATGATCAGCCATCGCTGCTAATGTGTTGTATATTAGGCTCATTCTTTAGTCTCCTTTTTAAATTAAGGCTATATAACCGTCCAATGTATGAAATCGGTCTTCATAAAATGAATATACTCGATCAAAGTGCCTGTACCCTTTAATTAGACAAGTTTTTTCATGGTATTATAAAGGTATTGTTAAAAAGAAATTAGAAATAAATTTTATTATGGAAGAACCTGAAGTACAAACCAATAAAAAGAAGTATAAAATAGTCATCTGGATAATCACAACTGTGATGCTTCCAGTCATCGGCTATCTCGCTATATTCCTTATCCAATCAACCCTTCAATTGTCTAAAGATATGTCAGCTGTTCAAACAGAGATCACTACTCTGAAAGAAGATAGCGATTCAGACAAGGCTATGTGGGCGACACTGTCCGAGCATAGAAAGAGCCTCGCGGCCATGGAAACCAAATTGGCGGTGATGAAAAGTCTTACTAAGAACATCGATTCAAACAGAAATATCAATGTCACCATTAGTGGATTGAAGGGAAATGATTTCACCGCTTTCCCATTAGTCACACCTGATAATGCATTAATGCCTTCACCAGAAGCGCAAGGCCCAATAGGAGACGAGTTTCCAGAAGGGCTTATTGAAAAGCTTGAAGATTTTAATATGATTCAGCAAGAATCAGAAATTGACTTTAGGCAAAGAACTATGATGGAATACGAGCAGAAAAATTAGCTATTTCAGCATCTTATGGAATGTTTCGCCATAAGTTTTCTTTGCGTAGTCAAGATAAGGCGTGATTTCATTCACTCCAACCACTTTAAGGGGCCTTCTGAATTGTTTTATCTTTGATTGGCTCTTCTTATCAAGCTTGCCCTTAATCTCTATATACTCGCCGTCTATGATGAAATCAGGGTAGTATTTACGCTTCTTACCATAGTACTTATAAACAAAGCCACGATTATTGCGCTTTATGTCGGTCCCATGATCAAGATGATATAAGAGAAAGGCCAATTCCCAGGAGCTATCACACCAGATACGTTTATAGTATCCGCAATGCCCCCAACTCCACTTCTTTTGTCTTTTCCTATCGAACTTCAAGGGATTAACCGCTTGAACTGCTTGAGCAACTACTTGAACTGCTTGAGCAACTACTTGAACTTGAACTACTGTTACATGCCGCCGCAGTTATAGTACAGCCACCACCATATCCATTATAGGCACCAGTGGCTGGAGAGGTTCCAGAATCGAACACGTAGCAACGTGGATTATCTCCTCCGTATGAGTTTTCATTAGCAAGAATCCATAATCCACCATCATAGTCACTGTAGAACAGTCTAAATAATTCATTGTTGTCTCTATGGGTATAAATCCAACGACTTCCACCTGTTACAAATGACAACGTTGATGTTTGCCAGTATCCTTTACCACCAGTTGCACAGTAGATTCCAGAATATTCATCTGCGGTTCCAGTGACCTTATATGCTTGTTCGATAATTGAATCGGCAGAACTCGAACTGCATGAGCAGCTTGAGCTACTTGACGGTGAAGGGTCAAGGGACATGCTACTACTACTACTGCTTAAGCTACTTGAGCTACTTGAGCTACCACATGCTGCTGTAATTAATGTGAGGTCATCATTTCCCCAAACTCCAATTGGAGGCGAGTCGGCACTAAAAGGGATCGATACGGCTTTGTTAAAACCATTATATGTACTTGGAGCAAGAACCCATCTTCCCACTTCTCTTTCTTCATAAAATAAGATCTTGGTGGCATCGGCGGCGTTTTCATAAACGAACTTGCTTCCGCCAGCAACAAATGCACCATCTAAGAAATAGGCGACATGATCAGGGCAGTAGACGCCATTGTATCCAGAGGTTTCAAATCCGGTTATCTTATATGATTGGGCTCCAAACGGATCGACGCTGGAACTACTTGAGCTACTAACCCAACTTGAACATGAGCTTGAACTACATGAGTTTGAACTTGATGAAACCCAACTTGAACAAGATGAGCTTGAGGAACTTGAGGAAGATGATGAGCAACTACATGAGCAACTGCTTGATGAACTTGAGGATGAGCTACCACATGTTGCCGTTGCAATTACTGCGCTCCCGTCCCATGATCCAGTGGGTGGAGTCGTTCCATTGTCTTGTATTAAATCTATTTCGTTTTGGCCGTCATATAAATCTTCATTTGCCAATATCCACCATCCACCAGCATAATTGTTGTAAAACAAGAACAAATCATTAGTTGGATCTTGATATCTCAATCTGCTTCCACCAGATACCCATGAACCGTGATCATAATAACCAGAGTCAAAGGCGCAATAAACACCGTTCTGAGCTTGGGTTAAACCACCAACACTAAATGCTGATACAGCAAGATTGTCGAGGGAGCTTGAAGAGCTTGAGCAGCTACATGATGAGGAAGAACTTTGGGAAACTGAGGAACATGAGCTACTTGAGCTTGAACAATCGACATTTTGTGTTATGGTAAGACCACCGTCACCCCAGACACCGGGTGGCGGCACTAAGGCGGAATGCTTCAGATTAGTGTATTGATTGAAGCCGTTGTAACTTTGAGCTATGGTCCATCTATTAATAGTACCGTAAATCTCATAAAAAATCTGCTTGGTGGCGTCATCTCTATTGTTATAGATTTGTCTTGTCCCACCGCCAACGAAGGCTCCGCTTTCATAGTACCCTAAAGAGTCTTCACAATAGACACCATCAAAACCAGTTGAATTGCTAATTCGTATAGCCATGTAAAAAATTTCCTCCGCTTGGGCTCAAGCCATTCTAAAAAGTTATAGTGTCTTAGTATTTCGCTATATTTCTGCTTGTTCCCTTCCTGAGAGCTTGACAGACACCACAAGTGGTGCTATATTCCTCTAATTTGTAACAATATTACGACACGACCGCTTAAGGACATATTATGAAAATAAGAAAAGCCGTATATGCTGGCAGCTTCGATCCTGTGACCAATGGGTATCTTGATATCATCAAGAGAGCGTCCAAAATTTTTGATGAGGTTATCGTTGCAATTGGTATGAATCCTGGTAAAACACCAATGTTTTCTGCTGATGAAAGATATAAATTTGTACATGAAGCCACGTCAGCGAAGAAATTTGGATCGTTGTTGAGCGTGACATATTCGAGGAAGGATTCTAAAAAGATAGAAAAATTTATTCTTTCGACTGAGGCCGGGGTAGATTACAGTTGCTTGACAGAAAGACGCCTTCATGGTCTTGACTATTCAATAATTGCAGCCCCAAGGAATATTTACGAGAAGTACGCCAAGGCAATCGCCAGTGAATACATTGTTCATGGTGGTTGCACAATAAATGAATACGTGAATGGTAGACATAAGTTTTTGAAGAGCACAATAGAGTCGGATGTTTTCTTGACTGACGAATTTGCACCATCAGAAGCAATGGCTCAGGAAAACATGGAATGGGAAATTGAAAATCTTTATAAAATAGCGGGGTCAGAATAATGGAATTCCCAACAGATCCAGGGAAATCAAGAATAGAAGACACAATAGGGAAGTCTTCAATAGAAAAAAAAGAAGTCGTATCATATGTTGATACTGAACATAGTGGGCTCCCTCCTGAACATCGTCCACATCCATTGGATAGAGTCCTTGTAGATTCTTTCTCTTCGATTAGTGACTCAGAGATTAATGAATTGACTTTTTACGTTCCCATCACGGTATCATTTAAGGACGCTGCCGAAATGGCTGAAAAGATAAAATCAATTAGAACATTGTTCCCTAATTCAACCTTGGAGAAAAGATGAAAACATTAGACCTCAAAAAAGTAGCTGAAAAGATCGTTAATTCAGGAGGCTCTCGTAAAATGCTCATGTCATCTAAAGATTTTTGTGAGGTGTCGAAGAATAGGGATGAGCGGTTTTGGGCTGTCCATTCTTCCTTTTGGGAAGGCGGTGAGAAGTTTGTCATGGTTTGCCCATATATTATGTTGAAAATTTTGAGCCCTCGCCCCAGACGTGTCGTAAACATGGACCCTTTCCAAGTTATAGTGAAATATTTGTCGCAAACCCCTTGGAATTAACTTTTGCTGAGATATAGTGATCACGTTGATATTTAATCCAAACAATTTCTAACTCAGATCGGAGAATATAACATGGGCCTCAAAGCACACAAGTTTGGCACACATCCGTTTGACACAACCTACGATGTGATTGATTCCGCCACACTCCAATGCACTGACCTCAAGAAAGGGTCTAACAAGTTCTATCAGATGGAGTTACACAAAAACGCCTCTGGTTATTGGAGGATCTTCACAGCTAACGGGCGCACAGGCTCATACTCTACCCAATTGGAGCGTATGCCTGAAGACGAGACGGCAGGACGCGCAGAGTACGCAAAGATTTTCCGCACCAAGACCACCCGCAAGAGTCAGCCTTATACTAAGGTTGATGTTGTGAATTCCAACCTTGGAACAGATGCTGGGAACCAAGTTGTTCAATCAGACGACTTCGATCAGAAGAACATCACCGTTGCCGACACAGGCAAAAAGAATAAATCAAAGAAGGTTATTCCAATCAAGATTTCTCAGTTGGTTTCCAGGCTCTACAGTGAAGCCGGTAACGCTTGTAAAAGCCAGCTTCATGGAAGTGTTCAAGCGAGTGAAGAGAACCCTCTTGGGACTCTTACAAAAACTCAGATTGAAGATGGTAGAGCCATTCTTCAAGAGGCGAATGCCATCTTGGTCGCTGACGCCACTCGTATTGACTCAATTGAATCTGAGGTTATCGCTATAACTGACAAGTTCTACAGCACTATTCCACAGGAAATTGCTCTTCGCCCGAAAACTAAAGCCGGAGAAGATGCCCGTGATGATTGGATGCGTGGAATTGCCCTCAACAATGCTACAATCCTTGATGATAAGTTTGATCTTCTCGACCTTCTTGGTGATGTGAAGGGAATGATGGGCGGTTTCGCCACGACAGATGAAGAAAAACGTTTGAAAGAGGCGAACTGTGAGTTTTCTGAAGTGGACAGTGCCACTTTCAAACAGGTCTGCGATCTTATTGTCAATACTCAGTCGAAGCACCACAATTGGAAGTTGAATCCAAGGCGAATTTTTTCAATGAAAAGCAAATCTCAATCAAGTCATAAAAAAACAATGGGGGAAACCGGGAATTGTCAAGAACTTTTCCATGGATCTGGATCTCAAAATATTTTGGGAATATGTAAACGAGGAATTTTAATACGTCCTCCTGGGGTCTATATTACTGGCGCGTTATTGGGAAACGGGGCTTATTTCGCTAATAATAGTACAAAATCAAGTCAATATTCTACTGGCAGATTTGGTGGATCTGGATCTTCCAATGGAAATACTTCATTTATGTTTGTTGCCAACGTGGCTCTTGGGAAAGTGAAAAAATTAAGCAAGGGTAGCAGTTCTATTGTCAAAGCACCGAATGGTTTTGATTCTGTTATGGGGGCTGCTAATTATACAGATTGTGGATGGAGTAAACTCCTTCATGATGAATTTGTAGTTTATGATGTTAAACAGCATACTCTTGACTACTTGATTGAATTTGAACAATCTTATAGATAGAGAGGGATTTAACTTTAAGGGTATACTATTGACGAGAGAGAGATTTCTGGTCCAGAAGTAGAGAAGAAAAAAAATATTTTTAATCCAGAGCTTGAATCACCGAGATGAGGGGGTTATATTGAAAACAGTAAGAACAACAGTGGATGGAAAGACTGAGTTTGAGATGATCGAGGAAGGTGCGGTTGTGGCGGCTTGCAAATACACTCAGGGAAACGCATCGTTCATACCAACCATTTCAAATCTTAAGGTGAAGCTAAGTGAGAGAAAGAAAGGGTACGCTCGAAAACTAATGATGAAGATCATGGAAGGGTTTGGCCCTCCGATCCAACTACAGGCGATACCATTTAGAGATTTGGGAGAGAAACAAGATCCTATCACAGTTGAAGATCTAAGAAAATTTTATGAGTCATTGGGTTTTGAAGGATTGCCAGGAACAAAGTTTATGCTCTGGTATTTGAAAGACAATGATGAGAACATAGCCACGAAGCAATTCTCTTTGTATCTATGGGAAGCGAGACTAACGAACATCGAAGGTATCTTTGGTACAGGAAAAACTGAAAAGGAATCAATTGGAGATCTTGTTTCAAGGTATCCAGTAATTTTCGGAGTCAAGAACATTGGAAAATCAGAAGACAACGATGCTTGGGCAACTGGAGATCTTGCTTCAAGGTATCCAACAATTTTCGGAGTTAAGAACATCGGAAAATCAGAAGACAAAGAAGTGGCGGCAACTCATTAGAGTGTTAAGTGTTGAGGGAGAACTTGTTAATATTGTCATCCCTGGATTTAGTGCCACAGAAGTGATCACCATTACAACTGATAACATTCCATCCGAAGTTTTATCAATTTTTGAACCAGACACAAGGGTTTATGCAAGAGTTAATATTGGGGTGGAAGATTCCCAACACCTTGATTTTTCAGATTGGAGTACATCATGAGATATAGAATAACACTCTCAAACTCCACCGTCCCCTTGATTGCCAGAAAACATTTTTCAACCAGATGCCATGTTTGCAATAGTTTGTTTACCAGACATGGTTGTTCAAATTGTCCGCCAAGTCCAAGATATAACACCAAACAAAAAACAGGAGAGAGCAAGATGCAAAAGACATTGACAGTAGCAGTGAGTGACGAAATCCACAATGGATTTGTAGCCAACGGCTGTGAATTCAGCGCCCATGACATCACCGTTGCCATTCGTAAAAAGATCAACGCGGGCGATTTGGAGATTCACGGTCTTCCGTTTCAAGATGTTGACGGGACTCCGAATACGCAGCGTATCGAACATGACGCTGTACGAACTGAAGTTCATGGTGTCTGTGGTGTTGATAACATCACCGGATATGCTCGCAAGTGGAACAGAACTGTCGGCTATTTTAGCTGGACCTTAGATGCTGCCACCGATGACGATGACGATGACTTCGTAAACATTGCAACCAAGGATGGCACTTCCGTTATCTGGAATTCGCAAACACCAGCGCCCGCCCTCCCGCCAAAGACGCCGACGATCAAGGCCAATGCGGCGGCAAATCCGAATGATCATATCGTCATCGGAAAGATCCTAAACTATGTCAATGGCAGAGTTAACGATGGTGTCAACCCCACGTTGAAGGCAACACAGAGTTGCATCAAGCGTAACCCTCTTACGGTCAGACAAATCTCTGATATCGTACAGAACAATGGTTACAAGATCAGCAATGATGGAGGAAAGGCGTACTGTTATTCCGAAATCACACCCTCAAGCTAATTCGCGGGGTCATGGTATAATAAGATGAGGGCTGCGAAAGCGGTCCTCATCTTTTGGTTATAACTAAACTATTGCTAATATAGGTAAATATATGGATCAGTATAGAAATCAGGTAGACCGCTTCCTCATGGCATTTAATTCAATGAGTGCCCTGGTGAAGATTCATATGATAATGTTCGATGTATCAACTAAAACATTATCATTCTCTGTCTCATTAGAGATTTATGACAAGTATCTCAATGATGATAAGTATGGTAGCATGAACAATTTCGTTCATTTGTCTCAGGCTTTTTTCGACCAAATACACGTGATTTCGAATTCATACTTCGGTGAATCTGTTGATTGGGACGAGGTCAATCAAATAGGAATGGTAAAAGTAGCTATAAAATGATGCAGGGGTTTTAGATTCAATTAATGAATAAATATCTTGTGGTTTAATTTTTATACTAGGGTCATTAAATAATGAAAATAAAAACAGTAAGAGTCGCTCAAGATGCCAATACTCAAATTAGACAAGATGCAGAAATTGCATTGGCAAACATAATTCAGTATCTTAGCAATCAAAATGTTGATAAGGCAGTGGTTGATAATTTTTATGATGAGCTTGTCGGTGAGATCTCAAACATTGAGCTTGAAGGCAGAGAAGAAGAGATCGCAAGTATTTACATAGCGAACACTGTCTTGGCCGACCTTGTTAAAAACATTAAGATTTTAGATGCGGACAAAGATAGAGGTGCCTCCGCCGAGGATGTTGGATATTTAATAGAGCAGACTTATGGGGCTGGTATTATTGATGCGATCAATGCAAATCCAGACAAGTTGACCCCAGCAGAGATGGATGAGAATATATCAATCGCCACAGGCGGTCTGGATTTCACTCAGAAGTTTTTCAATCTCATTCCACATATAAGAGATTCGGCCACCACAGTGGCCGCTTACGATTTCAAGAGTGTGTTCGTGGCGTATGCCACAGAAGTAGATCTTCAAGACGGAGATAGTGAAGAACTAAAGAATATTCAATCCGTTTACCTCGCAATGTTATTGAAAGGGCATTTCAATGCAGATGATCTAAACGCATCATTCATTAAATTAAAAGAAGTCGTGTCATCAAACAGGGCGAATCAGAGTCTTGAGCAAATCTGGTCCAGATATAATGATGCCGAAGATAAAGAAATTCCATTAAGAGATGCGATGGCGGCAATCAATGAGGCTACAACTTCACTTGAGAAATCGGTTTTTGGAACGGAAACATTTAAGGGTGAAGAAATTTCAGAACCAATGACCTTCTCTGACGAACCAATGTTCTTCTCTGACGAGCCAACGGTTGAAGAGCAATCTTCTGCGCTCGTCCCAACACCAGGGAATAAACAAGAAGAACCAGCGGCACAAGCGCCTGCGCAAGAAACGCCGCCGCCGAGTATGGACCCGTCGCCGCCGAAACCGACGCCGCCGAGTATGGACCCACCGCCGCCGAGTATGGACCCGCCTATTCCACCTGACGTGAAAGAAGAGGAAAAGCCAGAACCACTTCCGGGCGAAACACAATCTCAGTACAATGAAAGAGCAAAGAGAATTGAAATAGCCGATGACGCCGAAGAAGAAGCGGCGATGGGTGTTATTTACAAAACGTTGAAAAGTCTTAAGATGGCGGACATGAGAATTCGTGCCGCTTGGGAACGTTATAGATCCGGGGGAGAGTTTAACGACTTGAAGCAGGAGGTTGAAAAATATTTCTATGTAGAGTTGACGAATGTCGGCTCTGGTATTAAAGGAAAGATGAATGAAGGAGATCAGGCGGCGAAAGCGAAGGATGACCTTGGCTCTGCCGCTAACCAGAATACTCAGAATATGAATGAACAGGATATTAATGCTGACTTCAGTGCTTTCGGCTACGACACCGGATACATGGACCCAAATCAAACGTGGACAAGCGTGACTCTTAATAGGCTACCCAAAACTGCGAACTCAGGATTGGAGTTAAGACTAAGAATGGAAGACCCATTACCACCTGTCTATAGGGGGCTGATACCTTCACAGTCATCAGATTCTTTCTCTTTGATAAGAAAATAGGTCAAACAGGTTTGTAAAGCCGCATTGTTGGGTTATGGTATTGGATGCTGAGCAAATCAGCTTCAACCAAAACAGAATATAACAATGAGGTGTCTGATGACCACGAACAAGCAGATCGAAGAACTTCGCGAAGAGAACCGTGCCCTCAAGGCCAATCTCGCCAGAGCCAAGGGTTTGTTTCGTTCTCTTGAGTCAATGTTGGACATCAACGCCTCAATTCTCAAGGGCGACACCACGGGGTGTCACGACGCTTGGCGTTATACGGAAAAGGCAACATTTAACCTTCGCTCATTCTTTGACAGAGTTTATGGGGTAAAAGAACTCGTGGAGAAGAGCCGTGCAGAAAACCATTCATGATACGATAGAGTTCAAACCGGAATTGGTGTTTTTATCTTCGAAATACGGTAAGAAAGGGGGCATCTTCTCTCTTACCAACATTCCGATTGGAGAATCTATAACGATTGGGCGAAGCCCTAATTGTGACGTTTCGCGTCCGACAAGTAGTGCCTTAAGTAAAATACACTACAAAATCGTTAGGGTGGAGACCAAAAGGTTTGTCCTTGAAGACTGTGATAGCACGAATGGAACATTCATCAATGGTTTGCAAGCTCATGAATCAAATATTGATGCCGGTGACATTATAGGCTCCGGTGATATTGAGATCTTGTTTAATGATGGCAATCCTCTCAACACAAAGAACAAGGCAGTAATTGATTGGACTACAGAAAGTTTCAATGCCGAAGACATGGACAGCTTGAACCCATTCAACAATGGTGATTCAGCAATCGATAAAATTAAAAAGAAAAAGACTGACTTAACGGTTAAGGTGATTTTATTTACCTTAGTCATCATCGCTTGCTTGGTCGGCGGATCATTGCTCGCATTATTAATCGGATTGGGGATACTCTAAATGGAATATAAATACAAGGCAATGGATGGGCAAGGCAAAGAGTGTAAAGGAACTGTTGCTGCCAAGAGCGAGAATGAGGCCTGTTCTCTTATCAAAGAAATGGGTCAGTTCCCAATAAGTATTACCCCTGTTGGAGCCGAAAATGGTGAGAAAGAACATAGTAAGGCTCGTAAAGGTTTCGCTCTCATTATGGACAACCTCAAAGAGGCGGTTGAGACCTGGGATGGGCCAAACAAAGATGAGCCCGAATTGTCCGATTTAGAACGGGAGACCTCAAACGCTCTTAAACTCTCAGGGTTCGGCAAACACATAGTTGATTTTGTTTGCAAGTGCGTCAAAGACCGCAAGAATCCAAAGGAAGTTTTGCTTCACATGTATACAGCAGAACAAGAACTCCCCATTCAATTGTTGTTCGCATGGATCGAGAATCCCACCGATGAAAATGTGAAAAAACTTGGAAAGAGATTGAATATTGACATAGACAAGACTATCTTGAACATGGAGCAAGAAAATGCAAAGGAATGACACGCGAGTAATTGAACCATTCGGTTTTATGGGATTCTTTTTCTTGTTATGTTTGGAGGGGAGGCAGGTTCCCCAAGAAACAACAGACCTAAGATGAATCCGTGGTTCATTGTGTCAGTAATTTTTGCGGAGGCAATCTTAATTATAATAGTTTAACATAAACATCGAGAATTAAAATGAAAAAACCTGTGCTAAAAAGATTTACATTTATTGAAATCCTTGTGGTTGCAGCTATAGTTTTTATCATAGGACCAATGATTTTTTCTGGTGTTTATCAGAAAACTGTTTATGATAAACACAAGGCTATTAAATCTCTTTATATATTCACAATGTCAAAAGAACAGTTTTATGAGTTCTACAATGTTGACAATGATGTTATGAAAGCCGAGTTGAATGCATTATCCGAAAATAAATTGCACCCAAGGGACTCTTTACACTTTAAATAGTGGTTTCCTATTGATAAGGTTGAAACGGTGACGAAACCATCCGGGAAAAACTTTTATCACACATGGCGAGCTTATGAAGAGGATACTGAAATTAGTGAGAAGGGATTTTATCTCTTGTTTTACGCTAATCAAATTCCAAATTTTTCATCTTCATGGTCAGCGTATTCAACAATAACCAAAAACCCAAGTGGCCTTACGGAAGTTTCTTTCAATATTCTTCTTGACGCCAAGGAGATCCGATGATAATCCGTAGACACAACTTTGACCTTGTTGCGCTTCTTGTTGCAATCTTTGCAATATTAATATTAGCCGGGCTCCTTTTTCCAGCCTGGAATCAAGCGAGATCGAAAGCGAGATACAAAAAACTTATTTTGAAAACTGAAGAAAAAATAGAGGCCCCTGTTGATAATGCTCAAGAAGCCGCTATAGTAGAGGTGATTGAATCAGATACTATCAAAGGCATTGATAAAGATAGTATTTATTATCACTGGCGGACATATGAAACTAAAAGCGATCTTACCGAGAAACAGTTCTACATCTTGTTTTATGCAAACGATTTGCCAGGGTTTAGCGACGTTTTCGAGGCGTACTGTACAATTACCAGAGAAAAAAGTAAATTAACGAAAAGTCAATTTGACTTATTATTCAACGAGAAAGCAATACATTAGGAGAAATATATGTCATCATCAACGAACGCCAGCATTGAAGCAGAAGAGGATGACCTACAGACAGCTTTAGAGTCTGACACCGGATACGCAGAGTCAAAGGGGCAACCCACTTCTGACGAGGGTTCTGTAGAGTGCGACAAGAGTGTTGATCCCACAAAGAAGAAAGATGTGATACAGTGGTCTTTGATCGGCGACAACAAATTTTTCCCTTGTGGTGAAACGGCAGGCCAGTTGATCCCTGGTGTTTATGAAATATCATCAAGCGATCATGGTATCTTCTTTGAAAAGATCCCAATTAAATTGGAAGGGTTGATTCGATTCCCGCAAGTAAACTCTGAATTGGTCATTGATGAAATTCAAAGGTTCTGGACCTTGGAAGATCAATTCAAGAAACATTCTCTCTCATATAAGAGAGGAATGTTACTCTGGGGTCCACCCGGATCTGGTAAGTCTTGCACGATCCAATTGCTCACACATGATGTTGTGGCGCGAGGCGGCATTGCATTGAACATTAATAACCCGAATCTCTTTGGGCAAGGGTTGAGGATCTTGAGAAAGATTCAACCTGAGACTCCAGTCATCGTGATCATGGAAGACCTTGACGCCTTGATTTATCACTACAACGAATCTGATATCTTGAATATCTTGGATGGCGTTACAGAATTGCACAAGATTGTTTTCCTCGCAACAACCAACTATCCAGACAGACTTGGCGCTCGTGTTATTAACAGACCGTCAAGATTCGACAAGAGATTTAAGATTGGTCACCCAGATGATGAATCAAGAAAGATCTATATCGAACACTTGTTCAGAAATGACGAGTCAGATCTTGAGTCAATCGATATCGAAGGATGGGTTGAAGACACAGAAGGATTTTCTCTTGCACATATCAAGGAACTCTTTGTGGCGCATGTGATCCTTGGTGACGGTTATGATGATGCTGTTAAGATCTTGAGCAGCATGAGAGAAAGAGTCAAGCCGGAAGAGGAATTCGATCAGAATACGGTTGGATTCGGAAAAAGCGAGTGATAACAATGGGCCATGTTGATCAGTTGGTGAGTGATGAAGAAGAGTTGCAGGGGCTTCTTGCCTCTGCGCCCTTCGCTCACTCAATGGAAGACCAGTCGCACATGTTCAAGAGCAATTATCAAGAACGGTTAATGATCCCAAATTGACATTTGGTCTTCAACCTGGACCATTTTATATTTTCTCAGGAAACCCCCGAAGAAAAATGTTTCAGGAGTTCGGACAAGATGAAAAGTATATCAGAAAAACTGTTGGGAGAAGAACTTGAGCTACAGGATATTTTAGCAGAGTTCCCAGATGGTAGTGAAGAGATTGACCCACCATTAGATTCGATGACAAAAGTTTCTGATATCAGAGGACGGATCTTCTTTATAGACAAAGAGGCTGAAGTTCATTCAATGGAGAGTTCCGTAGAATAGCAAACGCTGGGGCTCAGAGTCCTGGGTAACAGTGGTAAGCCGTTACCCAGGACTAACCTGTTACATCTAACCTCCAAAAGGAGATCACAATGACGATGCTTAAAAACATCCTGCACCAACTCGCTATTCTTCTCGGTTTGCGCAGTGCTGTGAACTATGGCAATGGCAGACTCGGTAAGGTTTGTCTTGACAGCGCCTTAGTTCTGTAACGTCGTCAGGCACTCAGTAACGGCCCCGTCCCCATCCTTGCTCCTCCGCGTCATGGAATGTTCTAAGACAATAAGGGGAACGAGTCGAGATTTAGGGGATACGGAGGAATTTTTTGCTTATGACCTTGAGTCGTTTGATGAATTTACTGAAGAACATGACGTTTCAGGATTTTCTCGTTGGTTTGACAGATTGATTCCTATGACATATAATTACTTCCATTGGGACAAAGATCGGTCGCTTGACGAAAAACCATTCTTAGATCTTTTTGAAAAGCATCGTTGTCCGATATTCGTTCTCAAAAATATTGAACGAATGTCAGTCACTGTAGAGTTGAATCCTTGCCTCAAAGATATGCAGTTCTATCGGTACCATGATGCTCATACGGCATATCAGGAGATTTCTCAGTACTTAGGCAATGAGCTTGCTGTTCAGAAAGATCCTAATGTTCCGGTTGGAAATGACGTAACCCTTGCTTCCAGTAAGGGATTCGACAAGTGGAGCTTCAGAAAAGAATCCAATAAAAAGAAGAAGAAAGGTTGACATCGACGTTTGGTGGGATATGGTAGTTGCACGTTGAAACAACGCCAAACACCAAACGGAGCACATCAAGCATGAATGACGACATCAGAGCACTTTGGATGAAGAGAATCTTCTGCGAGATCAACAACTTGCAGTGGGCAATGAAGAAGCTTCAGGGACAGCATCCAAGGCTCATTGATCAATTGGAGCTTCCCAACATCATTATCAACGATGAGCTTAAACACGCTTGGGGCCGTTATCACAATAGTTCCAACACGATTGAACTCTCAGTGCGATTGCTCAACGATCATCCCTGGAGCGCGGTGAAACATGTCATTGGACATGAGTACGCGCATTTGGTCGTACATCGCGTTTTTGAGCTTCATGGGCGTCCACATGGCGAAGCTTTCAAGCGGGCTTGTAAAATTCTTGGAGTTGAAGACTCAACTACGTGCAGTCATGAGTTTCTTCAGAAGCAGGGTTACACAAAAGATGATTCTATGTTCCGAAAGGTTCAGAAGCTTCTTGCTTTGGCAGACGGCTCAAATGAGCACGAGTCCAGAAATGCAATGGTCAAGGCTCAGAGATTCATTGAGCTTCACAATGTTGACTTGATCCGAGGCAATTCGGAGATCGAAGATCTTTATTTGAAAAGAACGGCGGGAAGATGCTGGAAAAGGATTCCGTCTTACATTGATGCATTGGCGACAATCATCCGTGAGAACTACAAAGTCAAAGTCATCACGTCCGTCAATTATGGCGTCAATAAATATGGCGGAAGCGTGAGCGGGAAATGCCGCATGTTTGAATTCTTTGGAAAGCCAGAGCATTTGGACATTGCTGATTACGTTTTTAACTTTCTTCTTGACGCAGGCGAAAACGCTTGGAAGGAAGTTCAGAAGAGTGGTGAAGCGAAGGATTCTGGTTACAAAAAGATCGGTTACCTCAACGGGTTTTACGAAGGCTTCTCGGAGAAGCTTTGGGAAGCTCGTGAAGAGGTCGAAAAGGATTTTGACAACGACACAACCGCTATGATCTGCAAAGATGACGATATTCTTAACGAACAATACAGTCGCGCCTACACTCGTCTTGTGAACAGATACACTGGAAGTTCAAGAACCAGTAGTGGTTGGGGCGCTGGCGCATCTGCTGGCCGCATCTGCTCAATCAGACCTGGAGTCAGTGCCGGAGGCGGGGGGCCAAAACTTTTGACATGAACATCGACATAAACAACGCATTAATACTCGGAGACGTACACGCTGACGTGTCGTTTATCACAATAGCCGTAGAAAAGGCCATAGAGCATGATCTTGAGGCGGTTATCGTGGTTGGGGACTTCGGGTATTGGCCAGAGGCGTATTTCGTCCACAGAGCCATTAAAGGCTATCCATATATCTATGACAGAGATTACTTCGAGAGCAATCCAGAATTTGCATTGAAGGATGATCTTGAAGTGATACCTTCAGTCACGGCTCTTGAATACGATATCCCTGTTTATTTCATTGACGGAAATCATGAATTCTTTGGCGTCGAGGGAAAGCCTGGGTTGTCACAGTTTACAGAAATTACTGAGATAAACAAAAACCTCTTCTATGTTCCAAGGGGAATCGTTGAAAGGATTGCGAACACAACTGTGGCATTTGTCGGTGGCGCTGCCTCATTAGATAGAAACCCTGAGAAATTGGGGATTCATTGGTATGAAGAGGAAACCATAACATTTAATGATGTTAGGACGATACTTGATTACCCTAATGATATTGACGTTGTATTATCTCATGATATACCAATATCATATTCTCCCCCTGAAGTACGCTTCGTTTTACCACATGCAATCCCAGGAAGAGAAGAGTTGGAAAAAATACTCACAAATAAATGTCCTAATCATTGGTATTCTGGACATTACCACGTAAACGATGTAAAATATGATCGAAGATGTAACACCTTGTTCAGAATTCTTGCGTCAAATAAAAATATCTACGATGATGAACCCGTATTTGGAATTCATTTCGATTTCGTGAAAAACCAAGAAATCAAAGAAATAAGAGTTAATAAACAATGATAAAATTAACAGATAAAGACATTTTAGTCGCCATGAACTTCATGATCAGCAAGCATGGATTCACCTTAGACGCCAACGGCGACCTCTATATATTCCACCCAATCCGTGTCGCAACTTACTTGATCGAAAGGGGTTGCAGTGAGTTGAAAATCGTTTGCGCCTTGCTTCATGATGTGGTTGAAGACTGCTATGTTGGACGCCGGGAAGAGGGATTGGACGACATTGAGCGGTATTTTGGAACAGAGGCGAGAGAAATCCTTGACGTGATGAGTCACGATAAAAACGATAAGGATTACGATGAATACATTGGCGGGATTATCAGTAGTGCTTATAGAGATATTACAAGAGAGATTAAATTGGCAGATATCAATGACAATACTTTGATATGGAGACTCGATCATTTCCCTGAGGATCGAAGGAAAAGAATGGAAGATAAATATGAGAAAGCTGAATCAAGAATTCGTCAAAGTATATACAATGAGAATTGAACAAAACAAATTTCCTCATCATGAGGAATCTTCGCATGAGAAACATACATAAAACCAAGGTAAATAAACATGGACGATAGTGAACCAAAAGAAGTCGCTCAGTCGGATGTGTCTATAGTACTAAAGGCTTTTAGAAAAGAATTGATCAAACGAGATATTGTTGATGGCGAAACCATTGACAACATTGATAATCAAGTTCTCCTAAAGGCCCTGTCAACAGCTTATAGAATGCCTGGAAGCATTGAGACCGTTGTTGAGTGTGCTGTAAACGAAGTTCGTAAAGAACTACAATCCGCTGAGAAGAAAGATTCGACGCTTATCTAATTGAGTGTTAGTCTCATAAGATATGGAAAAAATCACAGTAATAGAAGATAACAATATCGACGTTGAAGGGATCATCTGTTTAGATGTCATTTTGCTCCGAGATTATTGCGATCCATTCTCTAATAATCTTTGGTTAGATATGGAGTCTCCAATCACCAAAGAAGAGATTGATTTCTGTCTTGATCATAATATCCTCATAGAGCCAGACGACAATGATGAACCCATGACCGTCTATACAAGAGACCAACACGCTGGAAAGATAGCCTACTTCGTAAAAGAAGGCATCAGAGACCCAATATCAATAGACATTGGCATTCCGTCTTTAAGCGTCCCTTGTTGGTTCATAGTTGATGGCAACCATCGCTATGCTGCCGCAATAATAAGAGAAGAGCCCAAAATCAAAGCCGCTTGGTCAGGAGATCTTGACTTTCTCCAATCCCTCGATATAGTATACGATGAAAGAAAACATAAGGAAGTCCACCAAGCTTGTATAGGATAGCTAAAAAGATCGCCAAACTCGGAGTGTAGATATTTATGAAAGCATCTGGAAGGTTAATTGAAAAATTAGACATCCTTGATAACATGCATCCAAATGATCTTGAAGTGTTAAAAGAGTCATTTGATATGATGAGGGCAACGGATGGGAACCTTTGTGCGACATATAGCCCTGATCATAGGCTCTATGATCATGCATATAAAATCGCCAAAACATATAGCCTTGGAACTTGCGTCTTCGCAGACCAAACATATTCTATTAGATTAAATAGCAACGGAATTAAGTTGGCTAAGTTGTACGAGTTGTACGAAGAAATAATATTCTGAGGTTCTTAAATGATTTTTATTTATGTGTTACTTGTAATTTTAGCATGGCTTTTATTAGGTGTGTCAGTATTTGTTTCCTGGAGGTACTTTGTTGATGAAGAGAACATAACAGTTGGTTTGTTATCTGAAGACGAGTCGTTTTTCGCTTATTTTATCTGGCCAGTATTTTTGCTTTTCGTATCAAGAGATAAAATTAAAGATTGGACCCGGGAAAATCGCGATATAGTATTACTTGAACAAAAAAAGACGGATGAACAAAAGGAGAATACAGATGAACCGTGATTGTAGAATCGAGTATTATAAAGATAAGAATGAAAAGTTCCGGTGCAGGATCTTCGGAGCTAACGGAAAGCAATTATCTCGTAGCACAAAGGGATACAAAAATAAGGCCCGCTTGAGATATCTTGTACACACTTGTGGTGATTCACCTGATCAAGTTAATGTTTACAGGGGTAAGGCGGGTGAATATAGATGGAATGCATCTTACCAAGGAGATAAGGTTATTATGGCTTCAGAGGGTTATAAAAACAGGTCGGAATGCGTCCACAGCTTGAATCTCTCTATCGATGAAAGGGAATTGGATAACCCTCCAGGTACATAATAAAAACTGGAGATATAATCTAATGCGAATAATTAGAAGATCCGATAAAAAAGAAATTAATAAAAAGGGGCAATGGGAAAATGGCGTTGAGACAGATCCGTCAGATTATTATGAAGATCCAGATACATCTGTAAAGATTAATCTTACTGACGATCTTGATGCAGACGTTGAAGTTTTATTAAATGCCGAGGGTGTCAATGTCGAGCCCGCAGAATACGACGGGCCATATGAGTCGTTCCCAGGCTCCGTTGATATTGAAAAGCTAATTGTTGCCGAGTCATTTTCAATCACGGTTACATTCCCAGCGGGAATTGAATTCCCTGAAATGCTGGTTCCATATACCGGAGCTAGTAATATGGGAGAACTTCTCTCAAAGGCTTCTGAGAAATTAGGGAATTTAGTTACAACAGAGTATTATCCTGATTCAAGGTCAATATAATGGATTGGTATAAAAAAGCTACAGTTAAGACATTCAGTGAGTACAATGAGATCTCCTTAAAAAATAACGTGCATGTTAATAACGATCAATTAATGGACCTCAAAAACAATAGATTCAAAGATCGTTATAGAGATCTTATGTTGGCTCATATAGAACAATGTTCTGAATGCGACAGTAGATACACTGCCTTCACCGGAATATAATTTCTCCCGCTTGCAATACCAACCAAATGTGTTATAATATTGGAGGGAAGCAAAAGACTCCACAGTTGGCTATTTAACCAATATTTATTAATATAAGCTAATCAACTAAGGAAATTTACGATGATATTTTCAAGAGATAAAAGCATCACAGGTACGCCATTAAAAGAGATCCAGGATATTGGTGTGACAAGAGCAATGGCTGAGAAACTATGGGCGACACTCGATGACGTTGATACATTATCTGATGTTCTCAAACCACATGATGAGGCTTCATATAAGAGGTTTTATGACTCCACAATGAAAATAGTTGCGAAAAGAACTGAGCAATTAACAAGTGATGGATACGAATTGTTCCTACCAAATGGAGAGCATGCATAATTATGGAGATGATTGAATATTATGGTCCAGCATGTAGAAAATGTGGCAGCGCCACGAACTATGAATACGAACTATGAATACGAACTCTGTGATCGTTGCTTTGTAAAACGGATTTTGACCATTGCTTATACCTTCTTTGCGGTTATAATAATAGTCATCGTGGCTGTATTATGAAATGCTTAGATTGCAATAATGAAGTTGGTAAGACATATTGGGACTTCTGTATAGGCTGTTGGGCGAAGAGATTCGGAGTCGCAATAGGATTGATAATCTTACTGCTTGTGTTGTTGTTAATTTTTGCGTAATGACTTGACATGTGGCGATATAGTAGTGGCATCGTTAGATAAACTTGAAATCAAAACAGGAGGAAGTGATGAAAGGAATTGTAATTTGGATTGTAGCGTCAATCGCAGCTTTGGTGTTGCTCGGAACCTTAGCATTCGGAGCCGAATGGGCTGGACTTGCATGGAAGGGGTATTTCAAACCCAAGCATGCGGCTGTTGAGCGTGAAGTCTTCATGGAGACACGTTCATTCAATCAAGCCGTGATTACAGCACTCGCTGATCATCGACTTGAATGGATTCGCGAGGAAGATCCAATCGCCAAGAATGCGATTTTGGCCACTGTCAGGCTCCAGTATGGAGAGTATGATGAATCGAAACTCACGTCACCCGAATTGATCAGCTTTCTTAAGACTGCTAAATACGGAAAGAGTAATCCGGGTTTTTAGCTGGATGAAGAGATCGCACATTTGAAAGCGCATACCTAACCGAAAACCAAGAACAAAACATCGGAGAACAACTATGAAAAAGACTATTACATTGATTGCATGCATCATCGGCCTCACTTTTATCACAGGCTGTACGGAAGATAAAAACAGTGCGGATTCTATTCAGGCGGAACAAACTAAAGAAGCAATGGTAGAAGCGCAAAGGCAAGTGGGAATGCCAGCTATTGTCAATTATCGAGAACGGAAAATGATGAAAAGCATTTTCGAATTGCGTGATAAGAACGATCTTATTTGCTACGCATATATTTTCAGTGAAATGACTGGGAAGTACACCTTTCTCGGAAAATGTATCGGATATGGTCTCCCGTACTCTGTTCAATTCACAAATCCTGAACGTGTTCGAAAAGTTAGAGGCGCAACCGGATCATATTTAGACACCGTCACAGTCCCACAGCCAGATCCAAATGGGCTATTCATGCCCGAAGGCTTGTCAGCGACATGGCTTGCTTTGATCAATCCAGAAACCGGCGATCCTCAAGTCGTTTATGTCGAACCGTTGATTACGGTCTCACCGTTCCCTTTGCCCAGTACCGTTGTCCAACAATGACTTACCAACCACCCCCCAGGAGAAGAATATGAAAACATTGAACATGAATTTGCCAGATATCTTTGTTACAGGAATACTTACATGTGACAAGCCGACAACTAGCAAAGAGCCAAGAGTCATCCTTTGGAAAGAGGGCGCGACACCAAAGATACAAGAAGATGGCGACTACTTCCAGTCCCCCGACGACTTCGTGTATGTCAGCCAGTGGGACAGAGCACTCTTTGTCAAAATGTACGGAGAGATTGAATTGGGATCGTCCCAGGAAATCTCTTTGCAAACTTGGTGACCACAATGCACCCCGATGAATTCATCAAATTAGTAGACAATGTTTTCGATGGTCCTGACGAAGATATATCTTTGAGGACCAGAGAAAGCTTTGACAAGATAACAGATATTAATGAAAAGAGATGGTTTGTTGGTCATGTGTCATTGAGATTGACATCTTTCATAAGCGGAATTATAGGATCGGAGAATAATGAAATGAAACTCTTGATAGAGAGAAGTGTTATTGCTGACTTAGCATTCCGTCCGCCAATAAAGAGGGAAGAGAGGTGAACTATTTAAGAGGGCTCTACAATTCTCTTAAAGAGATGAATAGGCGGCAAACAAAGTCCTTTACGGCATGGAAGGTTATAGATTGTAATCGGCGCTCTGTAGTCGTTTCAAATGTTCCTGGCATGTCCATGAAATATAGTCTTAATAAATGGGTAAAAAAAGAATTTATGAAAGGACCTCTTATGGCTTTCTATACGAAAGAGCAAGCAGAGAGATTCGTGAAAAACAACTTAGCCGGGAACAAAGCGAGAGTTCAATTACTTGATAGACTTGAACACTCTCTTATTGTAAAGGCCGAAGTCATTGAATTCAATGAGGCTGAAGAGCCAAAGTGGTCAATTAAAATGATTAGTGAATCAGATTGCAGTATGACAGAGTCGTGGAGAGCTTGTTCATGGCCAAAGGGAACAATATTTTGTGAACAAATAAAATGTGTGGAGTAACATATTATGAATGAAGAAAAAGAGACTGGAAATCCCATTATCAGCCTTATCCCAAAAAAATAAGTCATTTATTTGGGGATTCGTTATCTGCTCATTGTTGGTCTATGTAACATCTGGTCCAAAGCAAGAGGCGGAAAACCAAAGTGGAAGGGACAAAAACGATTGAAAAAAACAGAAGTTATTCATAGGGTTGAAATAGCAACAGTTAAACCAGACGTTTCTGGTTTTTAAGTAATTCCAAATGTTATATATGATAAGATAGAATATGATGTTACTCTTTTTGATTCGAACCGAAAAGCACTTGCGACATGGGATCTCAGATATATCATAATCAAATAACTGGCGACCTTCATCTTATAACCAATTCGAAAAAAAAGGGGCGGTTGTATTGAATATCTGGAAAGGGCCATACGGAATCAGTGTGTCTGAATAGATAAATAGTCTATAACTAACTGTTAATGAATAATTTACGCGGAGTTATGAATAGATGGAAGAGTTAACTAAAGAATCAAGTCGATTGGAGTTTCTCTTTCCGATCATGATAGCTAATAGAATGATTAGAACCAATTCTGCTGGCCCTGAGTGTGAAAGGAAATGGTTTAGAAAGCCTCATGGTTGGGAAACACAAAGAAAGACTCCAACGTATTTGTATCAACAATGCGCGTTCTGTTCAGACAGGAAGATGATAAGGTTGGCTGAAGGATTTGATGAGCCAAGAGCAAGGGGGTGGGAAGACATAGGAGTGGTGAAACAAAATGAAAATTGAAGATGACGGGTCGCTCACACTTCACAGGTGTGATATAGCATGGTGGGTTGACCATTTTGAGAAATCAGACCAGCGTTTTAATGAAATGGATGTCAAAAAAAGAGCTTAGTGAATTGTCTGAGTTCTCGCCAGACGCATAGATCGCCGCCGCCTCTGCTCAGTCGGCAGGTTATAAAAAAAGACGGTTGAGTGGATCGAACAAAAAAGGTCAATAGAAAAAACATAATGAAGTAACATTATTAACACAATGAAGCGACATGTTCTTTTTTATAATAGCCGTGCTTATAACAGTCATCTTTATGATGGATGTGGAAGCGGGAATTATTACAACAGGCGTTTGTTCGCTTTTCACCCTAACAATACTTACAGGATTTACAAACTGGATATTAATAGTCCTGATTATTGACACAATCATTACTGGCAGCGTTGATGAAACACTGTTTGGAATGACAATGTTTATAACAGCACTATTTTTATTTTCAGAAATATGACAATGAGAGAAGAAGATAGAATTGAACTGAAGAAGGCCTTGAAAGAGGCATCGATTAGTACCAGACCATCAAACCGCTTTGATCGTGTGGCAACAATAGAATTTAAGAGCGGATCGACGAAATCAGCAGAACTAATATTGAACGCGGCAAGAAGCTTCGTCAGGATGAAAGAAGATTAAAGAAGATTAAAGAAGATTAAAGAAGAATAAGTGACAACGCAAGATCTAATGGATTTGGATGGGGGGAACCGCCGTCCTGAAGAGAGGTAACCATGAAAATAAAGATCATTCAAGCTGGACAAGCATTAAGATGTAAGAAATCTCACATTTTCAAGTTGATGGAGGTGGGGTCGAATGATCAGATAAATGTCGAATTCAAGTGGTGTATCTATTATGAGGATGACACCTTGGTTAAGACCAGAGCCGATAAAGAGGAATATGTTCTCCCGAAACAAATGTCCATAACATCAAGAAACGCTACAAAAGAAAGCGCTGAACTTGTACTCGAAGAAGAATTCTCAAAGTACATAGCATCAATGGAACAACCAGACGGCGACGACGCACTCGTTTTGTTCTTGGAAGGTAAAGAGAAAAACATTGTCTATCAAGATGAAGATGTATGGGTGGCAATTAAGGAATTCTTCTTGTTTTTGTGCGAATGGGACGAGCCACCAGAAGTTAAAGAGCCAGAAACCTATACACAAGAAGAACTTGAAGAACATCAAAAGTCCGTACCCGAACTCTGGGACGCAGATCCCGATTGCTGGCATGAACTCGATCCAAACTCATGGTCTGGAATCAAATGTATGAAATGCACAGGGTGGTATCGCCTCTAATGAATAGAAACACAGTAATATTTATTATCCTCTTGTCGTTATTTTTATTAACGGCAGCATGCGGATTTCCAGCTATGGCTTGACAAACACATAATTATCCGGTATAGTACAAGCATTAACAACGACAAGAACTAAGAGAATAACATGAACTTGACAAGAAAACTATTGGCGTCAACAGAGCCGTGCCTCAAAAGAAACGCGATCTATGACAAAGACCCACAACAATTAGCCTACACAGTCAATGCGTCCACAAACCCAATGGTCTTTATGGATGCGCAGAAAAGGATCATCGGCGAAGAGATCATTATCAAAGGTGATCTTGAATATATTGAAAAGAACGAAGATAAAATGCTCACCGGAATCTTCGACCTTGCACAAGAACACGAAAAAGTCAAATATGATTTCAGAGACTTTAGATTGAGAACGATGATAAGGGCCATCCAGGACATTGAAAAACATGATCTCGTCGTCGCAAATATCATCATGGGAATCGAAGACTGGACCCAATTGAATCACTACTACTCGGCTAAAAAATGGAAGAGGGTCTTCGGAGCATACGCAAAGGTAAGACCCATGACCGAAGAAACCTGGAAAACAACTGGAATCATAGCAAAGATCCAAGGACCAATAAGACCAGTTGATATCATCGCCCTTCCAAATATGCCAAAAGGACAAATCTACCTCGCTACCAAGGGAGAGTATATTGGAGAAATTAGTTCGTCGGAATTGAAGGATAATGTAAGATCTTTAACGATCTGTATAACAAGCATGACTGGAGTTAATGTATTAACAACATGAAAATAAGCAACTTCAAATTAGAAAATGAAGAGAGAGACGGTGAGCATGTGATTTTTACAGGGACAGTTGAAGTAGTCACCGGCTCCTGGTTCTGGAAAAAGAAGACGGTCAAAGGAGTCAAGAAGAAAACTTTTTTGTGGTTCTGGACCGACAATGGTGAATTAACTCCGGGAGAACTCGTGGAAAACGCCGCCAGAGTCTTTGCAGAAAAATCAGGCAAGCATCCCAAACTCTTGTGAAAGAAACAATAGATAAAACTGTTGACAATAAATCACAAGACTTAAGAATAAATTTGAACAGTAGGAGCAAACCAATGAAACCAACTATCGGATGGAAAGTCATTAGTAAAGAGAGAAAATCAATCCTTACAGGTGATGTGAAAGGATACGGAAAAGAATATCCAATCGGGAAAATGGTGGGAAGATCCAAACGAAGACTCCCAATTATGGCAATGAAAACAAGACAAGATGCCGTGGATTTCATAAAGATGGAAAGAAAAAAACACGACGAACAGGAGAACTACTTCACAAGAGCATTAGATGAAGCAGTGATCGTTCAAGTGGAAATGTATGGAATCAAAGACAAAACAGAATACGTTAATGATACTAAAATCTTCTTGGTCTCTACTACGCCAATTGTAAGCCAATCATACAAAAGACCATGGGCCAAAGGAACCGTCCTCTGCGAAGCAATCAAATGTATAACTTGATAGGAGAATAAACAATGAAACCAGAAGGATTACTTCTTAAAGCCGAAAGAGAATACATAGAAAAGAACAAGTCGCCACTAAGAGAAGACTACCACTATGTCTAAAATAAAAATAATGAGAGGAAATCTTTTAATAAAACACGGATTCTCAGTAGCTGTTGATGGTGTTGAAATCACAAGCAATCTATGATAACCTTACCAAAAAATAAAGCCATCGATGCCATTATAGCCGTCTACGTCAAACCAAAGGAAATAAAATGACATATAACACGCATACAGAGGGACTACCGCCAGGAAATGATAAGGACAACAAAGCTAAGAATAGAAGACCAAACGAAGGTAAGATTAAATGCCCAGAACTAAACAAAGAACAACAAATAAGATATAATGCATACCTTGAAGGATGCTTGAAATATGTACATATCTGGGAACCAACAGAAGAACAATCTCAAAGAGAATTGAAATACGCAGAAGAACAATCTCAAAGAGCATTGGAATACGCAAAAGATAAATCACGAAAAAGCTTTCAATAACAACATGAATGAACATAAAGAAGAATAAGCATGGGATAAGCAATGTAACCTCGAATTAACTGGGAGAATAAAGAATGACAGGAATAGAATGGTATTGCATATACTGTGGAGGATCAATACTTACAAGCCTCGGAATCATTATGAACAACGGTGATAGATTCATAAGAAAAAAACACCCAAGATATGACGCCGATATATCAATCATAGCATGCCCATTACTATTGCCAATGTCAATATACGCATTGATAGGTAAATTTTTATACTTAATTAATATAAAGACCACGTACATGACATATAACGAAAAACAGGAGAACCAATATGGAACTCAACTTTAACCCGTTATTTGAACAATTGAAAAGAAAAAGAATTATTACTAATAACAAGCCGAAGCACAACCATAAGAAAATTAAAGAACAAAAACAAAAACAAGAGCAAAAGAAAAGGATGCTGCCAATTATGACAGCGATAACAGGATGAAACAAATTATTAATAAAATCATTGACTGACTCTGGTGGATCATTGTAATAAGAAAAAATGAGTCCCACCCATCCCTTAACATGAACAAAGTAAATAAACATGGAATGCTCATAGAACAAAATAGAATCATGAGACTAAGAAAAAAAGAACATGACATGGATCTTGATAATGAATGACAATGAGGGAGAACAATATGGAAGATGAAGTATAGAAGAAACTCAATTGATTGAGAAAGAGATAAAACTAATAAGCACAGACGCAGAACTCGGAGAAGCATGGTACGCTTCTCTCATAAATTCAAAGAAAACCTCGATCAAGAAAGACAAAATGAAACTAAGATCCGAGACAGCGATGGAGCAAGACCAGTTGAAATACACGATGGAGGAAACCTCGGAAGCCAAAGATCAGAGATCATAGTATGGAATGCAGATCATGATTCAGTCGAATACGTTAGAGATAACATGAAGGAACTCTGGAAAGTAGTGTTGTTAGGAGAGTAACACTGAATGTTGCGCACATAGGCGAAGTAGCACTGAATGCGTATACGATACACACGCACACACAGGTGATACTATCAAATGATCTATAGGAGGCCTTAAAATTGATATAATGACCTGTATATAACCCATTAAGTGACATTATGGATCATATATGACGCATTATAGAGTCCTACTGAATGTTGTGCAGGCTCCTATGACATGCACTGAATGCCCACGCAAGGGCGCACGGAACATGCACTGAATGCCTGGATAGACATGCGCTCGAACATACGTGTGAGAGCGCATGTTACAAAAAAGCGTAACACTTGTTATAAAATAATGTAACTATTATATGAATGGGTAAGGACTGGGGATAAGTGTTATACAAAAGTATAAATAATAATTAATAGAATCACTTTTTCGAATTTCAGGAGCGCTGCTCAAAAAAATTTCTCCTTTAATGATGTTGTGTAAAGATCGCAAAATCAAACACTTACAAAAATGACTAAAATATAATAACTGTAAGGATTAAAATAGGCCGTTTAAGGGGTTGCACTGGTCGCAATAGAGGTGTATATTGTGTACCATGATGGGCAACTATCGTCGTAGTAGAGGTTAATGTTAGTAAGAAGATGACGAGTTTTTTGACATGCACTGAATGTTCGTATGTGCGCATGTGTGTTAGTAAGTATGCACGCCTGTTAATAATGTGACCTGTCGTTTAAAAATGATGACCTGTGATTTCTAAGAGGTTAGCCAACTTGTGAACTTTAAGTTTCGCTTACGAAACTCAAAGTTCATTTATCAATATATAGGTGTGATACATTTAAATATGATTGATCCTCAGAAGAAAAAATTATATGCCTGGGAAGAATATCTACATGATCATTTGGAAATTGTAGAAGAGAGCCTATCAATCGTAGAGTGCCGAAAAATCATTCGAGAGATGTGCGAAGACTTTGCTATCATTCCCCCAAAAGTGATAATCGGGAAAAAAGAATATGCCATGGCATCTGGGGATGGGAAATTAATCGAGTTGCCAAAATGGTTTCTGGAAGAACTATCTAGTATTCATGAGGCATGTCATGTGATCGCCTTTAGCATAGCTCCACAAGAAAATCATCATGGCCCGACATTCGTGAGATTGATGATAGATTTTATTAAAAAGAGATGGGCATCTGAGATAACATTAAAAAGACTTGAGGATTTAGCTCTTAAACATAATCTAAAAATTGCGAAGCTTGGGGTGGTCTCTCCGGTCACGAAACGAGAGAAACAGAGGCTAAGGCGGCTAAGAACAAATGTGAAGATAGCAGACGATATGTACAGGGTGAATCAAAGGGGATCAAAGCGGGCCATTAATTATAAAAAGAAACGGGACTCTTATAAAAAAGAATTATCTGATCTCGTCGGACTTCTTTATAAAAAGTACTGGTCAGTCTTATAAAAGTATTGGTAATTTCTGTAAACCCTTTTGGTCATTTTCATAAAAGTCTTTACGTATATGACCAAAAGTCTGGAGAGTTGTCGGTTCACTGTATAAAACATTTTATACAGTGGACCGAAACGAGGAAGCGCCTGGTGTACGAAAACGGACGATTTGGTAAAAACACTTTTATACAGTGGACCGGAGGGTTGGCCGTGGAGTTTTGGTAAGATCTGTAAAATATCCCTTAATAGGTATAAGAGAAAAGAATCTTTCACAGAGTGCTTGTAATGTGAATGTTGGTGGGATATAGTGTTTGCATGATAACCAAAACGACAATCAATGGCGACATTGTTCAGATTGAAACAGCAACATAGCAAGGGTGAAGCAGTAGAGTGGCTTGAAAAAGAGAGTGTACTAACTTACGGATGGTGAATTATGGATATCAAATATGCCAAATCTGGAAATGTTACATTGACATCTGAGGCTTTCTCTTACCATCCTTTATGGTGGCATGAGAAAGGGTTACAGGAAACTGCATCTGGGTATGGATCTAAGCTGACTACACCGTACAAGGTGCGGCACAACAATAGATGGAAGAGAGTCTATGCGATTTGCTGGAGCAATGCGGCAAGCCATTACATCTTCAACAAGGGACAACGTGAATATATTCATGGGTGAAATATGAAAATCTCTGAAATACCGAATCTGGACGATCATTCAATTGATCCAAATGATTACGATAAATTGATCGTAGAGTTTCTTGTAGCAGGACAGTGCCTTCTTAGGCTCTCTAACTACGCTCAAATAAAGGCTGAAAGCATAAAGGAAAGAAAAGCAGGGAACATTGAAAAAGCTTTTCTTCTATCTCGTAATATGGAAAATACTTATAATGAATTGCCAGATTGGGCGAGGTGGTGAGATGAAAGCAGTAACAGGAGAATTGTGGCAAAATAAATCACCTCTGTCAAGAGTGAATGACAATCTGGTAGAACGATGAATGGGATAGGGGTTCAGCCCCCCAAGAAAAGATCACACGACACATCACAACGGAGGGTTGAGAGATGACTATCGAACACCCAGAATATTTTTACTATGCAGAGCTGGAAGGCGACTTCTTTCATTCGTTTGATTATTATACGGATTTGGTTATCAACATCCACTGCACCTCAATTGAAATCCGTAAAACCTCGATGAAAAGGTACACTTGGCCTTGGCGGATGCTCAGGGAGACGCATTGGGAGGCGGTGGAAGACGCCGAGAACCTCCTAAAGAATTATGCCGACGTCCTGTTCCGAAGCCAGCAGAAACCCCACCCTGCCATCCCAGACGCAGATGCGGTGAACACCCACATCTTGAAAATGAGGGACGGGGTGTCGTTGCCGTCGCCGGAATACATGCGAGAGTGGATTGGTACTCAAACCCTCTACCTGTATGCTGGACCTGGCCAAGTGCATGTGGAACCACTACCCCACGAACAAGGAGACGAGGAATGAGTGAATGACAAGACGATGTGCAGGTTGCGACTCTGAATCTATATAAGGGATTCTCCGAAGGTGGTCGTCATCGAATGGTTAGTTGATCATGCGACTGAGGTTCAATCCCTGTATCAGACTGCCAATCTTTCTAATAACGACTTGAAAAGTCAACTTGAGGGGTTAGAGTGTTATTATGTCAATAACATACAAAGAACTTGCAGCAACGATTTTGTCCTGGAATCAGGAATAACGATGAAGATTAAAGTTGGTCACGAGTTCTTCCGCAAAGAGCGGTACTCCGCATACGCTGATTGGAAAACCGCATTCTGGCGGGAACTGGAACAAAATTCAGATGATGCCAAGTCAAGGCGCGTCGATATCAATATAGTTCCTGATGGGAATGGCTGTATTGTTGGATTCGATGACAACGGCTGTGGTATGAGTGAGGCTGTCATTCGGGATGTGTTTATGAGTCTTGGTGAGACTACGAAGTCGGGTGATTCTACGGGTGGGTTTGGTCGCGCTCGTATGCTGACTCACTTTTCAATGCCTAAGTATCAGATCAAATCGGGTTGTATTTATGTGAGCGGCAAGGGATCTGAGTATCAAATCAGGAAAAGTGATAGCTACGTTTTGGGGACGAAGCAGAAGATATGGATTGATGATGCTTCTATGTCAGACATGGAAATGGCTTTGCATGATTATCTTGGAAAGTGTAATCTTGCCCATGACATCTACGTCAATGGTGTACGGTGGAACAAGTGGTTGTACAGGCGTAAGCTTATCAGGGATATGACATTTGGTTCAGTCTACGTGAACAAATCCTCAGACCTTAAAAACACAGTCGTGTTCAGGGTCAACGGGGTGATGATGTTCACTCGATATACATCGGCAAATGCGTTGGTGGTGATCGAAATCTATCCCAGTATTAGTCGTGATGTGCTTACTTCTAACCGTGATGGAATTCACTACAAGTATCAAAGCGAACTGGATATATTTCTTAACAAGTTGGCTATCGATACGACTTCGACTCTAAAGCGTAGACGGACAAACAAGAGTACTCGCAGACAAGGACAAGGTTGTTTCATCTCCTGTGTAAAGCGGAAGGAATTGTCGGTGATGAAGCGGGATTCTGATCCATCCGATTCCTACTCTGGTAACGGTGGCTACACTATGGATACTTCAAGTGATGAAGCCACGATAAAGTCCTTCACAGGTGTGGTTTTTGGTGGCACAAGTCAGGCAGATTCTGAGCCGATTGCAGCCTTGTACGGTGGTGATGGCTATTATGGATCTGAGTCTGAGTGTATCGCCAAACTCGTAGAATCTGATCCTACTGAGATCGATATGTATGATGTGGCGATACTTGATGAGTGTCAGGATATAGGACCGGTTAGTAAGGTGATCGAATCATACGATCCTACGAATTGGAGAGACAAGGCTGGCGGCACGAAAAAGAAGCTCCTGTCTCTGTGGCAGATTGCGGTCAAGCATTCTCTGGATATTCTTCAAGAGGAAAAACCCTCTGATGGTATTCCTTGGATCGTTGGGTGGGTATTCGATGATAGTGAAGAGGCAGGGATGAAGGCTGCACACAAGATGTATGACGATACGCATGGGTTCCTTATCAATCCAGTAGGCTTGGATGGCAAGTTGCAATTCAAGTTGAATCCTGAGGGCAAGTCTTCATTGTTCGCAATCGCCCTACATGAGGTTACTCATGTTTATTGCGAGATGCACAATCAGGAGTTCTCGTCCCTTCATACTGCACTGACAATCAAGGGGATGTCTCGGATCAAGGAAGTTCTCAGAGACATGAAGGAGAATTCATAATGAGTTGGTACATAGTCGGTGAAGATGGAAAGTGTCAGGCAAAGGAGAATGATTTGCAGATCGCTTTGATGGTGGCTAAGGGAAAGGGATGTCCTTTCATTACGGATGACATTAAGTCACCAAAGAAGCAGTGGATCAAGGTGGATGATGTGATTAGTTGCGGGGCATACATCGAAGATGCGGGAGGCGAAGTGAAAAGCGGCGGATTGGAGGTAGGTACGATGAGTAATTCAACGTTTGATCGATTAGTTCTTATTGGAGCTAAGAGAAAATGGAAAAGTGTTCCTTTGGTGATTACTTTGAGGATCATCCATAAATGCAGTGGGGGTCATCCACCTTGTGACGAGCAATGAGACTTATTTCTAATAACGACTTGAAAAGTCAACTTGAGGGGTTAGAGTAATTGTTATGAGCGACACAGACCAAGAAGATCAGTACGAGCGTTCGATGAGTGAAGAGAAAGAAACAAAAGGATCAAGCATAACACAATTTGTTTTGATTTTTGTAGCGATTATGTTCACCGTATGTATGAGGGTTTCACTCACAACCATAAGTGGACTTCGGGCGAAAGTTAGTGATCTTACGCAAGAAAACATTTCGCTTCGATATGATGTTATAGAGCTTCAAGAGTTCTACGAATGCCCACCGGAGATACCATGAAATCAGTTGACAAATTAATTCGCGCTATTGATCGTGGCAAGCTTGTTGTCACGGGCCACGATCTTATTTGTGCTGTGAACATTCACGAAGCCAGGATCGAAGTCAAGGTCTATCATGATTACGAGCATGTTCATTTCGATATCTGTTTCGAGCAACATGCTATTGACATCAACATCGAAGAGACGGATTTTGTTCTTCTCTATCAGACTTCGGCCCGGAATAATGGCCGGGTGTTAGGTCTCGAAGACTTAAATATTGTTTTGAAACTCGACTTGACAGAAGCGGCCATTGATGCTATAGTGTTTCATTACAAGTCAATCTTGTTACCCGCGACGGGTTTCACTGACGAACAGTTAAGTGATATCGTCTCGGCATCTGAGTCACAACATTCGAATAGACAAGAGGTTACAGCCTAATGCCACGGACTAATAAACCCGTCCCGAAGTTTTTACTCACCTTGAAATCGTCAAACATCAAAACCGGGCCGATGGCTGTAAGCACTTCTCCAATGGGTACTTGCCCGGACGCCTGCCCTTTCAAGGGTAATGGTTGCTACGCTGCCTACGGCCCTGTAAAAATCTGGTGGGACGCCTGTACAGCCAATGGTGACGATCCGGTTGAGGCATACACTGAGTTCCTTAGCCGCGTTACTGAAAACATTGACAACGATGCATTTTGGAGACATAATCAAGCTGGCGATTTATTTTCATTGAATGGTCGAACGATCAATCAAAAGGCGGCCCGTGCTTTGATTGCTGCGAACGAGGGTAAGAAAGGTTATACTTACACTCACTACGGCGTGATCAAACAGCCTTTCACACAGAAGCGTGAGGCAGAGCGGAATCGTAAGATTGTTGAAGAAATGAATGCGAGCGGGTTCGCTACGAATGTATCGGCTAACAGCATGGAGCATGCCGATAAGATCAAGGCGAGCGGTATCAAGGCTCCAATCGTTACGTTGTTGCCGGAGCGGTACAAACATGACAAGAAAGCTTTCTTGACACCTGGGGGCAATAAGATCGTTGCTTGTCCCGCGATTACACATGACGACATTACTTGTGTGAAGTGTAAGCTTTGCATGCATCCTGAACGTGATATTATCGTGGGGTTTCCATCACATGGTAGTGGTAAACGCCGGGCTGAATCAGTGTACACTGAATGGAGTCCGGACGAGATTAAAACAACAGCCAAGGGAAAAATCTAATGGGAAAGGAACAGAAAGTTATTTTAGAGGGTTCGTATTTAACTATCTCACACTTGGCTTAGATCATGTCCTTATGAGATGAAACCTGGCGAGACCGATTGTTTCGCTCCTTCTGAGCTTCAAGAGTTTTATGATATCGTATCTAAAACTGGGTTTTTTATTTTTCGCGGTTTGGATTTACTTATTTTTTGGTTTTTCAATAATTGTTGTAATCTCTCTTGTGTTATTTACTCTCATTAATGTTTTCTTTTTAATAGCCTTATTTAATAAGGCGGAATATTTTGATGATTGACTTGACAGGAATGCCCTCAGCGGTTACAGTATGGTTAACTGTAACTGTTAACATAACCAACCAGGAGTTGTAAAGCCAAAATGGCGAACAGATCAAAAATCATTAGTAAGTTCAATCAAAAGAACAAAACCCGTCGTGGATTTGACGATGGATATTCCGCAAACCGTGAACCGACGAGGAAGAAGAAGCGCAGCAAGCGCATAAAGCCTCCGAAGGAAGACAGTTACGAGAGAAATGGTCGCGACTAATTTATAACAACTCCTTGACAAAAACTCAACCCGTGCTATGTTGTAGGTATGAAGAACATCAAACAGGTACGGGTAACACTTGAAAAATGATAGTTGCCCTATCAAGAGAAAGTGTCTAAGGTGGATGGCAAAGCCAGGACTAAATGCAGACGGCGGGTTCGAAGAATGGCTGGCCGATATTTTCGCGAAAGAGGGTATTGATGTTCCCCATTCTGCCCTCGGAATGGTCAAAGAGCGCATCAAATACTTCGATAATCGGCCCAATCGTCAAAGATCTGAAGCGCCAGTTTAAGGGCTTAGATGTCATCAAGGATTATTAATTTAACCAAACAGGAAAGAAGATGAACAACGAAAGAATTGCGAGACAGCTGGTAAAGATTGCCGGTGAGTTAGTAGGAGCAAGTAGAGCCAAACCCAAGGACAAAAAAAGTCCTTTCGATAATGCAGTCGATAAATATGAAGACATGGTGAAGGACGGGTATAGCCACGCTGATGCTTTGAAACATACCAAGAGTTCTTTCCCAGGATTGACAAAGACAGATGAGAAAGATATCTCGAAGGTCAAGAAGCTCTTTGGCGATCACCGACTTACAGCCGAGGGAATTTCGACAGGCAGAACGGCAGCCAAAATCATCACGGTTGGAAAGTACAAGTTCAAATGGTAATGACATTAACTCCAGCGAAGGAAGAGGCATTATGCGAGTTGCTGTAGGAACAATTAGTCCCATGATCCTTTTCCATATGGCTTGTGTCAATTCAGAGTGAAACATGAGCATGCAACGTTCGTTGGCGAGACTCTCAAGTCTCTTGATGTTGAGGAATACGAAATTAAAACAATAACCATCGAGGATTGATCCATGGAAAAGCTTTTTCAAGGTACGTTATCTGTCTGGAGTGGTTGCGTTTATGCTCAGGCGAGGCCTTTTACTTATGAAGACTTCGAGTTTTTCGATCTTTCTGTTTCAGAGAAAGGGGGAACCAGCAAGTATGCGTCGGTGACAAAGGCCTTTCGATTGAAACAAGAGGTTCTCGACGAAGTCGTTTCAGAAAGTTGCCTCAGTATTGGCAAGGGCTTCTTCATGGAATGGGATAAGATAAAGAATCATTATATTTATGTCACACAAGACATCAAGTATAATGGCTGTCGGACTTTGGCTTCGAAAGTTGCCAAGTATGATAAGGCCTGTGCGGAAGTTATTTATCGCTGGAATGAGATTGGCGACTCCTTGGTTGAGAAGCGCATCGAAGAAATCAATGAGGACTTTCAAAGGTTGTTGTCCCGGTCTCGTGAGGATTACCTTCAGCGGTACACTGAATTCCTCTCAAACTTGAGAGGGTACGAGCAATCAGAGTTGATCGAAGAGTCTGGCACAGCTTCTGATATTCTCATGCTTGATGAGATGGGAAAGGCGGTCATGGCCTTGGAGAGATCAATTAATTCTAGGAAGTACGCTTGTCTTTTAGAATCATTCGAGTTGCCTGATAAGGGCAGCTGGATCAACGAGCTTCCCACTGAATTGACTGAGCAGGTTATTTTGAACTTGAGAAAAAGTGTTGATAACTCAGTTCCGGAATTCCGAGGAGTTTTGACTTAAGGTGAAAGACCCCAGGAACATCAGCGAATTTACAAGTAATCGAAAACCCCCTCCTGAACCATCAAGCAAATCTGAAAAAGAATTGTATTGGGCTCAACAGATTGCCGAGATGTTCTCAGAGAAAGAACAGAAGGACAAGGCGGGTGAAGTCGTAGGTTACTGTATTGAAGAGGGTTACGACTTGCTCGATATATTTCGAGCGTTAGTGGTTCTTAACTCGGCCTATGAACGTGAGAAGTTAAAAGTATTAAACCTCCAAGAAAAAACTTAGAATGGAGTTGTAAAGATCTTCATTTAACGGTATAGTAATTGGTGTTAAGGGGCATATTGCCCAGAGGTGAAAAAGCGAACAAGGAGAAGGCTTATGAATATAACTGTGAGACAATTTGCTCAGATCAACAACATGTATCCACCTAATTTGGCGGACATGGATTACAAGACCCGTAAGAAGGTAGAGGCCAAGGTGTATGCGAGAGCCTCGGCGGTTGTTAACTATCTCCTTACGATCAATGCAATCACTGATACTGGCAAGAAAGTGCAGGCACGTGGTGGTATTGGGCGAAGTTCGGTCGTGTACAGCGTACCAGCCGGTGCGATTCATTTGACCTTGGTTGCAGAAGGCACCGATGTTCCTGAGGATACCCCTTATCCTGAGAAGCCTAAGGCAGAAGAGACCACACCAGAGGTAGATACAAACATGACTACCACTGAGAATGAAGAATCAACGGAGCCTGTGGAAGCGTCAGCGTAGATCCTGAGAAGTTGTAAGATGGTGCTCGTCGGGGAACCCGGCGGGCACTTTCTTTTTATTAGGGCTTGCATCCACTGAATGTGGGGGTATCGTATGTGTATGAACACCCACACACCCCCGGAGACATATTAAGATGGACCCTCAAAGCTACAATACCTTTCGCACCATGTTCCAACGTGGTGAGATCACTGGTGAGATCACCCAGTTCGGTGCGGATGAGGTGAAGGGTGATACCAACTTTGGTCATGCACAAACACTTACGCCAGAACAGTATCTGGGTCTTGTTACCGACCCTCTCCAAGAAGTAGCTGCACTTTTGAGTTCTCGCTTCGGTCTTGGTCTTGTTGACATCGACGAAGAGATGGCGATTCGTAATTTAGTGGAAGGCTCTACGCCAGAAGCTATTGTGAATGATATAGAGACTAAACAAGACCTTGATCGTAATGATCAAGGCCCCTACGGATTGGGGTTACAGGGTTGGATTTGAACAGGTCTTAAACACTTCTGTGTCGTATAATATACATATATCTACAGGAGATGACATGTTAAAGATACTACAAACAGAATTAGATAGAACATCAATAATTAAACAACTATCATCGGAGTAGATTGTGACTCATATGGAATTAGTAGGATGGTATGCAATAGGCTTTTTTGTAGTATATGTATTGTTTTATGTATTAGAAATCATAGAAATTTCATGAGAAGAAGATGATGAGTTTCCAGGAGGCGCAAGCATGTCACTTAAAGCATTGCTTGTTCTTCGTTAGAAAGATAGGTTCTGATGAGTCTGAGCCGTTAGAAACGGCAAAGCTTTTGAAAGACAAGACTCACGTATTTTTTCAGGCTTAGCTTATTCTAAGCGCATTGAAGCCGGTCACATATTAGTCCCTGCCCATCCTCCGTCCTCATCAACGAGGCGACCGCCAAGTATACACCCGCGAAGAGTTCGATGCTGAATATGAGTGGGTGGGCTGCTCCTACCCGCCACAATCGAGCGGGTCCTAACTTGGTTCACTGTATAAAAACTTTTATACAGTGGACCGTAGTGATAGGCACCCGGAAGTCTTTTTCCTAAAAACTCCTCAAGTGAGCTTGTAACCAACGAATGATGGGTTATTGTGTGAGTATGTCAAAAACAATCCAGATCAAAAAGGGCTGCGAGTGTGGTAGCCAGAGGTTCAATGCAGATCGATTGATCCGCGTTGAAATCATTGTTGACGAGAACAATATGTTCGTTGAAAATATAGCTGGCGGCGATGCTGTCTCTATTGTTGACGACAAACCCCCAGAGGGACCGTACACTTGTGTTGAGTGTGAGTGCGAGTACGACACCCTTGATGGAGAATGATGCCTACCAAACGTAAGTTTTACCGTACTGTTCTTGCTATCGAAGTTCTTAGCGAGACGCCCATTTCGGCCTGTACTTCATATCAGGACATTCTTCGTGAAGCTGAAGAGGGTGATTTCTCTCATGCTTCACTTCCTCAAGAGGTATACAATCAGGAAATAGACGGGCGAAAATGCGCTGAGCTTTTGGTTAGGCAGGGTAGCGATTCTGGTTTTTTCCAGTTGACAGATATTGGGGAGGATGTCGAGGATTATGATGGATAAATTGTATGTTCCTTATGTGACGGAAAGGTGGGTAGTGATACCGCACACCTCAATCAAGATAAATGGATCGGAGAGTGTTGCTGGGATGAAAGACTCCGGGGGACAGAATAATGGCTGAGTTAATAGTAATTTCTGTGGTTATTTTCATTTCTTGTGTGGTGTGTACGTTCGTTGCCACACAAAAGCAGGCGAAACCTTTGATGATCTTGCAAGGGGTTATCAGAAAGAGATCGAAGAGCTTTACAAGCAGATCGCCAACATGATCGAATTTGTCCCATTCACAGCCTGGAGAATTGTGTATGAGAATAAGATGTTCATTGTAAAAAGCGAACAGATTAATATACGCAGGATTGTAAATGGAGAAATCCGATATATGGTTAGCACTGGCATGTTCTGCACTGGGATGTTTTCGACTCTTTATGACAGTCGAGACGACATTCCTAAAGGTAGGGGGAATTCCCGCACATGGTATCACCATGCTCTTTTCAAAGATGAAATTGAAGCGTTGCTTGCCATTCAAGGGTTGGCGCAAGAAATTTTGAAGACTCGCAACGATTCACATCAAGAAGACGTTTTACCGCTTCACAAATCAATCGACTCAAACGCCAAACGCTTAAAGGAACTCGGAATATGAAATACATTCGCAGAAATCCGCTGGAAAAAGACTTTGGTTGGGGAAAATTAAAATTAAGAAGTTGGGATAAAATTAAAAATGAGCTTGACAAATGCGATCTTCTTTGTGGAAATTGCCATGATGAAGCGCATCAAGAAATTAGAACTGGAACTATTTTTACCCCAATAGCTTAAGGGATAAAGCAGTGGATTTCTAATCCACATATTCAGGTTCGAATCCTGGTTGGGGTACCAGAATTAACTTAATTAACTGCTTGATAAATTTCAAAACGGAGATAGAGTAACAGTATGCAAGAAATACTCACAACCTTAATTGCCTTGGGGGCCTTACACTTTACATCGTGTGGAACATTTCCTACACCCTCTCACATTTTCATTGGTGTCAATAGGACTTACGAAAATACCTTTCGTGAGTAAAGATCCTGATAACGTAACCTGTTGTAGCGTAACCTGCTTCAGTCCATTAGGCGGGTTCGCCTGGCTGCGAGTTCCAGGGGGGTGCGGAACTGTTCGCAATTGAGACGGTAACGCACAACACGGAGGACTGAGCAATAACTGCGCAAAACTATCGCACATACCGGCGCAAGTACGATACTACCATCAAACATAAACCAAACGAGGCTGAATAATGAGTAAAGCAACCATCATGGCTGGCATCGACAGCGACAGCAGCCGCGTCATCGCCAACAATACAGTCGAGTACACTGTTGGCAAAGCCCGTACAATACGGCTGCATTCGACGGACGTCATCACCTTCGATGCGCTCGGCGGCGTGACGCTGGACACGGGGGGCTGGCTAACCCCGACCACCAAAGACCGGATAAACCAATTCCAAACCGCTGCTCGGTTGCACAGCGAGCGGGGGATCTGGTACGCTACCATCGGAGGCAAGCGGTACATATATCAAGACGGCCTCCGCATCGGGCCACGCGGCGGCGTCACGGGCCACGCTGGTCCGGCAGCGATCAAGGCGCAGCGTAAAAAAACTAAGCAAATCAAAGCTTACTGCGATGCTATTCGGGCGCTGGATACGTTGCCAGAACCAGAACCCGGTGACTGTTTTATTTGTAGTGGTTTTAAAGGCACCGATTGTCTGCAAAGTCACCTGGATGAGATGTATATACACGGGTCACTCATTAGGCGCGCAATGGAGGCGCGTGGATACAGCGAGTTTGCGCTGCGATTTGCCTATCAGATCGACAATCGTGACACAGTTGTCCGTGCAGTCCTAGCCTATTTCAAGGCCAACTGCTAATCCACCGGATCGTCCGCTCTGATAGGCAACTCATCCCAGCACCAACGCAGTCTAATCAGCCATCGCATAGATCGTGATCTCGCTCATTGAAGTTTACATTCGGCGCGATGTTTCCATTGTAGAGGCCGAGGAATGGATTTGGGACAGACATGGGCGTGGATTCACGAAACTCAAGGATTTTCATTGTGACCGGCCTTATATCGCCTTCATTCGTACACATGATGGGTTCACTCGGCAAAGAATTGGCAAAAGGTTACTTTTCAAGGCGACTGGGATCATTCAGGACAGGTTAGGCCTCGCCGGTATCCATTCAGGGGAAAGTTCGACCAGAGGTACTGGTGGCCGGGCGTTCTTTACTTATATTGAGCGTTACTATAGGCATCGATTGAAATCTAAGAATCTCCCAGGTTCCCGCAAAAAAGATTATGTTATTGTTTGACATTTCGACAATCTGCATTATGGTAGGGCATCATGAACAAACACAACTTCTAAGCACATCTCAGCCAACTTAAATCAACAGAGGAATTAGAAATGTCTTTTCATGGAATGATAGATCGAATAGCTGGTGCAGCAGTTAAGACTGCTATAGATTGGGCACCAGTAGAAGAGGGTTTGGATTATTGGCCAGTTGAAAAGCAACAATCTGAATTGGATAATGCTCAAAAGGTTTTCAAGAAATCTCTTCAAGATGGTTCGTTTAGGAAACTGCATGCAATCATAAAAGGTCGCAGTACTTACTATAATGCTACATCAGATCCTAAGGCTTTCTCTTTTCATGCTCCTATCGCATTGATGTTGGATGCCATGAATGAGCTTGGGTGGAGAGGGCTTGAGGATGACATATCAAGATTGGTGGCAAGAAGGGTATATGAGAATCCAGATTCTGGCATCAAGATAATGAAAGGTGAAGGTGATACGTTTGTAGCATTTCTTCCTTCTTCAAGTGCAAAGCCGGTTGATAGGCGTAGTAGCGATAAGACTGCCAGTAAGTATATCCTTACTGTTGATGATTCTGTTGAGGCTCACAAGTTGGAGAGTATGGCAGATGATTTGAAGGATGTGGAGTATGACAACTATGATGTTTACTCTACAGATAAGGATGGTCTCAAGAAGCTGAAGAGTGAATTGAATAAAAAAGGAATTAATTCTGAAGCAATAAAGACACGTTGGTGATCTTAACGTAGGGATCTTAACGGACCTCGATAAGGGGAGAGACGAGCCAGTTAATAAGACAGTAGAAAAAACAATCGGATTCAATTTAATCATCAAACACTCAAGGAAGGTATCATGTTGTTAGGCTTAATTTAATTTATTACTGTGACGATCTGGGCTTGGTTAATTCCGGCTGGAGTTTCAGCTTTGATTTTGATTGCTGGACTCTTTATCGTTTTTGTTAAATTAAGGGATGATGGTACAGACGAAGAGGATCAATGTGTTGTTGGATACATCTTCGTAATCCTTTTCGTCTGTCCTTGGCTTGCTTACTTTCTTATCGTATAGGTGTTTGTTTAGGGACCGTAGCACAATGGTATGTCATAATTGTCATGGAGAGATACATGATGAGCTAATTCCTAAAAAACAAATTTTAGAACTTCAAATTAGTAAATGGAATCGTGGCCAAACGGTTAAGGCTGCATGCTCATAACATGTTGATTGTAGGTTCGAACCCTACCGGTTCCACCATTTCTTTTCAATAACGCTTGTAAAAATTCAAACCAGTGTCATTGTACCTCCATGAGCAAAAGCATTTCAGATCGACTCGAAGAGTTGAAAGTTCACCTTCGTAATAAGCATCGGATTAAGTATGGCGCTGACTATACAATCTTGATCAGTAGTGAGCAACTCCATATATTATGTGTTGATGCTTACACTGATGCTATCATTGAACACTTTCGAAGTTTTGATATTGCAATCTCAACGTTGTCAATCATAGGGAAAAGGGAGTGGTAAGTATGAAATTCTTACTCGCATTCTTTCTTTGTTCGAATCTCTATGCGGTAGATATCTTCGAATAGTTCGACCGAATCGCTGCAAAGGACTACCATTTGCAGGTTTATTACTGTTCTAACATGTGTTCCGAGTTCATCATCGCGATAAATCGTTCACTGTTACCGGCGCGAATCACCGCGCCAGACAACCCTGGAGAAAGAATCTGATGACTACTAAAGCCGGACATTTCAACCTTGATTGGATCGCGGAATGCCGATCAAATGAAGGTGACGACGAAACGCTTGAGGCATGGGTATGCAGAGCAAGAAATTGTGAGATGACTGAGATCGACAAAGATGGTAGTGTCTGGTGCGGTCGAAAGCGGCGGTACGAATACGATGGCTTTTGGCTATCACAAGAAGCGTGCGACGAGACCGTAGCCACTATCGAGCGAGGGCTATAGCAAGGGACCAAACCACCGTGGCGAAACGCACCTGCGAGTGCGTCACGTAAAGGAGATTAGATAGTCATGTTGTTATGCGCCAACTGCCCAAACTATTATGAGAAGCACGGTACGTGATAGTACTATGCTTCATCCAGCTATCTATAAGAAGAATTTCTCAGCTTATGGGTATGAAAAACATTTCAATAAAGCTTTGGGTGGACAACCAAGATACTATTAACATTGAAAAAAATCAAGGAGAAAAATAATGAGGACAATCGTCCATGTGAATCAGCATGTGATAAAAGCTAATAGAAAGAATCAAAAGAACGATCCAGTTTTGACAGTCAAGACCTATAAAAGTAATGACTACGCACATGAGGTCATAATAAATGGACCCTCGAAGATAATCTATAGACCGGACAAGCCATTGCCTTGCGGAGCGCAAGTTTGGATTGAAACAGAATCAGATGTAGAAAAAAGGTAGGAAGCTTTTTTGTGGAAAATATATTGCCCAGAATGTATAATAAAAGAGGGCGAAGTCAATAACAAACACAGAGGATGACAAATGAGTATCGCTGAACGACTTGAATATTTACGTGGGGAAATTAAACAAGAACGAATCAGCTACGGAGAAATTGCTGAATTGCAATCACTTGCGACACACATTGACGAGGGTGACGTTCAACTCCGAGAATGGGCAGGGATTCCAGAGAGGGAGTAGAGTGGTACAAGATTGTAGACACAGTGATTCCAGCCAATGCAAGGAAAAGAGAGATGGATGAAAAATTAAAGCGGATTGACCATTCGAGGCGATTTTGAGATGTAACGCAGGAATTAGTCCAGAGCACATGGCAGATCAGCATTTGTGTGAAGCAAGTGAACTTAAAATGGTGCCTGGCACCATAAAAAAGAGATTAAAATTTAACATAACAAAACCCATCCCAGATAAGTTTTGTTTGAATGGAGGACATATCTCGTTCTTCTATGATAAATTGCACTATTTGCGCCTTCGCCATGGTCATGTATTTAAGGAATGCATAGCCAGAGGTAGAAAATGCCAGAGCTTATTTTATGATCTATCAGATTTTCCTGACAATCTGATAAATGATTGGCATCCTACTTTAGATGATAGTAGGATAGTAAGAACCCGCATGGTGAAGAGATTATTTCAGAAACCCAAATTTTATCGCTATAAAGGAGAACCTATAGATGATATGGAAGACTTTTGCTCTAGGATCATGCTGAGTCCTTTATATACGAAGTAAGATGGCTTTAAGCGGTAATAAACGATACAAGAGCGACAAATAGGGCTCAAATGGTACCCACTCCCTTAAAAAAATAGAAGATGCACGGCATTCACGCAGTCTAACCACACGCAAGGATATTTACAGGGTCAGTGATTTGCCAAATAGTATCGCAGCGAATCTGGAGATCGATGCCGTCAATAGTAGCGATCACTTCGCAGCAGACTTTGCCTTCGCCCCCTTGATAGAATAAATTTTCCAACACGAGTTGACAGGACGAATTCGTGAGCTATAGTTGATCATAGTCCGAAACCACAATCCAAATAACGAGGATAAGGCGATGGTTCTAAAACAGTTTCTTTACAAAGGTAGAACGGGCAAGACGCGAGTCAACAATGTGACAAGCCGCGTTAAGCGTGGCGTGATGGTCGCAGTAAAGGGTGCGGGTCGCACAGTCAATGTCGGCTGGAGCAAGTGCTCCCCTGGAGACTACTTCGACAGGGATCGTGCTCACGCCAATGCGATTGCCCGGCTCGTCCAGCCGGATCATGTTGAATTCCCGGCCTCCGAGTCTGATCAGCGTCAGTTCGATCACTTTGCAAAGCGGGCGGCGAGCGCATTCAAAATTTTGATCAAGAACGTGAAGGTGGTCTGATGCAGAAGTTGATACGCGGCGATCAACCAAGTAGTCTCGCCAGCCGCCCCTATTTTTCTTAAAACAACTAATGGATAGAAGCAATGAATTTTGAACAGAGAATCGCACATAAGCTTGTCGGTATAGCTGAAAGGTTAATAGTTGTCGGTGAGATTAGAAAGCCTGCCGATGTAGATCAGAAGTTCTGGGAAGCATTAGTCGAAGCAGCAGACGATGTTGTGGATGGTAAGGGTAATTTTAAGAACCATGTCAAGAAATTAAAGAAGCAATTCCCTACTTCAGATGAGGAAGACATTACTTCCATAATGCAAGAAATGATTGGCCACTCTGAAAGGCTTGCAGCTGATCGGGGAACTTTGGTTCATAGGTGCTCGTGTCTATGAGAACCCTGCTGTTTTTGAAGAGGGGCGACAAGTCTGAGTTTGAGACTAATGGCACGAAATATCGTGGCACAGTTAGTCGTGTTTATAAGGATGAGGCTGATCTTGAAAAGATTAATCCCCCTACCTCAGATGATGATGATGAGGCTACAGTTCTTCTCACTCGTTTGAAAAAGGTGTAATGTAGTGAGATATAATGCGATATCTAATGCGATATCTAATCTAATAGATGCCGCAGAGAGACTTGCAGCTACAGATATCGTTTTAGATGCCCTTGAGGTTGCAGAGCGTATTACTAAGGATTTCACTCGAAAGGGTGAGATTTCCAAGAATGATGTCAAAAACATGGGTGTATCAAAATGTGTCTGTTAGCGCCTTTGGCGATGGTTTCAACTCGAAAGAGAAGGCCTCAGAGAAGGGCTACTTTGCAATCGCCATTGAACAAGAACCGTCACAAGTTGTGGCAAAGGAGAATGGTTAAGTCTCAAGTAGAGGCTTAGCAAGGCAGTACTGGTGTAGCCGGTTAGGGTTTTGAGCCCGGTGGCAGTCGCACCCTTAAGATACAAAAGTATTGATAAGGCACCAGTTGGGAATAAGCTGCACAGTCGAAGCGGACGTAGAGATTGCCAAGTCTCGCCCCACCGTTTCATTTTGGATAACTATGAAAGAAACCATCATAAAGAAAAAGCAAGACCTCGAAAGAACGGGTGGTCACATCAAACCTGAAGATGTATTCCCATTCATTGAGCCAAGCACGAAACCGAACAGGAGTCCAAAGCATGATTTCCTGGGACACTCAGTAAATGTTTCGTCTCCCCGCTACAATGTCTTCGCAAACAAGGGATGTGACTGTGTTACTTGCGGAGTTAAGGGTAAGTATTTCCTCCTTGAAAGGCACAAGGCCTCCGGCCCCAAGCAGCCCTATCATTTGAATCTCTACGCTATCGATTTCGAAGGGGATGAGGTACTTATGACTGTTGACCACATCATCCCAGCTTCGCATGGTGGACCCAGATCCTTCGACAACCTTCAGCCCATGTGCAAAGTTTGTAATGAAGAAAAGGGTAACACAGTTTGACAAACACTGAATCATGCAGTAGGTTATGTGTGCATGGTGAGTAACGCTCGCCCGTAAGGCGCACGTAGCCGCTATATAGGTGATCCTCAGATGATCAAGAGGGGATAGGGAGTTCGTCGTCCCGAACAATCAAGATGGCGATAGGGTAACTTAGAGGTTGGGGGGTGACGTTGAAGTCACGGCTCTTTGATGGAGTCATCACAACCATTTAACTTTATTAAGGAAAATCATGAGCAACACCGACACAATCGAAGCAGTTGAAGAAGTTATCGAGAGAACCGATTTCATTCCTTCGCGGGATCTTGTGCCTCCCCCGTTTGACCCGAAGGCTTTCTTCGTTGATGTCGCAGAGAGTGATAGATACACCTTCACGATTAATGGTGAGCACTTTGATCATAACTCTCCTAACTTGGAAGACACCAAGAGGCAGGCGAGCATCTTCGCACAGAATCTCGAAAAAGGCTTCCATCGAGTTGTGATCTTCAAGAAAGAGGGTCTTTTCTTAGAGTTCGATGTTCATCAAGAGAATGGTGACTTCGCCCCACGAAATCATCATGACCATACCAACAGGTACGCTCATCTCGATACTGATTGGTGGAAGACCAAGCCGTGAAACGTCATCGTATAATCAACTGGCTTGAGAACAATGGCCATGATGTTATTGATAACCCTACAATACTCTTATTAGATGGACTTGACGAGGCATTCATGGGTGTGACAGAGTTGTGGAGAGAGAGTACTATCGTAACCGTAGCTAATTACGACTACAAGAAGTGTGTCAACACTCTCATGAAACGAGATGGGATGCCTTACGAAGAGGCTATGGAATTCATTGAATCTCAATCCATTGGCGCATACGTCGGAATCTACACTCCAGTTTTTAGTCATAACGTGGCTTGACCTTTTCAGATGGCGTGATATGTTGTTTGCACTTTGATAAGCACTGAATGTTTTCACACACACCACGGGACGCACTGAATGAATACGCAAGACTTGGCGGAAGACATGCAATACGCGGGGTTGATACCATCTCAGGGGATCATTACGACAGCTGTCAAAGAATTTTTTGCCAAATACCTTGCCAAAGAGGTCTCGATTTCCTTTTCTCTCGACGAGGTCAAGGGATTCGCAGAGGATAACCTTGGTATTGCCATTACTGACGAGGACGCTGTGAAGATTTTGGCGAAGATCCGGCAGCGACTATCGGCCTCAACGAAAGCGTGGTCATTCAAGCTATTACAGATTACTATGCCTAAGAAAAGGACAAGTATATGCAAAGACTGCAAAGACGTTGGTATGTTCTTGAAGGATGGGGCAATTGAGAGTTGTCGTAAATGCAGCAAGCTTAACGCTCCGCAGTCCCTTGAGAATTCATTCGAGATATTCCGCCAAGTGATGTTAGCATATGAGGGGTTTTACGACGATTTGTACGACGACCCTGATTTCGATGAGAAGTGCCTTAAACTTTTTGAAGCCATGATAAAGCAAAAGCGGGAGATGAAAGATGGACAGCAGTGAGACCGAAGAAGAAGCTATGAAAAAGGGAGACGAACTCCTTGCTATGATGAAAGGTGATGGCTGGGAGCTTAGTGTTCACGAAAACATGGGGTGGCACTACAGTGTTCGAAATGGCCCCATGCAGATGCAGTCAAGCTCTTCCGGTGGAACCACCACATATTCGATACTTCTTGGCGGGAGCTTGGTGGTCCGCACCGCCGGTGTGTCACACTTTCTTGTTGAAGACTGGTACGCCGACCCGAACGAAGCTGTTGAAGCACAAATCTATAAGGCAAAAGAGTTCGTTCTCTCACAGGTCGAGTTGTTGACCCACATCATAAAGTGTTGTGTTTAACCAACAAACGTAACACATCCAGAAGATTTATCAAGAGCCTCGACGAAATATTATCGTCGGGGCTTTTGCGTGTACGGCCCATTGAGGTGATCGCCGAGGGACTCCCTTCCACCTCGCTTGGTTCACTTTATAAAATGTTTTATACAGTGGACCGAAACGGTTTGCCGTCGCTGGCGGTCGGGGCCCCCGATATCGCCAGCTCTTCAGGCTCATGTTGCTCCTGGCTCACTGTATAAAACATTTTATACAGTGGACCGAAACGGATAGGAGCCGGGCTCCCTGGTGAGACAAAATGACACACATTATTTTCGAAAATAGTCTTTTATCAAGCTTGACATAAACGTTTGGTGAGTTAGAGTCATTGCATGCATCGAAAAATCATCATCCAACTCGGAGTTTAATCATGGACCTTGTACCCGGAACACTTGCAGTTCATCGTGGCAGTATTGTTTTCGTCACCAGAGTCGAAAACGCGAAAAAGTATCCCATCATCTTCAAGAAAGCGTTACAGGCGAAGGGGACATATCACGACAGAGCCACCGGCTTTTCTTCTGTGATCGGCTCATTTGACTTGAAGCAGTTCAACGAACTCTCCGGGTCTCCGGCGCGAACCATTGAAGCTGACGATGACGTTGATCTCGATGCGGTGGAAGTTTACATTAAGGGGTTGAACATCGATGATGATCTCCTCTTGAAGAGTGGTAAGACAGCGAAGTATCGCGGATGGGTATCGCGTCGTCCAGTGATGCCAATCTCAGCCACTATCAATGGTAGGCCGTTTAAGCTCCGGCCCGACAGCATTGTCCTCCCGAAAGATAAACGTTCTGAGGATGTAATCATGGAAGAAGTCCTTGATGTCTACTGCGGTCTCTCGCCGGAAAATCTTACCAGTGACGGTGAAGTGAGAGCCTCGGCGGTTGTTAACCAGCGTTATCGTGAGTTGAAAAAGCAGCTTCGCGGCTTGTGCAGTGAACTTGGCCGTGATGTCAGCGAGACAGAAGCGTACTCTTATCCCGGAAACATGAACAAGTAACTGGAGAATTATGATGTCTGTGATCCAACTCAATACCGAGCATGAAAACCGAAGTGAGACATGGGACGGGGGGAGTGATCTTCCTGACGGCCTGTCTGTCAAAGAGATTCCTACCACCTATCAGTATGATGGTAAGACCGTATCTTACTCATACAAGCGGTATACCTATCCCGAACTCGGCTCACCCCGGATGTATGACAGCATGATGGGCGGCGTCATCGTCCCCATTAGCGGGAAGAAGTATCGCATCATCATTGAAGTCAATTACTATGATGATGTTCCAAGTAACGCTATCCTCACGTTCATTCCGACCGACGAGTCAGAGACGGAATTCACTCCCTATGATGTAGTTGCGCATCACAAGATGCTCGTCGAAGAGATGAAGAAACGTCGAGACAATTATCTTGAGGAAGATGATGAAGATTATAACCTCTTCTACAAGAACATGGCAGCAGAGGAACAGCACAACATTGATCAGATTGAAATGGGCGATTATTCCTATTCTTCCGGGAGCAAGGTCAAGTTGTTTGGTCAACCGGACTTCGTTCAAGATGGAATGTTTCCACTTTATGAAGGACGCATCGCTCGCCACCTTGTCACCTTTGAAGATAACTGGGGTGACTCTGGGAATACCAACATCATGATTGGTCTTGATGAAGCCGGAATCCCAGCAAAAGCATGGTTCGAGGCAAGTTGTTGCTAATCTTTTCAAAAGTGGCTTGAAATTTTCACAACCTACGTTATAGTATTATCAACGTCAGCAAAAGTTGACAGTAACTGAAACCGCCACCAATGGGAGGCACTTATGAGCGCAGGAATCATACCCGGAGTCGATGCAGGATGTATTGGCTACAAGGAACATTTCGGGGGTACCTGGCATGGGTTCCCGGAGTACGAAGTTATCGATGGCCCAGTCTCAATGGAACAGACCCGTAAAATTCTTGAGCATGAAGTTGTCATGAATCCGGTAACGTTGACTGGTGACTTCGAAGGCGAGGAAACCGAGATGTTCGCTCTTGTTCGCAAGGACACTGGCCGCGTCCTTTACAAAGAGAGCGTGTCGGATGAGTATTACATCACCCAGAACAAGGCGTTTCTCGACCAGCTTCAGTTGCGTATCTTGACCCCAAACCCGCAAGTTTCAATCGAATCCACCGGTACGCTCTTCGCCTTCCGCGTCGGTTTCGTGAACTTGCTTCTCAATCGGTTCCGTGTCAATGGTGATGACAGTGAGACAATCGCTCGTCTCATGTACTACAATGCGTTCGGTGGTCGCAGCATTACAGCTGGCGCACACACCACTCGTATCGAATGTGCCAACACGATGAACATGGCCGAAGCGCAAGCTTACGCTAACGCAACGATCAAGAAGTTCAAGCATACAAAGAATGCTGAGAAACGTCTTGCTGACCACCTCGTTGACTTGGGCGAGATGTATTCGCTCATGGAAACGCACAAGGACGCACTCAACTGGCTTTCTTCGCAGACTATCAACTCAACGGAAGTTCAGCGGTTCGTTGGTAACCTCTTCGCCCTCCCAGCCAAGGCTTCGAAGACGATGATCAGTCGGCGAACCAGAGAGCGGGGCGAACTCTTGCAACACTTCGAGGACTGTGACAATCTTCAGGGTGCGATTGCGAGGACTCGATTTTCCATGCTTCAGGCTGTTATCTGGTACGCGAACAACAACAATATCCGTGGGGATAGTGACATGGCGTATTCGTACTTCAATACGGTTTCCGGCGGGACACGTGATGCCTTGAATCAGCAGGCGTTCAGGCTCTTGACTTGTCAAGACATCCCGCTCCCAGTCGTTGACATCACTGAACCGGAAACGGCGGGTGAGACGGAACTTGCTCCCGCAGAGTAACGTCCACTGAATGCGCACACGGGGGAGGGGTTTCCTCCCCCATTAACATCTGAGGTAAAATTATGAGTCGTAATTAGATTCATGTATCAAGTACAGACAGTTTTTTTGGCAGAGCGAGATCGACAGGTATCTTTTTGGTGGTTACACAGTTGTCCCACAAACAACTACGATTGTTATTTCTGGTGAAAAGAAGTTCTTCAGTATGTTCATGAATCCACCGAAGGAACGCGAGGGTGATTCGATCACTGATGAAGATTAAAAGAAATTTCACAATACGGTTTGTATTTAATTCGATGCGTGTCATATTGTGATTGTTAAGGCCGAATGTGGGGTTTGCCACCACAAAATAAACACCAAACATGTTCAAGCAATGGAGAACACCAGCATGAGCGAGAATCAAAACGAGAATGAATGTGCCGATGGTGCCGAGACTCAGGTGCCGACAACGAATCAGCGTGGCCGGGCGAAGGGTTCCGTGACTGCCGCTCAGAAGGAATCGATGCAGAATGGCCGTATCGCTGCTGGCAAGCGCAAGGCAGCGGCGATCAAGGTCATCGAGAAGAACGATGCCTTCACGAAGGCTTCGACTTGGCGCAACGTTGACCCGACCATTACGGCGGCGATCATCGACGCGGCAACCGAAGGCGGAGCAAAGGCGCAGGACAAGCAGGATGCGGCTCGTGCCGTGGCTCAGTCCCGCATTAACGCCATCGACGCTGAACGGGCGCAGTTGGTTGCAGACCTCGGCTAAGACAGCCGAACGTCGAATATTAGTAAAGAAAAGCCCCACCGGGAAACTGGTGGGGCTTTTCTGTTTTCCCGGCTCGCCGATCTTTACCCCCTTGGCGAGACCTCCTGGTGACCTCGGCTGGCTCACTGTATAAAACATTTTATACAGTGGACCAAAACGGGTGGTCTCGATCAGACCAGGGCTGACCTCTCATATTTCTTTTCAAGAACAGCTTGCAATGTTGAAGATGCGATCTATATTGTTGATGTGTATAGCACAAGCTACCTCACAGGGGTGAGGGGAAATGCATCAATCGGAGAAAACGGTTGAAGTGCAGGAGGGATTCTACTCCTTTAAGTACAGGTATGAGCTGCGTTTTTGCGAAGTATCAGTGGCTTGAATCCTGTTACATACTAACTTAACAAGGGGGATGAGATGAATGATGGGAATAAAAATCTCAAACTTGATCTAATGCTTCTGGGCAACAAGCTCGTGACTGAGTATGGATACCCGACGGGGAATCAGATGATCGGATCGTCATGGTTCCTGAATGCAGTGAACAATTTTACAGAAGCTTTGAACGAGGCACCACCAGAGGTGCTGGAACTCCTGTCAGAATTTGGTTACGATTGGCCTGTTGTTGAAAAATGAAATAGGAGAAACAGAGGTAGCGTAGATGGAAATTAATAAAAAACGAATCAGGGTGACCTACGAGATTATCACACCTGAGTCTTCTGCCAACGGAGATGTTGCAGAGAGTGGGTGGCTCGATGAGGGGGGTAGAGACTTCCGTCTACCTCTTTGTCCGAGTAGCCCTGAAGGAGATACCCCAGTTGCTTTCGCTATTGATCACCTGAGATGTGAGGGAGCAACCAGTGATGGGGGTAGTGAATGGTTGACTGCCTACGGGGATATGGAAACTGACGGTAGCGTGACCAATACATCCTTCCACCTTGTCGAAGGTGAGTGGACTGACGAGGAAATTGATGAAATTCATAGAGCTTTGTCGCCAGCACCATATAACGCAGCAGCATATGCTGCCAAAATGAGAAATAAAAAATGAAAAAGACCATCGATTACTACACAGAGATGTGCGTTGACGGAAGTGGACGAGTAGTTCTGATGCGGGAAGATAGCGATAACTATGTAGAGGAAGTGACCATCGTTGAAGGGACGAAATACTCCTCTGGCTATAGCGTGACAGCAATGGATGTTCAGGCAGCTATCACACAGGACATCATGCGAAACTGTGTCAGGGTAGATTACCGACTGTCCCCTGACGTAGACAAGGGCGACAATAGGACTACTCGATACGAGACTCCCCAGTACGCCAATTGTGAGCCTGTATTACCTTCCCGTAAATAAAAAAAACAGGAGAAACCAGATGAGTAATGAGTTTCCCCTTGCAATAGTTAGGTGAAGAGAGAGAAACCTAACAAGGAGGAAACGATGTTTAAGTCAGAGTTTGCAATCAAGGCACTGATTCTCGTGTGTGGTCACCCAACTAACTAAGGAAAGGAACAATGAACAATCAAGTGATAGCTAATGAATTGGTGGCAGGGTCAACGGCAAAAGGGCTTTTCGATGCTATTATGATGGATATAATGCCACGGGCATCTGTCACTGTCGATTTTGGTATCGATTCAAAGAAGCACTATGAAGCTTTATATTATCCTATTAGGTCAGGCGAGATTGATTTACAAGATTTAGAGAGAGTGGTGGGAGATGGTCCTGCTATTACGGATCTCGTGAGAAAGAGCAAGGGAAATCCTCATCGGAACATCACATTTACAACCAGCTATGATGGCAAGTATGGACAATAATAAAATAGCTAATGAACTTCTGAAAGTGGCTGAAAGCCTGATCGCTGGGAGAGGTTTCACCAAACAGCGCACAGAACCACTTCCGGATGTGAACGGGGTGTGGCGAAAGGTTTGGTTCAACTACCACCCTGATGGAACTATGGAGATTCAACTCTCTTCAACGGCAAAGATCGAGTTTGGGTTCAGTACCTATGTGGACAGAGATTGGGGGATTTGGGATACGAATCAATTGGATGACCTTTACAAAAACATTCGGAATGGCAAGATGCCAAGAGGATTCGTCCACACAGAGGGTGCCAAGTTCATACCTGAACAATGAATCAGAAAATAGCATCTGAGTTAGTGGATATGGCTGAGAGGGTCGCTGCAAATAAAACTCTCTTGGATTATGATGGGGATGATGCAGAAATAGCTGATGACTTGGAAGCGGCATTGAGTTATTTTCTTGGCGGTTCTTCAGAGGTGAACAAGACTGAGATCATTTTCTATGAAGAAGAAACACGAAAGGGTGAATCAGTTCAGATATCGGTAACGGTGGAAAATCAATGGCGGAATCTTTTAGTCGGTCTCTACATCACAGGGGAAAATGGTGATGGACCCACATACGAGGACGGTATGTGGAGCTTTGATATCACCGATTCGGTTCGAGAAGTTGCCAAAACCATTGGACAAGCTGCTCAAAAAGTACTCAAAAAGTTCTAAACAAGGAGAGAAACAATGAATCAAAAAATAGCAAGTGAGATGGTGGAGAAGGTTGTGAATAGGGTTGCTGCTGGTGTAGCTTCCGAGGCGGGATTGTATCACAGGTTTACAGGCACAATTAGTGTAAAAAACGCAATTTTTGAACTAAAGAGAGACGGAAAAATAGATTGGAAAAAAGGAACTTGGGTAGCTGGAAAGTAGCGCAGTAGAACCACACTTTAACGAGCGTCTTGGAATCAAAACTAACTAAGGAAAGGACAATGGACAATCTATCGTTATCCGATATCAAGAAGGCAATTCAAGCAGTTAAAAGAGACAAGTGGCGTGATGATAGGACCATCATGAGTATTGTTGAAATATTCTTAGCATAGTTTGTAATAACTAAAAATGAGGTTAGAGTAAGAACATGAGTCAACCATATTCAATTTTCATTCTCCATGACAATGGTACATGGGAACAACCAACGTTTTGTGTTGAGAACGGAGACCGCCTTTCTTTGGATGAAATTGAGAAATGCGCACAAAACCAGTTCGGCGGGTTTCTTAGCTATGGCCTTCAATCAGATGATGACGCCCCCGAAGAGAATATCTGTGAAATCCCTAACCCCATCAACAAGAAGGCGTAACATGGAATCCGATATTATCAATATCCTTACCGAGCTCCTTCAATATTATGGGCCGGAGCACGGTGTCACGAACACTTCAATGGTCGGCACAGATTGTTCTGTCGCCTTCGATTTTTCCGGGAAGTCATTTCTTATAAGCTCTAACGATATAAATTTGATCGATGAACTGGTAAATTAGCGACATGCAAATTGGCGTTCCAAAAGAAATTAAAAACAACGAGTTCAGGGTTGGGCTAACTCCTGCTTCAGTAGCTGAATTAATTGCTAACAATCATTCCGTCTTTGTTGAACATAATGCTGGCAAAGAAATTGGCTTCTCTGATAACGATTACTCTTTAGCAGGAGCAAATATTCTTGAAACTGCTGCCGAAGTCTTCAATGCTGCCGAGCTTATTATTAAGGTTAAGGAGCCCATGCAAGAAGAATTGCAATTTCTATCCGCTCGCCACACTCTTTTTACTTACTTGCACTTAGCTGGTGATAAGAAGCATGCTGCTAATCTAATTAAAACTGGTGTTACAGGCATTGCTTATGAAACTGTTACTTCAGCTAATGGCTCTTTGCCATTGCTTGCGCCAATGAGTGCTATTGCTGGTCAACTCAGCATAGTGGTTGGCTCCTATCATCTGTTAAAACCAAATAAAGGCAGGGGAACTTTAATTGGATCTTTTGGAGAAATTGATCCAAGAGTTGTTACTGTTATTGGAGCAGGCGTGGCTGGTACTGAGGCCATTGAAAAAGCAATTAGAAACAATGCTCACGTTAAAATTATTGATTTATCTAAAGAGAGATTGGCTGAGTTAGAAGTAATTCATGGAACTGACCGCATTGAATACATTGAATCCACCGACGCTGCGATTGTCGAGGCTTTATCACAATCTGACTTGGTTGTTGGCGCTGTTTATGTTGTTGGCAAACAAGCTCCAAAAATCGTAACAGAGAAAATGCTTGCCAAGATGACCCCAGGAAGTGTGATGGTTGATATTTCAATTGATCAAGGCGGATGCTTTGAGACAAGCCGACCAACGAATCATGATGAGCCTACTTTTATTAAAGATGGAGTCGTGCATTATTGTGTTACTAACATGCCCGCCGCAGTTCCCTTGACGGCGACCCACGCATTGAATAAAGCAACCTTACCTTTTGTGATAGACCTAGCAAACAAAGGTATAGATCAAGCATTAAAAGATGACGAACATCTTTTAAATGGATTGAATATAAAAAATGGTGAAGTTGTTCATCCTGCTGTAAAAGAAGCCTTGCTAGGCTAAATCGTCAATAGCGACTTAGTGCGCGGGTTCGAGCAGTGTTGGCAGGTATTTGACGGTGACCTATCGAAGTGCATGGCGGTGACTGAATTGATACTTGCCGGTGGCTTTTACGGCATTCGGACTGCGGATTACTGCGGCGATAATGGTGACGGGTTCTCGTCTGAGTTTATCATCGACTCCACCGACGTGGACGGACTGAAAGCGATCTATAAACAGTACAAAGCGAGGGCAACACGATGAGCACGATGCAAATTACGACAATCCCAACATCACCAACTATGCCGAATCGGTATAGGTAACGCCCGTGGGTAGTGTGTTGCAGCAGCAGGTCTACCTGTCTGCATCCTACGATGCCGCAATGAGCGAGTACCGCGACCGACTGAACAAGTAACCACAACCGCAACGGCGCGCCAGATAACAGAGAGGAATGAACATGGAAACCCACCACGCATACTACACGCACGACGAACACGACAAGTGGACGCTGATACACCAAGGCCTGCCATGCAATGCACCCCGCGATCTCGCAACGTGCCGCAAGCTGGCGAAGCGTTACGGGCTGGAAGTCACGCACGTATGGCTGGCCGAGGACGGAAAGTTCGCGCCGCTAACACAAGTCGGAGAGGATGGGCTTGTCGAGCGGTGCGTTGACTGCAACGGCACGAACATCGAAGAACAAACCTGTAACGATTGCTTAACTGAGGCGCTAACATGACACGCGAACCATCAATCACAATACGCAAGACAAACCGCAAACGCGATATTTTTTTCTTTCAGTGCATTTGTTAGCTCTAAGTTAGGGTTGGCCCCCATGCATGGAGAGGTTTATGGCTATGGTTCAATGTGCGCACCGTCGCCAACAGCCTTCGCCAAGGATTGTGATTACATTGCGAAGTGGAGGGATATCCTCCGGGGCGAATACTCCAGGCTTGACGGTGTGATCATCAGTGATGGTGACTACCGCACTGGGAATATCTTCGTTGTTTTCTTCAAGCCTGCTTGACAAATGACTTGCACTGAGTAATGTACACGCATGCGTAACATACACGAAATCAATGGAGTTAATATTATGGCAACAATAAAAAATCCCGGAGGCACATCGAATTTACAGGGTAGAGAGAACAGTATTCGCAGTCTCTCATTAGTCAATGCCAGAATGTGTGGAGATAGTTCAGATGGAATCGTCTCAAAGAGGTGTGATTGCAAGTACCTCAACCCTGGAGATGTGCTTACGAGTTGCCAGACTGGTTGTAGCGAGCTTCGGACAGTCATTTTCATGTTGGAAAACATGACAGAGGAGGAGTATCAATTAGCCTTGTCTGTTGGAGCCGAACGCCTTAGAGGTTCCGAAAGAAAAGCCCGGCTCGATAGGTTGCGGGACAAGCTCGATGATGTAGACATTCGTACTTTACAGTCAGAAGGGCTTGATATCTAAGATTCAGGAGTCATTGTAACACCATGAATCACACACTGACAGCCAAGGAACAATCATGACGCGACATGGAACATGTTATTGGAAGAACTTCAACTGTGCTCAAATTTATTATCATGATCAAGGCCATGATGATTATGAGATCAACGACAAACTATATCGTCGTGAGATCATTTGCAATGAGGAGCCCAAGTGCAACACTGCTGCCGGAGAGATCATCAACGTGGATGAATATGGTCGCTACCTGATATTTGTCCCTGACACGCCTCCTGCGCCAGCCAAGCCGGAACCCAAAGCGTTCAATTTGATCATTGGACATTCACGGGAATTGATGTCGTCATAAGTTCTTGGCAGGGTGGCGTTTACATAGAGAGCCTCATCGGAAACGGTGGGGCTTTCGTGTGTCCAGAGGAAGGGAGAATCCGAGGCTCTGCCTCTCCATCGCTCGATTGGGCCTCTGTCGGCTCACTGTATAAAACATTTTATACAGTGGACCGGGATTTGTTGACGGCGGACACGGCGGACAAAAATATTCCTAAAAAGTGTTTGTACTCAAGGAATGTTGATGTAGATTATTAGCAACCTAAACCAAAGGATTGATCATGAAGCACTATTTTTTAGTTGGAGTGAGAGAAGTTCACGTATCACATCGGATGGTGTGTGTTGAAGATGAGGACGGGAATCCTTCTGGTCAATCCCTTGAGGAATGCGCGATTAGCAAGGCGCTCGAAGAGTCTGAAAACGAAGTTTTCTTGGAGTACTCGTACACGATGGAGGAAACAAGGACTCCAGAGCGAGCTTCTGAGGATGATATTGCAAACTTCTACCCACAAGACGACTCGGAAGAAGAACAGGGGGGGGGATGAACCAGCCCACCAGAGTCGTAGAATGTGAAGAACCGGTAGTTCGCAAGTTCGTTGCTGGCGAACTCACTGAGGAAGAAGCATTTGCGGAACACCGAAGGCTCCAATTTAAGCACTTGCGAACAGCTTATGAGAAGGTGTTCGGGAAGGACTCCAGAGCATTGATCGTCACTGCTATCGAAGATCAGATGACAGCTTTGGGAAAAGTGTCTACCTCAGAAAAGGAGTGGGCCAGGATTCGTATCGCCGAGTACAAAGAAATATTGATAAACTTGGGCGAGATCGATTGACTTTTTATTTATAGGTGTCATATTGTTTTATTATGGCAAAAAGTACACATAAGGAGAACACCTATGTTTGAAAACAAAGAGTTTGATGCCGAGCCATTCGACGCCTTTGTGTCCCGTATGAGTGAGGTGGAGAAGAGCGCGGAGTTTGTACCGACGGTTACGCCCGAGGCAAAGACAGGGAACATCGGCTACTTCGAGATAGAATGCTTTGATGGAGTCTGGTGGGGCTAATTATTTTCACAAATGAGCTTGTAATGAAAACAATCGAGGTTAGAGTACTGGTATGACAAAAACTAATCTTATTCTCGTCATCACTTACGCATACAACGGCATCTATGGGCGGCGCGTCGAACAGTTGGCAACGTTCAATGATGACAAAATAGGCCGTGGTCGTGCCGGAACTCATTTCAGGAAGCAATGCAGGGAAAATTTTCCAGCGTGGGCCACATTAACACGCGCCGAAAGGTCAGACATCCTTGATGATGGCATCTTTGAGAACAACACTCGCTTGGTGACGATCACTCACCAGAGGCAAATCAATAACATCATCGACTTTGAGGGTCACTAATGTCTAACATGTCACACTGCCGGTTTACGAATACCTTGGCCGATCTTGAGGATTGTTTTGAACACCTCGAAGATCCTATCGAATCGTCCGAAGAAGGTGCGCAAGATCACGGTGAACCTATGATAAGCGAAGCCGAGGCCAGTGGACGCGACATGTTGATCGAACTCTGCACCAGAATCGCACAAGACTACGGAGACATTGACGAATGGAAGGTATCACTTGCACAAAATGCAATACGGAAAACACGTCTGTCGAAGAGATTATGACGGATGTTACCGTATCCTCTGAGGTCACCGAGGTTAATGATGGTTACCCTGAATATGGTGATCAAATAACACATTACATTGGTGGCGAGGTTGATCGCTACCAATGTGCTAATTGCGGGGAAACTCTCGCTGAAACCATAGATGAGCTAAACGAAAAGATGGAAAGAAAAGAACACGACGAACAGGAGAACTACTTCAAATGACATCCAAACAGGAGACAGAACATGCCGCAGGGAGCTAAACGTACCGATTGGTTTTTCGCACATGATGGAAGACACGGTCTAAACGGCTTACCGAAGTTACCATGCAAACATCAACACCCATCACACATTGAGGCTATCCTATGCGCACGACGGCGCAATCTATCCTACACCTGCCAAGTGGTTAACGAAGCCGCACAGGACGATCAGCGAGTACCATAGATGAGCTTGAGGAAATAATATCCACTGAATCATAGGCGCGTACATGACTCCGACACTTCAACAAGCGATTGACAATATCAATGGGTATCTCAAGTGGTGGGATAAGGGGCGTTCGATTCCAGAGCAAGGAGTTGTAATTGGTCAATTGACCCATACCCGGCGGAGGTTGAGACTCATCCAGGAGGCCGAGAAAAAATCTGGCTGGACGAAAATTACCACCAACCAAAAATCCTGGCCTAAAGAGGATGTAAAGGTTGTTGCATGGGATGGGTATAGTACACAATTCGCTGAGTGTACAAGGTTGACCAAAGGTAGAATCCTTTGGTATTATGAAGATTACATTATACAAGATATCACTCACTGGATGCCCAAGCCACTCGGCCCCTCTAACAAGCACTGAATGATCATAGGCACACACGCGCATGAAGCTCAAAAATTCTACTAAGGAAAAGTTGACTGGTCAAAGTCTCAGTTTGGACGAGTTAAAGGCTTGTCCATTCTGTGACGCCAAGGCTAATTACTGGTGGGATGGTTCCAGCGCAGAGAATATTAAATCCAATGTAGCAATAAACTCTGCAATGTCCAGCCACATGTCGAAGATTACATCGTCCGGGCAATCAGAGATTGGAACTTGAGGGCTACGGATGGCCCCATCGAGATAATGGATCGCACCAGAGTCACATTTCTTCTCGATAACAGTTCAATCGAGGTTTTCATTCGTGATGGTAAACTCAGAGTTATGGGTGATGACGATATCGTGGTTCACCCGGACGCATCAAATGTTGTAAATATTACCAGCAGGACTTGATTTTTTCTTGGAAGTGGGTATGGTATCTACTTCTGTATGTAACAAAAACCCGAACAGGAGTAAGTATCATGATGACAACCATGCAAAAGGCAGGCGTCAAAGCTGCCAAAACCCGCAAGCGGAATGTTGCGATTCGGACCCTCAAACTCAGCCGAGCCGGATACAAGGCTTTTCGCACCCGCCTCGTCAACGAAGGTCATTGGACCACTGGCGTGGCCGTGAGTCGTGTCGATGAAGACATCACCAACTGCACTCAGCGTATTGCCGGTTTCCGGGCGGCTCAAACCCGTCAAACCCGTCAGAACGGTTAAGACGAATACATCCTGGTGAAGAATTGACGCTGGCCGGTTCTGCACTGGATTTAGGCAGTCGTCAACTCTAAAGAAGCTCGACCCCGTACCACTGGGGTCGAGCTTCTTTGTGTTCAGAGGAAGAGATCGAGACCTCCTGGTCCCCTCGATTGGATCTCTACCAGCTCACTGTATAAAACATTTTATACAGTGGACCAAAATGGCAATGGCTGCTATGCGGAGTGGGCCCCGGAAATCCTCGATTGGATCTCTACCGGCTCACTGTATAAAACATTTTATACAGTGGACCAAAATGGGTAGGAGGGAAGAAGCCCAGCGAGCCCCAGCCGGGATAATTCTTTTCAAAACGATTGGTAATCTTGAAAAGATGAAGTATGTTGTAGGCATTGAAACAAAAATCCTCATGGAGCAACAATGAAAAACTTTGATTACTATTCCAAGCCCCATGCCACGTATCCGAATCTTCGTGATATTAAGGCAAAATTGAGGGGGCTGATCAATGAAACTCCCATGACTGCTGATCAACGCGATGTGGCTATGGGCAACCTGTGTGATGAGGGGCGAGAGGAATTTAATAAACAGGCCATGCCCTACAATGTAGAGTTGGCAAAGCTTGACGCTGAATTCTGGGACGATGCCAGAGAAGATATTGGTTACGACGAGTTCCTCACCGATAAGGGGGTACTAATGATCCAATCCGAAGCGTATGATCGTGGCCACTCAAGAGGCTTCAGTTGTGTGTTCGGCGAACTCTCAAAATTGGCATATTTTGCTGAGAATATTATCAAGGAATCTAAGAAATCTCTTGTAATCCCGAAGCGATGGAGTACGGTGTAACTATGAAATGGAAACGCACCTTCCCCTACACTGAGGGAATGACAATCACTAACGATGGCTAATGGAGGATCAAATGAAGATCAAATGTTCAAGTTCATGTTCTGAGAGCATTGACAACCCGATTTTCACCATTCACGCTGTTTTCGATGAAAATCGTGAGCTTGCCGAGAATATGAAAAGGGTTGGACCAACGCACTTTACATGTTGCTACTGTCATTCGTGCGCCAAGTCTGATTCGGAAGATGAAGAGGAGCAACAAAGGCGTGATGAAAAGAATGGACTTTACCCCGGAAGTGAGGACGTGGCAAACTGATGAATGAGAGTCTTAATGGCAAAGGGTTATCACTCAAGCGAGAAAGCAGTAAGAAAAGCATACGAACACATTAAGAGTTTCAAAATCTTAAAAGTAAAAAAACAGGAGGACTAAAAATGCGAGCAGAACCATTAAAAAAAGCAATCTACGCCAAAGCTAAAGAATTGGGCGTTACTAAAATCACACTCTCATTCTCTGGCGGGAGTGACGAGGGACATTTGGATGTCTCGTTTGACTTTGACGAGGATCGAATTGGCGGACAGCTGTACCCCGACAACCTATATAAAACTGTGGAAGATTGGGTGTGGGATGTCTACGAATACAGTGGCGCGGGAGACGGAAGTGATTACGGTGACTACATCGTTTACGACCTTGAAAGGGGCAAAGTGTCCACTCAAGAATGGACAATGCAACAAACAGTAGAGGAAGAACTATATGACACCCTGGAAACACGCTGAGTCCTCCGCGAAGAAATGGGGCGGCGAACCCTCGGATTATGTTGTCTTGCACGATTGGCTGGATGAAACAAAACAGTTCACGGGAGATTGGACGCACCGAGCATTGCGACACCACTCCGCTGGTATCCAGTGGGCGGTTGAGCGTTTCGGACACGCTATCCTAAATTCAAAGGGTAAAATGATTCCTGTCAAAATGTTGATGGAGCAACACGTCGAAGAGGATTGCGGGTTTATTCCAACGCCTAAAGACTGGCTTAAGGTACTCGCGGGTAGTCCCGAAGATTGGATGAGGAAAGTGAAAGTAAAAAGTGAAACACTATTGGAGCTGAAAGACTAAATTATGAAACTAAAAGAATACATCACAGTCCTAAAAGAAATTGAACAAACACATCCTGACGTTAATGTGGTATGCTCCAGAGATGATGAGGGTAACAGCTTTGGCGAGGTTCATTACCATCCAGCATTGGGTGGCTTTGACGGTAACGATTGGCAGACAGAAGGCGACCTCAATGAAGTTGGCGGCGAAGTAAATGCCGTCCTCGTAAACTAGGAGAATTAAATTATGAAAATAGAAAATGCAATCGAAATCGTATTAGAAAGCGTAAGGGAAAACACCGTAGGTAGCGATGGAATGCTTACGGACAACGGCAAGGAACAACTACAAGCTGCGAATGTGGTTGAGGATTTCTTTGTAAACAAAGTATGGGACGGAACGGAAGACTAAAACATGAAAAAACTATCATACGACTTTGAAATTACATCCTTTGTGGGCATCGAAGCTCCCGAAGGAACAAGCCTTGACACACTAATCGAAGAAGCCAATAGGGAATTTATCGACAGGTTTCGTAACGGAGAAGTCGAACTAAATCATTTTCAAACTTATGACCCCGAAACAGGTGAGTATGAATTAGTGAAAGGGCCAAGCCCACTAAACGCATTAGCGAAGGAACAAGGAATAAAAAATGAACAATCCACCATGTAAAAGGTGGACACCCTCACACGCTTATTAACATACTCTCCTAAAGGACACACAGTCAATGCCAACACAGTTATCTATTCTTCGTTTTTTCAATGGTCGTCAGTCACCGTCGATGGAAGACATAGTAGTCGTTCCGGGGGGTGTGAGCATACATCGTGTACAGCGCTATGAGATGGTGTACAATGAGTTGGCGAAAGCCGAGGAGCTCAGGGTGTGGACCTATGGTGCCTTATATAACCTCTGGAAGTTCCCAGCCGCAGAAGGCTGTCTGGTGCAGGTTAGGGGCCAGTGGTACGAGCATGAGGCAATCACCGAGCCCGCCTTCGATAGCGATGAGGTTATCCAGAGGTGTGCCCGCCACGTCGATTGCCACGCTATTTCGTTTGACTTCTTAGCAGGTGTCCCCATGTGCGCACGCCATTACAAGGAGTGCACATGGGTCCAAGTGTAGTGCCCGTGTAGAAGTTGAGTCCCGGACCAATACATTTCAGCCGTCTGGCTGGTTGCCTGCCGCAGGCAGGCAATATACAACACCTGTACAAAAGAGCCACTCAGTCGGAAATTCAATAAAACAGTGCGCAGTTTGTAGATGAAGGTTATCAGAACATCAGAATCACTCGGATAACTCTTACTATCCATGAAGAAGACCAAACCACACAACCACAGGTGATTGAACATGAAGATCGGTAAAATCGGAACCAAGACAGAAGATCAGCTCGCAAAGTTGCAACGCACCTTTGCAAATCGTGGCGATGCGGTTCGCGCCGGATACATAAAGCATCAGCGGAAACGCTTGGCAAAATAAACTTGAATTAGGACTTGAAAAATCCTAATTCAATGGTATTGTAGTTGTTAGGCCGGTCAAGTACCTACGCCCGCTCCGACAAGCGTGGGGGAAATATTGGCGAAGGGGTGAATCCCAAACCCCTGACCCTATTCGGAGGGCGGCAATTTTAATTTTTGGTGTTCGTCGGTCGATACCAGATGCGGGGGAGGTCGGAAGACTCTCTGCGCATTTGGAGGGATCATTGGCGAAACCCTCAGTCCCTCTAAGGGGATTACTGCAATTGGATAGCGGTCGTCATTAGATTAGATTATATCATGCTGTGGGCAGCCACTATTGAAAGTTGATAGTGGGGGATCTCGTTCGATTCGAGACATGAAATAAGTGGGTGCGAGTCCTGCAATATACACACGACGACAACTTTCCTAATGTGGCGGCGAACATCAAATTTCTTTTCTTCCCAGATTGTAATCCTCATAAGGTAGGCCGCTGAATAAACCTTTTCAACATGACTTGCAAAGAAGTCAATCAGTGTCATAGTGTTGATGTCAGAGCGAATCTTTAATCCTTTCTCGAAAGAGTAAAACATGTCGAAACAATTTGAAGTTGTAGACATCGGATGGTCGGAGTGGCCTTGGTGTGGAATCAGATTCATCTTGATGGCTTGTGTGAGGGATTCGCTTTTCACCCGCCCTAAAGGTTATGAGTCAGAGATGGTGAGTTGGAAAACCAGACCCGACAAGCAGTCCACGGGCGAAGGAGATAGAGTGATATATGAGGCCGGATTGAGGCGTCGAACTCGCTCGCCGGATTTCACGGCTTAGGACGCACGAACATTTTTGTTAAGACGGCCTCTGGTGATGCATCATCAGAGGTCGTCTATTTTTGTACCCGGAACATTGTCCGCAGAGGCAGCTTCAGTCCCGCCGGGCCGCCCTCGCTTGGATCACTGTATAAAAAGTTTTATACAGTGAACCCTTTTCAAACCATCCAGGTCCACCCCAGCAACACAAGACCCACCCCAACGCAAAACTTTTCAATAAATGTATGAGACCTACTTGAAACTAATGAAATGAGTGTCATTGTGGCGATAAGTGCTTCCTTAATGACAGTAAGGAGGTTAGCGAAAACCCTTGTATATTGTCTGGAGATGTCATCGTCACAACCGGCGAATATGTATATCGGTTGGATTTTAGGAAAGAACCATGGTTTAACTACTTGGGACATTCGTCGAGCAAGCTGGCCCCTGTAAATGAAGTGGTTACACCACCAGATAAGTTCAGTCTCATCGTCAAATATGCTCGGAGAACAAATGCGTCAGTCTAACATTTTTGTAGCCTTCGCTTGCTTTTTCGTCTTGGCGTACTATAGTACTGTCATGAATCAAGAATTACAACGACGACAACTTTCCGGCACATCGCAAGGTGGCTTTTGTTTCTACAGCCAGACGAAGCAGCAGTACCTTTGGTATGAGCCCCCAGCATTTGAAGAGGTCAAGAAGTTCGACGCAGTACCAGACAGTATTGATCTCGTGGAGACCAATCGAGTTGCTGAGATAGCTCCAGAAATAAGTTGATACAAAAAAATCTCTCGTAAACAAAAACAGCATAACAAGGTAGATAAAATGAATGTGACGAAAGAAAGCATTATGGCACTTGGGATTTCACGACCTGAAGCAAACGGCTTTATCAATGGGCTCGTTGCTTGCGGCGCTGTGAAAGCAGGTACCAGACCAAAGGATACGCCGGGCAAAGGTCGCACGGCTACTGTCTATACGTTGACGCCAGTACAGGCCAGCGTTATTCCCGAAGACAAGCGCGATGCCTGTGAGTATACCGGCGAAGTCATTGTCCCGGTGACTGCCGAAGCCACGATCATAGCCTGATTGATTGTTCCCCTTCCGCCCTTATCACCACGACATAAGCGAAAGCAGCATGATAGGCGGGAGGGGAACACCCCTTACACTGAATGCCCCCGCGCATGTAAAGGATTTCTTTTCAACAATGGTTGACATTCGCCAATCATACAGTATGGTAAGGGTATGAACAACGTGAAGAACTTGATGGCTTTCCGAAAAGCGCAAGATCAAACAAGGAGAGCAAGAATGAAGATCGCTAATTTCAAAGATTTAATGGGCGGTCACGAGTCAGCAGAGATCGTTTGCATCGTGAAGAAAGAGGTGATGCGGAAATTGAGTGTGGCTGGAGATACTGTCCATATCGAAGCTGGATTTCACAAAGTCGATATCCCGCTTAACACTCCCGTGCATTACGAAGCATGGCCACTTGACCGAGGGAATTTGCTCTTCTGGCACGAGGCTGGCGGAAACGGTAAAGAAATTGAACTAAAACTTTGCACGGAAGTGGACAAAGTCCGGTACCCTGATGGGACTGAGGATGCCGTGTACCCTGCTGACAGTATCGCTTTCATGGCGAAAGCTTATAATGGGGAAGGATCTTATTCGAGGAAGGACAAATGAATTACATCCAAATAGAAGGTGGGTCTAGCAAGGGTCAAGAAAGAGAATTGAGCGGGACTTGTAGCGTCTGCAAAGCTACTGAGTTGAAGGAAGTGTACGATGCCATACTTCCCTGCATCAATCCGTTCGCCTCCCAAGTCGGATGGTGCTGGTGCTGCAAGGAATGTTTCCAGCAAGGCAGAGGGGAACTTGGCATAGGTGCGGGGCAAAGATACAAAAGTAAAAATTCAGCATGATTGTAGGGTTCATAAGTGGGAGATTCTCGCAGTGCCTCCCGCAACAAACGCTAATCGAGATGTCCATAACCAAGATTCCCGGTAACGACGATTGCTCGCACACTGCGGCCAAGAAACGAGACAACGGAGATAACAATGGTAGAGAAACCCTGGAGATGAGTGATGAGTGAGCAACATTCGACTGAAGACCCGCTGGTCTCTGGCGGTCATTGGGCAAGCGACGAAGCTTGGCCAATGGAAGACTGGAAGTACGACGTATCCAACGATGACACCCGCCTGGGGTACCGGGACTGGGTGAAGCATCAGAAAGCAACAGCCGAGAAAGAAGCATGAGCAGATCATACACCATACACATCCAGGCCATAGATTATGACGCGAAAGATAATGTTATTATCTGAAACAAAAGGGACTGAACATGACAGAACCAATAGCGACGTCTTCCCGGGACCGGTTTTCAAAGCCGCCACGCTCTAACTAAGTGTTTGAATGCCAAACCCGCAAGGGACAGGCAACTCGTTGAACATCAATACAATATACTTTATTGGTGTTCAGTAGGGAAAGCGCCAATTGCCTTTGAGCAAGGCAATTTCCCAGTTCGTGCGTTATAGAAAGAGAGAAACCCCAACGGGTAAAGTGTCAGGTCGCCTTTGAGCACAATGACACTAAGCCAGTTGGGGTTTTTCCATTTTCGGCGGCAGGTCTCGCGTCAAGAGCCAGGACTTTTACTCTATATGGCTCACTGTATAAAACTTTTTATACAGTGAACCAATCGAGGTGAAAATAACAGCCGATGTCATCGCCGATAATTTATCTAAATCTTTTCATTAATAGCTTGATATTGCACAATTGAGGGTATATATTATTATCTATGGTTAAATCAATGAATCTTTCTTATCAGGCTGGAGATGAAGCACTTGATGAAAGCGAAACCAACTAACCAGCACCAAAACGAGGAAAAGTAATGTACGGATTCAAACAGCTAACGGCGGACAGTCCAAGTACCGGCGACTGGATTGCATACGACAACAGCGCCGGATTGATTGACTCCATGAACAATCAAACGATACGCGGTGAGGTAGGAACCGCCCGTGACGACTCAATAAACGTACTCTGGACTACTGGCGACAGCGATACAATAGCGTTGCCATCATTTGAGATACTGGCCGTGTCAAAGGACCCTCCAATCCAATAACCCGCAAACTACAACCGACAAACCAAACCGAGGACAGTACGATGAGAAAGCACGGCATCGAAGTAGGCTTTACGGTGATGGTGGTTGACCAGCCATCAAATACCCCGTGGGATGAACAGCGAGGCAAGGTAATTGCCCTCGGCAACGGTGAGGCAAAAGTGCAATGGTTCTCGCAGGTGCTTGCCCCGGTGACGCCTTGGGACGGTTCTTTTGAATGGGTAAACGCCACGCCCTCACAATCCTGGCGGATACCGCGTTCATCGTGGGTGCCGTTCCACTTCCTGACCATCGAAACCGAACCAACAACCACAACCGAGAGGACAGTACAATGATGGACCCAAGGACTATCAGGGCAATGGAACAAGAGCAAGCCAACAGGGCCGCTGCGAAGGGGGTCAAACCACTAA